>Ga0209169_10002972_pt1 | contig 10078 bp, 6 predicted proteins | sample HubBroMetageWRM4_FD_188346 | JGI IMG/M metagenome (GOLD analysis project Ga0209169, IMG submission 188346) | Warmed soil microbial communities from the Hubbard Brook experimental Forest, New Hampshire - Hubbard Brook CCASE Soil Metagenome WRM 4... | ecosystem: Environmental > Terrestrial > Soil...
AGCGACCTTAGCTCCAACCGCATTGATCTGCACAGCGGCGATGTATTTCACGCACAGGTTGTATATGACGGCACTACTTTGGCTCTAACCCTGACCGATACGAAGACGGGAGCGATAGCTACACAGAGGTTCACGGTAAACATTCCGAACGCTGTGGGAGGAAATTCCGCGTATGTCGGATTCACCGGAAGTACAGGCGGCTACGCAGCCGCTCAGGAAATTCTCAACTGGACTTTCTCTAACGTGGTTGGGAAAACAACTGTAGCCGCGAACGCTTCCAGTCTTACAACTGGCGATCAGGCAAAAGCTCTATCGATTACAGATAGTGCGTCGGCCAGCAGCGCGATGGCTATGGTTGCCGGTCATAGATACGGCAACGATATAACTTCGGCAGCGGCTAAGAGCGGGACTTCAACAGCATCGCCCAATTTACCCCTTGGTTCCTCTGGGATTAGCTCTGCGATGCTGTCCACCAACGGCACAGCGGTCGCTGCAAGCGGGGCCATTCAGTTAACCAGCGGCAAGTCAATGCAGGTGGGAAGCGCCTGGTACACCGTGAAAGTTCCAGTGGATCATTTCAGTACAGACTTCAACTTTCGTATGCTGAATGCCGCCGAGAATGGGCTGACGTTCACGCTTCAAAACGACAACAGCGGCATCTGGGCACTTGGCCACACCGGAGACAAACTTGGGTATGCCGGAATTGGTAATAGTTTTGCACTGCACTTTAACTTCGATAAAGGTGTTAGCCAAGCATCGAGTACTGCCGGTATGTACATGAATGGGGTTGAGCCAGATGGAATGATCTTTAACCTGAACTCCGGTGGGATCAAGTTAGGAAGCGGTGACGTATTTCATGTTCATGTTGCATACGATGGCAGCACGTTATCTCTTACACTGACAAATACAAAAACTGGGGCTAGCTACATTCACAAAGTACCAATAAATATACCCGCGGTAGTAGGCAGTAATACGGCTTATGTCGGATTTACCGGAGGGACGGGAGTCGCGTCAACAACTCATCAAGTGTTGAACTGGACATTTTCCAATCAATAGTCGTTGTAAAAGCTGCCCCATTATGAATGGGGCAGCTTTGTCCCTGGAATCTGGCAAAGGGCGCTTTCGGTGGGAGTTAGTCTTGTTTTACAAGAGCGATCTAAAACACCTTCAAAGGTGTCTGTAGCAGCATCCCATGTGAACTTGCGTATATTGCTGTGGCCCTGTCTGGCCAGTCGAATCCGGACCAGATGATTGTCGATGAGTTTACCAGCTGCGTCAGCCAGTTGCTCGGGGCTTTTCGCCGGCACGAGCATAGCCGTTTCCTCATGTTTGCAGAATTCCTGATGACCACCGATATCCGTAGCTACAACAGCAGCACCGCACATCATCGCTTCTGATGGAGGCAACCCCCAGCCTTCACTGTGGCTCGGAGCGAGGAAGATCGCCGCGCGGTTATAAATGCGGCGCAACTCATCTTGCGCTGGTTCCTGGTGGTAGGTAATCCAGGAGGGCATATCTACAGGCCGCGCATGTACGCCAAAAAATTCCACCTGAAGTTGTGGGTAGGTACACTTAAGCTGACAGACAGCTGCGAGACCATCGGCTGATCCCTTCCACCCTATCTGGTTGTTAAATAGCATTGCAATCCGTGCCGGCTCGCGTGCCTCCGGAGGCACGTCACATCCAAATTTCGCAAAGTCGAGTCCGTTTGGGATGTAGTGGCAGGATTCCCCTATGGACGTTCCGATCTTTTCAAGCCATCTGGCGATGACAATTTTCTCGAAGGGCATCTTCCAGGTCGCCATGATCTGCTCTTTCGGGCCACTCCACGTCTCCAGATGTTGGATTAAATAGAACTTTTTTCCCGGAAGATGAGAGATTGCATTTAGGTGTTCCGCTGTGACCCACCAGGTTGCGATATAGGCATCTGCTTTTGGCAGGAATATCTTTGAGAGTCGTGGGAGCCATGAAATGTCGACGGAGGGATCCAAGGTAAACCACTTATCAGGCTTCCAGTTTCCTTTGAGTGCAAAAGAGAAGTAGCGAAATCCATGAAGCAGATCTTTAGGACGTTTGTGCACTCCTTTAGGAAACGCCGATGCCATATGCGCAATATGAACCTTGTGCCCACGCTTCGCCAGGTGATTGGCATATTCATAGACAACTTTGAATCCCCCGATGGGCTGAGTTCCTTCTTGCGGAAGAATAAAAACAATTTTCATGTCTGAGGAGTCCACTAGCTTTACTTAACGGCAGAAGAAATCGAGAAGTCATTCGAAAAGACAATACAAAAACGATAGGTCATTCTTGGGATATCAGCTATCGCATCCTTATCTTCTGTACTTTATAGAATAATTGCCATAGTCGGTATTTGAATCATACTGAATGGTCAACGGCGCTAGAATTAGATTCATGGCACATCACTGAAGGGACTGGGTAAGCCGAAACTGTGCCTCAGCAGTAATGCAATACCGAGCAAAATTAGAAATAATAACGTCAGTTTTGAGTCTTGCCAGATTAATGAAATCTTTTCCCGAATCAGCGCAATGCTGCTTACAACGTAGACCGGAAAATCGCTAATGGCAACTGCCGTAACCGCCCCCAACATCCCAAACAGATGAAATCCGAGTGGAAGGCAAATGAAGAGAGTCAGGCAATAAAGAACCATGGCGATCGTGTGGTAATAGGCCTTCTGAATGGATAGGAGCACGGGTGTCATGGTAGCCGTCATCAGCGTATGCCAGAGTCCGCACCCCAGAATGACGACCATCCAAGCCGCCTGATGGTATCGCTTATCGTAAACGAGATAGATGAACCTATCTCCAGTTGTAATAACAATCGTGAGCGCAAGCGCCCCGAGTGCCAGAACATAGCCGCGATAGCGCATCAAGACTGTTCGAAATTCTGCCCGCGGCAGACTGGAAAATCGAGCAATAAAGGGATATCCAACACGGCTGGAAAATTGGCTGATGATCTGCCTGGGTACATCGGATAGTGTGTAAGCTATCCCATATATCCCCAGCATTTTCCAGGAAATAAGTTTTCCTAAAATCAGTCGATCAGACTGTAGAGCAAAAAAGGTTAAGGCGGTGCTTAAAAGAATCCAACGGCCGAAACGGACAAGATATTTAAGTGCTTCCGGTTCGAGGATGAATTTGGGGCGTCTGGAAGGAGCTATGTAGTAGCTCACTCCTGTCCGCACGACTTCGGAGGCGAATTTCCCACCAACCAACGCCCAAATATCGGCGTGGATCAGCGCCCAGATGGCCGTCACCGCGAACTGAACGACTGCAGTTAGTAACTCGAGAAAGGAGACCCTGGCTACCCCCATCTGTCGGGCTAGTACTAATAAAGACGGGGATGAAAACGCGCCAACGACACAAGTAAGACCTAATAGTGGGAGCAATGGAAGCAGCAGACGCTCATGATAAAAAGCGGCAACTGGGAAGGCTAGCGGAATCGTAATCAGGAACAGCGCCGCACCGCGGATAACCTGAAGTGTCCAGGCTGTAAAGAGAAAGTTGGGCTCCTCCCCTCTTGTGCTTTGGATTACGCCATCCTCGAGTCCAAGATGCGATACCAGATAAAGGCCCACAATAATGGTTGTTGTCAGCGCCATTAAGCCGAAATATGCCGGAGCAAATAGACGACTCAAGACCATGCTGCTTATCAAGCGAAGGCCCATGGCAAGACTATAAGTAACAACTACATAGCTGGTCCCTTTCAGCGCACGCCTTTCAAGGTGCTTATGCTGGTCTGTCTTTTGTCCCGCGATCTCGGAGGATACAACGTTAGTGCTCATTCACTTCCTTTATGAAATGTTACTTGTCCTGGCATATTGTTTTGCCAAACCTAATGTAGGAAAAGATTTTCAAATACCGACGCAGATCGCGCCACAACTAAACGAGTACTCGTTTAAATCTGAATTTCCCCATCTCGGATGTTAAGAGATCACCATTGGGGTCATCTTTACCTTCCTGCAGCGATTGACTCCATCCGATCAACAGGAATGCGACTTGCGGCAATTGTTCTCCGAGATAAACGGTAACGATTGTAGACCACAGTGCAGCCATAGCCGCCAGGAGGCAGAATGCAAAAAAAAGGTCCTCTTTTCTTTTGAAGCGCCAGGTAAATTGAATCAATCGCAAAATCGTATCGGCACCAATTAAGACGAACAAAATCAAGCCGAGTCGACCTTGAACGAGCCGAGTCAGGAGAAATTGATTATCAATCGATTCCTGTCCTTTGACCATTGGACGGCTAAGCGTCCCCCATCCCAGCCAGCCCCCTTCTTCGACGATTGGTTTGTAGTTCTCAAGTAATTGACGACGATATGCTGCGCTAGCCTGTTGCTCGCTGGTTGCGCCGTCGCTAGTAGCCGAAGTATAACGGTCGAAGTAGGAATAGAGAAGCAGACCGCCGCCCACCAATAAAATGGCTACGATGATACTTGCTCGTTTTGTATTTTTAAATCTCGGTGTCTGCAGAATGGTAAAGGCCAGCCCCGCGCCTAACAAAGGTCCACGAGATTGAGTTGCCAGGAGCAATGCAAATAGAATCAAGCCAAAAATATGCCAACGTTCAAACTTGGCAAATCGGCTACCAAGGCGATTCCCGCTACTTTGATCTAATTTATTGACCTGAACCAGCCACCAGTTGAGTATCAAAGTGATCGCAAAGACAATTCCTGCCAATTCTGCATCGCTAAATGAGGTTGCGACTCGTGCCCAGCCGCCTCTCAGCTGAACGCTCCAGGCGCTGAACCCAAAAATTTTCTCACTGAGAATTGCGTAGGGATTAAGTCCCATTTTCAATTCGTACAGGCCGAATATGGTGAGGCACAGAATAATCGAAACAAAGCGCTTGGTGGTTGCAAGACGTAAATCAGGCTCAATCAATAGTCGCCCGACGAGATAGGGGAGCAGCATGGATGTGATTCCGCCTACCACTATAAAAATTGCATCATTAAGAATGCGTTCACGGAAAATCTCGCTTGCAGTCAGGCTGCACATGAACAAAATAACCCATAAATCTACACGGCAAAACCGCCATTTGTGAAGCGATTGAATGAGAGCTCCTATAGCGATTGGAATCAGGATTGCTTCCGCTGTGGAGATCGGCGGCAAATGTGGCAGGCGGCACTCATAGTAGTATGGAAGCCCCAAAAGAGCTGGCAAATAGAGCTGCAAGAATGCCTTTCTTGTTAATCCACGGATCACATAGTAGATAGAGAGAAGGGCAGGCAGTAATAATATGATGCTGAGCGGACTCTTCATGATAGAGACAGCTTGTATAAGCCGGTCTGTGTTGTTACCCGTAAATCACCGCTGCTAAAACTAACTACAAGGGTTCCTAGTGATATCCGTTGTCGCAGAGCAGGAGGGCGATGTACCACAATTAAAAGGTCTCGGCGCATGTTTATGGCCATTCGAATTGCTGTATCGACCAATCTGCGTCCTCGATGGCGAGTGCGCCGACATGGCCTGGTCCAGGCTCCAGATGAACTAAGGTCCAGTGCCGAACAGCCCCCGGGTCCCAGGCACAGTGCAAAAGCATTGCCGGTTCAGTCAGGGATGTGCTGACGGTAAAGCTGTCAAGAGGTATGGAGAGTCCCATTCCAATAGCTTTTATCAAAGCCTCTTTCCGCGTCCAGCAACGAAAAAATGCGCTTATTCGCGCTTTTGGCTCTTCGCCTCGAAGCGACTCGCTCTCATGATGTGAAAAATGCGAAGCGGCAATCTCCTCCCATTCAGCAATCGGACGCATTGCCTCAACGTCGACTCCTAGCTCAGAGTCGAGGCAAAGCGCGATCATTGTAAGTTCGCCGGAATGCGACATATTAAAGCGCAGACGGCAGTGTGGAATGTCGAGAGCAGGTTTTCCATAATTGTTAGCTACAATTGGAAGCTTTCGTGGGTCTGTGTCGAGGTAGGCACTCAGAAGCAGACGAAGTGCGCCGTGGTCGGCAATAAATCGATTGAAAAGTTGCGGAGAACGCATGCCTGAGGCACGACTGAGCTCATCTTTGCTCAAAAGAGGTACGTAATCTGAAGACGTCCGGGGTCTCTGGGAAATTGTCCAGATGTGAATATGCCCTTCAGATAGTGCGGGGGCAGGTCGGAAGGATGCAGGAAGTGACGGAACGAATGACTCCTCCAAATTCTGCTCCTTGCTGCGCTGGATCGTCTTCATGTGATATTCAAGGTGTGTTTTCACTAGGGACAGTTCTATTGAAAAATTAGTGTTTCAGAGCCCTGATGTGCCTTTTCAAGGCCCTCCCGGAGCGTTTTGCCGACGGCTTTTAAGTTAGGCTCAAGGAACATCGTTTCGTGATCCCCAGGCACCCATTGAACGTCAATATTTCCCTTAACGACTTGATTCCATCCACACGTAGGATCGGCTCCCGGAAGGTTTGGGGCCTTCATCGCACGCATTAGCATGATATTGCCAGAAAAGGGATGAGGTTCGTACTGCTGAAGTGACATCAGTGTCGTTTGCGTGAGGTTCTGCATAAAGTCCGGAGCCGGCAATCCAAGAGTCTTAAAGACGCTTGTTGTGGCGGCCCAATGCTTTAGGTAGATTGCATCGCGCATCGAACGGAGTTTGTTCAACGCTGCCGTGCGAAGATAACTGAGTCTGTTCGCACTGGTCTGATCCCTCATTTTCTCGCGATGATAGTTATACCTGAGGCGCAGTTTCGCATTGAGCGTAGAGAATCCTGATATTTTTTGCTCATGCTTCAGGCTCTCCGCATAGCCCGGATGCCATGAGTCAAACAGCGTGACGAGACCTACCTGTTGCCCACTCTCCATAAGCTGACGGCCCACTTCGATCGTCAGCGGTCCTGCCGCGCACCATCCGCCAAGGTAATAGGGACCATGCGGTTGAATGGAACGAATTGCTTCGACGTATGAAGCCGCTCGTTCCTCTGGCGTCATGGTTTCCTCGCTATCCAACTCTCTCAATCCATAAAATGGATAGTCGGTTCCGATTGCATCGGGCAACGATCCATAGAGAAGATACGAAAGGATCATGAAAAACGGCGGTTTGGCGCCCTCTGTTCTCACGGGAACAAGCGAGGAATAGGCACGATGGCCCCTTAAAATATCTGCCAATTGCTCGATAGTAGGAGCGTTGAAAATAGTCGTAATAGGCAGAGAAGTGTTCATTGACTTATTGATTCGAGCAAACAGACGCACGATCATCAATGAATAGCCACCGAGCGAGAAAAAGCTGGTGCGTACACCTATACCATTGACACTGAGAACGTCTTCCCAGATCTTGACGAGTCTGGATTCAATTTCATCTTTGGGTGGTACATAATCCACATTACTTGCCTGAGCTAGTTGGGGCACACTGAATTTGGCAAGTGCATCCATGTCAGGAGATCCGTCTGGATATACAACAATTCTGTCCACAGACAAGAGTTCTGCACATGCAAGGTGTCCTGGGGCGGAAGCGCGAAGGAACTGGGTCACATCACTTGCTGTCGGAGACGTGCCATTCATGCCAGCTATATAAGCAATGAGTACAGGGCCATGATTGGAATCATTCCGAATCGCAGCTTTCGCAAATGTCACTCCGGGATGCGAAACAAGACGGTCCTCAAGCTCTCCCAGCCGTAAACGGTATCCATGTAGACGCACCAGATTCTGTACATGATCCATGACTTCAAATCTATCGTTGAGATGGTGTTGCGCCAGAATGCCTGTTCTTGTCGATTTCTCATCGCTCGATAGCGTTAATTCGCCTACAACGCCTGCAGGAGTGGGGTTGCCCCAAGAATCAAGAACAGTGAGGCCTTGCCCAGGCAATGCGCCAGCCGGATTTTCACTCGGCCGTTCTTTGTTAAGCAATGTCACGCTTATGGGACCTCCAGCCGAGGCCGATGAGATGAGTGACCAGGCATGTCCTGCGTACAAAAGACGTTTGGTGAGGGTCGAGGGGAGACGGTCTCCTCGGCAAACCATTTGCAAACGCCGGTCGCCACTCCAGCCACTGTCAAGTAATGTCAACCACTCTCCGGGAGTAGCAAATACAAAGCTGATCTGTTCGCGGTCAAGAATGGTCTGCAGTTGATTACCGACCGTATTCGGCAGATACAGGATGCTCGCTCCGTTGGTTAACGGAAGTAGTAAATCAACCCACCCGTCGGTCGACGCAGGGGCAGGTCTAATTGCGACGGCATCGCCTGAACTAAGATGAAGCACCTGGGAAGCCGCAGCCAGAGATGACGCGGTTTGCTCGTGGGTCGCGGTATATGTCTGGTATTGGTTAGCCTTGTTGATTGTCAGCCCGCACCATGCGGGAAACTCAGCAGCAACAGATGGCAGATCGTCATGCGAGTGAGTCGATTTACTTAGTTTTTCAAAGTTAGTGAGAGACGGAAGACTGCTGGAGAATTCAGAGCCAGCCAAAGCTGCGGCTGGTTTTAGTTGGGCAAGCATGCGTTCCCACTCGGTAACACTCGTCGAATCCGGAATCGGTAAAACGACCGCGCCAACACGCAAAATGGCGAGAGCTGCCGCCGCAGCATCAGAGTTGGGTTCCATGCGAAGGGCGACAATTTGGCCCTGCTCAATATTCAGTTCCCGGAGTACATTTGCGAATTGAATGCTTTTATCTGCGAGCGATTTCCATGAAATGCGCTCATCTCCGGCAATCATCGCAGTAGTTGCTCCGAGAGAGTCCGCATGCCGGTCAAATGCTTCGACAAGAGAAGGAGCGAAAGTGCGAGACAGCGAAGGGCCGCGACCGGCTCGATACAGAGCCAATTCCTCATCGGGCGAAAGAAGAGGCAATTGAGAAACCTTCAGTGCGGGATCGCTCAGAATAGCATCGAGCACGCGAACGTAGAGCTGTATAAATTTACTTACCCGATCTCTCTCAAAGAGATCAGTGTTGTACTCAATCTGAAGCCTGGGGCCTTCAGCGCGTTCTACGATACTGACTAAGAGATCAAAATTGACACCGCCGCTTACAGAAGGACGTGGAATGACTTGCAACTCTCCAGCACTCTGAGGCTGCATGAACGCTTTTTGATAAACAAAATAGATTTGTAAAAACTGCGATGTTGCTCCGCTCTGGTCGAGTTGGAACTCCTCCATCAGACGCGAAAAAGGCAAATCCTGATGTGCATAAGCCAAGGTGCTCCACTCAACTACGCGATGAAGCAGCTCATTGAAGTCTGGATCGTTTGAAACATCCGCGAGGATAACCTGGGGATTCGCAAAGCGGCCAACTACATCATCCATCCCCGCCTGGGTACGATTTGCGATGCTTGAGCCGAGTAGAAATTGCTCTTGGCCCGTATATCGTGAAATAAGGCCCTGAAAGACAGCTAAGAGAACCTGATGATTCGTTGCCTCATGCTCACGGCAAAACTTTTTCAATCTTTCGTTCAAAGATTGAGGCATCAATTGAGACGCGATGTCGCCCGGGCCGTCTTTGCGGGCGCTTCTCGGATAATCCGTAGGCAAATCGACAGCGGGTATTCCACGCCGTATTTGTTCTCTCCAGAAATTCAGTGCGTCTTCGGCCGCTTCGCTGGCAAGCCATTCTTTTTGCCAGATAGTAAAGTCGGCAAATTGGAAGGGCAGTTCAGCCAGATTAGGTGAACGATCTTGTGAGTATGCAGAGTAGAATTCCGCAAAATCACGTACAAGAATTCCATTCGACCATCCGTCACACACAATGTGATGCATCGTACAGGAGAGAAAATGCTCCTCATCCGTTACGTGAACGAGACGCGCGAAGAAGAGTGGTCCCCTAGCGAGATTCATCGAGACATGACTATGCTCGCGAATGACCTTCTCTGCCTGTTCCGCTCGTTCATCTTCAGTCAAAGTCCTGAGATCCGTTACGGCAAAATGAAACAGCAGGAAAAAATTATTGAAGATTATTCGCAGCAATTAGCATCAATCAGCGATAATTCGCGATTGATGAAAGAGGAAGTTGATGCGGAAGATATTGCCGAAGCCGTTGCTAAAGCTACTGGAATACCGGTAACAAAAATGTTGCAGGCCGAAAAAGAAAAATTGCTCAACCTTGAGGATGAATTGCATAAACGCGTAGTTGG
>Ga0209169_10002973_pt1 | contig 10074 bp, 9 predicted proteins | sample HubBroMetageWRM4_FD_188346 | JGI IMG/M metagenome (GOLD analysis project Ga0209169, IMG submission 188346) | Warmed soil microbial communities from the Hubbard Brook experimental Forest, New Hampshire - Hubbard Brook CCASE Soil Metagenome WRM 4... | ecosystem: Environmental > Terrestrial > Soil...
GGACGCCGCGCATGGCGGGGACGATGGCGGCGGCCAGTTGGGAGCATCGGTGGCCGAGAAGACGGTGACCCTGGCGTTGAGCGTGCGGCTGCGGTCGCTGCTGGCCTCGACGCAATCACCGCCACCGTTACCGCTGTAGCTGGACTTCCGCCAGCGGGCGTCTATCTGGTCTTCCATTGCTCTGCTGCCTCCGAGATAAGTGCCCGTGACGCCGAGCGCGGGAGAGCGTCGCCCCGGACAAGGTCAAAGACTACTGTAGCGAGACGCACGAGCGACCGGCTCTCAGCGGTCACGTCTTCCACAGCTTCCATACGCAGCACGTCGGGCGCACCGTCGCACGCCGCGAGTTGGAAACCGCCGCTCAGCCCTGCATTGGCGCCCGTACTTACAGGCGCGATCTCGATAGAGATGTTAGGGCGTTCGGATACGGCGGCTAGGTGCGTGAGCTGGTCGTGCATGACTGCGGGTGTGCCGATGAGCCTGTGTAGGACTGCCTCATCTAGTACGGCGACGACGTGCGTGGGTTTAGGGCGGTCGAGAACGCTTTGCCTCTCCAGCCTCGCGGTGACCAACTCGTCAGCCCGTTCGATCTCCTCGCCCGCCGCGACGAACAACGCCCTTGCATACTCGGAGGTCTGGAACAGGCCAGGGACGATAAGCGGCTGCCAGATCTTGAGTGCGTGAGCTTTGGCCTCCGCTTCAAGCCAGCTCTCGAACCAACTCGGTATAGGTCCATCATGCCTGCGCGCCAGCGCGGCCAGCCTGCCGACGAGTCCGTCAGGACCATTGGGAAACAGCTCAGCCTGCAGCGCAGCGGCGACATCAGGACTAGGCGGGCGTTCGCCAGTCTCGGCCTTGGCTATGACGCTGCGGTCATAGCCAAGCTTGGCCGCTAGCAGCTGGTCTTGCAGGCGCTGCGCGGTTTCGCCGGGGGAGGCGGTATCACATGATGCCCGGCACCGGCCCGCGTAACGACGGGAGGAAGAAGCGGGCGCTGATGGCCGCTTTCACCGGCGGTGGCGCGGTCATGGCTTGCGTGGTGCTGGCCGCGACCCGTTTCAGTGCATGGGAGTGGGTGCCCCTGGCCGCCGGCCTTGCCGTCATCATCGCCATTGCCGTGGCCGGCATGGTCACTAGAAACCGGCCGATCCGGTCCGCCATACGTAGACGTGCCCGTTGATGTAGGCCGTGGCCAGCAGGCTCCCGTCCGGGCTGAACGCGACGCCGGCCACGCCGCTACCGCCACGCCCAGGGTCGTGCAGGGTGGCCGTGAGCCGATCCGTGGCGACGGTCCAGACGTAGGTGTTCCCGTTGCTGTCGGCCGTGGCCAGCAGGTAGCCGTGCGCGCTGAACCTGACGCCGGCCACCTGGACGCCAGGTCCGGGTCCGTGCAGGACGGCGGTGAGCCTCCCGGTGGCGACGGTCCAGACGTAGGTGTTCCCGTTGCTGTCGGCCGTGGCCAGCAGGCTGCCATCCGGACTGAAGGCGACGCCGTCGACCACGCCGCCGCCCGGGTCGGTAAAGGTGCCGGCGAGCCTCCCGGTGGCCGTCCGCCACAGGTAGGCGCTGCCGTCCTCGTCCCCGGCGGCGAGCAGGCTGCCGTGCGGCCCGAACGCCACGCCGGTCAGACGTCCGCGCCCTGGACCTGTGAAGGTGCTAACCAGCCTTCCGGAAACTGACCACAGGTAAGCGCTGCCGTTGTCGTCCGCGGTGGCGAGCTGCCTGCCGTCCGGGCTGAACGCGGCGCCGGTCACCCCCGGGCTGTCCGGGTCGGTGAAGGTGCCAGCGAGCCCCCCGGTGCCGGCGTCCCACAGGTAGGTACTCCCGTTGTCGGCCGCCGCGGCGAGCAGGCTGCCATCAGGGCCGAACACGACGTCGGCCACCCCGGCCCGCCCAGGGCTGCGGAAGGTACCGGTGAGCCTCCCTGTAGCCACCGTCCACACGCCCGCCGTCCCGTTGCCGTCGGCTACCGCGAGGAACCCGTTGTCCGCGCTGAACGTGACCGCGGCGAGGCCGAGGCTGCCCGGGTACGCCAGGGTACGGCCAAGCTGAGGCCGGAAGGGCCCGGGGCCGTGCCCGGCCGCCAGCACGGTCAGCGTGGTAGCGAGCAGCGCGATCACCGCCACCGCTACCCCCGCGAAGATGATCCGCGGCGCCCGCAGCCAGGATTGCACCCGTGGGGACCGCACCCAGGACCGCACCCGCCGCCACAGTGCCTCGGAGTGGAAGAGCGGCTCGGAGTAGAGCAGCGTCAGCCCCCTCGGCAACCCCCGCCGGATGCGCACCGTACCAACAGAGGCATCCGGCGAGGACCGTCCCCAGGCCCGGGCCGAGTCCAGCGCCGGGGCCGAGCCCAGCGCCGATGCCGGGGCCAAGCCCGGCGCCGGGCCTAGTGCCGGGGCCGAGCCCAGTGCCGAGCCCAGTCCCGGGGCCGAAGCCGAGCCCAGTCCGGGGACCGTAGCCGGTGCCGGTGCCGGCGCCGCCCGCGGCGATCCGGTCAGGAACGGCGCGGGCAGCCAGCCCTCCGCCAGGTGCGTGTCGCCCAGCTCGGCGACCAGGTCGTCGGGAGTCGGCCGCTTGCCGGGATTCCTTGCCAGGCAGCGCTTGACCAGGTCCCGGATCACGTCGGGGACCCCATCCAGCCACGGCTGGTCCCGCCGGATCCGGCGCGCCACGTCCTCCGGCGCATCTTCGCCGAACGGCGCGTGGCCGGTGGCAGCGAAGGCGAGCACGGACCCCAGGCTGAACACATCGCTCTGCGGCCCCACCTCCTTGCCCCAGACCTGCTCGGGGGACATGAACCTGGGCGTGCCCATCACCTGGCCGGCATCGGTCAGCCCGCTGTCTCCGACGGCACGGGAAATGCCGAAGTCGATCACCCGCGGCCCGTCCTCCGCCAGCAGCACGTTGGACGGCTTGAGGTCCCTGTGCACAAGACCGCGGGCGTGGATGGCGGCCAGGCCCTCGGCCAGCCCCGCCGCCAGGGCCAGCAGCGAGCCGGCCGGCAGCGGCCCGCACTCGCGCACCACGCGCTCGAGCGACGGGCCTCCGTACGCGGTGGCCAGCCACAGGACCTGGCCATCCAGCTGCGCGTCGACCACGCCCGCCGTGTGCAGCCCGTCGACCTTGCGCGCCGCGTCGACCTCGCGCCTGAACCGCTCGTGGAACACAGGATCCGCGGCCCGGTCCTCGCGGATGACCTTGACGGCCAGTTTCCTGCCGACCGGCGACAGGCACAGGAAGACCCGCCCCATACCGCCTTCGCCCAGGCACCCGATTACCCGGTACGGGCCGATCCGCTCCGGATCGGCCAGCTGCAGTCCTTGCCCCACCGCGACCCCTGGCTGGCAGTTCTATCCGCCCGAGCACCCCATGGTAATCGAGCCGGGCCAGCACCACGTTCCGGCCGAGCCGAGCCAGCACCACAATCGGGCCGACAAGGCTCGCGGCAGCACGGCGGAATGATCGCGCCGGGCCCGAGGTTGGGGCCGTCATGACAACTGTGGGCATCATCGGCAGCGGGATGATCGGCGGCACCGTGGCCAGGCTCAGCGTGGCCGCCGGACACCAGGTCGTGCTGAGCAACTCCCGCGGTCCCGAGACCCTAGCCGAGCTCGCCGCCGAACTCGGCCCCCTCGCCACCGCCGCCACCGCCGGGCAGGCCGCCGAGGCGGGCGACCTCGTGGTGGTCAGCATCCCGGTGAAGGCGTTCGGCGAGGTCCCGGTCAAGCCGCTGGCCGGCAAGCCGGTGCTGGACACCGGCAACTACTACCCGGACCGCGACGGGCACATCGCCGAGCTCGACACAGGCGCGCTGACCAGCAGCGGGCTGCTCCAGCGCTACCTGCCGGAGTCGCACGTGGTGAAGGTCTTCAACAACATCTTCTTCAGGCACCTGCACCGGCTGGCCCGCCCGTCCGGCGACCCGGACCGCACCGCCCTGCCGATCGCGGGCGACGACGCGGCGGCCAAGGCGGCGGTAACCGCGTTCCTCGACTCGATCGGCTACGACGCGGCCGACGCGGGCCCGGTCGCCGAGAGCTGGCGCCAGGAGCCGGGCACCCCCGTCTACGGCACCCCCTACGGCCCGTACGAGGACGAGATGGGCACCCCCGCCGACGCCGCGATGATCCACGTCTTGCTGGTCGGCGCGCACCGGTAGCCGCCAGTACCGATCCGCGGGCACCGCGGGCCTAACAGGCTTGGTAGGAAGCCCAATAGCCAGGTGGCGACATCCCGATCAGGTACCCGCTGCCGTGGGCCACGAGGTAGAGGGTGATCGCCCACAGGGTGCACGAACTGTGGTCCCGGCTGATCGCCTGCTTCTGGTGGCTGGTGAACGTGACCGAGACAGCCACGTTTCCCGAGCCGACGGCGGATATGCGGGTGAGCGTCTCATCGGAGTCGGTGCTGGAGGCGTAGCCCCCCTCGAAGCTCGCGGCAGGATCGCTCCGCAGCCTCCGCCGGTCGAGCAGCCTGGCGTAAGCCGCGTAGTCGCGCCTGTTGATGGCCGTGAAGTAGCGGTCGAGCAGGGCGGCGACCCGCCGAGCTGCCGGGTTGCTCGCCGCGCCCGGCGCTACCGCCACCACCCCTACCTCCCTCACGACCGTGGTCGTGCCGGTGGCCCGTCCGCCGGGCGGACCGAGAACCGCGGTCGTTCCCTGGCCGGCCGTCGCTGATGGCGTCGCGCTGGCGCTCGCCCGGCCCGTCGGCTGGTCTCCCGCCCGCGCCTGGCCCTGGCCGGCCGCCAGGGCGTACGCACCGCCCGGGGCGGCGAGCACGACCGCCGCCACCGCGGCCACGATGACGGACCTGCTCCGCCGGCGGGGCGCCCGGGCGCGGCCGGCGGAGCGTCCGATGCTGGCGGAAGGCAGCTCGTCCTGGAAGGAGTCGACGGTCGCGAAGAAGGCGGAGAACGGGTCCGTGGGACGGACCGGCTCCAGCCTCGGTCTGACCAGGTCAGGTCCGCCGCGGTCCCATCCGGCCGGCGGAGGAGCGTCGTCGCCGCCCGGCGGCGGAGAGGCGCTGGTCTTCTCGCGTCGAACCGAATCACCGGACTCCGCGCCGCAGCCGCCGCAGAAGCGAGTAGCCGTCGTCCGCTCACGACCACATACCGTGCAGAAGCTCATTCCACCCCCCCCGAATTAATCACACTACGTCATCAAGCCAGCGCACAGCGTACGCACCGTCATTATCGGCAGTACCGTCACGGGGGGACCTAGCCGCATCGGCAAGCGGGCGCAGCTACCTGGTGCCAGGCCCGCCGCTAGGCTGGATGGGTTATGAGCACAGTAGAAGAATCGGCCAGCGTGGCAGCGGTAGACGGCACGGCCGGGGTCATCCACACCGAGGACCTGACCAAGGTCTACCCAGGCACCGACTTCGCCGCCGTGGACAAGCTCAACCTCGACGTCCGCGCGGGCGAGATCTTCGGCCTGCTAGGCCCGAACGGCGCCGGCAAAACCACCACCGCGGGCATGCTGACCACCCGGGTGGTCCCCACCTCAGGCCGGGCGTTCATCGCCGGCGTGGACGTCGCGGCCCATCCCGCGCTGGCCAAGCAGCTGAGCGGGATCGTCTCGCAGCAGAACACGCTGGACCGCCAGCTCACCGTCTGGGAGAACCTGTACTTCCACGGCCGCCTGTTCGGCATGGGCGCCAAGGCCTCCCGCCAGATCGCCACCGACCTGCTCGAGCAGTTCCAGCTGTCCAAGTGGGCCAAGGCCTCGGTCTACGCCCTGTCCGGCGGCATGGCGCAGCGGCTGATGGTGGCGCGGGCCATCTTCCACCGCCCGTCGGTGCTGTTCCTCGACGAGCCGACCGCGGGCCTGGACCCGCAGAGCAGGCTCGCGCTCTGGGACCTGCTCGGCGAGCTGCACAACGAGGGCCAGACCATCCTGCTGACCACGCACTACATGGAGGAAGCCGACAAGCTCTGCGAGCGGGTCGCGATCATGGACCACGGCCGCATCCTCGCGCTCGATACGCCTGCCGCGCTCAAGCAGAGCATCGGCGCCGACACCATCGTCACCGTGCGCACCACCGGTGACCCCGCCCGGCTCGCCGAGCTGCTGGCCCGCGACGTCGAGGGCGTCACCAGGACCCGGGTGACCGACGATGGCCGGCTCGAACTGCACATGCAGGGCGGCGACCGGCTGGTCCCGCGGATCGTGATATCGGCCGAGCGCGACGGCTACGACCTCGTCGACGTCTCGATCGCCGAACCCACCCTGGAGACCGTGTTCATCAACCTGACCGGAAAGGAACTGCGGGACTGATGGCTGTGATCTCGACCGAGGCCCCGGTCCCGGCCCAAAGGATCGGCGGCGGCCCGACCCGCTCGGTGGCCGCCGCGAGCTGGACCGCGCTCGGCGCCCTGATGCTGCGTGACCTCGTGGTGCTGCGCAAGCACTGGTGGGAGTTCGTGCTGCGCACGCTGATCCAGCCGTTCCTGCTGTGCTTCGTCTTCCTCTACGTCTTCCCCAAGATCGGCCAGGGCATCGGCGGCCTCGGGTCAGCCCAGCAGTCGGCCTTCGCGACCGTCCTGGTGCCCGGCGTGGTCGGCATCTCGGTCATGTTCCAGGGCGTGCAGTCCATCGCCCTGGCGATGGCCCAGGAGTTCGGCTTCACCAGGGAGATCGAGGACCGGGTGCAGGCGCCCTGCCCGATCTGGCTGGTCGCCATCGCCAAGGTGCTCTCCGGCGCGGCCCAGGGCGTGCTGTCCGCGATCATCGTGCTGCCGATCGCCTCGGTGGTGCACGCATCCGGCGTGACCGCCCACCTGACCCTGCACTGGTGGCTGATCGTCACGTTGGTGCCGCTGGCCTGCGTGGCGATGGCCGGACTCGGCCTGGTGCTCGGGACCAGCTTCGAGCCGAGGAACATCGGCCTGATGTTCGGCTTCATCATCCTGCCGATCACGTTCCTCGGCGGCACCTACTATCCGTGGACCAAGCTGGCCCCGGTCACCGTCGGCGGCTGGCACTGGCTGCAGACGGTCGTGCTGATCAACCCGCTGATCTACGTCAACGAGGGAATGCGCGCCGCGTTCACCAACGCGCCGCACATGCACCTGTACGTCGTCTACCCGGTGGTCGCCGCGTTCGGCGCGGCCTTCCTGGCCATCGGCCTGCGCAACTTCCGCCGCCGCGTCCTGTCCTGACCGCCCGCGGCGATTACGCGGGGATGCTGGCCCGGACCTCGTCCATGTCGAGCTCCTGCGCCTTGGTGATGAGCTCCTCGAGCGCCGCCTCAGGCAGCGCGCCCGGCTGCGCGTACAGCACCACCCCGTCGCGGATGATCATCAGCGTCGGGATCGACGAGATGCGGAAGGTGCCCGCGAGCTCCTGCTGCGCCTCGGTGTCGACCTTGCCGAACACCGCGTCCGCGTGCTTCTCGGAAGCCTTCTCGAACACCGGCCCGAACATCCGGCACGGCGGGCACCACTCGGCCCAGAAGTCAACAAGAACCAGTCCGCCGCCGCTCACCGTCGACTCGAAGTTCTCGGCCGTAAGCTCGACCGTTGCCATCGCACGCCTCCTAGCGCTAGATACCCGTAGGGGTATCGACAACCGCAACCCCCCTAAAATTCCAAGAAAATCAAAGACAGATTTATCCGAACGGCAGTGGCACCCGCCCCGCGAAGCGCGTCCCCCAGCGGTTAACCCCGAACGGCAGTGGCACCCGCCCCGCGAAGCGCGCCCCCCCAGCGGTTAACCCCGAACGGCAGTGGTGCCCGCCCCGCGAAGCGCGTCCCCCAGCGGTTACCCCGAACGGCAGTGGTGCCCGCCCCGCGAAGCGCGTCCCCCAGTGGTTACCCCGAACGGCACTGGTGGATCCCCCGGCGAAGCGCGCCCGTCACCCCGGTGCCGTCCCGCGGGCTAGGACGACGGCGGCCAGGCTGTCCGACAGCCACTGCGCGAACTCGGCGCCGGTCCACCCCCTCTCGAGGACCAGGAGCCGGTAGGCGTGCGCGTCCATGAGCGACCAGCACAGGTCGGCGGCGTGCTGCTCGGTGACGCCCTCGGCCAGGCCGCCCAGCGATGCGAGGAGCCTGACGAACTCGGTGGCGCCGAACATCCGGCCCCGCGCCGCCTCGGCGACGAGTTCCGCGGCGGCGGGGTCGGTGTCGGCCGCGGCGGTGAGGACCACCTCGAGCGGCGCAACCCGGGCGGCGATCCCGACGATCATCTGCACCCACAGCGCGAGCGCCCGCCGCGGGTCTGACTCGGCCTGGATCGCCTTGACCGCCGGGCGCTCCGCCAGCGGAACCGGCTCGTCGTCGCCGGCCACTGCCCAGTCCAGGGCGAGCCTGAGCAGGGCCGCCTTGCCGCCGACCGAGTTGAAGACGGTGCGCCTGCTGACGTGCGCGGCCGCCGCGATCGCGTCGATCGTGGTAGCGGCATAGCCCTGGGCCAGGAACAGGTCGTGTGCGGCGGTGCCGATCGCCCGCCTGGTACGCCTGGCCTGCTCGTCGCGGACCTCGGAGGAGTAGTGCCTGGACGGTTGGCTCATCGCGGCGCGCCGCCAGCCTTGACACCCGGACAAATTCGATGCACTATCAGTGCAATAACCACATCACAAGTATACCAAAAGAGAGGCGGCGATCGTCATGCGGGTAGCCATCATCGGCGCGGGGCCTGCCGGGCTGTTCACCGGGGCCGGCCTGGCGCGCCGCGGGCACGAGGTAATCGCGGTCGAGCGCGATCCCGGGCCGGCCGCGGACGGCAACTGGCCCCGGCGGGGAGTCATGCAGTTCCACCACGCCCACGGGTTCCGGTTCCAGGTCGAGCAGGCGCTGGCCCAGGAACTGCCCAACGCGCTGCAGCGATGGCTGGCCGCCGGCGCCGAGCCGTTCCGGCTCCGGCTGCCCGACGGCAGCGAGATCCCGATGGGCATGCGGTCCCGCCGCCAGACGTTCGAGCGCGCGCTGCGGGATTCAGCCCTGAACGTACCCGGCCTGCAGCTCCGCCAGGGCCACGCCGAAGCCGTGACCGACCAGCGCGGCCGGAGCTTCGGCCCCGGGATGGACGACGTGACCGACCGGCGCGGCCGGGGTTCCGGCCCTGGCGTGGATGGCGTGACCGACCGGCGCGGCCGGGGTTCCGGCCCTGGCGTGGATGGCGTGACCGGCCGGCGCGGCCGGGGTTCCGGCCTTGGCGTGGATGGCGTGACCGGCCGGCGCGGCAGGGCCGCCGGCCTCCTGGTGGACGGCGTGGAACTGGAGGCCGACCTGGTGATCGACGCCTCGGGCCGGGCCGGCCGGGCGACCCGGTCGCTGCGGCCCGCACCGGTCAGCGGCGGCCCGTGCGGCATCGCCTACGTCGACCGCCAGTACCAGTTGCGCCCCGGCGCCGAGCCCGGCCCGCTGCTGAACCCGCTCGCCTGGCAGGCCGACCTGGACGGCTACCAGACCATCGTCTTCATGCAAGAACGCGGCGTGTTCTCCGTCCTGCTCGCGCGGCCCGCCAACGACCCCGTGCTGGCCCAACTCAGGCACCAGGTCGCCTTCGAGGCCGCCGCTCGGGCCATTCCCGGCCTAGCCGACTGGATCGACCCCGCCCGCGCCCTGCCGATCACCTCCGTGCTGCCCGGCGGCCCGCTGCTCAACGCCTATCGGGGCCAGACCGGGTCCGACGGCCGGCTCGCCCTGCCTGGCCTGGTCTTTGTCGGCGACGCTGTGGCCACCACCACCCCGACCTTCGGCCGCGGCGTCGCCATCACCCTGCTGCAGGCCCAGCAGTTGCTGAGGCTCATCGACGAGCACGGCACCGACGTCGAGGCGATCGGCGAAAGCTTCGACGGCTGGTGCGCCGAGCAGATCAAGCCCTGGGTCGAGGACCACGTCCACATGGACGAGGCGACCCGCCGCCGCTGGGCAGGCCAGGACGTCGACCTAAGCCAGCCGCTGTCCTCCGACCTCATCCTCGCGGCCGCCGAGACCGACCCCGCCATGCGCCCCGCCATCGGCGGCTACCTCAGCATGACCGCCCTGCCCTCGTCGCTACGCGTCCTGGAGCCCGGCGCCCGCGCTCTTTACGCCACCGGCTGGCGCCCGCGCGTCGCCCCGGGCCC
>Ga0209169_10002975_pt1 | contig 10066 bp, 13 predicted proteins | sample HubBroMetageWRM4_FD_188346 | JGI IMG/M metagenome (GOLD analysis project Ga0209169, IMG submission 188346) | Warmed soil microbial communities from the Hubbard Brook experimental Forest, New Hampshire - Hubbard Brook CCASE Soil Metagenome WRM 4... | ecosystem: Environmental > Terrestrial > Soil...
TCTACTGGGCTTGGCGGTGAACGACTGGATCAAGGCCGGAAGAGATCGCCATGAAATCGCCCGCCTGGATGCACAGATCGCGGATCGCGACCAGGAACGGGCCCAGGCGCAGGCCTTCCTCGACTTGGCCGCCAACCGTAGCACGCGCGACCAGTCGCAATTCCTGAATGGATTGATCCAGCGCAAATCATTCTCCTGGACGCGCGTGTTCGAGGAATTGGAACTGGTGGTGCCTCCGAACCTGCACGTGGTCTCGCTGCGGCCGGAATTGAATGAGCAGAATCAGATGGAGCTGGAGATGAAAGTGGCGTGCGACACTTACGCCGCGGCAGTGGACCTGGTGCAGCGCATGGAGGGCTCTAAGCACTTCCAGGGAGCGCAAGTGGTGCAGGTGGGTCAGGAGGCGGGATCCGGCGTGGCCGCTTTGGTGGTCTCAATTTATGTTCCTGACTCGATTCATGACTTGGCGCCCGGTTCGGCCCCCAAGTCGGTCTCTTACTCGAACAACGGGAGCAAGAAATAATGCCGGACCTGGGAAATTCACGGCGCAAATTGAAGATTGCGATTGGGGCGATGCTCGCTGCCGATGTAATCGCAGTAGCCGTTCTTTTCTCGCCGCTGGTGGGCTCGGCGGATTCGCGCAGGCTGCAGATCAGCGAACTCAAAGCTGAACTTACGAAGAAAACTCGCGATGTGGAACCGCTGCGCGGCATGCCCAAGAAGATCCTCTTGGCAAAGGATCAAATCGGAACATTCTACAAGGACCGCTTTGCCGCAAAGGATTCCGATCTGCTCAGAGAATTGGGGAAACTGGCGACCGAGAATGGCGTACGTATGCAGCAGGCGCATTACAAACAAGAGGATGCGGAAACCTCCGGCATTGTTCCGGTCGAAATTGACGGAAGTTTTTCTGGAGACTACCTGCAACTGGTGCGGTTCATCAATACGCTGGAACGTTCGAAAATGTTTTTTGAGGTAGATGGCGTGGACCTGGCGGGCGAAGGCGCTGGACCGGTCAAGCTGGGAATCACGATCCACAGTTATCTACGGTCGGGTGCCTAAGTGAAACTCGGAACCGAAAACCGGAAGCAACTCATCGTGCTCGCGGTGTTGGGCACGATTGGAGTGGGGATGCTGGCCTATGAGTTCTGGCCTTCATCGCCAGCGGCACCCGCGGCAGCGAAGGCGACTTCGACGGCAGCCAAACCCGCCGTGCGGCGAACTGCTTCGGGAAAGGTGGTGCCGGTGATTGAGCCGCGATTAGATCCGACGCTCGACTTGGCGGTGCTCAGCCAAAGCGAGGAAATTAAATACGCGGGCAACGGAAGAAATATTTTTGTGGCGGGCTCGGTGGCAAGTATCGAGAAACCCAAGAGCTCAGGTGCCACCGACAGACAGGCTACGGCTCTTCGCACCGTTCCGACAATTCCGCCGCCACCACCGATCACGCTCAAGTTCTTTGGCTTCGCCAACCAGCCCGGGGAGACAAAGAAAGTGTTTCTGTCACAGGGTGAGGACATTTTTATCGCGGCTGAAGGCGACATCGTGGACCGGCGCTATCGCGTGTTGCGCATCTCGCCAACGGCAGTGGACGTGGAAGATGTTCTCAACAACAACCGGCAAAGCCTGCCGTTGACGCAGGGATGACCCTGATTAGCAATTGGTAATTTGAAGGCTAGTGAATGGTAATGCGTCCTGATTTGAACTCGGCCAAATTACAAATTACCAGTCGCAAATCACAAATTCGCCAGCGTGGTTACATGATGATCACGCTGATGTTGGCGCTGGCAATGATCACGCTGGCTATGCTTGCCGTGTTACCTGATATCCGTCAGCAGATCCGCCGCGACCGCGAAGAGGAACTGCGGCACCGTGGCACTGCGTACATGCGGGCCATTCAACATTTCTACAAAAAATTTGGCCGGTATCCAAACCGTGTCGAAGAGCTAGAGGACACCAACAACCTTCGTTTTCTGCGCAAGCGCTACACAGATCCAATCAATGTGGATAAGGTCACGGGCAAGGAAAAGGACTTCAAATTCCTGCATCAGCAGGACATCAGCCTAAATAACGGTCCTGTACTTGGAGCGACGCCTGGGCAAAGTGGGCCCAGTGGACAAGGCGGAATCGGCGGCGCCCAAGGCGGACCGCTGTCGCAAGGCGCATTCGGCGGGGCGCAACCGGGGGCTAACTCGGGTTCGCCGGCGGCCGCGAGTGGCAATTCCAGCAATGCTTCGGAGGATAACGAGGATGATTCGAAACCATCTGGATCGTCGCCTTCGAATTCCAATCCGGGTTCGAGCTTTGGTTCAGGTGCGAGTTCCAGTTCAGGTTCGAGTTCCGGCTCCGGCTTCAATGGGCCGACGTTTGGCGGCGGTCCGATACTCGGAGTCGCGAGCGCGAGCACAGCGAAAGCGATTCACGTGTTCTACACGAAAGACCACTACAATGACTGGCTGTTCATTTACCTGCCTACAGCCGACCGCGGTGGTTTGCTGATCGGACCGATCAATCCTGGCGTGCCAACCGGGATCATGGGCGGCCTCGCCCCCGGGCAGATGCCGGGCGGTACTCCGGGGCAGGGCGGATTTGGACAAGGATTTGGATCGACACCGAACGGCGGCCAAAGCCAGGGTCCTCAGACGCAAACTCCTCCGCAGGCACCGGCGCCGGCTCCGGCTCCCCAGCAGTAGACTTCGCGTTCCCAGAAACACCCTTCTGCAAGGAAAGCGGCAACAGAAAAGCCCCGCGGGGACGGCCTGTTGATGGGGACTGCATTTGGGATGCTCACCCCTCAGAGGCTTCCGGCCCTCCCATGAACTTCCCGACAACCGAGAGGATCGCAAGGATCACACAGAAGTCTGCCGAGTCGATGGCGGCAATCGCGAGTGCGGGAACCCACTGGGTGGTCCAGGGGACAAACAAAATCAACGGGACATGAAGAGCCGCGAGGAGGGCCATAGTGCCCCAGAACCACGCATGCCGCCTCAGCTTCCACTTTACAGCAACGGCGAAAACAAGCATCCCAACACAATTCATTGTTGGCAACGCAAGATTGAATCTTCCATAGTGATCGAACAGCCAAGGGATCGGCATACCGCCAACAATCAAACACACCACGGCCCACCACGGTCACCCTCACACCCGACGCCGTAGGCGGCGCGCCTTTGACTTGATCCCAAGGGCTCAACTCGGGACGCGCCTTAACCGCCGCCATTCATTTTCCGAGAACCTTGGAGAACCCGATGAGAGCCGTCGTGAGCACAAACAGAGCTATGCCGAGTCCAGTGTTCTCAAGGTAGGCAGCTTCAGTAAGGACCGTATCAAGGCTCGCCTGATCTTCCGTGTTAGAACCCCGACTCTTGAGACTCATCTCAGACAGCTTGGCATGGGATTGCCATGCTCGAAGCCACAAGATAATAGGGGCAGCAACAGACAAGCATAACCACCACAGCCCGTCGGCACTCAGCCGAGCATAAAAGTGTCTTCCGAAAACCAGAGCCATGCTGAGGACGACCAGCAGCCAAAGCGTGGTTGACCAGAAGTAGAAGGATTTTTGTGGTGGTTTCGAAAAATAGCTTCGACCGAAATCTATGTTTGCCATTCTAGTATTCCCTCGTCTACGTTTGGGCCACATACCTAGGTTGTCGCCGCTTTTGAAAAGAGCTTCGGAAGCGATAAAAACTGCCGAAAGCCTGTAAGTGCGAACATGCCAACCCACTCAGGTCGCTACGGACAGACGGCAAACTGTCCAAGTCCAGAGATGGCATTCAATGTGCTTGATACTGTTGCTGTTGGAGCAGCCGCCGGGGCGGCAGGTGTCACACTGGCTAACCAGAGCCCCAAGTTGACCGAAGCCCAAGAGCCGTTTATCAAATTCCAGTTCCCACAAACCGTTTCCAGCGTTGAGCGCTTCTGCGGTTGCTGCTTTTGCGGCTGCTGTGGCTGTGGGGTTTGGGGATTCCCGTTGTTTGCGGCTACAGCGACACCCGACAAGCGTTCCAGCATCGTCGTAGCTGTAGATCGTCAGGTTTTGGCGTTCGTCTTTGATAGTTCTTGCTCGGTCTTCGACTTTCGATAGTAGACGATCAACAGAATCAAACCTGATGCAAATACCACCACGCCACCGAGGATAGAAGCCGAGGTCCACGAATATGCGATCCAAGCGCTAAGCGACATAAGCCCGACAAACCATGTCGCGCAAGCCCAGTCTTTTCTCTTAAGAACCGCTGCGTCAAAGAACCCGGAAGCAAAGACTGCTCCTAGCGCTAGCACTGCCACAGCCGTGCCATGGCGTTCAAGAAGAGTACTCAAAATCAATCCAAGTGCTAAGCCCTCGATCATGGCACATTCCTGCATGTCCATCTTGCGTAGGCGTCAGCCGCAGTTGCGAACACTGAGCCTTCCACCCCGACAAAGAGAATGGCTGCCCCCATCGTTGCGCCAGTTGTTGTCCAAAAAGCTCCGGCTTCCGCAATGTCCGCCCCGGCTGCAGCCGGTTGTCGTAAGTATTTTGCCGTAAGCCATAGGAGCGCCCGAAACAACGCCCTTGGCGAGGATGCTGAGACCTTCGCCCTGCAGCCAGCTCATGGTGTTGGTGAAAATCGAGATCGCGCTGAACGACGGGACACCAGTATTCGCCATGAAGTTCCCATAGTTGTTCTGTAGGTAGCTATTGATGCACTGCTGCTTGGTCTGCTGGTTTGCGGCATGACCATTTCCGCCACCACCAGCGCTATTTCCACCACCATCGCTCGGGGGGCCCCCTCCGCCACCGCTCGGTCCACAGAACCCGTCAGCACTAACTTGGTGCCAGCCGTCATCCCACACAAGATAGTAGAAGCACTGCTCTCCAAGAGGATCAATCAGTGCCAGCGGATTGTTGAGCACATAAGTATATCGGTTCCAGCTCTGCGGGTTGGTGGGATCGACGGCTGCCATGCCCGCCGGGTCGGGCGACATCCACCGGCCCTCCACCGGGATGTGCTCACGGAAGAGAAAATCATAGTACCCAGGCTCGGTGTCCTCGTTCTGTCCCGTGAAGTCATAGTCGGTGGTCCCGGAGGAATTGTAAGGCTCTCCGAATGGGGCGTACGAGGTGTCGAAGTAGCTAGTCCGGGTCTGGGTACTGTCCAGCCTGGAGCTGCCGAGCCAATCCCCGTGTCGAGAGAAAATCGGCCCCGTCGTGCCCGACGCGCTGTCTGAAGCGGGGCGGGGCTGATCTGAAACCAGAAGAGCTTAGAGTTCAGCGTCAAATGTGCAAGCCTAAACGTTGAAGGAGGAGCCACAACCGCAGGTGCTCTTCACGTTCGGATTTTCGAACTTGAACCCAGCGCCTTCCAAGGTCTCGACATAATCGACGTGGGCTCCGCCCAGATACATCAGCGAAGTGGCGTCCACGTACACTTTCAGACCGTCAAAATCGAAAACCTTGTCCATCATGCCGGCGCCGTTCTCGAAGGCCATGGAGTATTGAAAGCCGGAGCAGCCGCCACCGACTACGGACAACCGCAATCCCGACGGAACGGGCGTCTGCGAAGCCATGATCTCTTTGACTTTGGCGATGGCGCTCGGGGTCAGCACCGGAGCCGCAGTCTTGGGCTGGGCAGTGGGCTGGGCGTTGGGCTGAAGATCGGGTACGGTGGTCGTCGCCATCTGTTTATCTCCTTGTAACTGCTTATTATAACAAAGGTTGCCACCGTCCCAACAAGGCTTTTTTCGGGCGTAGCTGTTTCTATATCACTTGCCTTTTAGATGCTTTTGGTAGACAAGAAGTCTCAGCCCTTGCCAACGGGTCTATAATCATTCGCAGCAAGGGGCCGTACCCGAACGCCAGGCGCCTGATGGCAACTTCGGGAATCGGCTAGATCTCTCAACTCCGAGGTGGTGTATGACTCCTATGTTCATGCTGCTGGTCGCGTGGGGTGTGCTGACGGGGATTCTCATTATCCTCCTGATCTACAAGAGCACCCTCACCATGCACGAGGACGACTCGATCTTCCTTAACGAAAGTGAATCCCAGATGCACAAGGACCAGATCGAAGTGCTGGCCAAGATGAAGAAGATCGGCCCGATCGTCAAGGTGCTGGGCGCCGTGTCGGGAGTCATGATCCTGGTGATTGCTGGACTGTTCATCTATCAGGGACTGACCAATGCCACCACGCTGCAGTAAGCGGTAGCTTGCGGAATCGGCGCATTCTTAGGAGCCCTGGCTCGGGAAGAACGCACGCGAGCGGCCGCGGAAGGTTACCGCTCCCCAGCGCGTCTTTAACTTTTGCCGATGGCCGCGAGTAATCGGATGGCTACTCGATCTGAATCGCGGCAATCCGCGTCTCTACTCTAATCTTTAGGCGGCTTTTGCTTTCATCGCCACGATGTCGTCGAGCAGAACTTTCTCGTGCCCGGCAGGGTTCACCTTTTCGTACACTTTGCGAATCACTCCCGTGGGATCGACTACGAAACTGGTGCGCTCCCAGAACTTCATCCCTTTCCATTCCGCCTCGCCTAGTCCGAGAGTCTTCATTAAGCTGCCGTTGGTGTCGGAGAGAAACTCGACGGTAAGAGAAAACTTATCGCAAAAGTTTTTGTGCGAAGCAACGTCGTCGGCGCTCACGCCGATCACTTTGATTCCGGCGGCGTCGAAATCAGCCTTGGTTGCGGTGAAGGATTTGGCTTGGATGGTGCAGCCGGGCGTGTCGTCTTTGGGATAGAAGTAAACGACGAGCCAATGTCCGGCGAAATCGGAGAGCTTGGTGATTTTGCCGTCCTGGTTGGGTAGCGAAAAATTCGGAAAAGGATTGCCTGCGGAAAGCATGGATGGTTCCTTTCTAGGGTTGTGATGAAATTGTACGAGGTGCACGGCGAAAAGCGGTCTTAATTGTTAACTCTCAGCCGTTAGCTCTTAGCCTTTAGCGAAATCCGTTGAGTCGGTAGCTAAGAGCCAACAGCGAGAGCTGTCCTCAGGCGGCGGGCATCATTTTCTTCATGCGTTCTTTCATCTCTTCAGCAGACACATCTTCAACGTGAGTTGCGATGCCCCAGAGATGACCGAACGGGTCCTGAATGAAGCCTGAGCGGTCTCCGTAGAATTGGTCCTGCACCGGTTTGAGGATTTTCGCTCCCTCGGCGACCGCTTTGGCAACGACTTTGTCGCAATCGGGAATGTACACATAGAGGCTCACCGGAGAGCCGCCGATGGTTTCGGCGCTGCGGTTGCCCATGGCCGGATTTTCGTCCGCCAACATGATCCTTGAGTCGCCGATCTGCAACTCAGCGTGGCCGACTTTGCCGCCGGGTGCGTCCATGCGCACGACCACGGTGGCTCCGAAAACGTTCTTGTAGTAGTCGATCGCTTTCGCGGCCCCTTTGATGACGAGGTAGGGCGTTACGTTGTGGTAGTCCTTGGGAATGTAGTCAACTTCGCTCATGATTTTTTCCTCCGGCGTTCTTCTCATCGGGATGGGTTCCAAGATGAGGTTGAGGGTTGAGGTTGAGCGCGAGCCTGACGCCCGCGTCTTTCAATCATGAGAACACAAGTTACGGGAGGACTCAAGGGAGGATGGCTTCGCCTTTCCGATGCAGGGATGTAGCATAGTCAGACGCTTCACCTTTATACGCTTCACCCAGGTTCTCAGCCGTGCCCGAACTGCCCGACATCGTGGTGTATATCGAAGCGCTGGAGAAACGCATTCTCGGGCAGCGCCTCGATCATGTACGAATCGCCAGCCCTTTCTTGCTGCGGACTGTCTCTCCACCGGTGAAAGATGCGGAAGGTAAGACGGTCGTCCAACTGCGGCGAGTGGGCAAGCGAATTTGCATCGGCCTAGACAATGATATTTGGCTGGTACTGCACCTGATGATTGCCGGGCGGCTGCACTGGCGTAAACGCGATGCAAAGCTTTCACCGCCGCGCGGGCTGGCTGCGTTTGACTTCGCGAATGGGACTCTGCTGTGGACCGAAGCCGGGTCGCAAAAGCGAGCGTCGTTGCACGTGGTGGCGGGAGAGCAAGGACTTGCTACGCTCGACCCCGGCGGGCTGGAAGTTCTGGACTCGAATTTGGAGCGCTTCACTGCGGTCCTCAGGTCAGCGAATCACACGCTCAAGCGCGCTCTCAGCGATCCGCGATTGTTTAGCGGGATCGGCAATGCCTACTCCGATGAGATCCTTTTCGAAGCTCGGCTCTCACCACTGGCGTTGACGCTAAAGCTTAAGCCAGAGGAAATCGAGCGCTTATTTGCGGCCGTGCGCAGCAGCCTAGGTCAGTGGACGTCGCGCCTACGGCTTGAATCTGGTGACGAGTTTCCTGAGAAAGTCACGGCTTTTCGATCAGGAATGGCTGTGCACGGGCGATACAAGGAGCCGTGTCCCCGCTGCGGAACAAAGATCCAGCGGATACGGTACGCGGCTAATGAGACCAACTACTGTCCGAATTGCCAGACTGGCGGAAAGCTGCTGGCTGATCGCGCGCTGTCGCGACTGCTGCGCGAGGATTGGCCTCGGACTCCGGACGAACTTGAGGCGCTTACACGGGAGCGGAAGTGAAAAGATAACAGCAACGACAAAAACAACAACAACGGCAAAAGCGGCGGACAGGAGTGTCCGCCCTACATGAGCCACTTTCGTTTAGTCGATCCCCAACTCTTTCGCTAGTGCCTTCCACTTGCCATCTACCAAGGCGCGCGTTTTTGCGTCCATTATGATTTCGTCCGGCCAGGGGCGCGTGAATCCCTCGGTTGACCACTTGCGGGTCGCGTCGATGCCCATCTTTGAGCCATAGTTCGGGAGGCGCGAGGCATGATCGAGCGAATCTACGGGGCCTAGGGTGAACTGGATGTCGCGTTCGGGGTCGATGTGGTTCAGCACTTTCAAGGTGACGTCGGCGATGTCCTGAACGTTGACGTCTTCGTCTACTACGACGATGCATTTGGTGAACATTGCCTGGCCCAGTGACCAGATGGCGTTCATCACTTTGCGCGCTTGTCCGGGATAGGATTTGCGAATGGAAACCAGCATCAGGTTGTGGAACACGCCTTCGATGGGGAGGTTGATGTCCACCAGTTCGGGGATGGTCAGCTTCATCAGCGGCAGGAAGATGCGCTCGACTGCTTTGCCCATCCAGGCATCTTCTTGTGGCGGCTTGCCGACTACCGTGGTCGCGTAGATTGGGTCTTTTCTGTGGGTCACGCAGGTGACATGGAACACCGGGTACTCGTCTTCAAGCGAGTAGAAGCCGGTGTGGTCGCCGAAGGGGCCCTCGGCGCGGAGTTCGTCGAGATTCACGTAGCCTTCGAGAATGATCTCGGCATTGGCCGGAACTTCCAGATCGACGGTCTCGCACTTCACAAGCTCTACTGGCTTCTGGCTGAGGAATCCGGCGATGATGAATTCTTCTACTTCGGGTGGGGCAGGGACGATCGCGGAAAATGTCAGCGCGGGATCGGTGCCGATGGCCACGGCTACTTCCATTTTGCCGGAGGGGCGGTCGCCTTCGGCAAGCATCGAGCCTCCGGAGGAACGGGCCATGATGTCGACCGCAGCGGCGTTCCCACCAGTCGCAAAAGACGCGAAGGATGGGGCACCCAATTTCATTGCCTCAGTGCGCAAGTGGTCACGGTAGTGTTCGGCTGCTACTTTTTGTCGTTGCCAGTGCATGCCGGTGGTTCGTTCGTCATAGATCTGCATGCGGTACATGCCGACGTTGCGCTTCCCCGTTTTCGGATCGCGCGTGATTACGCAGGGGAGCGTGATGAAGCGTCCGGCATCTTTGGGCCAGCATTGCAGGATGGGGAAATCCAGTAACGAGAAATTGTCGCGCTTGATCACTTCTTTGCAGGGACCGGTGGCTACGGTCTTCGGAAAGAACTTTCCCATTTCGGCGAGCATGGGCAGCATCTTTACTTTGTCGAGGAAACCTTGCGGAGACTTCACGTCCATGAAGCCGCGGATGCGCTCGGCGACTTCGTCCAGCGAATCTACTTCCAGCGCCAGTCTCATGCGGCGGGCGGAACCGAACTGATTGATTAGAAGCTGCGCGCCGGGATAGCCTTTCACGTTTTCGAAGAGCAG
>Ga0209169_10002976_pt1 | contig 10065 bp, 5 predicted proteins | sample HubBroMetageWRM4_FD_188346 | JGI IMG/M metagenome (GOLD analysis project Ga0209169, IMG submission 188346) | Warmed soil microbial communities from the Hubbard Brook experimental Forest, New Hampshire - Hubbard Brook CCASE Soil Metagenome WRM 4... | ecosystem: Environmental > Terrestrial > Soil...
CGAACCTTCGCATGGGTCGAGAGGTGCGCCGCAATCGATGCCCCTGCGATGCCGCCCCCGATGACAATGATGTCAGCCTTGGACTCGCTCCGGGTCGCCGTGAAGTTGGACAAAACGCCGTCTCCCGCGCGGCCGGTTCGACCGCTGCGGCAAGATGGTGCCCAAAGAAACGCGAGAAGTGAAGAAAATTTTCAGATACTGAAAAATTATTTTCTGGAAGGCCGCCGCACGACGGTCTCCGCCGGCCGCGTCGCGGCCGCTGCAGCACCGGCGCCAGACCCCTCCAGCGCATGGATAAAACTCACCTCGGAGGTGGCGCAGACCGAATAAACCCGGCACGGCTCCGTGCCCACCGCCAGGTAGGCGTGTCCCACGCGGCTGTCGAAATAGATCGAGTCGCCCTTTTTCAGCCGCAATGGCTCGTAGATCTCGGTATGGAGCTCCAGTTCACCCTCCAACACGTACAGGTGCTCTTCCCCCGGGTGGCTGTGAAACTCGCCAAACTCCTCCAGGCTGCGGGCACGCACTTCGCCGAGCATCGGAATCATCCGCTTGTTGAGTAACTCGGAGGCGAGGTAGAGATAGTCGCCGATTTGTCCCTCGATGAGCTTGCCTTCGCCGGCACGCGTTACGCTGCGTCTGCCGCTGAATGCATCGCGAACCCCTGAATCCTCGCGCGGTGCGAATTCGCCCCGGTCGAACGCGGTGCCGGCCGCCGGCCCGAGCAGCCGCGAGAAATCGATATCCAGCCCCTGGCTGATCCGCAGCAACTTGTCGAAGGTGAGCGCCATCTTCCCGTTCTCGAGCTTCGACAGGGTAGACACCGGCACCCCGGTCCGCTCGCTGACTGCCGTCAGCGTCCACCCATTGCGCTTGCGCAGAGATTTCAGCACCGCGCCTGGATCGGCTGGCGAGCGCCCGTTGGTGTGAGGAGCCGTCGCTGCGACGCCTGATAGAGCGCCCTGGCGTTTGGTTGCGTTCATTGCCGTTGCCCGGTTTTCAGTTCGCGCGAGTGCGCGAAAACCGCAGTATCCGACCACCCGCGGGCAGGGCGCAATGCCGGGCACGAAGAAAAATATCTTGACAGCGGCGGATAATTTTCAGATTGTTCAAAAAGTGAAAATTAATTTTCACCTATTGGCCGAAAACAATAAACCTGGAGACCGACCGCAATGATCCGCAGAAAAGCCTGTCTGGGTTTAGCGTGGTATGCCGGCGCCGGGGCCACCCCCCTGATTCTGGCCGCGCCCGTTCTGGCGCAGGACGGCAGCATGCCGGTCCTCGAAGAGGTCGTCGTCACGGCGAACAAGCGTCTGGAGGGTGTGCAGGACGTCGCCTCTTCCGTCAGCGTGGTCAGCGGCGCCACCCTCCAGGAGCAGCAGCGATCACAGCTATCCGACTACCTGGCCTACATGCCGGGCGTCACTTCCAACACCACGGGATCGCCTGGCCAGAGCGCCCTGACCATCCGCGGTATATCGCCGCTCTCGGGCACCTCCAAGGTCGCGACCTACATCGACGAGACGCCCCTGGGCTCCAGCGGCATATGGGCGCAGTCCGGCAGCCTGACACTCGACCTGCTGCCCTTCGACCTCGACCGCGTCGAGCTGCTACGCGGTCCGCAGGGCACCCTCTACGGTGCCAGCTCCATGGGCGGCCTGTTGAAATACGTCCTGACGACGCCCGACACGAAAGAATTCAGCGCTGAGTTTGCCGCGGACGGCGCCTCCGTCGCGAGCGCGCACAACGCGGCCGCAACGGTCGAAGGGCATGTCAACCTGCCCATTGTGGCCGACGTCCTTGGCGCGAGTGCCAGTGCCTTCTACAAAACCACTCCCGGTTACATCGACAACGTCTACCTGGGTTCCCACGATACGAACGAGGTGAAACAGTACGGTGGGCGGGTGGCGGCATTCTGGCAGCCGGCAAGTAACCTCACGGTAAAATTCAACGCACTCTGGCAGACCACCGAATCCGCGGACGACTCGATAACCTCGTTTCTCGATCCAACGCTCGCGCCGGTCACCCCGACGGGACCGAGCCTCGTGTCCGGCGGAACCTCCTACGGCCGTCTCACTGAGAGCGAGGCATTTGACGAGCCCTACAGCAATCGCGTGAACTTCTACTCGGCCACCGTCGATTGGACGCTCGGGTCCTTAGACCTCGTGTCCGCGAGCGGCTACTCCCGCACCGACAATAAACAGGCCGTCGACTACAGCCCGTCCTTCGGCACCTATTTCCAGCTATTCGGCCTGCCGTCCGGGCTGGTGCTGGCCGACTTGGATTTCGGCCTGCGCAAGTTCACGCAGGAAATCCGCCTCACCTCGCCGCAGACGGACATCGTCTCCTGGCAGGTGGGCGGCTTCTACACCGACGAGCGGCAATCGAACACACAAGCCCTGACGGGTTTCGACACCGCATACCAGCCGATCCCGGCCCTCGCCCCGTACTTCGGCCTCGTGACCATCCCCACCACCTACCGCGAATACGCCGCCTTCGGCGATGTTACGTGGAAAGTGGTGACCGACTTCGACGTGACGGGCGGCGTTCGCTTCTCGGAAAACCACCAGGTATGGAACGACTCCCAGGAGGGCGTGCTGTTTAACGAGCCGCAGACACCGCTGGTCGCACTTCCGACAGTGCGATCGAAGGAAAACGACACCACCTGGATGGCCAGCGCCCGCTACCATTTCACCCCGGACGTCATGTTGTTTGCCCGGGCAGCCACCGGTTACGCGCCCGGCGGCGCGAACACACCGTATCCGGGCGTCCCCCAGCCGATCGTTGGCCCGGAAAAGCTCACCAGCTACGAGCTGGGCCTGAAATCTGAATTCCTCGATCGCCGCGCGCTCCTCGATCTGTCCGTGTACCACATCGACTGGCGTAACATTCAACTCAACGCGCTGGTCAACAATATCAGTTTCGCTACCAACGGCGGCACTGCCCACAGCGATGGCGTGGAGCTTGCGAGCAGCTTCGCGCCGTTCCGCGGCCTCACGTTTGGCTTCAACACTGCTTACACGAAGGCAGAGCTGAAATCGCTGGAGGCTGACGTCGCCAGTCCCTTCCTGCTCGACACCCAGTTGCAGTCGGTTCCGAAGTGGACCGTCTCGGGCACCGCGGACTACGGCTGGTCGCTGTCCTCGACGTTGATGGCACACGTTGGCGCAGGGGTGCGTTGGATCGATCAGGAAGCGGGGCTCGAACCCGCCATCGGCCAGCCACTCTTCATGCTGCCGTCCTACACCGTCGTGGATGCGAACGCCAGCCTGGTTCGTGGCCAGATGACCTATCGGCTCTTCGCAACCAATCTGACGAACGCCCGTGCTTTCTCGTTCGGACGCTTGCAACAGGACGTCACCGGCGCGGCGGCCCAGATCGACTACACCGTCATGCAACCCAGAACGATCGGCGCCGGCATCATGGTTAAATTTTGAGTCACAACATGAAGTGGGCGGCCCGCGCGCTTTTAACACTGCTGGCCACCGTTGCATTGAGCGCGACTGCGACCTCCCGGGCCATCGCCGAGCCTGCCGCAATGCCGATCGCGGCAGCGGCGATCGATCGCACGGTGGCCCGCGCCATGCAGTCCTTCAACGTACCCGGCATGGCCGTCGGTATCGTGAAGGACGGGAAGTTAATTTACGCCAAGGGTTACGGCGTGCGCGAGCTCGGGAAGCCAGCCCTCGTCGATATCGATACCTTGTTCCAGATCGGATCGAACACCAAGGCGTTTACCGCTGCCGCGCTGGCTATCCTGGTCGACGAGCACAAGATCCGCTGGGATGACAAGGTCATCGACTACATCCCCGAGTTCCGTTTGTACGATCCCTACGTGACCCGTGAGTTCACGCTACGCGACCTGTTGAGCCACCGCAGCGGATTGGGTACCGGCGCGGGGGATCTCATGTTCTACCCGAATACGGATTTCTCGCGCGCCGAGATGATCCGGGGGCTGCGCTACCTGAAGCCGGTATCCAGCTTCCGCTCGCAATATGCCTACGACAATCTCCTTTACATGGTAGCCGGCACGGTAGTCGCCACGGTGACCGGCGAGACGTGGGATGATTTTGTCACACGGCGTATCCTCCAGCCGCTGCGGATGACCGGCTGTATCACGAGCTACAGGCGGATTGCTGCCGGCAGCAACACTGTCACCCCGCACGTCATGTCGGAAGGCAAGCTGACAGCGATCAAGCCGATCGAATTTACGGCCATCGCACCCGCAGGCGCCATCAGTTGCAACGTCAGCGGAATGGCCAAGTGGTTGCAAACCCAACTGAATGCCGGCAAGTCGAACGATGGGGTGCAAATATTCACGGCGGATCGCAGCGAGGAGATGTGGTCGCCCAACACCGTGATGCCCCTGAGTCCCGTGCTCGCCTCTTTGACTCATACTCACTTCGAGGCGTATGGCTTCGGCTGGGAACTCCAGGACGAGTTCGGCTACAGGCGCGTATCACACACGGGCGGCGTGCCCGGCACGGTTACCTGGGTCACCATGATCCCGGAACTGAACCTCGGGATCGTGGTCCTGACCAACCAGCAGGACGGCGCCGCCATGGAGGCTGTCGGCAACCAGATCCTGGATGCCTACGTCGGCGCTCCCAAGCGGGATTGGATCGCGATAGGGCTGTCCTACGAGGAAGGCCGGACACGCGAGGCAAACGCCGTCGAAGCGGCGGTGGCCAAAGTTCTCAACACTGGCGGAGCACCGCCGCCGCTTCCCCTGACCGCATATGCCGGCCATTACGCAGACCCCTGGCGCGGCGACGCCGATATCCGCCTGGAAGCCGGCAAACTCGTACTGAAATTCAGCCGCACCGAAGGACTCGAGGGTACGCTGAGCCCATTCAAAGGCAACGTCTTCATCGTGCGCTGGAACGACCGCAGCCTGAATGCCGACGCGTACGTGCGTTTCAGCCAGACTTTTCGGCCAACTGTCGGACCCGGCGCCGAGTCCGGCGACGATCGACCCGCCGAGCAAGCCAACGGGCAACCCGTCGAGCAATCTATCGAGGGCATGACCCTCCAGTCCCTCTCACCCCTAACCGACTTCAGCTTCGACTTCCAGGACCTGGACTTCGCCAAGCTCCCGGCGGATTCCAAGGCTCCCTAGAGAACCGTCCCATGTGGAAATGCCCAAACCTCCGAGCCGTGTCTGCCGCCGCGCTGTTGTGTATCACCGCGATGCTGGGGTTAGACGCTGTCGCTGCCCCCGCGCACGACCTGACGCAGGCGGATGCCGACGCGTGGCTCGACGGCTTCATGCCCTACGCCCTCGAGCGTAACGACATCGCCGGTGCTGAAGTGGCCATCGTGAAGGACGGCCAGGTACTCACCCTACGAGGCTTCGGCTACTCCGACGTAGCCGCCCGCAAGCGAGTCGATCCAGCCATCGATATGTTCCGTCCCGGCTCGGTCTCCAAGCTCTTCACCTGGACCGCGGTGATGCAACTCGTCGAACAGGGAAAGATCGACCTCGATGTGGACGTGAATCGGTACCTCGATTTCAAAATTCCCGGGTATGACGGCAAACCCATCACCATGCGCAACCTGCTGACCCACACGCCCGGCTTCGAGGAAGTGGTCAGAGGTGGTTTCCGCTTCGAGGGTACCGTCCCGCCCCTGGGCGACGTGCTGAAGCACTGGATTCCGAAGCGGGAGTTTCCGCCCGGCACGACGCCCGCCTATTCCAACTGGGGAGCGGCGCTCGCCGGCTACATCGTGGAACGCGTTTCCCGGGAGCCGTTCGACACGTACATCGAACACCACATTCTGCAGCCCCTCGGGATGTCCCATACGACATTCCGCCAGCCACTACCCGCGTCTCTCGCGCCGTTTATGGCGAAAGGGTATGTCCTCAGTTCCGGCCCGGCGCGGCCCTACGAGCTGATCTCCGTGCCGCCGGCAGGATCGGTCGCCGCATCCGCCGCCGACATGGCAAAGTTCATGATCGCTCACCTTAGCCAAGGCGCGGGCCTGCTCCAGCCGCAGACGGCACGCCTGATGCAAGATCCCGCCTATGTCTCGGTCCCCGGCACCAACCGCATGGCGCTGGGATTCTACGAGCAAAGGATCAACGACCTGGGCGCCATCGGACATGGTGGCGATCTGAACTTCTTCCACACCTACCTATGGCTCATTCCGAGTCGCCAAGTGGGCCTGTATGTCTCATTCAACAGTGCCGGAACCGAGAATTTCGGCTTGCGCCTGGCCCTGTTTCAACACTTTGGTGACCGTTACTTCCCACTCACGAACGAAGCGCCGCCGCTCGAGCTGCCCACTGCCCGCGAGCACGCCAAACTGCTCGCCGGCAGCTACCTCTCCAGCCGTGGCTCGTTCTCCAATTTCCTCGACGTGTTGAATCTCCTCGAGCAAGTCAAAATCGGGTTGGATGCCGACGGGCGGCCACTCCTGTCCGCAGAGGCACTCCCCGGGATGGGCGATACCCCGCGTCAGTGGATCGAGATCGCGCCCTTCGTGTGGCAAGACGCCTATGGTCAGCAGCGCCTGGCCGCGAAACTCGACAACGGCAGGGTAGTGCGTTGGAGCGTCGATGAGATCTCGCCGTTCATGGTGTTTGATCGCGCGCCCTGGTACCGGGACGCCGCCTGGCTATTGCCTGCGTCGCAAATGAGTCTGGCCATCGTACTGATTGGCGCTCTTTCCTGGCCTGCCGGTGCGCTCATACGGCGGCGGTATGGTGTCACTCTCGCCGCCAGCACCACCCATCGCCTGACCTATCACCTCCTGCGCGCATTCTGTGTCCTGGTGTTCGTAGTGATCGGCGGTTGGGCATTTCTGTTTACAGTGCTATCCGATCCAGGCAGTAAGGTCACCGGCCTCGCCCTCGATGCGCTCATCGTGTCCCTGGAACTACTGGGAATACTCGCCTTCTGCGGCCTGTTTGTGACCGGGCTGCGGAATCTATGGCTCGTCCGAGCGCGCCGCGCCGGTTGGTTCACTGTCCTGTGCAGCGTGCTGACAGTGCTTGCGAGTGTGTTCCTTTTCTGGGCGGCCGCAGACTTCCATCTCCTCAGCATCGGCACCCAGTTCTAGGCGAGCCGCCGGCGTCCTGCTGCTCGCCAAATACTTTCACCATAGAAAACTCAGGGCCCAAGCCACCCTCGGTCAGTAGCACCCTACGCCGGCAGAAAATCTAGAAATCCGCCTTACGCACCCCCGCGGTGCTTCGCTGACAGCGAATCCAAGGCCTTAAAGGCGCTTCTACGGCGCCTTCAAATTCCCATTCCCTTGACAAGGCGTCATCCGCTCGCCCATAGTTTCCCCGCAAAGAATATTTTCTGTAGCGCAAATTCGAGCCGACCGCGGGCAGCACGCCGCAGGTCGTCCACAGCCGGGGGTTCCATGGGTCAATCCGTGATGTCCAGAAAGGTCTTGGTTTGCAGCGTCGCCCTTTGTAGTCCGCTCGGGTATGGGGTCGCGTTAGCAGACACACCGTCCGGTGCCGCGCCCGATACTCACTTGGCCCCGAGCAATGCTGTGGAGTTGGAGGAGGTCGTCGTCACGGCGCAGAAGCGCTCGGAACGGCTCCTCGAGGTTGCGGCTCCCGTGACCGCGCTCACCAATGCGACCTTGGAGCGCACGCAAGCCGTCCGGTTGGATGATTATGCTGCCCTGGCACCGGGGCTGAATCTCTTCGGTACCCGGGAGGGGGACGCGCAACTTGTCGTTCGCGGTATCACGACCGGATCGTCCAACTCTACGACGACCGCCACCTATATCGATGACTCGCCCTACGGGTCCTCGACGACGCACGCTTTGGGCGGCTCCATGGCGCTCGACCTGGATCCGGGCTCGCTGCAACGAATTGAGGTTCTTCGCGGACCCCAAGGCACGCTGTACGGTGCGAGCGCACTCGGTGGCATCGTCAAATATGTCACGGTGCCTCCGAGCCTGACCGAATTCGGCGGCCGGGTCGAACTCGATGGCAGTACGGTCGATGGGGGAGGTCAGGGCTTTGGTGTACGCGCGCTGGTCAGCGGACCTCTCATCGCGAACACGCTGGGATTCACTTTGAGCGCGTTCGACCGCCGCGATCCCGGGTACATCGACAATCCCAACCTCGGCCAACACAACGTCAACTCGACCAGGGTGGACGGTGGCCGCGCGGCGCTGCTCTGGCAGCCCACCGACAACTTCTCGGCCAACCTGTCCGTATTGGCACAGGATACCCACGGAAATGGCAGCTCGTATGAGTGGCTGAACGGCGATCTGAGCCCGACCGACGGCGGCTTGAAGCAATTCTTCTTTATCGACCAGCCCCTCGTGGAGCACTCGCGGCTCTACAGTCTCACCGTGAACGATGACCTGGGGTGGGGCGCCCTGACCTCGATCAGCAGCTACCAGAGCGAGAAATACAACGAAGTGGTCGACTCCACGACTTACTACAGCCCGGTCGTACAGTCTATTCTGGGCATCGATGCCCCGAATCTCGGCACCTACCTGCCTGACAAGGTCGACCTGAACAAGATCACCCAGGAAGTGCGGCTCGCCTCGCCGAGCACCAACCGGCTCGAATGGCAGGGCGGGTTCTTCTTCACCCATGAAAGCAGCGACTACTCCCAGAGTGTCAACGCTTTCAACATCCCGGGCGGGCAGCCGTTATCCCTCGGTGTCGATCTCTACAACGGCAATGACACCGAGACCTACCGGGAAGAGGCACTGTTTGGGGACGTAACCTACCATTTCACGCCGCAGTTCGATGTTCTCGCCGGCTTGCGGTACAGCGCCAACCAGCAGCGGGACTATTTCCCCTCGAGCGGCCTGCTCGCAGGCGGGACCAACCTCGCCGAGGGTACTTCGTCCGATCACAGCGTGACCTACCTAGTCACGCCCAAATACAAGTTCGACGATAACAACATGGTGTATGTGCGAGTCGCTTCGGGCTACCGCCCGGGCGGTCCGAACGATACGCTTGCCGCTCTCGTCTCGGAGGGCGTCCCCGCGACCTACAGGCCGGATACCCTCACGAACTACGAAATCGGCTACAAAGCAGCGCTCCTGGATCACACGCTGACGCTCGATCTGTCCGCCTTCGACATCGAATGGCATCACATCCAGATCGGGGAGACGATCGGCGGCGTGTTCACGACCGGCAACGGTTCGGACGCGCGTAGCAGCGGTTTCGAGGCGGCCGTTACCTGGGCGCCGGTTCATGGCCTGAGCCTGACGGCCAACCTCGCTTACACCGACGCCCATCTTACCGACGACGCCCCTGGTATCAATGGCGTGGCCGGAGACCGCCTGCCCGACTCGCCGAAGTTCGCGGCCAACGTCGGCGCCGACTATGACTTTCCGCTCACCGCCCAGATCGGCGCCTTCGTCGGCGCCAGCACTCATTATCAAGGCAACCGGGTAACGGATTTCGTAAGTTCTGCCCCGCCAGGCTACCAACGGCCCGTGCTGCCGGCTTATACAACGGTCGATCTGCGCAGTGGCGTGACGCGCGGTGGCCTGGAATTCACCCTATATGTGAAGAATGTCGGCAATGAGCACGGTTTGAACTACCTGACGTCCACCATGTTGGATGGAATCTCGCCCCCCTATGCCGTGTCGGTCATCCAGCCGCGCACGGTCGGGTTGTCACTGAGCCAGAAATTCTGACATGCCTTTGTTTGCCGCTGCAGCGCTGATGGGGATCACGACGGCAGCAGTTGACCCTGGTCCGTCACTCACGGCTCCTCAGACACATGAGTTGAGCAAGACCGACGTCGACGCCTGGCTGGATGGCTACCTCCCGTATGCCCTAACCAAGAGCGATGTCGCCGGTGCGGTCGTCATCATCGTCAAGGATGGGCAAGTGCTCACCCAACGCGGCTATGGCTACGCCGATATCGCTCGACACGAGCGCATGGACCCTGCGACCACCCTGGTCCGGCCCGGGTCCATCTCGAAGCTATTCACCTGGACGGCGGTGATGCAGTTGGTCGAGCAGGGGCGCATCGATCTGGATGCAGACCTGAACCGCTATCTCGATTTCAAAATCCCGCCTTTCAAAGGTCAGCCGCTCACGATGCGTCACCTCATGACGCACCGAAC
>Ga0209169_10002977_pt1 | contig 10064 bp, 6 predicted proteins | sample HubBroMetageWRM4_FD_188346 | JGI IMG/M metagenome (GOLD analysis project Ga0209169, IMG submission 188346) | Warmed soil microbial communities from the Hubbard Brook experimental Forest, New Hampshire - Hubbard Brook CCASE Soil Metagenome WRM 4... | ecosystem: Environmental > Terrestrial > Soil...
CGTTTTTCCGTTGGCTCCGCGCACCCCCTTCCTGCTGGCAACCCTTCCCGTGCCGGAAACAACTCCGCAGGTTAGCAGTGCACAATCTTCGGACTCTTGATTCCGCGCGTGGCATTACGCGTATCTACCACCAGTTGGGAATCGCGTACGATCCGGGCAAAGTCGTAATCGGAGTGGTCGGTAACGATCAACACGCAGTCGTACTGTCCAAGATTCTCCAGCGGCGAGCACTTCATTTGCAGGTCGTACTTGCGTCCTTTGCCCACAGTAGGGAAGTAAGGATCGTTGTAGCTGACTTGCGCGCCTTCCTTTTGCAGCAATTCGATGATCGCCAGCGCAGGCGATTCGCGCAGATCGTCGATGTCCCTCTTGTATGCCACTCCCAGCACTAGCACCCGCGAACCATTCAACGCCTTTTTCTGCTGATTCAAAGCCCGGACCACAAATTCCAGCACGTGGTACGGCATGTTGGTGTTGATCTCTCCAGCCAGTTCAATGAACCGCGTGCGGAAATCCCATTCTTTGGCCTTCCAGGAAAGATAAAAAGGATCCACTGGAATGCAGTGACCGCCCAGGCCGGGGCCGGGATAGAACGGTTGGAACCCGAACGGTTTCGTGGCCGCTGCATCGATCACTTCCCAAATATTAATTCCCATCCGCAGACACAGCATTTTGAGTTCATTTACCAGCGCAATGTTCACGCAGCGGTAAATGTTTTCCAGCAACTTGGTCATTTCCGCCGCGCCCGGCGAGGAGACTCTTACCACCCGATTGAAAATCGCCCCGTACAGTGCAGCCGCCAAATCGGATGCCTTGGCGTCCAGTCCCCCTACCACCTTGGGGATGTCGCGTCGGGCCACCGTCGTGTTGCCCGGATCCTCCCGCTCGGGGGAAAAAGCCACGTAGAATGATTTTCCATCGGAATCGCCGCCACGAGAGGCTTTCAGTCCCTGCGGGTTGCCCTTCTCCAGAATGGGGATGAGGATTTCTTCCGTGGTCCCCGGATACGTCGTACTCTCCAGAATCACCAGGTGCCCTGCCCGCAGATGCGGCGCGATGGCCTTGCCGGTTTCGGTGATGTAACTCAAGTCGGGCTCATGATACTCGTTCAGCGGCGTGGGCACACATATGATGATCGCGTCCATCAGTTGCAGCCGGGAATAATCCGCGGTTGCATTGAACCCCTGCGCCTTTGCGGCTTGAATGTCAGCGGCCGGAATGCGAAAAATATATGATCCGCCCTGGGCCAGCGTCGATACCTTGCGCTCGTCAATGTCAAATCCTGTAACTGGAAACTTCTGCTCGCTGTAGAGCAGAGCCAAGGGCAGGCCCACATAGCCCAGCCCAATAATTGCAACCCCGGAGCGTTTGGCTTCAATCTTGCTCTTTAGAGCGGAAAACAAGTCGGCGGAAGGTGTAGAAGTGGCAGTCATCTTTATCGATTCGATCGCAATTGAATTTTAGCATGGTGCAGCCCTTCTCCCGTTCACGCGGAAGACGCTGCCGGGTCGTAACGCCACGCTCGCAGCTTGGTTACTGCCGGCGGGTCCGGTTATCCACAGCCTGAACCAGCCCTGCCACTTTCTGTCACCCAAGGCGCCATTTACTTTCTTGCTTCGCCGCAATTCAGGAGGGACAGAGCCTACGATGGCGGAAACACTCACCGGCCAGGACATCCACTTCGTCGAACTCCAGACTGCGGTGTTTTGTGTCGAATGTGAATTAATCAGCAAAAATAACACTCCCTGCTGTCTGGCCTGCGGCAGCCGCGCGGTGCTGAGTCTGTCCCGGGTGCTCGGGGGATCATTGCACGGACAGCAAACCGCGCACCTCATCGCCGACGCCGAACTTGACCGCCTGGTGCGCGAATTGCTCCGCACCGTTCCTTCCTCCAGTTCTGACACTCGACTGCCCGTTTCTTTCGCCGCTCTTGCGCCCTCGCGCAGCCATGCCCGCACCGGGGGATCACATTCCTTACCGGAGATTGTCCGCGGTCCCTATCGCGAGATCCATCCCAGCGAAATTGACCTTGAACCCGCCATCAGCGTCATTGCCGAGCGCGCCCAATCTTTGACCGGAGCCACCGGAGCTGCCATCGCCTTACGCCACGGCGACGAAATTGTGTGCCGCGCCCGCACCGGCCGCACCGCCCCTGATCTCGGCGTTCGCCTGCAAACCGATTCCGGAATTTCCGCCGATTGCGTCCGCACTGGCGAAGTAGTGCTCTGCCATGACGCCGAAAGAAATCCGTGCGTTGATCTCGCCAGTTGCCGCCGTTTAGGTGTAAGGTCGATTCTGGCCGCTCCGCTCCGCCACTTCCGCCGCACCCTCGGCGTTTTCGAAGTCCTTTCTGCTGCGCCGAACGCTTTCGACCACCGCGATGTCGCCACCATGCAACTGCTTTCCAGCATGATGGTAGCGGCCATCTCCCGGCTGTCGAATCTCAGAACCGGAAACTAAGATAGTCGAAGCTCTCTGCCCCTGGAGTAAGATGTAGCCAACAGCAGGATGTCGACCCTCGGGCCCAATCCGGCGGAGATTGGCCAGCCACTCCCGCAGCCCCATTCAGAGCGGCGGCGGCGTGTGCGGCATAAGCTTCACCTTCCCGCCTATGTCGGTCTGAATCCAACTCTTCACCCCACCCCGGACCTCTGCGAGATCATCGACCTCAGCGAGGATGGTTTGGCGATTCAGACCGCATCTCCCCTCGAAACCGGACGCGAGGAGAATCTGTTTCTTGATCTCACTGAAACCAACGCCTCGCTGCAAACCACGGGCACCGTAATCTGGTCGGACTCCTCGGGCCGGGCCGGTCTTGAGTTTCTTGATCTCCAGCCGGAATCATCCGCTGCTCTCAAGAAATGGCTGTTCGCAGATGCGCTTGCCGGTTGCGCCCAATATGCCGCCGATTCTGCCGCCGCCGCATCGCCTGATCGTTGGGGTGAAATCGAAGCTGACCACACCTCTCTACTCACTGCATTGGCTGCGGTGACCAAGGAAGTCGAAGCGCTCGCACCAGACTTGGACGCTGCCCTGCATCTGCTCGCGCGCCGGGCACAGGTTTTCACGCACGCGACCGCCGCTGCCATCGGTTTGTCCGAGGATGCCGGCATGATCTGCCGCGCCACCGCCGGCCCCAACGCTCCCCCCGTCGGAGTACGCTTGCGTGTCGGCTCCGGCTTTTCCGGAGAATGTGTGCGCTCCGGCATCCTGCTCCGTTGTGACGATTCTGAAAATGATCCCCGGGTTGACCGCGAGAGCTGCCGTGCTCTCGGTATCCGTTCCATGATTGCTGCTCCCGTTCGCTTGCGCAATGAGGTCGTAGGACTTATCGAAGTTTTTTCTCCCCAGCCCCATATTTTTCAGCCCGACCATGAGTTGGCCCTGCGGCGCTTGACCGAAGTCGTTTCCGCTGCGGTACTGCGTGCAAGCTCCCCTGAACCCGCGTCTCCACTCTCCGCCGCCACCGTAGACGACGAATTTCCCGTGGAAACTGCGGCCGATCTTCCCATTCCTCAGCTTTCTCGCTCCCGCAATTTTTTCATGCTGAGTGTCTTGCTTACCTTGGTCTTCGGCGTGCTTTGGCTGACCCAGCCCTGGAGGGCGAACGGTCGTGGCGCCGTCAACACTCCGCCGCCGCAAGAAGTCGCGCCGCCGGTGCCGTCTGCCAATAAGTTGGAGACACTTCAACGCCTGGCTGCCTCGGGTGACTCCGCCGCGCAGGTTGACGTAGGCATGCGCTATTGGTCCGGCGACCAGGTTGCCCAGGATTACGTGCAGGCGGCCCGCTGGTTTCACCTCGCTGCCGAGCAGGGCAATGTTGCCGCTCAAGCCATGCTGGGAAACTGCTACCAGGCCGGACGGGGCGTGCCCCCCGACCCCATGCAGGCATATTTCTGGTCCTTCCTGGCGCAGGCAGCTGGAGATGAAGCCAGCAAGTCTCGGGTCGCGCTGCTCGCTTCTCGTCTCACCCACGCTCAAATTGCCGTTGCTCAGAAGCAAGCTAACGACTGGATGACTCAGCATCCGCGGGCCGCGAACGACTCATCTCCTGCCCACTAATCGGAGTCTCCCAAGTTTCGGTGCCCGGTGTCTCTGCGTACCCCGCGGACGTTCTCTGCGACTAAGGTTCTGTTTGCCGGGATTAGAGTAGAGTCTAGAATGAAGCCAGAGGCCTTCTCGTGCCCACTCTCCGCGATATCGTCTACCAGCACGTTCGCGAAGGCGATCTCTACGAGAAGCTCGACCGCAATCGCGTCCGCTGCTACGCCTGCGGACATTGTTGCCCCATCCCTGATGGCCAGCCCGGCGTCTGCAAAGTCCGCTACAACCAGGGCGGAACTCTCTATGTACCCTGGGGCTATGTGGGCGGCGTGCAGTGCGATCCCATCGAGAAGAAGCCGTTCTTCCACGCCTATCCCGGCGCTCTTGCCTACAGCTTCGGCATGTTGGGATGCGATCTGCACTGCGCTTACTGTCAGAACTGGGTGACCTCGCAAGCTCTACGCGATCCCGACGCCGTCTCGCCGCCGCTCTCAGCTTCTCCCGAAGCGCTGGTGCAGGATGCCCTGCGGCAAGGGGCGAAAGTCCTGGTCAGCACCTACAACGAACCGCTCATCACCAGCGAGTGGGCGGTCGCAGTCTTCAAGCAAGCTAAGGCCGCCGGCCTCGTCACCGGCTTCGTCTCCAACGGCAACGCTACGCCGCAAGTGCTCGAATATCTGCGCCCCTGGATCGATCTCTACAAAGTGGATCTAAAGAGTTTCGATGATCGTCACTATCACGAACTTGGCGGACGTATTGGCCCGATCCTAGAAACCATCCGCAGCCTGCACCAGATGGGCATTTGGCTGGAGATCGTCACCCTGCTGATTCCCGGCTTCAACGACTCTGACGATGAACTGCGCGGCTTGACAGCATTTCTCGCCGGCGTTTCTCCCGACATTCCTTGGCACGTAACCGCCTTTCACAAGGACTACAAAATGGAAGACCCGGAAAACACGCGCCCCGCCGACCTTCTGCGCGCAGCAAACATTGGAAAGCAAGCCGGCTTACGTTACATCTATGCCGGCAATTTGCCCGGCATGGTCGGCGACCATGAGAACACTCGCTGCCGCAATTGCGGCGAGACTCTCATCCGCCGCCACAGCTATTTTGTAGAAGACTATCGCCTCACTCCCGATGGCCATTGTCCTTCCTGCGCGACTGCTCTCCCTGGTCGCTGGGCGCATCGCTTCGAAGGCCAGATCGCCGACCGTCCATTTCGCCCGCGCGGCCGGCTCCACAAGATTGTGATCTGAGAACCGGGAACCGAAAACCGGGAACTGCTTTTCGAATCCAGACGCCGTCCCTTCGGGCACTCTTGATCGATACTTTTGGCCAAAACAGCCGTTTAAGACCCCTGTGTAGCTGTTTACAAACCCCGCCCCGCCGCGATATACCTCTGTTTCGACCAATGCCCTATAAAAACCTCCTCCTCGCCACCCTTCTGACCTTCGCAACCCTCGCTCACGCCGCCGACAAGCCTAAGCTCACGCTCGACGAATTCTTTGATTCAGTCGACATTTCCGACTTGCAGCTTTCTCCTGATGGGCACTCGCTGGTGTTCAAGACAGAACGCGCCGATTGGAAGCAGAACATCTATCGCGATGACCTCTGGCTGTTCCGTGACTACGCGAACGGCGGACTTACCCAACTGACTTACTCCGGTCACGACAGCGCGCCGAAATGGTCACCCGACGGCCGCTGGATCGCGTTTCTCTCTGAACGAAAAACCGCAAACCACTCCAGCGACGATGCCGACGGGGCCACTCAGCTCTATCTGATCTCTCCCGCGGGAGGCCCAGCCTTCCCAGTGACCGCCGGGGACGAGAGCGTTCACTCCTTCGCCTGGTCGGCTGACGCTCGCACGCTTTACTTCGCGACTCGCGTCCCTTGGACCGGCAAACAGAAAGCTGCGTACAAGAAAGAATGGAAGGATGTCATCCAGTACCGTGCGGCTGAGCGTGGTGACATGATCTTCAGCCTTGATTTTGCCGCCGCTCTCGCCCACCACGCCGCCCATGCAACGGCAAAGAGCAAGTCGGATCCTTCCCGCATAAGTCCCGGGGCTCACGCTCTGGCCACTTCGCCATTGCGGATTCACAATCTGGAAGCTTCGCCAGACGGTCGCCGCCTCGCCTTTCTGACGGATTCAATTTCCCAGCGCGAAGAAAAAGTTGAAGAATTCGAGATTTATACCGTGGACCTGACCAACGCCTCCGCCGATCGCCCACCGCATCAGGTAACTCGTAACCAGGCTGTCGAACAGAGCATGCGCTGGGCCACCGACAGCCAGCACATTTTCTTTGAAGTGGAATACGGTTCGGTGGAAGGCATCTATCATGACACCCAAGCCCGCCTCTACTGGGTCGACGCCGACACCGGCGAAATCAAACGCTGGGCAGCCGATTTCGACGGCGCCGTCGGCGCGTACGCCGTTACTCCTGACGGCGGTGTGATCGCGCCCGCTCGTTTAAGCACAGAAGTACAACTCTATGCCCAGGCTAACCCCTCCGCGGCTTTCACGAAGCTCGCGGGATGGCCCGGCACTTACGAAAGAATCGCCACCGCCTCACACTCCACTCGGGTTGCATTTATTCATTCCTCACTCGAGCAACCCAACGAAGTGTATATCGCCCAGAGTATGGCCACGTTGGCTGATGCCCGGCCGGTTACAACCTTCAACCGTGTGTTCACTGAGCGCGACCTGCCCAAGGGCAAGCCTTATCGTTGGACCGCAGACGATGGCACCAGCATCGAAGGCATGCTGCTCTATCCCCCGGGGAAATTCGAAGCCCGCAATCTTCCCATGTTCGTGCTTATCCACGGTGGCCCCGACGACATCGAGGACGCCGACGGAAATCACTTCCAGGCCGACTGGTACCGGTGGGAACGAATGGCGGCAACCGAAGGCTGGCTGGTGTTCCAGCCCAATTATCGTGGCAGTTGCGGCTACGGCGACAAGTTTCTCGAACAGATGGTGCCGCAGATTGTCTCCCGCCCCGGCAAAGACATTCTGGAGGGCGTGGACGCGCTCGTCAAAGACGGCATCGCAGACCCGGCGCACCTCGCAGTCGGCGGCTACAGCTATGGCGGCTACATGACCAACTGGCTGATCACGCAGACCACCCGCTTCAAAGCCGCCGTTACCGGTGCGGGAGCCGTGGAAAACGTCGCCAACTGGGGCAACGACGACACCACCTTCGACGACGCCTTCGATCTCGGCGGATTGCCCTGGGAAGTTCCGCAGCGTTATCAGGACGAAGCCGCTATCTTCCAGATCAACAAGGTCCGCACACCTACGCTAATCGTGGCCGGCGCCGAGGATGTTCGCGTGGCCACCGCCGAGGCCTACTTGCTCGACACCGCTCTGCACAACCTGGGCGTGCCGAGTTCATTGCTCATTTTTCCTGGCGAAGGCCACGATCTGGCCAAGGACCCCTGGCATGGCAAAATCAAAGTGAGGGAAGAGTTGAAGTGGCTACAGAACTACGGCGGCGTGCCCGCCAAGTAGCCCCGGATCTCCTGCCGGCTCGCCCCGACGGTACAATAGTCTTTTAGCCACGGGAGAAAAATGACTCACTCGACACGAGGGTTGACCCTCACGATCTGCGTTCTACTGCTCGCCATCACCGCGAGTTCGCTCGATAAGAACGCGCCGCAGCCAGGTTTTCGCATTTATGTGACCAATGAAAACTCGGGCGATCTAAGCGTGATTGACGGTTCCACCCTTGAACTGCTCGCCACCATTCCCCTGGGCAAGCGCCCGCGCGGAATTCACGCCAGCCCTGACGGAAAGACGATCTATGTGGCGCTGAGCGGCTCTCCCATCGGTGGTCCGGGAGTTGACGAGAGCAAGCTGCCGCCGCCCGACCGCAGCGCCGACGGCATCGGCATTTTCGACGTGCGCCAGGGCAAGCTGCTGCGTGTGATTCAAAGCGGAAAAGATCCGGAGAATTTCGACCTCAGTCACGACGGCCGATTTCTCGTTGTCTCCAACGAAGATGATGCCAAAGCGACCATGATCGATGTAGCGACAGAAAAAATCGTCAAGACTTTTCCTGTGGGGGAAGAACCCGAGGGAGTCAAGTTCACACCCAACGGCAAGTTCGTCTATGTCACCTCCGAAGACACGGGGACGATTTCCGTGATTGACGTTGCTGCCGGCAAGGTCCTCAAAACCTTCAAGGTTGGCCGCCGCCCCCGTACGGTTGCGTTTCTGCCCGATGGCTCACGCGCCTACGTCAACGCCGAGAATGACGGCACGGTGACCGTGGTGGATGCGGTGAAGCATGAGGCCATCCAAACCATATCGCTGGGCCAGCCCGGAGGGATTCGGCCGATGGGAGTGTTGCTGTCGCCCGACGCCTCGAAGCTTTACGTGAGCACCGGTCGCGGCCACAAGGTTTTTGTCATCGACACTGCCACCAACCAGGTCAGCAGTTCGTTTGAGGTGGGGGAGCGTCCCTGGGGCATTGCGTTATCGCCGGACGGCAAGACTCTTTACACTGCGAACGGGCCCTCGAACGACGTTTCTGTAGTGGATCTGGCGAACCAGAAGGTGCTCCAGAAGATCAAGGTCAGCCGCGGACCTTGGGGCATCATTACGCTGACGCCTTAGATCGTCGGATTTAAGTTCTATCGCTGTGAATCCGCGAAAATCCGTGGCGTTCTTGATTCTAAGAAAGCCTATTGCCCCGCCGGCCCCGCCGCGCTCGCCATTTTTACCCGGCTCTGTCCGGCATAGCGGGCCACACCTTGATAAAGCGCTTCGGCAATCCTCTGGCGGTAACTCGAACTCTGTAGGTTGTTCTCGTCGGTAGGACTGCTGACGAACGAAACTTCAGCCAGCACCGCCGGCATCGAGGTTCCGGTCAGCACAACATACTGCGCCTGCTTCACTCCACGATCAGGCAGCCCGGGGTTCGTCGCCGACAACGTCCCGTAGAGCGCCCGCTGAATGCTGGCGGCCAGCCGGCGCGATTCGTGCACCTTTTCCCGAATATCGACATTCGTCCAATCGATATTCGCTGTCGCTTCGGCATCGCCATCGTCGCGGCTGCGCGCCCGTACTGACGAGTAAGTATTGGTGTAGTAAGTTTCCACGCCGCGCGCGGAAGGGAAGTCGCTGTAGTTCGCATGGATCGACAGGAACAGGTCGGCCTTCGCCACGTTCGCGACTTCGGCCCGCTTTTCCAGGGCGATGTAGTTGTCGTCCCTGCGGGTATAAATCACCGCCGCGTCCAGTCGCTCCTCCACTAGTTTGCCCAGCCGTTCCACAATGTCCAGCACCAGATCTTTTTCCAGCAATCCTCTTCGCCCCACCGTTCCCAAGTCCCATCCGCCGTGGCCGGCGTCGAGCACGATCCGCAGTCTTGGCCCGCCGGATGCCCCATTGCTCGCGTTCTTTGCCATAAATGGGGTCGCGGCAACCGCCTGATCTATCGGACCAAACAACTCCACTTTCGCCCGCGGCTTCGGCTCCGCTCCAATCGTCCTTAGTTCAATCACCAGGCGATAGGGATTCGGCTCCAGGCTCACCGAGAAATTCGATGCCCCTTTGGTTTCGAGCACCACCCGCGTCACCCCATCCGTGGGCTGCGCCACTCGCACTCGCTGCAGCAGCGCATCTCCAACGTCAATGGTCTTGTTGAACAGCGAGGCCACCAGCCGGGTGTCGTGCAAGTCCAGGTAGATTCGTTCCGGATGCGACAGTCGGTGCGCTTCATATTGCACTTGGTCTTGCAGATCGATCACCACCGTACTCGAATCCGCCGCCGACCAATGCCGGATGGCGGTCACCTCGGGTCTCTGACCCGGGGCCGCTGCCCTCGGCGCTTCATCCACACTTTCTTCCTGCACAGGCTCCGTAGGTTCCGCAAGTGGCGGAGCCTCCGCCGCAATCTTCGTCTCCGGCTGTGGCGGCGCCGGGTTCATCTGCGCCGGTACAATCCTCTGCGGCGCTAAAGCAACAGGCCGCGTCTGTCGGAGAATGTTCCACCACAGCCCTGCCCCCAAGACCA
>Ga0209169_10002979_pt1 | contig 10056 bp, 8 predicted proteins | sample HubBroMetageWRM4_FD_188346 | JGI IMG/M metagenome (GOLD analysis project Ga0209169, IMG submission 188346) | Warmed soil microbial communities from the Hubbard Brook experimental Forest, New Hampshire - Hubbard Brook CCASE Soil Metagenome WRM 4... | ecosystem: Environmental > Terrestrial > Soil...
GACGCGCATCAGAGCAGCCCCTTGGTGGATGGAAGCATTTCGCCGAGCTGTTTGTCGCGTGAACAGGCTACGCGCAGCGCGCGCGCAAACGCTTTGAAGATGGCTTCAATCTTGTGATGATTCGAACGGCCGTACATCGTCTTCACGTGAACGTTTGCACGTGCGCCGCGCGCAAAGCCCTCAAAGAAATCGGTCACGAGTTCAGTTTGCAAATCACCGACGAGGCGTGTGCGGACCTTGGTGTCGACGGCGAAGGCAGCACGGCCACTAAGATCGACGGCGGCAATGGCCAGCGTTTCATCCATGGGCATGACGAAATATCCGGCACGCAGAATGCCGCGCTTGTCGCCGAGCGCGCGGTCAAACGCCTCGCCAAGCGCAATACCCACGTCTTCGACCGTGTGGTGCTGATCCACATCGAGATCGCCATCGCATTTGAGGTCGAGATTGAAGGCGCCGTGGCGCGTAAACAGCTCCAGCATGTGATCGAAGAAGCGAATACCGGTAGAAACCTTGTAACGGCCCTGGCCTTCAACGGTGAGTTCAAGCTCGATGCGCGTTTCAGTGGTATTTCGTATAACCATTGCGCCGCGTGTAGCCGATGCTTTGCTCTTCTTTGTGGTCATGCTCTGTTGCCTCCGAGGCGCAGAACGACGAGCGCATCGTGGAGAGCTGCAGTCGCGCTCTTCATCTGCTCGCGCGTGCCGATGGTGATGCGCACGCGGCCGTCGCAGCCCGGGTCACTGGATCGGTCGCGGACCAACACGCCGGCCGCTCGCATGAGGCGAACGAACTCGGCATGCTGTGCGCCAATCTCGACGAGGATAAAATTCGCGCGGCTGGGCCAACGGCGCACGTCTGCTGCATCGAGCGCGGCTTCAAACTCGCTCCGCGCGGCGAGCACCTCGCCCGTGTACCATTCAAGATACGCGTTGTCGTTGAGCGCCGGCGGCAGGCAGGCGAGCGCGAGCGAGTTGACGCTGTAAGGCGAGAGCACGCGGCGCACCCAGCGCATGATGTCGACTGAGCCCGCGAGCAGGCCGAGCCGCAGGCCCGCGAGTCCGTAGGCTTTTGAGAACGTGCGCGCGACAACAAGATTCGGCACGGCGCCAATGAGATCGATGACCGTTTCACCGTAGAAGTGGAAGTACGCTTCATCGACCAGGACGACTGCGTGCGGTGCGCTCCGTGCAATTTGAAGAAGCTGCGCGCGCGTGGCCACGGAGCCCGACGGGCTGTTGGGATTCGCGATGGCGATGATCTTGGTCTGCGGCGTGATGGCGGCAAGCAGGCGCTCGAAGGGAAATTGCAGATCGTCGCCGGCCTGCACGGTGACTGCGCGCGCATCTGTCGCCGAGGCGTACACCTCGTACATTGTGTAAGTAGGTACCGGAAGGAGCAACTCGTCGCCAGCTTCGAGGAAGGCTTCGAAGAGCACGTGAATGGCTTCATCCACGCCATTGGTGAGTGCGACTTGATCGAGGGCCAGACCCAGATGATTCGCGACCACCGCTTCTACTGGCTCACGCTCGGGATAACGCGTGAGCGAGCCAGCGGAGATTGCCGCGAGCACCTCGCGCACTTTGGGTGAGCAGGCGAGCGTGTTTTCGTTGAAGTCCAACCGCAGCGCGTCGCGGCTGCCGAGCGGAGGGTGATACTCCTTCATGGCTTGCACGCGTGCGCGCGGTGCGGGTGTTGTCGCAGCTTCAGGCACGGGACCTCCTTTTATTCAGGCGCGTGCGAATCGCTTCGGCGTGGCCGGTGAGACCCTCCGCTTCGGCGAGCAACGCGGCTTGGGGACCGAGAGTGCGCAGCCCTTGCTGTGCGTACTGCTGCACGGTGATGAGCTTGATGAAGTCGTTCACGCTGAGGCCGCCGCGCACGCGCGCCATGCCGCCGGTCGGCAGCGTGTGGTTGGGGCCGGAGATGTAGTCGCCCATGGGCTGGGCGGACCAGCGGCCCACAAAGACCGAACCGGCGTTAATGACCCAGGCGAGATCGCTGGCCGCGTCCACGGTGAGGTGCTCAGGTGCGAGCCGATTGGTAATCGCGCGCGCTTCGTCGAGGCTGGATGCGACGATGAATACGCCATTCCGATTGAGGGATTCGCGGGCAGTGACGTTGCTGCGGCTGCGTAGTCTTAAATCAGCGATGACTTCTTTAGCCAGCTCTTCGCGCGTGGTGATGAAGATGGCGAGCGCCTCAGGATCGTGCTCGGCCTGCGCAACCAAGTCGGAGGCGATATCCGCAGCACGGCCGCGCTCGCTGGTGACAACAATCTCCGTGGGTCCGGCGAGCATGTCGATAGCGCAGTCGAAAGCGATGAGGCGCTTGGCCGCGGTGACGTAGAGATTGCCTGGACCGACGATCTTATCGACACGCGGAACGCTATGCGTGCCGTAAGCCAGCGCGGCGATCGCATGCGCGCCGCCAAGCCGATAAAACTCCGTGATGCCGAGCAGGTGCGCCACGGCCAGAGTCTCCGGCGCCGGTTTCGGCGAGACAACGGCGATACGCGCAACGCCCGCGACCTGTGCCGGAATCGCCGTCATGAGCAGCGTTGAGGGCAGCGGGTGACGGCCGCTGGGAACATAGCAGCCTGCAGAATCGAGCGGGCGAACAAGCTGTCCCGTTTTAAGGCCGGCGACGGGAGAAAAAGCCCACGAAGACGGCATCTGGCGCTTGGCGAAGCCGCGAATCTGCCCGGCAGCAGTGGTAAGTGCCTGCTGCAGAGTGGCGTCGAGTGCGTTCCATGCCGCAGCCATTTCGTCTTTCGTCACGCGCACAGCTTCAGCTCCGGAGAGGCCGTCGAACTGCGTTGCGTAGCGGAGCAGCGCACGGTCGCCGCGTTTGCGCACATCGCTCACAATGCGCGCGACCGCTGGCATCACGCGCTCGAGCGCAGTGCTGCTGCGCCGTTCGAGCGCCGTCAGCCCCTCTGCGGCGGCCCGTGCACCTCGTCCTTTTGTGCGGATCAGCTTCATAACACCACTTTGTTGAGCGGATATTCCACGATGCCGGTTGCGCGCGCTGCTTTGAGACGCGGAATCACGTCGCGTGCCGTGCTTTCATCCACAATCGTGTTCACGGCAACCCACTCCGAGTCGCTCAACTGTGAAATGGTGGGCGAGTTCAGCGCTGGCAACACGGAGAGGACGGCTTCAAGATCGCCACGCTTGACGTTCAGCATCAGGCCCACCTGCGATTGCGCATCGATGGCGCCGCGCAGCATGGTGGCGATCTGGTCGAGCTTCTGCCGCTTCCACGGGTCGGCGAGCGCCTTTTTGCCGGCGATGAGATGCGTTTCGCTCTCCATCACGGTGTCAATGATCTTGAGGTGATTGGCCTTGAGCGAGCTACCCGTCTCAGTCACTTCGACAATCGCGTCGGCGAGCATGGGCGGCTTCACTTCCGTTGCGCCCCAGCTGAACTCGACTTTGACGTTGACGCCCTTCGATGCGAAATAGCGCTTCGTGACTTCGACCAGTTCCGTTGCGATGATCTTGCCTTCAAGATCTTCGGCTCTCTCAAAGCCGCTCGATTCAGGCACGGCGAGAACCCAGCGCACTTTGCGGCGGCTCTGCTTGGCATATGTCAGCGTAGTCACGCTGGGAACCTCAAGGCCGCTCTCGACTACCCAGTCGATGCCGGTGAGTCCGGCGTCGAGCACGCCATGATCCACGTAGCGCGCCATCTCCTGTGCGCGGATCAGCATGCACTCAATCTCTTTGTCGTCGATGGAGGGAAAGTAAGAGCGGCCGTCGGCGTAGATATTCCAGCCGGCGCGCTTGAAGAGCGCGATGGTTGCATCCTGCAGACTGCCTTTGGGAATGCCGAGGCGAAGTTTGTCAGCCACGCGCGGCCTCCGTTTCTTTGCCGGCGGCAATCGTCTCGATGGGCCGCGTGAAGCAACTGACCGTGCCCTCATGGCAGACCAGGCCGTCGCCTTCCACCTCAACGCGAAAGAGCAGCGTGTCGTTGTCACAGTCGGTCGCGGCAGAGATGACGCGCAGCCGGTTCCCGCTGGTCTCACCCTTCATCCACAGCTTCTGGCGTGTGCGGCTCCAGAAAGTGACAAAGCCGGTTTCGAGGGTTTTGGCGTAGCTCACCGGGTTGAGAAAGCCCAGCATCAGCACTTCACCGGTACGTGCATCCTGCACAATGCCCGGGACTAGGCCATCCATCTTTTCAAAGTCAATCGGCTTGTCGAAGTCAATCCGTTCCACGGTCTTAATCCTTGGTTGAGATTTGTGACACTAAAAAACCCGCTGGCGTTGGTCGCCGGCGGGCTTGGGTGTTCCTGATCTCTCTGGCCGTTCAGTTCAGGCCATAGCAGTCCGCCGGCATGGAAGCTCCATGATGGTGGTCATGCCCGTGATGGCGGCTGCTCTGCATCTGCACTTAAAGCTAAAGGCAAGCCCTTTCCGTTGTCAAATTGAATTTTTCGCTGAAAGCGGTGAAGCTTCTGGCGCGGCGGCTTCCGGAGCGTGAATCAGTTCAGCTACGCGTTGATACAACCGGTTGCGGAGATCGAACAGCTCCGATGCCGGGGTCACATATCGAATCTGCATGTCGAATCCCGAGGCGGCCGGCCGCAAATTCACGACCGGGGCAGCGCTGAAATGGCCCAGCCCCTCGTCGCGCGTGGCATGCTTCCACTCCTGCTCCGCAACGCGTGAGCTTTCTTCCGTCTCTTCCTGCACCGCCTGGTGAATTTTCTCGACGACGCTCTTCATATCCGCGGACGCGGGCAGACTGATCGCGATCTCATCCCACATCCACTGGCCGGCGGTGGAGAAGTTGAAATACTTTCCGCGAATCGCAAAGCTGTTCATGAACGAAATACGTCTCCCGGTCGGATGTCCCTCGCCGGCCACTCCGCCGGTTTCAAGCAGCGTGGTCGTCATCAGCCCGATCTCGGTTACCTCACCGCCAACGCCGTTGATCTCTACCCAGTCGCCCACATGAATGCCGTTCTTGCCCATCAGCACGAACCATCCCAGGAAGGCGACGATGTAATCCTGCAGCGCAACTGTGAGAGCGGCGGTGGTCAGGCCCAGGATGGTGGGCGTCTCCTGCGGCGAGCCGAAGATGACCAGCAGGATGAGCAAAACTCCGATGACCTGAATGCTCATCTCAAGAATGCTGCGCAGTGTCCGCATCTGCCTGCGGTCTATTGCCGGATGCGCCATGAATCGCCGCACCAGGGCATCGCACGCCACCATTCCAATGAGGATGAAGAGGATGACGATGAGCGACTGCAGAATCAGATGAAGCACGATGCGGTGCTGCAGAGCCACCTGCGCAAGCCACTTGGTGTAAACCGTCACAAGCTGCTGTTCGGTCTGGATGCGATCGTCGTCAATGCTCAGAATCTGGCGCTCGACGCTGCGGTTCTTCAGATTAGTGAGCTCGGCCGCGTGATCGGGCGCGGCGGTTGCGGAGGCGGCAGCATTCGCCGTAGCCTCCAGCGCGTTGTGCTCCACGGTCAGCGTTTGCGCGTCGCTCTGCGCCTGCACGAGCGCCTGCTTGATCAGATCGGCGCGCTCGCCCTGGCTGAACCACGCTTTAGTCCGCCGGCCCAACGTACCGTTTTGCGCCACAGAGAGAACCGCAATCTGGCCTTCGCCCTGTGCGCGGCTGTCATATTCGCGCATGGCCGCCTCATGCGCGGTCAGCTCATCCTGAATGCGTGCGCTGTTATCGCCGGATGCACGCTGCAGGTCCTCCTGAGCATCGGCCAGCTCGTCGGCATCCAGGCCGAGCTGCGCCTTGGCCACGTCCAGGTCGTTGCTCCCAAAGCCGGAGTTGGAGCCAGAATCGGCCGCGCTCTTTGCGTGGCCGGAAGAAGCAGCGGTTTTCGCCTGCAGCGCGGTGACAACTACCTGATCCTGCTGTTCGAGCTGCTGCAGCTGCGCTATTTTCCGTGAGAGCGCCAGCGCTTCTCCGGTAAGAGTGCGGTGTTGCGCCGCCAGGCTAGCCTGCCGCAGCGCCGCGGCAAAGGCCTGGTCTACCTCGTGATCGGCCAACCGCTCCGCTTCGCCCGCATATTCCTTCTCTTCCGCAGAGACGGCCATGGGCGCCAGCGCCTGTGCGGTCTGCCACGGCTGCAGGTTGACCAGCGTTTGCGGAGCGCCCAGCATGGAGCCTCGTCCCTTTCCATTGAGGAACGGAAGCGTGGACATGGCGCCCCGCGTGGTCCACGAAAAGACAATGCACACGGCCAGCAGCACCAGCAGCGCAAGCAGGAGAGTGACTCTTACTTTGCCAAAGATGCGAACGCCAAGCGATCCATCCGGGGTGGGAGTGGCGGGGGAGTTTGCCATGCACTTATTGTTGCAGCCCAGCGGGGTTGCAGGCCAGCACTGGATTCGCCCGGCCGGCTTGCTTCGCGGCTGCATAGCCTTGCGGCAAAATGGCAGCCAGGAGCAGAATGGAACGGTGCAAATGCGTATCATCTTCGCGGTACTCGTCGTTACCGCGCTGTTCGCTACGCCGGCCACAATGCCGCAAACAGCAGCCCCGGCGCAGCACACGATTCCACCGCCGGAAGCGCGCGTGGATATCAACCACGCAGGCATCGATGAGCTGATGAAGGTTCCCGGCATGACGCGCACATGGGCCAGCCGCATTGTGCGCTTCAGGCCCTATCGCACCAAGCAGGATCTGCTGGACCACGGCGTGCTGACCGGCGAAGTCTACGACCGGATCAAAGACTACGTGATTGCGCACCGGGAAAAAGAGTAGCTGCACATCGGCCCGTTCCTTCGGCAGCAAGTGCGGAAAGAACGGGCCGGAGCCTTACCGTCACCTTCAGCAGCCCTCGGGAATTGGCCTCTTGCGTGCGAAGCGCACCAGCAGCGAGCTCAGAATCACGTAGAGCACCGGGATGAAGATCAGGTTGAGCACCGTCGAGAGCAACATGCCGCCCACAATGGTGGTTCCCACCGACCGCCGTCCCAGTGCGCCCGCGCCAGTGGCGAAGACCAGCGGAAACACGCCGAGGATGAATGCGAACGAGGTCATGAGAATCGGCCGCAGGCGCAACTCGGCCGCCTCAATTGCGGCTTCGACAATCGAGCGTCCCTGGCGGCGCAGCTGTTCGGCAAACTCGACGATCAGAATCGAGTTCTTTGCCGAGAGGCCAATCAGCATCACCAGGCCGATCTGGCAATAAACATCATTTGCAAAGCCGCGCAGCGAGACCAGCTCCAGCGCACCCAGCACAGCCATAGGCACCGCAAGCAGAATGATGAACGGCAGCGCGAAGCTCTCGTATTGCGCTGAAAGCGTGAGATACACCACCAAAATGCCGAGCCCGAAGATGATGATCGCCTTACCGCTGGACTCGATCTCTTCGAGCGACAGTCCGGTCCACTCGTAGCTCATGCCCTGCATCATGATCTTCTTGGCCAGGTTCTGCATGGCGACCAGCGAGTCTCCCGAGCTGACCCCCGGCAGCGGCTGGCCATCGATCTCAGCCGAGCGGAAGAGGTTGTAGTGGTTGATGACCTGCGGCCCCGATGACTGCTCGATGGAGACGAGGTTGTCGAGCGACACCATCTGTCCCGTGCCGGTGCGCACATAAAAGCGGCGCAGATCGGCCGGCGTCATGCGGTCCTGCTGATCGGCCTGTACATACACGCGATAAGAGCGATTGTTGAAGTCGAAGTCGTTCACGTACTCCGAGCCCATAAATACACTGAGCGTGTCGCTGATCTGGCTAAGCGAGACGTTCATCGTCTTCGCCTTCTCGCGATCGATCGATATCAGCAGCTGCGGGTCGTTCGATGTGTAGCTGGTGTAGAGGTTGGTGATCTTGTCTGACGTCCTGCCCGCGCCCACAATCTGGTGAGCCACGCGATCCAGATCGCCGAGCGTGTTGCGCCCCAGGTCCTGCAGCTCGAACGCGAATCCGCCGTAGCTTCCCAGGCCCTGAACCGCCGGCGGCTCAACCAGCACCACCAGTCCGCCGGGCACGCCGAAGAGCTGCGGAGCGAGCTTGGTCTGAATATCGGCGGCCGTGTGCCCCGTTCCTTCCTTCTTGCGCTGGTCCTGCGATTTGAGCGGAACAAAAATGAGGCCGAAATTCGACGAGCTGCCGCCGCTCAGGCTGAAGCCCATCACGGCGAAGGTGCCGTAGACATCGTTATCTTTGCGGATGAGCGTAGTCGCGCGATTGGCCACTTCGCTGGTATAGCTGAGCGATGCGCCCTGCGGAGTCTGCACAATGCACAGCAGGTAGTTCTGATCTTCAGAGGGCAAAAACGCCGTGGGCACGTGCTGATACTTATAGACAGTAGCTGCCAGGCCGGCCGCGAAGACCAAAAGCAGAACATAGCGCAGCCGCAGCGCCTGGTGAATGATCTTTGCATAGGTCCTGGCGAGCCAGCCGATGGCTGCGTCCGTGCCGTGAACAAAGCCGGCAAAGGCGCTCGAAACCGGGCGAACGTGCAGAAAGTCCAGCTGATGTGGACGCTCTTCTTCGCCGCGCAAAAATAGCGCGGCCAGAGCCGGCGAAAGCGTAAGCGCGTTGAAGGCCGAGATGGCGATGGCAAATGCAATCGTGAGCGAGAACTGGCGATAGAGAATGCCGGTGGTGCCGGGGAAGAACGACACCGGCACAAACACCGAGATAAGCACCAGAGACGTGGCGATAACCGCGCTCGTCACTTCACGCATGGCATCTGAAGTAGCCTTGTGTGGATCGCAGTGTTCCGCGGCAATGTGGCGCTGCACATTCTCGATTACGACGATGGCATCGTCGACCACCAGACCGGTAGCCAGCGTGATGCCGAACATGGTGAGCGAGTTGATGGAGAAGTCGAATATCTTGATGAAGGCGAAGGTGCCCACCAGCGACACTGGAATGGTGACCGCCGGAATGATCGTCGCCCGCCAGTCCAGCAGGAAGAGAAAGATGACCGCGATGACGATCAGGATCGCTTCGCCCAGCGTGGTCACGACTTCGCCAATCGAGTCGCCGACAACTGTTGTGGTGTCGAAGGGAATTACATAGGTAAGTCCCGGCGGGAACGACTTCGCGAGCTGGTCGAGTGCAGCCTTGGCGTCGCGGTCCACCTGCAGAGCATTGGCGTTGCTCAACTGCTGCACGCCTACGCCGATCGCGTTCTGGCCGTTGTAGCGCAGGTCCGTCGAATAGGTTTCTGCGCCCAGCTCGGCATGGCCCACGTCTTTCAACTGCACAATGCCCGAGGAGTCGTTCTTGATGATGATGTCATCGAACTGAACGGGGTCGGAGAGCCGGCCGACAACGCTCACAGTGATCTGATACTTCTGCGTCTGGTCAGATGGCGGCTGGCCCACCTGGCCGGCAGGAATTTCCACGTTTTGCTCGGAGAGCGCGTTGATCACATCGGTCGCCGTCAGGCTGCGCGCAGCCAGCTTGCCGGTATCGAGCCAGATGCGCATGGCATACTTGCGCTCGCCGAAAATGACCACATCGCCCACACCCGGGATGCGCTTGAGCGCGTCCTTTACGTAGACATCGACATAGTTGCTGATGAACAGATCGGAGTAGCGGCCGCCGGGCGAGATAAACGCTGCGGCAAAAACGAAGTTCGAGTTGGCTTTGGTGATGGTGACGCCGGTGTTCTTCACCTCCTGCGGCAGGCGGCCCTGGGCCGAGGCCACGCGGTTCTGCACGGGCTACTCCTCCGCCGGCGGGCAGTGCTGGGTAGACGTGGCGTTCTGGGGTGGCGCGGTGCCCGGCAACCTCGGCGAGCTCCCGGCCATGGACGAGGCGGGCGTGGTCGGATTCAAGTGCTTCCTGCTTGACTCCGGCTCGCAGGAGTTCCCGCCGCTCGACCCGGCCGAGCTGCGCGCGGCGATGGCGGTGCTGGCCGGCCTGGATGCCACGCTGATCGGGCACGGCGAGGACGGCGCGGAGATCTCGTCGGCGTCAGGGCAGGACTACAGCGCGTTCGTCGCGTCCCGGCCGCCGAAATCCGAGCGGCGGGCGATCGAGAAGGTCATCTCGGCGGCGGCGGGCACCGGGGCGCGGGCGCACATCGTGCACCTGTCCGCGGCCGAGTG
>Ga0209169_10002980_pt1 | contig 10054 bp, 9 predicted proteins | sample HubBroMetageWRM4_FD_188346 | JGI IMG/M metagenome (GOLD analysis project Ga0209169, IMG submission 188346) | Warmed soil microbial communities from the Hubbard Brook experimental Forest, New Hampshire - Hubbard Brook CCASE Soil Metagenome WRM 4... | ecosystem: Environmental > Terrestrial > Soil...
GAACTGGCCTTTGAGCATCACGCCTATGGCCCGGCCCGAGCGGCACACCAGCTCCGCGCGGCTCGACGTGAGGGCCGCCCCCTCGGACGTCGCCGCCCTGACCAGCGAGCTTGCGAGCAGCCGGCCGTCCACCCGGCACGCACCGGCGACGCGGACAGCGGCGCAGTCGGCGCGCAGCGGCGGGAAGAGCGCGCGGGCCTCCGCAGCGGACAAGGCCGCAACATCGCCGATCTCCGGTGCTCCGGCGCGCCTGGCCAGAAGCTGCTGCGTGATGGTCTCCTGCTGCTCCGGGGAGCCGGCCAGGATCAGGCCGCCGACCCGGCGGTATCCCAGATCGACCTCGCCGTAGTTGGCAAGCTCGGCGACCAGGCCCGGGTAATACCGGGCCGAGGCGGAGGCGAAGTCGTACCAGACCGGATCGTCCGCGAGTGATGACGACCACGGGCACACGATTCCCGCTCCCGCTGCCGTGGCCTGGCCCGGCAGCGCGGCGTCCACCAGCAGGACCTCGGCACCCCGGGAACTTGCGGTGTAGGCGCAGCTTGCCCCGACGATTCCCGAGCCCACAATGATCACTCGCATGGCTGCTTCCTTCCCCGCACCGGCGTTCTCGCACCGGTGCCACAGCGCCGCCTCCCCTGGAACCAGCGCCGACGCCGACGCTCCCGTCGCACCAGAGCCGGGCCACCGGCCTTGCCGCAGCGCGCCATCATGATAGTGTTCTAGAACTCTAGAACCAGATGCGGCGTGCGATGACCCAATGACGGAAGGCGGCGAGTGATGGCCCTGATGACGCAGACACCAGCCGGGATGGCAGACGGACCGGGCCGGATGACTGACGAACCGGGCCGGATGACTGACGAACCGGGCCGGATGACGGACGAACCGGGCCGGATGACGGACGAACCGTCCGGGCCGGTGATGATGGGCGATCCTGGCGAACACGGCCGGTTCGGGCCATTCGGCGGGCGCTTCGTCCCCGAGGCCCTGGTTCCGGCGTGCGAGGAGCTCGAGCGGGCTTTCCGGGCCGCCTGGGCCGACCCGGGTTTCCGCGCCGAGCTGGCCGGCACCCTCCGGGACTATGCGGGCCGGCCGACGCCGGTCACCGAGGCGGCTCGGCTAACCGCGGCGCTCGGCGTGCGGGTGCTGCTCAAGCGCGAGGACCTGGCGCACACCGGCAGCCACAAGATCAACAACACGATGGCGCAGGCGCTGCTGGCCGTCAGGATCGGCAAAACCGCCCTGGTCGCCGAGACCGGCGCTGGGCAGCACGGAGTCGCCGCGGCGTCGGCGGCGGCGCGCCTCGGCCTCGGCTGCACGGTCTACATGGGTGAGCGGGACATGGAACGGCAGGAACTCAACGTGTTCCGCATGGAGATGCTCGGCGCGACCGTGATCCCCGTCGGCTCGGGTTCCCGGACGCTGAAGGATGCCACCAGCGAGGCGTTCCGGCACTGGGTGACCACTGTTGACTCGACGTACTACTGCGTCGGATCGGTGATGGGACCGCACCCCTATCCGTGGATGGTGCGCGAATTCCAGCGCGTCATCGGCGAGGAGGCCCGCGCCCAGTGCGCCGAGCTGCTGCCGGACCAGATTCCCGACGCGGTTGTGGCCTGCGTGGGCGGCGGCTCGAACGCGGCCGGAACGTTCGCCGGCTTCGCCGACACCACGGCCAGGCTCGTCGGAGTCGAGGCGGCGGGCGGCGCGGCCGTGGCCAACGGCCGCAGCGGCGTGCTGCACGGCTATCTGTCCTTGTTCCTGCAGGACGACCACGGCCAGATCACCGAGGCGCACTCGGTTTCCGCGGGCCTGGACTACCCAGGCATCGGGCCCGAGCACGCCCATCTCGCGGCGGCCGGCCGCGCCGAGTACCACACCGTGACCGACGAGGAGGCCATCGCCGCCACGCAGCTGTGCGCCCAGACCGAGGGCATCCTGCCCGCGCTGGAGTCGGCCCACGCCCTGGCCTGGGTCGCGCGTGCGGCGCGCGCCGGTGAGCTGCCGGCCGGGGCGACCGTGCTCATTACCTTGTCGGGCCGGGGCGACAAGGACGCCGCGATCCTGAAGGAGCTAACCCGTGGCCGCCGTTGAGACGGCCCTCGGCGCCGCGCGGGCCGCGGGTCGGCCCATCCTCGTCACGTACGTCACCGGCGGGATCCGGGACGACTGGACGGACCTGCTGGCCGCGATGATCGACGCGGGCGCCGACGCGGTCGAGATCGGGCTGCCGTTCTCCGACCCGATGCTCGACGGCCCGATCATCCAGCAGGCCTCGGCCGCGGCCCTCGCTCGCGGCGCGACCGCCACCGCCATCCTCGCCCGGCTGAGCAGCCTGGGCAGGCTGGGCAGGAGCACGGGCAGCGACGTTCCGCTGATCGCGATGACCTACGCGAACCACGCCTACCGCCGCGGTCCCGCCAGCTACTGCCGCGAGCTGGCCGGCGCCGGAATCGGCGGCACGATCATCCCCGACCTCCCGGTCGGCGAGGCCGACGACTACCTTGGCGCGGCGCAGGCCGCAGGGCTCGACGCCACGCTGATGGTCACCCCGGCCACCCCAGATGAGCAGATCCGGCTCATCGCGGGCCGATCCCACGGTTTCCTTTACGTCATGAGCGTCATGGCCACGACCGGGCCCGCGCGCGGGCGCGACGACACCGGCGGCTGGGCCGTCGCCGCCCGGGCACGCCGCCACACCCCGAAGCCGGTGCTGATCGGCTTCGGCATCGACACCCCGCGCCGGGCCGCCGCGGCGGCCGAGCACGCCGACGGCGTGATCGTCGCCTCCGCGCTGATGCGCCAGGTGCTCGACGGCGCCACGGTCAGCGACATCTCGCGGGCCGTCGCCGATCTGCGCGCCGCCCTGGACCAGGCCTGGCGGTGAGCAGCGAGGTAAGCAGCCAGCTGGGCAGCCGGGCCCGGCAGGCGCCAGGCCCGGCCAGGCCGAGCGCCGCGCAACGGCAGCCCAAGTACCTGCAGATCCACGCCCGCCTGCACGACCGGATCAGTAGCGGCCAGTGGCCGGTCGGCAGCTCACTGCCGTCCCAGCGCGAGCTCGCGGACGAGTTCGGCGTCAGCCTGATGACCCTGCGGCAGGCACTCCAGCTGCTGATCGACGACGGCCTCGTGGACACCCGGCACGGAAGCGGAACCTACGTGGCCGCCCGGTACTCCTACGACCTCGGTCACCTTCGCAGCTTCGCCACCGACCTCGCCGGGCAGGGCGCGGAGATCAGCACCAGGCTGCTCTCCGCGCAGACGGTGGCCCCGCCGGAGCCCGTGGGCGCCCGCCTCGGCGGGCCCGCCGTGGTGCTCCGGCTGCGCCGCCTCCGGCTGGTCGGCGGCAGGCCGCTGATCCTGCAGACGTCCTATCTGCCCGCTCCGCTGCTGCCCGATGCGCTGACCGGAGCGATCGAGCGGGGCGATCCCGGCCAGCGCGGGCTCTACACCCTGCTCGCCGAGCACGGGCTGGCGGTAACCCGGGCCAGCGAGACCATCACCCCGACGGCTCTGGGCCAGCAGGACGCCAGCGACCTCGGCCGGCCAGAGGCCAGCCTCGCGCTGCTCAGCCACAGGATCAGCTTCACCGTGACCGGCGATCCGGTCATCGACGACCATGCGCTGCTGCCCGGCGACAGCGTCGCGATCACCGCCAACCGTTCCGCCGAGCACCTTGAGGTGCGCTACACGCTCACCGCGGCGCGCTGACCCCGGCCTACGAGATGAGGAAGAACGGGTCGACCCGCTTCACCGCCAGGATGTACCAGGCGGTGGTCCCGGTGTGCAGCGACGCGTAGTAGCTGCCGCCCGCGCAGTCGCTGAGCCCGTCCCTCGACGCGGCGATGATGCCGAGCCTGTCGCCGTTCGGGCCGTGGGCCTGGGCGTGATAGATGTCGGCCAGGTACCGGGCCGCCAGCGCGTCGTCCCCGGGATCGCCCCGGAACTCGAGCGCGTCGGCCAGGTGTGCGGTCCCCTCGAACCAGACGCCCGACCGGTCAGCCAGGCAGGGGCTCACGCCACTGAACCCGCCGGCGGTCACCGCGAGGTTCCGCGAGATCCACGTGACCGACGCCGCGTACGCGGGATCCCGCAGGGCCAGAAACGACCAGCTGTTGACGTCTTCGGGCAGCAAAGCCTTGTTCGGCGTCACACCGTCGACGGTGGTCCCGACGTCGAAGTGGTGCTGCTGGCCGTCCCACATCGCGGCGACGAAGCGCCGTGCCCAGGCCGCCCGGGCCTGCCACACCTGCGCACGGGTCTCCCTGGCCAGCAGCGTGAACAGGACGTACAGGTCGATGTTGTGCTCGGTGGATTTCCATTCGATCTGCTGGCCGCCCGCCGTCTCGCCGCCGGTGTAGCCACCTGCGCCCCTGACGTCGTGGCAGTGCGCCTGCACCCAGTTCCCGATCGCCTCAGCCCCGTTCAGGTACGCGGCCCGGCCCGTCGCCGCGTAGAGCTGCGCGAGGGCCTGCCCGGCCCAGGCCATGTTGCCCGCCAGCGTCGCCGGGTCCGTGGCATTCACGTCACCGGGGCCGAGCAGCGGGCGCGGCGCGTAGGCCGCGCGGATGCGCCCGTCATGCGCGGGATCATGAGCCTGGACGTACAGCAGCCCGTCGCCGATCGTCTCCGCCCTGGCCCGCCCGGCGGGGGTCCCCTCGGCCAGGTACGCGTCGATCACCAGCGCGTCGTCGTACGTCGCCGAGGAGGTGAAGCCCTGCTGGCCCAGCACTCCGCCGGTGAAGCTCTGCACCAGGCGGGGGGTGGAACCGGCGGCGTACCGATCCATCATCAGATTCAGGAACGCATAGGCCTGGGCCACACTGTGGTCGAGCTGGCTGGCCGAGACCGGCGCTGGCTGGCCGCCCGCCACCCCGGGCGTCCCAGCCGAGGCACGGCCCGGTCCCGGCCCGCAGCCCGTGGCGCTCGCGGCGACGGCCAGCCCGGCCGTCAGTGCGGCACCAGCCAGCGCAATCCGCCTCATTTCCCCCGCTCCCCCGAAGTCGGCCCCACCCGCTAGCCAGCCATACCCGCTAGCCAGGTGATCCCACACCGGGAGCCGAGAAGGGGGGAGCCGGGTCAGTAGCGGGCGCCGACGACCTGGTCGCCGAGCGGATCCAGCACGGCCAGCTCATCCGGCGTGAGGGTGATGTCGACCGCGGCCACGTTCTGCTCCAGCCACTTCACCCGCTTGGTGCCGGGAATCGGGACCACCGGGATGCCGAGCCGCTCGCCCTGGCCCTGCACCCACGCCAGGGCCACCTGGGCCGGCGTGACACCCTTGGCGTCGGCCACCTTGCGCACCGCGTCGGCGATGGCCTGGTTCGCCTCGAGGGCGGAACCGGTGAACCGCGGGTTGTGGCTGCGGAAGTCCTTCGCGTCGAGCGCGGCCACGTCGACCGTGCCGGTGAGGAAGCCGCGGCCGAGCGGCGAGTACGGCACCAGCCCGACCCCGAGCTCTCGCAGGGCGTCGAGCACGGTGGTCTCCGGGTCCCTTGCCCACAGCGAGTACTCGCTCTGCACCGCCGTGATCGGGTGCACCGCGCAGGCCCGGCGCAGCAGGGCGCTGTTCACCTCGGACAGCCCGAGGTAGCGCACCTTGCCCTCGGCGACCAGTTCCGCCATGGCACCGACGGTCTCCTCGATCTCCGCGGTCTGCGGCGGCCGGTGGAGGTAGTACAGATCGATCACGTCCACGCCCAGGCGGGTCAGCGACGACTCGCAGGCCTGCTTCACGTAGCCGCGCTCACCGCGGATGACCCGCTTGTCGTCGCCGCCGGAGCGGTCGATGCCGAACTTCGTGGCGAGCTGCACCTCGTCACGCCGGCCGACGATCCCCCGGCCGACGAGCACCTCGTTGTGCCCGGTGCCGTAAATGTCCGCGGTGTCGATGAACGTCACGCCGAGGTCGAGCGCGCGGTGGATGGTCGCGATCGACTCGTCCCAGTCGGGCCGGCCGTACCACTCGCTCATCCCCATGCAGCCCAGGCCCTGCGCCGAGACCGTCAGTTCACCCAGTGAAACCTTGCGCACGTCAGCTCCGCTCTATCCTTATCCGGCTGCAGCCAGGCTGCTGCAGTAGTGCCCGATCTTTGCGTCGAGCAGTTTCAGGCACTCCTGCTGTTCCGCTACGGCCTGGCGGACCCGCTCGCGGTGCTCCCGCAGCAGGTCGATCCGCTCCTGCTCGCGCGCTCCCGACCGCACCAGCTCGGCGTAGCCGAGCATGTCCCGCACCGGCATCCGGGTCGCACGGAGCTTGCTCAGCAGCATCAGCCAGTCGAGGTCAGAATCGCTGAAGCGCCGACGGCCGTCGGCGGTACGCTCGACCCGGTCAAGCAGGCCGATGCGTTCATACCAGCGCAGCGTGTACTGGGTCAGCCCGCACTTCTCGGCGGCCTCCCTGGTGGTCCAGCCGGTCACGCATTCGACCTTAAGCGTTAGAGCGCACTCCAACGCAAACCGCCCGCATGTACGCCTGGGCTACCTGCCCGAAGCCCACTTCTCGATGCGGGCGAGCGCGTCCTGCAGGACCTCCGGCCGCTTGCAGAACGCGAACCGAACCTGTGTCCGGCCCGCCTCGGCGTCGTCGTAGAACACCGAGTTGGGGATCGCCACCACCCCGGCCTGGCGCGGCAGGTCGCGGCAGAACTCCACGCCGTCCGCGTCGCCGAGCTCGCGGATGTCGGTGGTGACGAAGTAGGTGCCGTCCGGCGGGTACACCACGAAGCCCACCTCGGCCAGGCCTGCGCACAGCAGGTCGCGTTTGGCCCGGAGCCCCTCGCTGATCCCGGCGAAGTAGGCGTCGGGCATTCGCAGTGCCTCGGCCACCGCGTACTGGAACGGGCCGCTGCTGACGAACGTGAGGAACTGCTTGACCGCGCGGACGGCCAAAACCAGTTCCGGCGTGGCCGTCACCCAGCCGACCTTCCAGCCGGTGAACGAGAACGTCTTGCCCGCGGAGCTGATCGACACCGTGCGCTCCCGCATGCCGGGCAGCGAGCCGATCGGGACGTGCTCCCCCGTGTACACCATGTGCTCGTAGACCTCGTCGCAGATCACCAGCAGGTCCCGCTCGCAGGCCAGCTCGGCGATCGCGGTGAGCTCGTCGCGGGTGAAGACCGTGCCGGTCGGGTTGTGCGGCGTGTTCAGCAGGATCAGCCGGGTCCGGTCGGTGACCGCGGAGCGCAGCGCATCCAGGTCGGGCCGGAAGTCGGGTGCCCGCAGCGTCACCGGGACGCGGGTCCCGCCGGCCAGGGCGATGCACGCCGCGTAGGAGTCGTAGTACGGCTCGAACGCGATCACCTCGTCACCCGGCTCGACGAGCGCCAGCAACGCGGCGGCGATCGCCTCGGTAGCCCCGGCGGTCACCTGCACCTCGGTGTCCGGGTCGAACGCCAGGCCGTAGAACCGCCGCTGGTGCTCGGCGATCGCCTGGCGGAGTTCGGGGATGCCGGGGACGGGCGGGTACTGGTTGCCGCGGCCGCCAAGGATCGCGGCGGCGGCCGCCTCGGCGATCTCCCGCGGCCCGTCGGTGTCGGGGAAGCCCTGGCCCAGGTTCACGGATCCGGTCGAGACCGCGAGCGCCGACATCTCAGCGAAGATCGTCGAGCCCATCCCGGCCATCCGCCTATTCAGCAACGGTCGGTCCACGACGCCATGAGATCACGAACATCAGCCGGAACGTAACGCCCGTCACGACTCTGGCCGCAATCGGTCCCAACCATCCCGCTCCCATTGGCGTCTGGAGAGTCAGGCAAGCAGTTAAGGGGGCCGACCGTGAAAGCCTTGCGGGCGATCATCCTGGCGGCTGTCTCGGCGGCCGCGCTGGCGGGCTGCGGGGGCAGCCATCCGACTGGTGCACCGGGCCAGGCACCGGGTGGCTCCCACCCGCCAGCGCCAACGACCAGCGTCGCCGCGGCGGCCACCCCCGCGGACGCCACCCCCACGGGCGGAAGCGCGGCCGCGGCGACGCTCTACTTCCAGACCAGCGAGCAGGTGCCGTTCACCGGGGACGCGGTGACTCTTACGGCGCAGGCATCGACTCACCCGGGCTTCGTGGGGTTGCTCCGGCTGGCCAGCGTGACGGTCAGCTTCGGAGACGGCACCTCCGCCACGGTGACCCAGCGGTGTTCGGGCGGCGACCAGGCTCCGGCGGCCAAGGGGCTGACGCTTATCCATTCCTACCGCCGGGCCGGGCAGTTCACCGCCGAAGTGACGTCCGCGAGCATCTGCGGCGAGACCGGGTCTCCCGACCTCAATGGCGTCAGCGCCGCGGTTCGGGTGCTTCCGGCTGCGTCGGCGGCCAGCGCGTCCTGGCCGCGGTGCTCCGCAGGCGACGTACGGATCGCGGACCATGGCACCGGGGCCGGCCTCGGGCACGTTGGCGTGCTCTTCACCGTGCATAACGTCTCTGCGACGGGTTGCAACCTGCTGGGCTACCCGGGCCTGAAGCTGCTCGGGACCGGCGGGAACGCGCTGCCGACGACCGTGCACGACGCGGCGACCGGCACCTACCTCTTCCCGGCGGTCGCTCCGCACCGGGTGGCGCTGCGGCCCGGCGGCTACGCGGCGTTCGAGCTGGAATACGGGGACAACCCAACCGGCTCGCAGGTCAACGAGCCCTACTCGGCCGCGTGCCCGACGGCCAGCCAGGCCGAGGTCACGCTGCCGGGCGCGAGCGCTGGCGACGTCATTTCCGCGTCGATGGCGCCGTGCGGCGGCGACGTCTGGGTCTCCCCGGTCATCCCCGGCCGCAAGCTGGTCATCTCCCCCTGAGCAATCGCGAACCTCAGCCCACGCTCTGCTGCGACAGCCGACCTCTGCTGCGACACCAGCCGGCTCCCGCTAGCTCACGCAACCACCAACCCGCGCCAGCTCCGCCGTTCCCGGCAACGAGCCGGTAATGGCCGCCCCAAACAACCGCGTGAGCCAGCCGAAATCCGCATCGGCCATCCGAAATCCCGCAAAACCCCAGAAAGCCCCCCGCAAAACCCCCGCCACTCATGATCAACGGAAGCTTGGTGTCGCTCTAGCGACAGCGATGGTCCCATCGACGCTAATGGCGCGCGGGAAGCTGGGCCAGACCGGCGGGCCGCGCAAGCTGGGGCGCGGGGAATCGGCGGGCCTTGTGAGGTCCGCCGATGCGAAACCTGGCGGGTTAGCTCGTGCTGCTGCTGTCGCCGCTCGGGAGCTCGGGGGCGGGGGCGCTGCCCGGGCCGATCTGGGCCTTGAGCGCGGCGAGTTCTTTGTCGACCTGCGCGTTCGCGCCGGCCTCGTCGAGTTCCTTCTGGATGTCGTCGGTGTCCCCGCCGACGTCCTCGAGGACCCCGGACTGCAGCAGCTCGTCCGTGGCATCGGCACGGGCCTGCATATTGGCGATCTTGTCCTGGGCCCGCTGCAGCGCGGCACCAGCGTCCCCGTAGGTCTGCGAGATCCCGGTGACCGACTCGTTCACGGAACTCTCCGCCTGCGCCGCGGTGTATTGCGCCTTCAGCGTTTCCTTCTTGGTGCGGAACTCGTTGACCCGCTGCTGCAGCGCGGTGAGGGTCTGCTCGAGCTTCTGCTCTTCCTCGGTGAGCTGCTGGTGCTGCGGCTCCAGCGCGTCGATCTGCTGCTGCGCGGCGGCCTTGCGGGAGAGGGCCTCCCTGGCCAGGTCCTCCCGGCCCTGGCCGAGCGCGGCCTTGGCCTGGTCGTTCAGGTGGTCCACGGTGTGCTGGAACTGCTGCTCCTGTAGTTCCAGCTGCTTGCGTGACGCAGCGATCGTCACCAGACCGCGCTTGACCTGGGTGATCTGGTCCAGCATCTGGTCGTAGGAGTAGTCGAGCATCTCGTCGGGCTTTTCGGCGGCGTCGAGCGCCTTGTTGGTCTTGGCCGCGACGATGTCGTGGGCCCGCTGGAAGAGACTCATGGGAGATCGGCTCCTTTGCCCGGTGGCAGCGCTGCTACGAAGGCTACCGCCCGCCCCGGTGTAGGGCGGGCGGTAGCAGGGTTGGGGGCGGTAGCGGGCGGTAGCAGGGTTGGTGGCGGTAGCGGGCGGTAGCAGGGTTGGTGGCGG
>Ga0209169_10002983_pt1 | contig 10052 bp, 9 predicted proteins | sample HubBroMetageWRM4_FD_188346 | JGI IMG/M metagenome (GOLD analysis project Ga0209169, IMG submission 188346) | Warmed soil microbial communities from the Hubbard Brook experimental Forest, New Hampshire - Hubbard Brook CCASE Soil Metagenome WRM 4... | ecosystem: Environmental > Terrestrial > Soil...
GTTCTCGCGTGCGTATCGAATGACGCGGAGCGCGCCTTCTATCGAGCGATACGGGCTTGCAGGCACACACCAGAATCCGGCGTAGTCGTGCAGCGGAGCGGCCTCGGCAGATTCGGTGGTCAGCCACTCCGGCTGTGTCTCCTGACCTTGCGCCGCTAAAGCGAGCGCTTTGGGGATGGCCCGATGCGCGACCACCTCGGGATTGAAGTCGCCGACGAGAGCAATGCGCATAGTGGAATGCCTTCGATGCACTTGCAGCATCTGGTTTGTGAAGCGTCCGGGTGGAGCACGCCTTCAGAGGCTGCTGAAAAAGTCGGTGCAGGTTGCCTTGTGTCAGGGCACGACTGAAGTCGTGCCCTGACAAGAAACTCACACCGTTCGAGTTTTTCAGCAGCCTGTTCAGGCGTGCATTTAAGGTCCGCAGTTGGAAAACGCCTTCAGGCGCTGAGGTAACGGCTGTCTCCGAATCTCTTACTTCCTTCCTTCTCTCTTCTGCGCGAGTACCAGCCCGCGTGGCGTCGGCAGCAGCACAACCGATATCAACCCTTCGCGTTCGAGTTTCAGCGCGGCGTCGCGTACCTGCTTCAGATGCGAACTAGCATCGTGCATAAGGATCACGCCAAACGGCGAGATTTGCGGCAGGTATCGTCGGACTTCCTGCTCGCGGATCGGCATGTCGCTGTCGCTGAAGAAGAGGTCTATGGTGCCGTCGACTTTCATCTCCAAGCTGGATTCATTTCGCAGGTCAATGAGGTCGCGAAACTCTGACGCATCGAACTTCTGCCTGGCCGTCTCGTAGACCTTCGGGTCGTACTCGCAGCTGACAATCCGGCCAACACCATTCATCCGCATTGCCTCGGCGATCCATAGCGTGCTGACACCCAGGAATGTCCCGGTTTCGACAACGAGATTCGGCTTGATCGTCGTGACCAGCGTGCGCAGGAACTCCAGCACCTCGACTTCGGCGGTCATGGAGTCGTACATGCTCCAGCGCTCGGGATGAGGGCACTCCGGCGTGGGCCGGTGATACTCGGGGACGAGCTGACCGGAGCGCCGCACCGCCTCGCGCATGATGCGATGCTCCTGTTTTTCTTTCTTGAAGAGACGGCGAAGGCTCAAGAAATTCCTTTCGCAAAGGCGCAACTAGCAATTGGCACTTAGCATTTAGCCAAAATGTCGCAAGAGCCGCCTTTGCCAAATGCGAAATGCCAACCACCAGATGCCGGTTTTCTGAACGCCCATTCACTAGCAATCGGCGCACTTCAACAACATAGTTTGCACACTCAGTATATGTGAGCAGCTTCCGCAGCTGCGACTGCGCTAGAGTGGACGTATCCATGCGCGAGATGTGGCAGCACCGCGGGATGAGGCTGACCTTCACGGCCAACCTCATCTCCATGATCGGCAGCGGCATGAATTCGGCCGCTGTGATCTGGTACATCCTGCAGGCGACGCACTCCGAGGTCTCGCTCGGAACGCTGATCGCTTTGCAGACGCTGCCTTCGCTCATCCTGTTGCCGTTCACCGGCGTGCTCATCGACCGCGAAGACCGCCGTCACCTGATGATGTGGCTGGACGGCGGGCGCGGCCTCATCATCTTCGGCGTGGCCGTGCTGGTGCTCACCCACCGCGCTCATCTGTGGCAGATCTACCTGATGAACATCCTCGTCGCCATCGGCTTCTGGATGTTCTTTCCCACGGTGAATGCACTCATCCAGGAGCTGACGCCCGACGACAAGATGCTCGACTCCAACTCGTTGCTGCTGGCCGCGCTACAAGGCGGCTGGTTAATGGCGGGCGCGGTGGTCGGCTTTGTCTATAACCACATCGGACTGGGCGGCGTGCTTCTCATCGATTGCGCCAGCTATGCGGTGTCGTTGGCGTGTGTTTTCCAGGTGCGCAAAGGAAGGGTCACGGTGGCGCGTCCTGAAGGGCCGATCGCTGAAACTCCGCGCGCTGCCGGGTCTGTGAGCCGCTACCTGCAGGAGCTTGCCGAGGGCTATCGCTATGTCGGCGAAAACCGTCGCGTGCTGTTGATCGGGATCGCGTGGGCGCTATTCGTGGCGGCCATGATGACCCAGGGCGTGCTCTCGGCTCCGCTGAGTGAGCGCATTCTGCATGGCGGTGCGGTCGGATACGGCTGGCTCAATGGCGGATGGGCGGTGGGCGCCTTCGTCAGCGTCTTCTACGCTTCTCGCTTCGTGCGACAGCACGGGGCAAACCGCGTGGTCACGTTGTCCATGTCAGTGATCGCGGCGTCGCTATTCGCGCTGCCAGTTTCGCGCTGGCTGGCGCTGGCCGTGCTGATTTACTTTTTAATGGGGTCCAGTCGTGGCATGGGCGGCATCGCTCTGTCGAGCGAGATGATGCAACTGACGCCACGCTACGTGATGGGCCGCGTGCAAAACGCTTTTTCCTTCGTAGCCAGCGCACTGCAGATCTGCACGGCATTGCTGGTGGGCGAGGCCGCGCATCGCGATGGACTGATGTATGGCTTCTGGATGGTCGGAGCTATGTATCTGGGAGCGGCGCTGGCGGCGTGGCTGCCGATCCGAGGCGCGAACCACGATGTGGTGGAAGAGAGCAGCGCTGCAGATTGAGAAAGGCGGCAGTCGGCACTGCCAACTGCCTAACCTCCGAAGGCCGACTCCCGGTCCGCCTCAATCTCAAAGGGTGTTCTCGGCGCGTCGTGCAGCAGAAAATCGCAGACTACCCGATTGAACTCCTCCGGAACTTCTTCGTAGGGCATGTGCCCGGCGCCGTGAAACATCACCAGAGCGCTGTTCTTCAATTGCCGCTGCAGCTGGTGAATCGACGACGGATAAACCGCTCGGTCTCGTGAGCCCCAGAGCAGCAGCGTGGGAATGCCGGTGATATCGCCCAGCGCCTGATGGATGGCCCCCAGGTCATCGTGCCACGAACGCAGAATCTTGAGCAGATGTTCGAAGCTTCCCGCCGGCTCGAGGGCCTCGTTATAGCCGTCAAACGTTCCCGGGGCTATACGCGCCGGGTCGCCGTAAAGCGCCTTCAGATAGCGCTTGGCAATGACCTTCAGTCGCGGCTGCACGTGCACGACATAAATGCCGCCGAGGGTGGTCGCCAGCAGGCGCGTCAGGACTTTTCCGTGGCTCGACCAAGGATTGATGGGCGAGACCAGAATCAGACGGCGAATACGTTCCAGTTGATTGGAGCGGGCCGCCAGCGCGGCCAAAATGATGGTGAGGCCGCCTCCGCGCGAGGAGCCGACGATGTCGGCGTTCTCGATGCCCATATGCTCCATGAATCGCAGAACCCGTTCCGCGTCGCCGGCGAGGGTGCAGTCGGCGCAGGCGGGACGATCCGAAAAACCGCAGCCCGGCAGGTCGATGGCATATACCGAGAAATCTCTGGCCAGCGCCTCCAGGTTGAATCGCCAGGAAAACGAGTAGCCGAGAAAACCGTGAATCAACAGCAGTGGCGGGCCGGATCCGGCAAACCAGTAACGCCAATTGACGCCATCGATGAGAACGTTGCGCTGTTCAGCTCCTGGAATCAAAGCGAGTTGTGGCACGGAAGCGGTTTGTTGAGGCTGGGGCATGCGCGTTATGGGCAACCAGGTGATTCACCTCCTACATCCAACTCGGGTGATATCGCCTCTGTCGCTTGGGGAGCCAAAAGCTCCCCGTTTTTTAGCTTAAGCTAGGTTACCACTGAGTGGGATTCAGGTTGTGGCCGAGCCGGCAGTGGGCTCCTCGGGCTCAACGCGAAAGTTTCGGACCACCGTGCGGTATAGCAGTAGTGCGGCCAGAACGGAAATGGCGATCATGAGAGCGCCCTGTCCGGCTTGGTGCAGCAAGAGTTTGCCGGTGCCGAACAGGCAGCAGTAGACCATCACGCAGCCCAGCACCCACGCTACCAGGTTCTGCTCCAGATCACGATGTTGAGCGACCTCTGGAGCGCGCTCCGCGATCTGCTTCCACCCACGCACATCCGGCCTGACACGACGGTAGAACGCCAGCAGAACATCGTCGGGCTCGGGCTTAGTAAAGAAAGTTACAAACAGCCAGACCGCTGTCGTAATCATTGTTGTGGTTAACGCGCTCTTGGCGAAGATCACCGACTCATTGCCGGTGAACGGTTTCCAGTGGTTCAGCGCGATGGTGGCAAGCAGCGAGCAGGCCATGGCCGAAATCTCACTCCATGCGTTAATGCGCCACCAGTACCAGCGCAGGATGTAGACCGCGCCCGTGCCCGCCCCAATCTGCAACACCACTTGCCATCCGGAAGCGATGGAGCCAAGATGCACCGACACCCACGCGGAGGCAATCACCAGCAGCACCGTGCACAGCCGCGAGATCCTGACGTAGTGTTGCTCGCTGGCGTCTCGGCGAAGAAAACGGCGATAGAAGTCGGCGACCAGGTACGACGCGCCCCAGTTGAGCTGCGTGGCGATGGTCGACATGAATGCCGCCAGAAACCCTGCCATCGCGATGCCGCGATACTGGTGCGGCAGATGCGCGTTCAGCACCAGCATGTAGCCGGCTTCAGGGTGCTTGAGTCCAGGATACAGGACGATCACCGCCAGGCCAGTCACGATCCACGGCCAAGGGCGAATCGCATAGTGCGCGATGTTGAACCATAGCACCGACAGCAGTCCCTGCTTCTCGTCGCGAGCGCTGAAGATGCGCTGCGCGATGTAACCTCCGCCGCCGGGCTCCGCGCCGGGATACCAGAAAGCCCACCACTGCAGCCCGAGATATACCAAGAAATTCGCGACCGGAACCATCCATAGCGTTTCAGCTGTGATGCCGTGCGAGAAGTCAGGGAGAAAGCCAATCGGACTGGCGGCGTTATTCCCCGCCGCAGCCTGCAGCTTGTTCAAGCTGTGCATCAGCGCGCTCATCCCACCGCAGGCCGCCACCGCGTAGTAACCGACGGCAATCACGATCGACATCTTCAACACGAATTGAAACAGGTCGGTCCAGAGCACGCCCCACAAGCCGCCCAGCGCCACATACAAGCCGGTAAACGGGATGAGGAACAGCACGCAGATTGCCAGCGCCGCGCCGTCATCGCCGTTCCACACCGAGCCGAAGTGGGCGCTCATTGCACGGCTGATGTTGGTCAGCATCGGCGTTCCCGCAAACGTGGTCGAAACGATGCTGGTCATCGCCTTGGTCACCCAGCCGAGGATGACGCAGTTCATCAGCAGCCCCAGATAGATAGCGCGAAAGCCGCGCAGGAACGCCGCGGGTTTGCCCGAGTAGCGGATCTCGGCGAACTGCACGTCGGTCAGCAGCCCGGAGCGCCGCCACAGCCGGGCGAAGAGGAAAACTGTCATCATGCCCGACAGCAGGAATCCCCACCACAGCCAGTTGCCGGAGATGCCTTGCGAGTACACCAGTCCCGTCACGACCAGCGGCGTGTCGGCGGCGAACGTCGTCGCCACCATCGATGTGCCTGCCAGCCACCAGTTCACGTTGCGACCGGAGACGAAGTAATCGTCCATGCTGCGGCTGGAGCGGCGCCGAAACCACAGTCCCATCACCAGCGTGATGGCCAGATAGCCGACAATCGCAGACCAATCGAGGAGGGTAAAGTTCAAGTTCGAATCACCTTATGAGATTGTCATCCCGACCGAGGACTTTAGTTCGCGCGGAGGGACCTGCGGTTCTTCGCACGGCGGAGAATCCTTCCAAACGGCGAACCGCAGATCCTTCGACTGCGTTCGTTGGCTTCGCCTCCTCACTTCGCTCAGGATGACAACTTTGAGGCGGCGAACCCGTTGGCGTTAGCCGGAACAAACGCCAACTTCTCTCAATCTCTGACGGTATAATCAATTACCAGTCAGGAGTATCCGAACATTATGAGTGGAACCAATGGCAGCAACGGCACGACAACTGTGAAGCCGCGCGCCGAGTGGATCACCCGGCGCCGTGAAGAGGCCGCTCGCAGCGGCGACAGCAACATGTCGCAGATGCACTTTGCCCGCAAGGGCCTGCTCACCGAAGAAATGCTCTTCGTCGCCGAGCGCGAGAAGGTAGCGCCCGAGCTGATCCGCGACGAAGTTGCTGCCGGACACATGATCATCCCGGCCAACGTCAATCATCCTGAGCTGGAGCCGATGTGCATCGGAGTCGCGTCCAAGTGCAAGATCAACTCCAATATCGGCAACTCCTCGGTGACCAGCAACGTTGACGAAGAACTGAAGAAGCTGCACACGTCGGTCCACTACGGCGCTGATACGGTGATGGATCTCTCGACCGGCGGGGGCATCCACGAAATTCGCGAGGCCATTCTGCGTCACTCGCCTGTGCCCATCGGCACGGTGCCGATCTACGAGGCGATCTCGCGCGTAAAGCGCGTGGAAGACCTTACCGCCGAAGTCATGCTCGAGGTCATCGAAGAGCAGGCCGAGCAGGGCGTCGACTACATGACCATCCACGCCGGCGTGCTGCGCGAATTCGTCCCGCTCACCCGCAACCGCATCACCGGAATCGTCAGCCGCGGCGGCGCGCTCCTCGCGCAGTGGATGAGCTTCCACAAAAAACAAAATTTCCTCTATGAAAATTACGACGCCATCTGCAAAATTTTCCAGAAGCACGATGTGAGTTTTTCGCTGGGCGATGGCCTGCGTCCCGGCTGCCTGCACGATGCCAGCGACGAAGCCCAATTCGCCGAACTGAAAGTCCTCGGCGAGCTCACCAAAAAAGCCTGGGAATACGATGTCCAGGTCATGATCGAAGGTCCCGGCCACATCCCCATGGACCAGATCGAGCTCCAGGTCCAAAAAGAAAACGAAATGTGCCACGAGGCGCCGTTCTACACCCTGGGCCCGCTGGTTACCGATATCGCTCCCGGCTACGACCACATCACCAGCGCCATTGGCGCGGCCATGATCGGCTGGCACGGCGCGTCGATGCTTTGCTACGTCACCCCCAAAGAGCATCTCGGCCTGCCGAATGCCGATGACGTTCGCCAGGGTGTGATCGCCTACAAAATCGCGGCCCACGCCGCGGACATCGCCCGCCACCGTCCCGGTGCTCGTGATCGCGACGACGCCCTCAGCTACGCTCGTTTCCTCTTCGACTGGAACAAGCAGTTCGAACTTTCACTCGATCCCGAAACCGCCCGAAAGATGCATGACGAAACCCTGCCCGACGAATCCTACAAGGAAGCGAAATTCTGCTCCATGTGCGGGCCCAAGTTCTGTTCCATGAACACCACCCAGATCGCCGACGGCTACAACGGCCTCGACCAAAAGGAACGCGAGGCGAAATTCGTGCAGTTGCTGGCGAAGGTCCAGGCTGCTCAGTAGCTGCCGAGACGATTCGAAAGCATCGCTGGGTCCTGGCCGCTCCGAGCCTGGAGGTGCGTTTATGGTCGATGGCCAAGATTCGGTCGTTACACTGGATAAGCGCGCCGAGTTTTTCCGCGACGTGATGCAGACAGTGCTAAACCTGTCTGCGGGCGCGATCGTGTTCTCAGTGACGTTCTTGCACGATATCGTTCGGGTCGGAAGTGAAAAAACGGCTACCGCTGCCGCCCCGGCCCCTCAGCACCCGGGTTTGGTCATCACTGCATGGATTGCGCTGGTAGTTGGAGTGGTCGCTGCGCTGGCCTTTCTGTTCTTCCACGCTTTGTCGACCAAGTACGAAAAGGCTTTTTCGAATAGGATGACCATTGCGGCCGCGGTGGCTGTCGGCGGCTTGATCTCGGGACTCGTCCTCTTGGTTGCCTTTGGAATTTGCAACCTGCCGGGCTAAGAGCTGGATTTCAGGCTTTTCAGCAACGGATATACCGCCCCGCCCGGGACGTCAAGGCCCTGGAAAATCGCATCCAGCGCTTGAAAACTCGGCTCGGATATCCGGTTGTTCTCCAGATTGCTGATCGTTGCCTGGCTCACCCCTGTTTTCTCGGAAAGGTCTCGTTGGCCCAGATTCCGCATTTCCCGCATCAGGCGCAGCCGCTCGCCGAGTGTTTTGGTCTTGGAAACATTTCGGATCTGCTCCACGGAAAAATCTCCTTTCAGCATGGCCTGCAGCAGATCCTCCGACGCATCGGTTCTTGAACGTGCAATATCCAACGCCGTATCAATCGCCTCCAGCTTGTCCAGCAGTTCGTCGTACTTCTTCCGCCGGACCAGCACGTACTCGGTTCCGGACAGCGTCAGCAACTGAATGTCTTTGTTCTTCTCGTATTCCATGGAGTCGCCTTCAATTGTTGCGGTAATCGAACGCCCACGACGGGCTTTCTTTTATGGCGTGAACGTAAACCACCAATTCGATTCGCCGGATTTCATAGGTCACTTTCCACCGGCCCACATGCATCTCCCAGGCCCCTTTGCGTTCCTTGGCTTCGTATGGCTTGGGATTTTCAGGTCGCTCAAGCAGCTTTCCCAGGGCGTCCTTTACGCGGACCAGCTCGCTTGCCGAAGGGATCGAGTTGAGCCCGTCAGCCGCCGGCGGCAGGATAATGACTCGATACCCAGCCATAATTCTTATATCCTAAATCGAATCAAGAGTCAAGCGCATGATTCGATATGTAATCATTTCGGCTTAATGTTAGCGGATATTTTCCAGGCGTTCAAGGCAAGTCGCGGCGTAGCTGAGGCAGCCGCTTTTATGGAACAATAGGCACTGTTTTTCGTATCACCTTACGGGGCTCTTCCGCGGTAAAGGAAGGGCTGAACCAAAGCGAGCTACGCCATGCTTCTGATGTTGGCCGCCGTATTCGTTTACTTCCTGCCGTCGTTTATCGCGCGGCATCGCCAAAGTTTCGCCGCGATTTTCCTGTTCAATTTTTTCCTGGGCTGGACGTTTGTCGGCTGGATCATCGCGCTGTTCTGGGCTTGTCTGGCGGAGCCGCGCGTTCCGGTCATCGTCGCGTCCGTTCCTGGCTATGCCTATGCCGGGCACTCCAATTCCCGCAGCGCCAAATTTTGCAGCGGATGTGGCCGGCTGGCGCAACCCGATGGCCGCTTCTGCGCCGGCTGCGGACGTTCTATCTAGCTGTTATCTAGGGTCAAGGTCACGATCGGCTCATGCCCGAACCAAAATCCCAAGAAAGCCTGCGCGAAGAATTCAACCGTTGGGCCGCGGATGGCCGCGGCGAATCGATGGAGCACGATCACTGGCCCATCGCCAGGCCCGCGCTCGAGTTGATGCAAATCGCCGAAACTAACAATATTCTCGACGCCGGCTGCGGCGCCGGATGGCTTTCGCGCATTCTGGCCCAACGGGTTCCGCGCGGCCGCGTTGTAGGCATGGATATTTCCGACGAGATGATCGGCCACGCCCGCAAAGCGAGTGCCGGCCAAAAAAATCTCAGCTTCGTCGTCGGCACGGTGGACCAAATTCCCTGGGAACCAAACTTCTTCGACCGCATCATCACCGTCGAATCCTCCTATTACTGGCCCGACCCCGCGCAGGGCGTCCGCGAACTCTATCGCGTCGCCACGAACAACGGCTCCACTACCTCCGGGACGGGCTTGTCCGGCGGCCTTAATATCATCGCCGGCAACCCGGCGTCTCCGCGCGTCGTCATCAACGCGCTTTCGGCGATAACCGACGTCAAAATCCTTTCCAATCCCTCACTTGTGGTCGTCGACAATGGCGATGCATCGCTCGAAGTTGGTGATCAGGTTCCGATAGCGACCGGTAGCGCGACCGTGCTCAGCGCCAACAACGCCGTCGTCAACACAGTCGACTACAAGAACACGGGCGTAATCCTCCATGTCCAGCCCCACGTGAACTTCAACGGGTCAGTCATGCTCGATATTGACCAACTGGTCAGTGAGCCGACGGGAAGCACTCTCACCCCCACGATTTCGCAGCGCGAGGTGAAAAGCACCATCTCAGTCATCTCCGGCCAGACGGTGCTCCTCGCAGGTATGATCCAAGATCAGCAAACAAAGTCGAGGGAGGGCGTCCCGATTCTCAGTCAGCTGCCATACGTCGGCGCCGCTTTCGGAACTACGGGCAAAAGTCAAGTTCGCACCGAGCTTATCATATTCATTCGACCCCAGATTATCCGAGACGGCGCCGACGCCGCTATGGTCGCTGAGGAGCTTC
>Ga0209169_10002985_pt1 | contig 10046 bp, 8 predicted proteins | sample HubBroMetageWRM4_FD_188346 | JGI IMG/M metagenome (GOLD analysis project Ga0209169, IMG submission 188346) | Warmed soil microbial communities from the Hubbard Brook experimental Forest, New Hampshire - Hubbard Brook CCASE Soil Metagenome WRM 4... | ecosystem: Environmental > Terrestrial > Soil...
TGCGAGTCTTGCGTCGGCTTCGTCGAGCGCCTTAGCGACCGGGATCATGTCAGCCAGGCTCGCGTGCATTACGGAAGCGTGCCGCTTGTCATCCTTCATGTCGGCGAGCTGTTGAAGAAAATAAGCGACCGGGAGCCCTTGAAGATCGGCCGTGTCGGGTTTGCCTCGCCCGTCGATCAGGTGACAAAGCCCGCACGCTCTGTATGCGCCTTCCTTACCTGAAATCACCGGTGCGGGGGGCGCTGGGTGCGTCTCCGGGAACCAGTCAATCGTGCTTGTGCTCCGATTAATCTGAGTGTCGGTGTAGCTCTTCGCGCTTCCAGGAATATGAAACAGCTTGCCATCGTCTGGTGTTTCGGGTTCGTGCACGCCCTTTGGATAAGGCCACGCGGGAATGTCAGTTCTTACTAGGTTTGCCGGAGGATCGTAGTTGGGCTTCGCTGGCATCTGTTGGGCATGAGCAAGATGGCTTACGGCGAGGAGCAGGCAGCTCGCCGCGATAGCGCACAACGACAGCAGTAATTTTCGACTCATGCCTCACTTTGACGGATTCCCCCCGAGCGCCTAAAGAAAATCTTCAATTTTGTGCAGACACTGTGATGTTGTTCACAACGTTTGCGCCGCCGGCCACATCGGCTGCCTTCGTGAAAATAGAAGTCCGCTCGGCTTCCGACTGCGCTGAGCCTGCCAGCGTGACCTTGCCGCTTTGCGTCGTCACCTTCACGCGACGCCCCTCGGAAGAAATCGATTTGTCTGCGGCGATTTTTTTCCGGATTTTCTCCGACATTGTGCGATCCGCTGGCGTCGGAGTCGCTTTCGCCGGCTTTTCCGCCGGGACCCCCGACGCGCTGTTGTACGAGTCTGGCCGTTGAGGGTCTTGCGAGGCCGCGGCGCCTTGCGGCGTCAAAACGAACACGCCGCCAATGGCGATTGCACACACAGCCGCGGCGATTGTGCGAAAGCCTCTTGTAGCTTTTGTCATCGCGACCTCCCGAGGTCACACAACCATCAATTCAGTAATCCTTTGAATCGCGTTGAGAGCACTTCGCGCGCTTTGTCTTCCGATACGAAGCGTTCGAACATGCCCAGGTCGGCGTCGATCGTCACGTCGCGGTCGGTAACGTCGATCGTTCCCTTGATCGGCGAACTCATGAATCCAATCTTGGCGTTCAACGCAAACGTCATCGTCGAGCCCTGCCAGCTTTTCTGCTCCATCACCAACTTCACCGGCAGCCCTTCCATTCGAAATACGTCATCGAAGCCGCGATCGATGGAATCGACGACTTCTTGTTTTGGCTTGTTGTGAGCAATCGTTATTCGCATGTAAGGATTGTCCCACGTGTTTCGATGCGGATGAACGGCGGAAGGCTTCGGCGGTTAAGAGTCTGCAGGGATTAACGGCGGCGGTTCGTTGGACTTCGAACTGAAAACTAGCCCAACTTTGTGCGGAGGGCCTCAAAGAGTGCTGCTTGCTTCTCGGCACTGAGCTTCTTGCCCTGCTCGGTGAGGTAAAAAACGTCGATGACTTTCTGCCCCTCAGTATCGATCAGCGCAACTTCAATGTTGCACCAGAGCCGCGCAAGCGTTGATCCGATGTCGTAAAGCAGGCCAGGCCGGTCCGTCGCGACGATTTCAAGCAGCGTGCTGTGCTCCGAAGAATTATCGTCGAAGCCAAACTTCGTCTCGATCGCAACTTTCGGCGGCCGTTCGCGGCTCGCCTTGTCGCGGCCTTGCAACAATGGCTGCAGCGGCGCCTTGCCATTCACCACATCAGTCAAACTCCGCCGGAATCGATCGATTTCTGTCGGATTCAGCTCCAGCGTTCGATGCAAGTCCGCAAAGTGAAATGTATCGACCACGATACCCGCCGCGTTCGCGAACGCATCCGCCTTGATAATGTTCATGCCCCATCCAGCCAGCACGCCCGCGATCGTTGCAAAGAGCGAAGGCCGGTCCGCCGTCATCAGCGTCAGCGAAAACGCGCGTCCCGCGGGACGCAATTCCACCTGTACCGGCTCAGCCTTCAGCTTCCGGTACATCGCGATGTGTTGCGCAATGTCGCTCGCCGAATGAACCGCAAGATACCGCCGCGGCAAACCTTCGAGGAACCGTTCGATCTCTTCAGTCGTTCCGCCAGCCAGCACGACGCGAACCTGCTCGAGCAGTGAGGTCTCGTCCGGTGCGTGAACGCGATCGCGATCCAGCGTGCGGCTGAAGTGGTTCGACGTCGCGACGAAGAGCTGCCACAACATGTCCGCTTTCCATGGCGTCAGCGCCTCGGGATTGACGGCATGAATGTCGGCGTAAGTCAGCAAGCACAGACGTTGCAGACGTTCCTGATTACCAACCGCAGCGGCAAATCCTGACACTGTCGCCGGGTCAAAAATATCGCGCCGCTGCATCGTCGCCGACATGTCGAGATGTCGCTCGATCAAGAAATGCACTTCGGCGACTTCCTCTTCCGAAAGCTTCAACCTCGCGGCCGCGCTCGCCAGCGCTTCCAGACTGCCCGCAACGTGATTCTCGACCGGCATGCCCTTGCCGACGTCGTGCAGCAACAGTGCAAAAATCAACAGGTCGCGCCGGTCAACCGTTCGCCACAGCGGCTGAAAATGCTCCGCTCGCTCGTCCGGTGGATCGGCCAGCTCCTGCAAATGCTCGATGGTGCGCAGCGAATGCTCATCGACCGTATATCGATGATAAAAGTCGCGCACGACCAGCGAATCGATCCGGCTGAACTCCGGCAAAATCTCCGTGAGCAATCCCAGTCGCTGCATCGGCCGTAGCGCGAACCCCGGATAATCCGCTCCCAACATTTCCCGCAAGCTGCTCCAACTCACTTCCGCATTGCTCACCGTGAGTTCGGGGTGCTGCATGATGTACGCGATACATCGTTCGGCCTGCCGGCTGAGCGGAATTCCCGCGCGTGCCGCTTCCGTCAGCATCGAGAAAATCTGTGAGCGATCCGAAAGCGCCGGCTGATTGAAAACCTCGAACATCCCATCGCGAACGCCAAACGGTCGCCCATTCGACGGCTCGGTTTTTGGCCCGCGCGCGACATTGAAAATTCTCTGGCGGAACGTCTGAGGCACCAGCGCCTTTTGCTCCAGATAGCGCAACAGCAATCGATTCAGCGTGCGCGCATGACGAAAATACAGCCTCATCCACTCCGCTGCATTCCGCGACTCTCCATCCGAAACGCCAAGCGATCGCTCCGCAGCCGCGGCCTGCAACTCATACGTCAGCGTGTTGTCGTTTCGCCCATTCGCGTAGTGCAAGAAACAGCGAATCGCGCTCAGAAAATCCACGGCACCGGAAGCCAAGTCTTCTTCCGCCGCCGTAATATTCAACGACTGCTTGTTCTCGGAAATTTGCCGAAGCCAAACCGCCGCCTGATAGTCGCGCAATCCACCCGGCGCGTCTTTTACGTTCGGTTCGAGATGAAAAATCGTGTTCCCATACCGATTCAGCCGGTCTTTCGTGAGCTTGTGCAACTCCGCCAGCAAGAAAGGCCGCGCCGCTTTTTCCGACGTGGGCAAGATGCGCGTATCGAGCCGGTTGAAGAGCTCCGTATCCCCGGCCAGAAACCGACGATCGAGCAGCGCCAGATGAAACTCGATATTGTCTTCTTCGATCCGCTTGCACTCTTCGAGCGTCCGCCCAGCGGAGCTGACCCGAAATCCCATGTCCCACAGCGTGCGAGAGAAATCCGAAATCAGCGGACGAAAAGTCTGCTCGGCCTTCTCCGTCCCAAACAAAAACAAAATATCGAGGTCCGAATAAGGAAATAGCAGCCGCCGCCCATAACCACCGAGCGCCACCAGGCAAAGCCCCGATGAGCTCAGAGCATGCGTCTGCAGCGCATCCTCAAAAACTTGTTGTGTCTTCTGATCTGCCAGCGCACATAGCGACAAGACAGTTTGCCGCGCGCTCACACCAGACTCGAACTCTCGGCGGATACGTTCACGTTCGTCGTCGGCTTGCGGGCCGAGGACAGACTGGGGGGTTACGGAGCCTTGCATTTTGTTTACAGGTTGACCGAACGACAGTCGTAGGCCGGGACGGGCTGCAGTCGTCATCTCAGAGCGCGTTCTCTCCCCGCTCTTCGTTGCGAATCCTTATTGCCTCATCAACCCTCGATAAGAAGATTTTACCGTCGCCGATCTTTCCTGTCTTAGCCGTCTTCAGGATCGTGTCCACAACGGTATTCACCAATTTGTCGGGCAGTACCATTTCCAGCTTTATCTTTGGCAAGAGATCGACGGTGTATTCGCGTCCGCGATACACCTCGGTGTGACCTTTCTGCCGGCCGTGTCCGCGCACCTCGGTCACGGTCATGCCCTCGATTCCCGCTTCGCGCAAGGCATCCTTGACCGACTCAAACCGAGAGGGCTGGATGATCGCCTCAAGTTTCATCATGAAATGTGCGCTCCCACATCCCGCGAATCACGATCTTGCTGCGGCGATGTGCATGATTCCCGAATGCAGCCAAACTCGAACTCACGCCGACCTGGGACAACCGCTCCCGTTGCGACTAGTCTACGTTACAGTTCCAGGTTGTACGCCTCTTCGCCGTGCTGCGTAATGTCCAAACCTTCAATCTCATGCTCTTCGCTGACGCGGATTCCGGTGATCAGATCGGTCACCTTCAATAACACGATCGATCCGACGATCGCAAAAGCCCAGGCGATGGCGATGCCCACCAACTGATTCCCGATCTGACCCCAGTGCCCGTCCAGACCGCCCACCGGCTTCCCCGCGCCAAAGATCGGGTTCACCACTTGCTGCGCAAAGACGCCGGTAAGGATCGCGCCGATCGTTCCGCCCGCGCCGTGTACGCCAAACGCATCCAGCGCATCGTCATATCCGAACGCTGCCTTCACCTTCGTCACCATCAGGTAGCACACAATGCCCGCGATGAATCCGATTACCAGCGCCGACATCGGGCCGACGAATCCGGCGGCCGGCGTAATCGCAACCAGCCCCGCAACAGCTCCTGAGATCGCGCCCAATGCGCTCGGCTTGCCATTCTTGACCCACTCCGCCAAGCTCCAGGCGATCGCCGCCGCTGCTGTTGCAAAGTGCGTCGCGATAAATGCGCTCGTCGCCAACGAACTCGACGCCAGCGCGCTTCCCGCGTTGAAGCCAAACCATCCCACCCACAAGAGACACGCGCCCACGAAGCTCAGCGTCAAACTATGAGGCGGCATGGGCTGCTTTGGAAATCCCGTGCGCCTACCTATATAAAGAGCGCACACCAGCGCGGACACGCCTGAACTGATGTGAACGACAGTCCCACCCGCAAAATCGAGGCATGGGAATTTTCCACCCAGCGCGGCGTTCAGCAATCCGCCCTTGCCCCACACCATGTGAGCCAGCGGCGCATACACGACGAAGAACCACAACGTCAGAAAAAGCACGGTCCCGCTGAACTTCATGCGTTCCGCTGTCGCTCCCGTGATCAACGCCGGCGTGATAATCGCGAACATGAGTTGGTAAATCATGAACGTAGCTTGCGGAATCGTTCCCGCATAGTCGGGATTCGGCTCCGCGCCGACGCCACGCAGCATCGCGTGTTCGAACCCGCCAATCACCGGCCCGTTCCCGCCAAACGCCAGGCTATAGCCGACCAGCGCCCACAGCACCGAAATCACCGCCATGAGCATGAAGCTCTGCATCATGATCGCCAGCATGTTCTTCCGGCGAACCAGTCCTCCGTAAAAGAGCGCGAGCCCCGGACCGGTCATCATCAGCACCAGCGCCGCGCTCACCATCATCCAGGAGTTGTCCGCCGAAGACTGCGCCGCGGTAACCCGTTGATCCAGTTGAGCCAGTTTGTCGTTGACGGAAGGCGAGGAAGCACTGGCCGCGGGCGCGGCCGTTTGTCCAAAGAGAGTTGCGGGGGCCGAAATTACGACAAGCAGCACAGCCAACAAACAACAACATCGCAAAACCGCTGGCTTCATAAGGCGTCCGCTCCGCTGCATCGATTCGGCCTCGAAGTCACACACGACCGTGACTCTGTCCGACACCAAAGGCCGGTTTTACCGGGACAAGACGTGAAATCGAAAGCGAGATTATACGCGGCGGCTACACTGCAGGTATCTTGAAATTTTAATCGAAAAAATCACTTTTTATGATGTTTATGTAACGACGATCGTTGACTCTCGCCACACCTGCGCAGCCCCTAGTTCTTCTCCACCGTATCTTTCGTGTCCTTCGGCTTCCCGATCTTTTGAGAATCATCGATTTGAAATAGCAGGAAGTTGCTGAACGAGTGACGCCGGTGATAGCGGTGTCCCGAGATGCTGCAATACCAATCCGCGCTCTTGGGCAGCCACATGTTCGTCCCGGCATTGGCAAATGCCACCGGACCGTACTCGATCAGCTGGTGGTCCCGCATTAACCGGATCTCTGGGATCGGTTTGATCATGTCCGATTCCATCGCCAGAATCTGAGACGTCTCCTCATCGATCCACGCGCGGCCCTTCATCCCGACAGGATAGAAGCGCCCGTTCACGTGATACACCAGCATCTCGCTGTGGCTGTTCGCTTTCTGCTGGAAGTGGACGACCCACGTCTTCCGTCCATTCCAGGAGCCGCCGCCTTCGCATTTGAAGTCGTATTTGGGCTGATAATAAGGATGGAAAACGAGCACGAGTGTCGGCAGCCCGACCGTTCCAAGATGAGCAGGGAATTGCTGCACCGAAACCGACCCGTCCCGATACTCCTGGACATCCAGATCCTGCGCGCCGCTCTTTCGAATCTCGACCAGATAATTGAACTGCCGCGTTTCGTGCGACACCTGGATTCCAAGCGGGCTTAGTACAGTGTGATCCATGTCCTCGGTCGCCGTGAAACGATCGACGTTCGAAACCAACTCCTCGATCCGCGCGCCTACCTTGCTCGTAACCGAGTCCAGGGAACACGTATCTGCGCTCGTATCGAACATCAGCTTTTCTTCATCGACATCCGGCGGCGCCCATTTCGTCTCGGTCCCCAATGGCAACACCGGCAAATCCGGGAGATCAGCCGTTTCCGTCGCGGTATCGCCGGAATCACCATTCATCTTTAGCGCGGACACATCTGAGCTCGATCCATTCGCCCCGGCGGGTGTCACAGCCGACGCGAGCTCTACCTTACCTTGTGCCGGCGATATTCCGTTCAGCTTCTCGATTTCGCGCTTAACGGCCGCCGTTTTCGAGCTGTCCAGCTGTTCCTTCAAAATTTGATTGAACGTCGCCAGTGCCGCGTCCCGTTGATGCAGCGCGGCTTGCGACTGACCCACCAACAATAAAGACCCGCCTGTCTTGTCCTGACCGGATGCCACCGCCGCTTGCGCCTCTTCGAGCGCCTTTTCGTAGTCGCGCATTTGATACGACGCGAGTCCAGCCATGTAGTGCGCGCGCCACGCCGTTGGCTGTAACTTCACACCCCGCTCTAGACTGTCAGCCGCTTTCGCGTAATCCCGTTGCTGTAACTCAGCCTGGCCCAGCGCCAGCAAAGCCGACGCATGATTCGGAGCCGCATCCACCGCTTTCTGCAAATATTCCCGCGCCTGTGCCGAGTTCCCGCGCCGCATGTACAGCACGCCCACCAGATAATTCACATCGGCATTCTTCGGTTCCAATTCCTGCGCTTTCTTCAAATGTTGTTCGGCTTCATTGAGTCTTCCAACCTGCATCGCCTCCAGGCCCTTTTCCATTTCTTTCAATGCTTTAGCAGGAACTCCACCCGCGTGTCCGTTCTTCGCAAGTGGTCCGTTGGCGATCAGCATCACCCCGAACGCTTCATTCCGATGGCCCACGTTGATCGACGCGTCTTCTTCCACCGATCGGAAGCCTGGCGCGCTGACTTCAACGATGTATTCGCCTTCCAGCAATCCCTGGAACTGAGCAAGGCCAGACTCGTTGGTGGTGATCGTTTGGTTGTACATGACCGCGGTCGAATTTTGGGTGGTTGTCCGCTGCCCTCTCCTGAGTTCGACCTTCGCTCCGCCCGAAAACGGTGCGCCCGTGATTTCCATGACTTGCACTGAAATCTGCCCGCCCGAGTCGGCGTCCGACTTTGTTGGCATCGGCTGCGGCGGGAAATAAACCTTTTGCGCGGACGATCGAATGGGGAAAGCGGCGCACAGAAGTGCGAAGACCGCCACAATCAGGGACTTACAAGGGCCCTGGGTATACTTTCTCATTCTGGAACCTGCTTCGAGGACAGAGGTAAACCTCACCTCAGGCCCTTCACTTTCGCCTGACTCCGGCTCACTGTCAACTGTCTCGTAGTACCGGATTTAGCCACAAACATGCACGAAATCCGGAGCTTTTCAGGACGGACTTGTCACCAGCGGCCATCATCGTATAATGCCCGTCCGGTACTGTTGGATTAGCGATCGGCAGAGCCAATTTGTGCTCTCCGCCCGCCTTTCCGCCGGGTTCCATTGAGACCTTGCCCGGAGTATCCTAGGCACATTCTTGTGCCTTTGAGCTCGAGGTTCGGGCCCGGGTTCTAAGCTGAACGGGAAGCGAATCAATCCGTGAGAGAAACTCGCCCATGACCGAACGTCTGCCCATGGAAATCGCTGTCCGCGAAAACAATGGCGTCCATACACTCGAGGTCCACGGCCGCCTGACCATCGGCGAGCCAAGTGAACAGCTCACTGAAGTGCTCCAGTCCGTCGTTCAGGGCGGGGGCCGCAAGGTCGTCGTCAACCTCAACGGCGTTCCTCAAATCGACAGCTCCGGCATCTCCTCGCTCGTTCGCAGCTCGATCCAGCTCGCCCGCGAAGGTGGCGCACTCCACCTTGTCTGCGGCAACGGCCGCGTCCGCGACGCCCTCACGGTGACGCGCCTCGTCGAAGCCATCCCGACCTTCGAAACGGATTCGTCGGCTACCGCCAGCTTCGTCTGATTCTGCTGACGTTGTGGCGTTGCGGGAACTCGGTATGACGTACACTTTTCTTCGCCGCCCAGCGCCAGTCTTCTCGCTCGTTATTCTTGTCGCTTTCGTTTTCTGCGGATCGAGTCACGCCGCAACGCCCGTCGATCTCGACAGCCTCGCCGAAAAGCTCGCCCCCGAAATCGATAAATCCGGCATCAAATCCGTCGCTGTCGTGGACTTTGTTTCTGCTGACGGCACGACGACCGATCTGGGCTGGTACCTCGCTAACAAACTCTCCGATGGCATCGCGATCAAGAGCCCAGCAACACTAGTCATCGACCGCACACGGCTTCAGCAGCTTGGCCTTGCCTCCGGGACAATCGCCTCTCCGGAAGACCTCAAGCGAATCGGCACCGCGTCAAACGCGGACGCAATCGCCTCTGGCAAAATCGAAATTACTCCCGAAAAATATCTGATCACCGTCACGCTTCTGAAAGCAGCCGACGGCTCGACGCTCGCTTCCGTCACTCACTCCTTGCCTCATTCACGCATGCTCGATCTTCTCAGCCCGGCTGGCGATCACGCTTTGGCTGCAAAGCCTGCGCGCGCCGGAGTCATGGGCGTCGGCGTACCCGCTTGTCTCTATTGCCCCGTTCCGGCGAACACGGCCCAATGGCGATCGAATCAGCCGCAAAACGTGATTCTCCAGGTTGTCATTTCTATAGCTGGCACGGCGGAAAAGATCAGCGTCGTCCGTAGCCCCGGCTATTTCTTAAGCGAACGAGCCGTCGAGGCGGTGAGTGATTGGAAGTTTCGGCCCGCACCCGGAGAAGACGGCAAGCCCACAACGGTAATCGTGCCGATCGAAGTCACCTTCAAGCCTTTGCGAACTTAATCGAGGTTATCCAGATTAAGAGAAAGAAACTGCGGGTGGGATGCGGCTCTCAGCCGCCCTTCTTCAACTCCGCCAGCACCAACTTCGCCAATTCCTTCAGCGTTTCGAACACGCCTTGTCCGGTCACCGCGACGCCTTCCAGCACCGGCTCGCCCTTGCGCTGCAACTGCTTGGTCAAATCCGGAATCGGCATCGCATTCGGCAGGTCGCGCTTATTGAGCTGCAACACATACGGAATCGTTTCGAAATTCAGGTTGTGCTCTTTCAGATGTTC
>Ga0209169_10002986_pt1 | contig 10046 bp, 7 predicted proteins | sample HubBroMetageWRM4_FD_188346 | JGI IMG/M metagenome (GOLD analysis project Ga0209169, IMG submission 188346) | Warmed soil microbial communities from the Hubbard Brook experimental Forest, New Hampshire - Hubbard Brook CCASE Soil Metagenome WRM 4... | ecosystem: Environmental > Terrestrial > Soil...
TTGCTCGACCGGCTGGTGGGTGGGGCCGTCCTCGCCCATGGAAATCGAGTCGTGCGTGTAGAGGTGCACGACCGGCAGCTTCATCAGCGCCGAGAGCCGGAGCGGGCCGCGCTGGAAGTCGGAGAAGACCAGGAAGCCGGCCTGGAACGGGCGGACTCCGCACAGCGCCATGCCGTTGGCCGCGGCAGCGGCGGCCGCCTCGCGCGCGCCGAAGTGCAGGTTCCGTCCGCCATACCCGGCGGCCTGGTAGTCCCCGGCTGCCGGGAACGTCAGGCGCGCCTTGGTCGAGGGCGCGAGATCGCTCGAGCCGCCGAGCAGCCACGGGACTCGCGGCGCAATGGCGTTGAGCACCTGCTCGCTCGCGGCCCGCCCGGCAACCTCACCGCCGTCGGGAGAGAATTCCGGCAGCCCGGCATCCCAGCCTGCCGGCAGCGTCCCGGCCATCATCAGGTCCAGCTCGGCAGACAGTTCCGGGTGCGCCTGCCGGTAGCCCGCCGCCATCCGGCTCCACTGCAGGCGGGCCCGGTGCCCGCGGGCGCCGACGCCCGCGGTGAACCGGGCGTACGCTTCCTCGGGCACCAGGAACGACGCGTCCTCCGGCCACCCGTACGAACGCTTGGCCGCCCGTGCCTCATCGATTCCGAGCGGCTCGCTATGGGCTGCCGAGGTGCCCTGCTTGGTGGGGGCGCCCACCCCGATTACCGTGTCGACCACGATGAGCGTCGGGCGATCAGCCGACCGCCGGGCCGCGGCGTACGCTGCGCGCAGCGCGTCCAGGTTCCCGACATCGCCGACGTGCAGGACCTCCCAGCCGTAGGCGCGGAACCTGGCCTGGACATCCTCGGAGAAGGCCAGCTCAGTGGGGCCCTCGATGGTGACCCGGTTGCTGTCGTAGATCCAGCACAGGTTGCCCAGCCGCAGGTGGCCGGCCAGGGACGCGGCCTCCTGGCCCAGTCCCTCCATCATGCAGCCGTCACCGGCCACGGCGTAGACGGCGTAGTCGAAGAGCGCGAAGCCGGGGCGGTTGAAGTGCTGGGCCAGCCACCGGCCGGCCATCGCCATGCCCACGCTGGCACCCGCGCCGGTGCTGAGCGGCCCGGTGGTGCACTCGACCCCGGGGGTCAGCCCGTACTCCGGATGCCCGGCGCACACGCTGCCCAGTTGCCGGAAACGCCTGATGTCGGCCAGCGGCACCGCCAGCCCGGTGCCGCCGGGGGAGCGGCGTACCCGGGCCAGGTGCAGCAGTGAGTACAGCAGCATCGAGGCATGCCCGGCCGACAGGACGAACCGATCCCGGTTCGGCCACGCCGGATCGGTCACGTCGTACCGCAGCGCATCGTTCCACAGCGTGTAGCCGACAGGCGCCAGCGCCATCGCGGCGCCCGGGTGCCCTGACTGAGCCGCCTGAACTGCGTCGATGGTCAGCGTGCGGATGGTGTTGATGGCCAGCCAGTCACCAGCAGCGCCAGTGTCGCGGGTCGTCATGCCGGCTCCTCGGGTGCCATGGTCGGCCGCTCCTACGGATCGAAGTGCTCAGACGTGACGACGCGCTTGTCACGCTAGGGGCAGCCAGGCCCTTGCACAATGACGAACGACTGAGCAGACTTTTCGCTAAAGCCGAACAATCAGCGCGTGGACCGGGAGGCCTCATCGCCAACCTCAACATCACGTTGCGCCAATTGCGAGCGTTCCTCGCCGTTGCGGAAGAACTCAGCTTCTCCCGTGCGGCCGAACGTCTCGTCGTGTCCACTCCGTGGATCAGCGAGACCGTCAAGGAACTCGAGCGCCAGCTGAAGCTGACGTTGTTCGAGCGGACCACCCGCTCGGTAGAGCTGACCGATGCCGGCCGCGTCTTTGCCAGCCTGCTGACCCACGTCCTGGACGACCTCGACGATGCGGTCCGGGTAGCGCAGCGGATGGCGGCCAGGTCCGGCCGGCCGCTGACCCTCGGTTACGTCATCGGCGCAGGCCTGGAGCTCATGCCGCGCCTGGTCCGCACCTACCTGGAACGGCGGCCCGACCAGGCCCTGCAGAGCGTGGAATACGACTTCGCCGATCCCACCGCCGGCCTGCGCGGCCATGACGTGGACGCGGCGATCGTGCGCCCCCCGGTCGGCCTGGCCGGGATCGTCACCCTCGAGCTGACCACCGAGCCCCGCGTCGCCTGCCTGCCCGAAGGCCACCGGCTGGCCAGGCGCGAGTCGGTCTCCGTCAGCGACCTGCTGCTGGAGCCCATCATCGCCGCGCCGCCCTCACCGGGCCCGTGGCGGGGATACTGGCTGCTGGATGAGTACCGGACCGGACCAGCGCCGATCGTGGCCGAAGCGCGTACCCGCGACGCCGAACTGCACATGGTGGCCCGTGGTGACGGCATCAGCATCACCTCGGCAGGCGCGGGACGCTACTACGCCCGTCCAGGCGTCGTCTTTGTGCCGATTTCCGACATTCCGCGCTGCTCGGTGGCGCTGGCGTGGTGGCCGGAGAGCTCGGCGGCCGTCGCCGACCTGGTCGAAACGGCCCGCGCGGTGGCGCATGCCGTCGGCGGCACCGAGGATGGCGGTTAGCCGCCCGCCAGAGCGGATGACAGGGATTATTCGCTCCGGCCGAATAACCGTGTGAGCGCTTCGTCATTGTCTGAACGCCCCATGATCTCTAGGTTGCAGTCAAGCGAGCGAATGCCGCGATCCCAGGAGGGCGGAGCATATGACCACGACGAAAGGCATCTCGACGGACTCGGCCACGCCGGTGCTCCGGCGGACGCTGAGCACCTGGGGCGCGATCTCGTTGTCCATCGCCGCGATGGGCGCCAGCCTGGCCGTCAACATCAACCCGCAGGGCGCCGGTGCCACCGTCGGCCGCGCGGTCCCGCTGACCTTCATCCTTGCCACCGTCGGCGTCGTCCTGGTCGCCTACGGCTTCGCCCGGGTCTGCGGCAGGCTGAGCCACGCGGGGTCGGTGTTCGGGCTCACCGGCGTCACGATCGGGCCGCGCGCGGGGGTCGTCGCGGGCTGGTCGCTGTTCGGCGCGTACTTCGCCTTCATCATCACCACGTCGATGACGGCAGGGATCTTCGGCGCGAGCTTCCTGCAGGCCATCGGCCTGTGGCACACGACCCCGACCATCGCGCCCTGGGTGATCGCCCTGGCGTCGGTGGCCGCCTGCCTGGCGATGGCGGTCTCGCCGGTCAAACGCTCGATGCGGACGCTGCTGTGGGTCGAGGTCGTCACCGCTTCCCTGATCGTCCTGATCGGCACCGTGGTGTTCATCCGGGTCGCTTCCGGGCACGCCCCGCATCACCAGCCTTTCACCCTGAACATGTTCACCATCCCGCACGGCGTCGGGACCAGCACCTTGTTCCTCGGCATCGTGTTCGGCTTCTTGTCCTTCGCCGGCTTCGAGGCGGCCGCCACGCTCGGCGAGGAAGCGACGGATCCGCGGCGCGCCATCCCCCGGGCGATATTCGGCGTGGCCGTATTCGGCGGGATCTTCTATACCATCGGGACCGCGATCGAGATGCTCGGCTTCGGCACCACCACCAAGGGCGTGGCCGCATTCGCCGGTTCCTCATCGCTGTTCGGCAGCCTCGGCGCCGAGTACGTCACCCCCGCGGTCGGGGACATCGTGACCCTGGGCACCACGATCGCCGCGATCGGCTGCTGCCTGGCCACGCTCGTCGCGGCGGCCCGGCTGCTGTTCGCGATGAGCCGCGGCGGCGTCGGCGACCGCCGGCTCAGCCGGGTGTCGGGAAAATCCGGCGTCCCCGCGGTCGCTGCCGGGGCCATCGCGGTGGTCGCCTGCGCCGTGATTATCCTCATCCTGGTGGCGGGCACCTCGAAGGCATTCAACCTATTCGCCTGGTCCGGGACGGTGGGCACCCTGGTCCTGCTCGTCGCGTACGGGATCTTCACCGCTGGGGCGTGGTACTTCCTGTGCGTCCGTGGTCCCCGCCACGGCCAGCCCGCCAACCGCCTCGATTTCATCATCCCGGTTCTCGGGCTCATCGTGCTCGGCTACACGCTCTACCGCAACGTGCTGCCCTGGCCCAGCTCGACGTCGGGCCAGGTGATCGCCGTCCTCGCGCTGGTCTGGGTGGCGGCCGCCATTGCCGTCATCGTCGCCGCGCCCCGGTGGGCGGCGCGGATCGGCGACCGGCTCGCCAACGATGAAGGGCTGGTCTTCAGCAGCGGCAAGATCGCGCAGACCGCGGCCGAGATCGAGATGGACGACCCGCCGGCCCGGCCGGCCTGACCCGATGCCAGTCCTGATCGACGACGCCTGGTCCTATCACGGACTCAGAGTCATCCGCCTGGAGAACGAGATCCTCTCGCTCGACGTCATGCCCGAGCGCGGCGGGAACATCTTCCGGCTGATCGACAAGCCGCGCGACCGCGACCTGCTCTGGAAGTCACCACGAGTGGTCCCGCATCTGGCGGCCATCCACGCCGACTTCGACGACCACTGGGCGGGCGGCTGGGATGACGCCTTCCCTGGCGGGCGCAGCAGCCGTAACCGCTACGGCGACCTGCTGCCCTACATGGGCGAGGTCTGGACCCAGCAGGCCAGCTACTCGATCGGCCGGCCTGCCCCAGACGTCGTGCAACTGCGGACCACGGTCACCACGCCGATCACCCCGGCCACGCTCACCCGCACGATCACGCTGTGCGCAGGCCAGCCGCGCTTCACCCTCGGCTACGAACTCCGCAACATCGGGTACCTGCCGTTCGACTACAACTGGGGCATCCATCCCTGCCTCGCGGTCCAGCCCACCTGGCGGTTCGACATTCCCGCGACCCGCGGCCTGGTGGACGAGGCAGGCGGCGGCCTGCTCGGCCGGACCGGGGACGAGTACGCCTGGCCGGTGCTGGGCGGCGTCGACCTCCGGCAGGCGATGGGACCCGATCGCGGTGCGTTCGCGCTGCACTACCTGACCGGCCTGACCGCCGGCTGGATCGCGGCCACCGACGTCGCCGACCGCCGCGGGTTCGGCCTGTGCTTCGACCCCGGCCTGTTCCCCGTGGTCTGGTTCTGCCTCGTCTACGGCGGCTGGCGCGGCTACTACCAGGCCCTGGTCGAGCCGTGGACGGGTTACCCGAGCCCGCTCGACGAGGCGGTGCAGGCGGGCCGGGCGCGGCTTCTCGACCCGGGTGAGGCCCAGTGCACCGAGGTCACCGCGGTCCTGTATGACGGCGTCGACAGCGTCTCCAGCCTGAGCCCGGACGGGGCCGTTTCCTGACCAGTGCGCCGAAGCCCTAAGGAGAAACACCATGGATCACCGCGCGATCGGCAAGCTCGGCCGCACCGGCCTCAACGTGACGGCCCTGGGCTTCGGGGCGACCGCGATCGGCGGCATGTACGAAGAGGTCTCCGACGATCAGGCGCACGATACGGTTGACGCCGCCTGGGAGCAGGGAATCCGGCTGTTCGACGCGGCGCCCCAGTACGGCCTGGGCCTGGGCGAGATGCGCCTCGGGGCGGGCCTGGCCGGGCGCCCCCGCGACGAGTACGTGCTCTCGACCAAGGTGGGGCGGCTGCTGCGCGCCGACGCCCCGCCCAACCCGGACGACTTCGGTCCCGACGGCCTGCCATTCGACAAGGGCACCCCCGCGGTGAGCACCGTGTACGACTACAGCCGGGACGGCGTACTGACGTCCATCGAGGAGAGCCTGGCCCGGCTCGGAAAAGACCGCCTTGACCTCGTCTACGTTCACGACCCGGACGACTACGTGGCGCAGGCCCTCGCCACCGCATTCCCGACCCTGATCGAACTCCGCGAACAGGGCGTGATCAGCGCCATCGGAGCCGGCATGAACCAGACCGCGGCCCTGGAGACGTTCGCCAGGGAAACCGACCCGGACGTGTTCCTGCTGGCCGGCCGCTACACCCTGCTCGAGCAGGACGCGCTCAGCGTGTTCCTGCCGCTATGCGAGCAGCGCGGCATCGCCGTGATCGTCGGCGGCGCCTACAACAGCGGCCTGCTCGCCGATCCGAACCCGGGCACGCACTACAACTACCTGCCCGCGCCGCAGTCGCTGATCGAGCGAGCCCAGCAGCTTCAGGCGGTCTGTGCCCGGCACGGCGTGCCGCTCAAGGCCGCCGCGATCCAGTTCCCGGCCGCTCATCCCGTGGTAGCCGCCGTCCTGACCGGCGCCCGGCGGGCCACCGAGCTCGACGAGAACTGCGCCCTGTTCGACCTGCCGATCCCGCCGGACCTGTGGCAGGAGCTGCGGGCCGCCGGCCTGCTCGACGAGCGTGCTCCCGTGCCCTCATGAGCGTCCCGCGGCCGACCGGGGTGACGGTGGACGCGCATCACCATCTGTGGGATCCGGACCAGGGCGATTACCCGTGGATGACCGGGCGGTTCGCCCCGCTGCGCCGCAAGTACGCGGCTGAGCAGCTGATCCCCGAACTGACCGCATACGGCGTGCACGCCACGGTTGTGGTCCAGGTCCGGGCCGACGAAGCCGAGACTCGCGATCTTCTCGCGCTGACCACGCGGCACTGCTTCCTGGCCGGCGTCGTCGGCTGGGTGGACCTTGCCTCGGCTCAGGTTGCGAGGCAGATCGAGGCACTGCGCTCGGGGCCTGGCGGTCAGCGCCTGGTGGCCGTCCGGCACGACGCCTCGGCGGAGCCTGACCCGCAATGGCTGCTGCGCGCCGACGTGCAGCGCGGCCTGGCGGACATCGCGGACGCGGGCCTCGCCTTCGACCTGGAGGTCACGCCGCGGGAACTGGCCGCGGCCGTGCAGGTCGCGGGCGCCCACCCCGATCTCCGGTTCGTCCTTGACCACCTGGGCAAGCCACCCATCGCGGCGGGCGGATCCGAATTGTGGCGGCGGGGCTTCGCCCAGCTCGCCTCGCTCGGCAACGTCTGGTGCAAGCTGTCGGGCCTGGTCACGGAGGCGAACTGGGACCGGTGGACCGACGCGGATCTCGCGCCCTACATCAGGGAGGCCGTCGAGCAGTTCGGCATTCCCCGGCTGCTTTTCGGCTCCGATTGGCCCGTGTGCGAGCTGGCGGCCAGCTACGGGCAGGTGCTCGCCGCCGTGCGGCACGGCCTGCGCTCGCTGGACCCCTCACAGACAGCCCGGGTCTTCGGGCTGAACGCCGTCGAGGTGTACCGCCTGGACCTTCCGCGCTCCGTGAATCCAGCCGATCAGCCCGAGGAGGCACCAATGGGTAGCGTGTCAGCCACGACCCGGCAGCAGGAGCTGCAGGCCCGCGCACTGCGGGCGCTGGCCGGCGGGGTGAGCAGCAACACGCGGCTGCTCAACCCGCACCTGATCATGGAACGTGCATCCGGATCCCGGATCTGGGATGCCGACGGCAAGGAGTACATCGACTACCTGCTCGGCCAGGGACCCAACTTCCTCGGCTACGCACCGCCGCGAGTGCTCGAGAAGGTGCTGGCCGCCCAGCGGGACGGGATTATCTATGCCGCCACGCATACCCGGGAGATCGAGGCCGCGGAGCGGGTGCTGTCCGTCCTCGGCTGGGCCGAAACCATGCGCTTCGGCAGCTCAAGCACGGAGATGGTACAGGCCGCACTGCGGATGGCACGCGCCGCGACGGGCCGGGCCGGCATCGTCCGGTTCCACGGCCACTATCACGGCTGGATCGACAACATCTACACCCGCAACGAGGGCACCGAGGCCGCGCCGGCCAGCGAGGGCCAGCCCGCGTCCGCGCTTACCGACGTCATCCCGCTCGAGTGGAACGACATCCAGGTGTTTGAGCAGGTCATGGCCGAGCACGGCAGCGAAGTCGCCGCCGTGCTGATGGAGCCGATCATGATCAACGCCGGCGTGATCCCCCCAGATCCCGGCTACCTCGAGGCGGTCCGCCGGGTTTGCCAGCAGCACGGCACGGTCCTCATCTTCGACGAGACGATCAGCGGTTTCCGGGTCGCGCTCGGAGGCGCCGCCGAGCGTTACGGCGTGCATCCGGACCTCGCCGTCTACGGGAAGGCCATGGCCGCCGGATGGCCGTGTGCGGCAATTGCCGGACGGCGCGACCTGTTTGCCGGCGTGGCCACCGGAAAAGTGACCCACGCGGGGACCTTCAACGGCAACACCATCGCGACCGCCGCCGTGCTGGCCTCGATCGACGAACTGGCCAGCGGCGAAGTCTACGAGCAGGTCGGCAAGATCGGCACCGCCCTGATGGACTCGATCCGCGACTGCGCGGAGGCCAGCCAGCTCGAACTGCATGTCCAGGGCCTGCCGATGGCCTTCCACGCCAGCTTCGCCACGCCGCGTCAGGCGATGACCCGGTACCGCGACCTGGACCGCACCGACCCGGCCCGGTACGCACGTCTCGCCGACACCCTGATCGGCCACGGAGTCTGGGTCGCCAGGCGCGGCATCTGGTACGTCTCGGCGGCGCACACCGAAGCCGACGTCAGCGAGACACTCAACCGGCTCGAGCCCGCATTCCGGGCGTTCAGCGAACAGGCCTGATCCGCCTTACCCGAGCAGCCTGGCGAGCGAGCGCAGGCCGGCATCGAGGTCAGGGTAGGCCGGGATAAGCACCACGCGGCCAGCGCCGCCGTCATGCAAGACGGCCAGCTGTTCCCGTGCCCGTGCCGGGCTTCCCACTATGGCGAGACGGTCGACCCAGCTGTCAGGCAGGGCGGCCGCCAGCGCCGCCCCTGATCCCGCCTCCCGGCGGAGCTCGGCAAGTTCCGCGCCGAAATCAAGCACCGCCACCTGCGGCTGCCAGTCTGGTTCCCCGACCACCGCCAGGGCATCTCGCGCCCGGGCTCGGGCGACTCCGGGGTCATCGTCGACGGACGCGATGTTGTACGCGACGATCTCGTGATCCGCCGACGCAATCTGCTCGATCGCCGTCGACAGGTATTCCGGCGTTACGGGCTCGGCGAGAATCGTTCCCTGCGCAACCTTGCCGGACAGCCGGAGCGACCTAGGCCCCCGCACCCCCGCGAGGACCGGCGGCACCACGGACGGCGGATGGGAAAGCTGCACGCCATGTAGCTGGACGTAGCGGCCGATGAAGTCCACCCGCTGTCCGCCGAGCAGCCACCGCAGAGCCTGGATGTACTCCTCAAGCAACGTGAGCGGGCTCGACGGCCTGGCTCCGGCCTGATCGAGCCAGGCCGGGATGCCGTGCCCCACGCCCACGGTCAGCCGGCCCGGGTGGAGCCCCGCCACGGTAGCGACCTCCATCGCGGCGAACGCCACATTACGGGCGGCGGCCGGCACGATCCCCAGGCCCACGTGCAGTGATGTGGTCGACGCCAGGATGGTCGCGGCCTGCGCGATAGCGCCGTGCAGGAAGCAGTCCTCCACCACCCATACCTCGGCGAATCCAAGCCGCTCGGCTTCCTGCGCATAGCCGACCAGCTGTCCCGCCGGGAGGGACGCCGGAACAAGGACGCCGATCACCGGTCCCACCCGCGCATGACGCGCCTCCGCATCGCTCGTTGCCTGACGAAAGTCGGAAGGCCGATGAGGCACGCCTCCGCCGTACGTCCACCTTACGAGAGGCGCTCACCTGGAGAGCTCCTACCCGTGGGAGGCACCCATGCCAGATGACCAGGCCCAGATACCGGCAGATCGCCCACCTCCACGGGTCGGTCCCGTTCTACATGGACCAGACCTGCAAGGCAGCCGTCGACCTCCAGCCCTGAACGCGGCACGACTCGTTTGTCCAGTATCTTGATAGACAATGATCTTGACATTCGCTGCAGGGGTAAGGGCCACGCTTATCGCATTCGCCAAGGTCAGGGAAAGGACCAGGCGCGATGGCAGGCCAGAGGACCTATGACATCCCGCTCGGGCGCCTGCTCAGCGTCGCGCCGGGCATCCCGACGACCGACATGGCGCGCACGGTCGAGCATTACCAGCGGCTCGGGTTCACGTTCTCCGCGCCCGGCCCGGCCGCAACGCCTGCCGAGGCCAGCTTCGCCATCGGCGAGCGGGACGGCGTGTCGCTGCACTTCGCGCTCAAGCCGGATCACGACCCCAGCCGCACCGCTACCTGGGTCTACATCTCGGTCGAGGACGCCGACGAGCTGAGCGCGGAGTTCGA
>Ga0209169_10002987_pt1 | contig 10046 bp, 8 predicted proteins | sample HubBroMetageWRM4_FD_188346 | JGI IMG/M metagenome (GOLD analysis project Ga0209169, IMG submission 188346) | Warmed soil microbial communities from the Hubbard Brook experimental Forest, New Hampshire - Hubbard Brook CCASE Soil Metagenome WRM 4... | ecosystem: Environmental > Terrestrial > Soil...
CACGCGTTTTAACCGCGGTGCATGCGCAGCGCAAGATTTTCGAGAGCCTGGGCTGCATCGTCGAAGAAGCCGAGCCGGATTGGACGGGCGCGCTCGAAGCCTACGATACGCTGCGCGCCTGGGGCTACGCCGACTCGCAGGCCGAGAACATCCGCCTGCATCCCGATCTGGTGAAGGACACCATCCAATGGGAAGCAGCGCGCGGTTCCAAACTCAGCGCCGCCGATATTGGGCGCGCCTATGGCTTACGCAGCAAGGCCTGGGACAACATGCGGCTGTTCCAAGAGAAGTATGAATACTTCATCACCCCCACCACGCAGCTGCCGCCCTTCAACGTGACCCAGCCTTATCCCACCGAGGTGGCGGGCGTGAAGATGTCCACTTACATCCAGTGGATGACCAGCTGCATGCTGATTTCGGCGCTCGAAAACCCCTCCATCTCGATGCCCTGCGGCTTCACGCCGGAAGGCCTGCCGGTTGGATTGCAGATCGTCGGCCGCCATCGCGACGAGTGGAGCGTGCTGCAACTGGCTCGCGCGTTCGAGCAAGCCACGCCGTCCACGCGCCGCAAACCGGCCATTGCGTAGCCTACCAAAACTTCCACCAAGGCCTTCTCCCTGCGACGCCGGACTCGTCTTGTGCCAACCCCCCCGGGAACACCTCATTCACCTTGCCGTATTGAACAACCATAGCGTCCAGATCCGATGGGCCAACAATCCGCCCGAGTTGGGGATCATAGGCGACAAGGCCAGCGGACGTACCGAGGACCCTCATGCACCCAACGACGCACTCCATCAACTCGCGTCCACGCTCCCCGAAGTACGGCACGCTAATGCCAGCGCCGGTTTCGTAGACCTGGATTTGAACCAAAAGGTCTTCTTCGTTCAATTCGATCCAGGGTAGGGGGAATTTGGGTTCGAATTCCTGGAAGTTAGGCCGCCAGGACTTCAGAGCATCGGCCAATCGCCGCATTTCGCCACGTGCTTCATTCGATACAGACCGCTTGAGGTAATCGTCGAGGTGAGCAGTCTCAGATTCTTCCTGCTCAATGAGCTGTCGGTACGTAAGCTCGGCTCCTTCGCCTTTGCGACGCGGAAAAGCTTTAGGTCGTAACTCAATGCGCAGGAGACCTCACTAGGAGGATCCCACAATCCGCACTTATTCAGTGACAGCAGTGGTCTTTCGCCGGAGGCGGTGGCACGTCCATCGCCGGACTCCGCTCGAAAAACCCATCCGGACGGAATTGGAATCCGAGCATCGCCACCGGCATCACCGGCCAATCTTCCGGCCGCGGCACGTGATTATGGCCGAACACATACCACAGTGAGATCTCGGTGTCGTCCACCTTCCGATTGGCCTTCGTCCAGTTGGGCAAGCCATCGCCGGTCGGATGCTGATTCGGATATTCTCCGGCCGCGTAGCGCTCTTGCGGATGGTAGGGTGTCACCCAGACGCTATTCGCCGTGAACCCCGCGCGCCGCATGATGGGAGCATCCGGTTGCGCGAACGGCGGACAATTTTCGCCGGGAACCAGGCGATATCCCACCGCCCGTCCCAGCCGGTTCTTCTTGCCCGGATTCACCACGCGCCAGAAGCGCGCGCTCGCCGAGTTAACCCTGCGCTGCGCTTGTTGCTCGGTGGTGAACAGCGTCTCTTCGGCGACGAAAGCGTTGCCATGCGGATTGCTCGCACCGGTAAGAACACCCATAGTGTTCACTTCCACCACCGAATTGTTCGGACCGTCCACGCTCGGCACCAGCCGCGCCGCAAAAATATGCTGATGAAATGGCGCATTCAACCGCGGGGCGATTTCCATGCCATATTTCGACGTCTCACCCGGCGCCAGCGCGGTGGTATTCATGATCCCGGTCAGCTTAATCTCGCACTGAATGGATCCGTCCTGATAGAAATACCAATAGAATCCATACTCGTAGTTCCCGACCGTGGCGATAAAGGAAACCGACAGCCGGCGCGATCTCCGCACCTCCGATTGGCCGGTTCGCCAATCCGTGTGCTTCCACAGAATGCCGAAATCTTCCTCATGCAGGCACACCGCATTCTTCAGAGCCGTGACGTTGCCGTGGCTGTCCACCAGAGGAAAATCGAAGTAATAGATTTCGCCTAAACAGTCGCACCCCAGCGCGAGCGAGTTGGCCAGCATCCCGAGGCCGTATTCGCCGATGTCAAACGCGTTCTTGCGATAATATTGCTCACCCGGATCGCCGTACGGAACCACCATCTCGCAAATCGACGCGCGATACAAAATCGGCCGTTCCACGCCGTCATCGTTGTAGCCGATGGTGTGCAGCACCAGACCTTCGCGCGAGGTGAAGCCCACGCGGAATTTCCATTTCTGCCACTCCACCTGATTGCCGTCCACGGTGAAGCTGGCGCCTTCCGGCTGCACGATGTCCACGGGCTTCAGGTCCTTGCGGACGTTCGGAATATATTCGCGCGCCCAATTTCCCGGCTCGGGAGGAAGCGGCGCAATCGGGTATTCCTCAATGCGCACCACTTCCATTTTGTAGAGATCCACCACGATCACCATGCTGTCGATGGGCCGCGCGTAGCCGTTGTCTTTCGGCTCGCTCCGCACGAAGCACAGCGCCCGCATTCTGCGCAGGCCTTGGTCTTCCGGCAATTCGTTGCCGTACATTCCAGCCGACCAGGGTTCCACCATCACCAGATCGCCATCCGTAACACCGCGCTTCTGCAACGCGGCTTGGAAGAGCGGCGAGCGATGGACCATCGCCTCCACCTCGCTGAATTCGTCCAGCATGATAGACGGCTGCACGTCGCTCGGAAGCTCGGTTACCGACGCAACGGACCTGCCGGCTAAATCCACCACCGCCTCATACGACGCACGCTTGCCGCGATCCAGCAAAACAGCCAGCGCCTTGCGCTCAAACGGAGCTCCCGGCTGGTGCTTCTCCACCAGGCTCTTGGCGGGTTCAATCAAGTTGAGGGAAGCGATTCGGACGCCATCGCCCAGATACCTTTCCCGCCCCAGGATTCGTACCGTCTGTTCCAGTTCGGCGGCGTTCAGAGGATCGAGTGGATGCCGCGCTTGCGGAGCCGCTTCTTGCTCCGGAATCTCTTGCTGAATGTCGGTTGGTATGGCCATGTCGCCGCCTTTCTTTGCGTGCTCGGATGCGCGTAGCAACTGAGCTAACACGGGATAAGTCTGATGCTAGTATAAGTGGATGGAACTTGGCAATAGTTCGGCAAGGTTGGTAAACACTGCCGCCCCGTCCGCGCCAGAAGTTCCGGCATCCCCCGCATATGGGCTCAAGTCCGGCGCGCTCTCGGGCGTCCAGACCTTAGCTCAATCCGTCGCTGTCATCGCTCCTACCGGCGCGCCCGTGATGACCATCCCGCTGGTTTTCGGACTGGCTGGGGACGGCGCCGCCATGGCCTTTCTGATCTCCACCCTGGCGGTCTTGCTGGTGGGCTTAAACATCAACCAATTCGCCCGAAGATCTTCGTCGCCTGGCTCTCTCTACACCTACATCACCGATCACATGCATCCCCGCTGGGGCGTTTTGGCCGGTTGGGCGCTCTTAATCGCGTACATCGGAACGGCGTCTTCGGTTACCGCCGGCGTCGCGAATTACGCGGACGTGATTCTGCGTGACGGCTTCGGATTGCCGGCCTTTCCGTTGCTGTTTACCGTGTTGGTGGCGGCAGTCTCGTGCTATCTGGCCTATCGCGATATACAAATTTCGACCCGGCTCATGCTGTGGCTGCAGGCCGCGTCGGTGGGCCTGATTTCGTGCATCGCGATCGCAGTCGTCCTCAAGCATGGATGGCGTCTCGATATGGCGCAGCTCACCTTGCGAGGCGTCACACCGGAAAAACTTCGGCTGGGGCTGGTGCTCGCCATTTTTAGCTCAGTCGGATTTGAAAGCGCGACCTCGCTCGGTTCAGAAGCCAGAGACCCATTGATCAACATCCCGCGCGCCGTGAAGTGGAGCCCCATCCTGGCAGGCGTATTCTTTTTCTTGTGCGCATACACCGAAGTAATGGCATTTCGAGGCCAACCACAAGGCCTGGGCCAAAGCGTCGCGCCTTTGCATGTACTGGCGCGGCAGGTTGGGCTTCCGCCGCTGGTCGGCCTGCTCACCGATCTGGCCGCGGTGGTGACATTCTTCGCGTGTTTCCTCGCGTGCATTACGGCGGCTGCCCGAGTGCTTTTTCTGATGAGCCGGCATGGCGCGCTGCACTCCTTGTTGGGCCAGGCCCATGCGGAGAATCAAACCCCGCATCGCGCCGTGCTGTGGACTTCCATAGCCGCTCTCCTGCCGGCCGCGATTATGACTGAGCGCGGGACGGATCTGTTCGAAATCTACGGCCTGATCGGAGCCGTTTCCACCTTCGGCTTCGTCACCGTATACATCCTGGTCTGTGCCGCCGCACCAATGTACCTGCGTTCACTTGGCCGCTTGACACCGCAGGCCGTCGGGATTTCGGTGCTGGCGATTCTGGCGATGTGCGCCGCTCTGCTTGGCAACCTTTATCCGGTTCCGGATGCGCCATACTCGTACCTTCCCTACCTCTACGTGGCTCTGCTGCTGACGGGTTTTACCTGGTCCACCGTTTGGAGCGCACGATCGCCGTCTTTAGCACGCGAAATCCCGGGCAACTTGGGAGTGCTGCCCAATGAGACGGCCGATTGATATCAAGGTGAACATATGAATTCCCGAGATCGCAATCTTGGAATGGACCGCCCCATCAAGCGGCGGGATTTTTTGAATGGCGTGGCCGTCGCGATTGGCGCGCCGTTGCTGGGAGTGAAATCCGCTGATGCGCAATCCGCCCCGGCGCCGTATCCTCCTTCACTCACTGGCATGCGGGGCCTGCCTCCAGGTTCGTTCACCACCGCTCATGCTCTGCGCGATCATGCCTTCTGGAACCACGCCGGCAAGCCGTCCGACACCGGCGAACACTACGACCTGGTGATCGTCGGCGGCGGCATCAGCGGCTTGAGCGCTGCCTATTTCTACCGAAAAATAGTTGGCGATAACGCGCGCATTTTGATCCTGGATGTTTTGGACGATTTCGGCGGCCACGCCAAACGGAATGAGTTCGACATTAACGGCCGCAAGTTGCTGGGCTACGGCGGCACGTATGCCATCGAGAGCCCGAGCCCCTATAGCCCGATCGCGAAAAGCGTCATTAGCGATTTGGGAATCGATGTCACCGCCGACGCGCGAGTAAGAGACCGCAAGCTCTACCCATCGCTCGGTATGGGCCCCGGCGTTTTCTTCGATAAGGAAACCTTTGGCGCGGACCTGCTGTTGCCCGATCCCAAGCCGGAGAAAGACGCCGATTTTGGCGACCCCGGAACATCGGAAACCCATTGGGACGTGTTCCACAAGCAGGCGCCGATGTCCGCCGCGGCCAAGCAGGACATTCAGCGCATCTACGAAGGCAAGAAGGATTATATGCCGGGCTTGTCGCCGGCGGAGAAAAAAGCTCGCCTGGCTCGGATGACGTACGCCAAGTACCTGACCGACCTCGCCGGCGCTGATCCTTCGGTGATCAAATATTTCCAAACCCGGCCGCACGCCTACTTCGGAGTGGGTATTGACGCGGTTTCGGCGCAAGACGCGTGGGGATTCGGGCTTCCAGGCTTTGAGGGCTTGGACCTCGGAACGGAGCCCGGACCCGGCATGAGTCATGACTCGATTCAGAGCGAAGAAGCCGAGAAGTACTGGTTTCATTTCCCGGATGGCAACGCATCCATCGCCCGTTTGCTGGTGCGGAAGTTGCTGCCGGCAGCGGTGCCGGGAAATTCAGTTGAGGACGTAGTAACGGCTCGCGCCGACTACGCGCGTCTGGATGAATCGAGTTCCTCCACTCGTATTCGCTTGAACAGTACCGTAGCGCGGGTTCGGCATTTAGGCGACGTCGACACCGCAAAGGAAGTTGAGGTGTCCTACGTCAAGGACGGCAAGCTCGAATCCGTTCGCGGCGGGCGCTGTATCCTGGCGTGCTGGCACTCCATGATTCCCTATCTCACCGACGAGCTTTCCCCCAAGCAGCGCGCCGCCATGGCCTCGGCCGCGAAAGTGCCCATCGTCTACACCAACGTGGTCCTGAACAATTGGAAGGCGTTTCAAAAAGCTGGCGTCAATTCGGTCTACGCGCCCGGCAGCTATTTTGAGGCCGTTCAGCTAGATCTGCCCGTCAGCATGGGCGATTACAAATGTCCCCGCTCGCCCGACGAGCCCATCGTGGTCCACATGATGAAGACGCCCTGTCATCCCGGTCTCGCGGCGCGTGACCAGCATCGCGCCGGACGCGTCGAGTTGTATGGAACCACATTCGAAACCTTCGAGCGCAACATTCGCGATGAAATGGGCCGCGCTCTCTCGATGGGCGGTTTCGATCCCGCGCGCGACATCGCCGCCATCACCGTCAATCGCTGGCCGCACGGCTACGCCTACGAATACAATTCGCTGTTCGATCCTTTCTGGCTGGATGGCGGCGAGCAGCCCTGCGTTGTGGCGCGTCAGCCCTTCGGAAGAGTGGCCATCGCAAATGCCGATGCCGCGGCCTATTCCTACACCGACGCTGCCATCGACGAAGCTTATCGCGCCGTGAGCGATCTGCTCGGCACGGCGCGAGGTTGACTACAAGTCTCCTGACTACAGATCTCCTGACTACAGATCTTCGAGAGCGGCCTGCGATTCGGGCAACACCTGCCCGCCATCCACAACAATGGTTTGCCCCGTGATGAATCCTGCTTCGTCGCTCGCAAGAAATAGAGCGGCGTAAGCGATGTCTTCCACTGTGCCCAGCCGCCGCTGAGGAATCGCGGCTGTCATGCGCGCAATGTACTCCGCTCCGAGCCCCTCCACACCCTCCGTCATAATATTCCCCGGCAGCACGGCGTTGACGGTGATATTGTGCGGCGCCAGCTCGATGGCGGCGGTGCGGACGAAGCCGAGTTGGCCGGCCTTGCTGGCCGCATAATGGCTCCAGCCTGGATATCCGGTGATCGGTCCGGTGATCGACGATGTGACGATAACGCGTCCCTTGCCCCGCGCCTTGAGTGCCGCGAGACAAGCATTCACCGTAAGAAAAGTCCCCTTGAGATTAATACCGAGCACCTGATCCCAGTCGGCCACACCCATCTCTCCCAGCCTGGCAGACGGAAACACACCGGCGTTCGGACAGACAATATCAATACCGCCGTGACGTTCCACCGCCGTGCGCGCCATTCTTGCGCAGTCTTCCTCCTGGGAAACATCCACCGTGATCGCGCTGGCGCCGAAGCCAATCTCGGCAGCCGCGGCTTGGGTCTGTATGAAATCCCGCGCGGCCAGCAAAACCTTGGCGCCTTTGCTCGCGAAGACGCGCGCAATTCCCTTACCGATGCCTTTGCTCGCGCCAGTCACGATGACAGAACGGCCCGCTACGGATGTCAGCACAATCAGACCATTCTAACTGGAAGCTCAGGGCGCTCCGCTCGCGCGCCCCTGCACCTCACCCGGTTTGCCACCACGCCTGCTGGTGAAAACCAGCCGGACTTCGGTGCCGCCTTTCGACCGAATATCCAAACTGGCGCGCAACTGATCGGCTAAGGCCCGCACCAGGCGGAGGCCAAGCGACCTCGATGTTGTCCAGTCCAGGTTGCCCGGCAACCCCACTCCATTGTCGGACAGCACCAACGAGACGGTCGTCAAGTCTGGTTGCCGTAGGAGAAGACGGACCTCGCCTGTGCGGCCTTCCGGAAACCCGTGTCTGAGGGAATTCGAGATCACCTCACTGATCAGCAGCGCGCAAGGCAGCGCATCATCCAGTTCCAGGCCAACTGAATCCATCTCGGCATGCAGCTGAACCTGCTGATCGGCCACTCCGTAGGAACTGAACAAATGCTCCACCATGCGTCGCAGGTACTTGGGAAAATCCACCACGGCGAGATCTTCGGATTGATAGAGAATCTCATGCAGCAAGGCCATGGATTGAATCCGGTTCTGGTTTTCTTCCAGCATTCTGCTGGTTTCCGGATTCGATGCGCTGCGAGATTGCAACCGCAACAGGCTCGACATCACCTGCATGTTGTTCTTCACGCGATGATGAATCTCGCGCAGCATGGTTTCGCTCTGCTGCAGCAGCGTCGTTTGACGCTCCAGCGTAGCTCCCTGGGCGGTGAACCGCTGTTCGCTCTCGTTTAGCGCCCGCTCCGCGAGTTCACGCCCGCGGCGGGAACGGACATCCCGGATCTCACGCTCCACCGCGGGAGCCAAACGCGCCAGGTCGTCCTTCAGCAAATAATCCTGTGCTCCCGATCTCATCATGGCAACCGCAAGATCTTCACCCATCGCTCCCGATACCACGATGAAGGGAATGTCCTGACCGCTTTCGTGCAAAAGGGATAAGGCGGCCGGCGCGTCAAACTGGGGCAGACGGTAGTCTGAGACGATCAAGTCGAAGGCCTGTTTCGTCAATGCCGCTCGCATCTCGCGCGCATTCACCACCCGCTGGCAATGCACGGTGTAACCGGCCTTCGTCAGAGTATGCTCAATCAACGCCGCGTCGCTGAGCGAATCTTCGACATGCAGAAGGTGCAGAGCTTCGCTCATTGCGTCCCTTCCCCTCGGTCATAGCGGACTAAAACACTTGTGTTGGAATTCACCTGTCACCCCGATTTTTTGTTCGCAACGAAGGGCGGGTCGAGGATTCAGGCGAGTCCGACGAGGGCCCACGGCGGGGCGAGCCCAATGGCGCGGTGTGGATTGCTGGTGTAAAGAATTGTACACCAAGCTCGGCTGGACGCCTAGGGTGGGACCGCATCCACCAGGGCGCGGCCGATACGTGACCCGAGATCTCAGCCAGGGCAAATTGGCTGGATCAACCGTGCGTATCGGCCGGGCGCTCGCCGCTCCCCCGACTTAGCGGCGAAAAGAAAGCCTAGCGGCGAAAGTGCCGGTCAAAATGATCGAAATGCTCCGGCGCGCGATAGAAGCCTCCGCGCCAGCCGGGGCTCAGTTGCCAAAAGCCGTTCACGAACACGTAGCCCGGACCAGGGCATGGCGGCACGGCTGCCACGATGGGAGGTGCAACCACCACCGGGGCAGGAACCCCAATGCCGATTCCAAAAGAAACACGCGGAGCGGCGAACATCGTGCTACCCGCCAGAAGCAAACCCGCTAAGATTTTCGTTTTCATTTTCTTGTCCTCCTTACGCCCCACATAAATGCACGCGGATTGCCAGGCGTAAATGCTTGAATTGGCGTGGGGAAGAAAAAACGGCTGGCCGCGCGGCACCGCCGCCCGGTGGTTTTCAGCCGTTCATATAGGGTTCGAGCGGCAAAACAACCTTGCCATCCAGGATTGGCACGCACTCCGGTGGAAACTCTTGCGTAAACTCGAAGCCTTCAGACATCAGGCAGTCGAGAAACTCGTCTAGATGCGCCATCGCCCCATTGGGCAGATCATGCAAGACCAGGAGCGTCCAATCGCGTGACTGGCAATCGGACACGGCGCGCTCCAGCCAGCCATGCGGGTCGCGATAATCGCCAGGCACCGAGTTCCATAACACGCAGGTGTACCCTCCGGCTTGGAGCCGCTCGACGATCGCCGGCTGCAGCAGGTGCTTGCCCAGCTTGCCCGATCCCGGCGGACGAAACAGCTTGTGCGGCTGTTGGAGCCAAGCTAATGTTTGCTCGGCCTGCTCGAAATCAGCCAGCGCTACCGCGCGATCCATGGGCCCCAGCGGCGCGGAATGGGAGAACGTGTGATTGCCGATCCAGTGGCCTTCCGCCCTCGCCCTGCGCATCAGAGCGGAGCCTTCGGGCGTGATCGCCTTGCGCCCCATCACGAAGAAGGTAGCCTGCACCTTGTATCGTGCCAGGCAATCGAGCACGCCCGGAGTAACCTGCGGCTCGGGCCCATTATCGAAGGTGAGAGTGACTTTCGCCTTAACGCTTGGCAACGAGTACGTCTTCGACGATTTCTTTGAACTCTTCCGCGCTCAGCAATCCGCGCTTCTCGATGCCTTTGTCCTTGACGCGCTTCAGCATCTCGGAAACGGCTTC
>Ga0209169_10002990_pt1 | contig 10039 bp, 8 predicted proteins | sample HubBroMetageWRM4_FD_188346 | JGI IMG/M metagenome (GOLD analysis project Ga0209169, IMG submission 188346) | Warmed soil microbial communities from the Hubbard Brook experimental Forest, New Hampshire - Hubbard Brook CCASE Soil Metagenome WRM 4... | ecosystem: Environmental > Terrestrial > Soil...
ACCACCGGAAACACCACTGGCACACGAACCCCAGACACGACCCGAACGCGCCGGACCACCGGAAACACCACTGCCACACGAACCCCAGACACGACCCGAACGCGCCGGACCACCGGAAATACCGCTGGGACTGACGGCGCTGCGGGAGACACCACCGGGACGCGAGGCGGCGCGGGGAATACTGGCGGGACACGGGGCGGCGCGGGGAGTGCCCCCGGTGCACAAGGGGGCGCCTTCGCGGACTGGGCCGCCGGGGGGCGGGGCGGCGCTTGGCCGACCGTCTCGTGGCCGGGCACGCCGCTGGCCCGTTGCGGTCGCCGCTGCTGTAATCCTCGCGGCCGCGCTCGCCATCGCCCTGCCGATCCTGCTGCGTGCGGGCAAGCCAGGGACGGCGGCAGGTCATCAGACGGCCGCGGCAGCCGGGGACGGAACTCTGGCGGCGACACCTGACCGGAGTGCGGAGGGGAGCAGGCCGAGCCCGGGAGCCAGCAAGCACAGCCCGGACCCGCGACCTACCCCAAGCCGCACGAGTCCATCGGATTCCGCCGAACCGCAACTCGTCGACGTGCCTGACGTGACGGGCGACACGGTGACCCAGGCGACGAAGGCCCTGGAGGCCGCCGGGTTCAAGGTGAAGGTTAATTACCTCGCCCCGTTCCCCCTCAAGGTGTCCGGCTATAACCCGACAGGTGAGGTCGCGGCTGGCAGTACCGTCACCATCGACGTGTCCTTCTGAGCTTTCCGGGCTACTTTGTCCGCTGGGCGCAGCGCCACTGCCCACTCGGCATCCGGGCCGCGGGCTGGTGTTAGCGGCGCGCCCGTCTTTACCGCGACACAGGAATTGTCCTGGTCGGCTGGCAAATGGCTGCTGCCGGACGCGCCGTCACCCGAAGATGCCGATGGGCGTGCAACCGGACGCTGCTTGCGTAGGTATTCATGGTGACGGGCCGGATGACCGGGCGGCCCGCTTCCCGGGGAAAGGCGGAGATGCAGTGGAGCGCGAGGAATTCGCGGACTTCTACGCCGATAGCTTTCAGCGGCTGGTGGGGCAGCTCTACGCGATGACAGGGGACCAGGCCGAGGCTCAGGACGCGGTGCAGGAGGCGTTCGTACGGGCCTGGGCGCGCCGCGGCAGGATGGACAGGAGCGGGGCGCCCGAGGCCTGGGTCCGCGTCACGGCCTGGCGCATCGCGGCCTCGCGGTGGCGGCGGGCCCGTAACGGCACGCGGCTCGGGTCGCTGATTGCCCGGCCAGAATCCACCGCCGGGCCTACCCCGGACCGGGTCGCGTTCAGCGACGCCCTGCGCAAGGTGCCTGCCGAACAGCGCCGCGCGCTGGTGCTCTACCACCTGTGCGACATGACGGTCGATCAGGTCGCCGCCGAGACCGGAGCGCGGGCCGGGACGGTCAAGGCACGGCTGGCCCGCGGCCGGGCCGCCCTCGCGCCCTACCTGCTAGAAACGGCCGCCCCGGTAACCGAGTAACTAACCAGGAGGTAACCCCAATGCCTGAGCTAACCAGCGAACTGCAGCGGATGGCCGATGACGCCGCCGGCCAGGCCCGGCCGCTCGCCGCGGCCGAGATCATCCGGCAAGGCGACCGGCGCCGCCGGCGTTCCCGCACGCGTCGGTCTCTCGGCGGGCTTTCGGCGGCGGGCGTCGTCGGGGCGGGCGTCGCGCTGGGCCTCGGCCTGACCGGCTCCGCGCCGGCACACGCCACGGGCACGATCAGGACCGCGGCGTTCACGCTGGTCAGAAACGCCACCGGCACGGCCACGCTGACCATCAACAACAATGTGATATTCGAGCCTGCCACCCTGCAGAGCGACCTCGCGCAAGACGGCATCCAGGCCAAGGTCACGGCGGGCAGCTTCTGCTCCTCCGATCCGATCCCGGCCGGTATCTCGCAGGTCATATCGGTCCCCGCGGTGCAGCCCGGTGAGGCACCGACCGTAACGATCAATCCCGCGGCAATGCCACCTGGAACGGAACTGAGCTTCGGTAACTTCCAGCTCGCGAACGGGGGGAAGACCTTCGTCGCGCTCATCGACTCGGGCTCTTATACCTGCACAAGCACCGCTCCCGTCGGTGCGCCCGGCATCGCGGCGTTTGGCTTCGGCCGCAGCCCATCGCGATAGCGGACGGTTAAGGCCGCACACCGGCGATGAGGCGTTCCCGGTCGAACATCGCGGCCACCGCCCGCCAGCCGAGGACATCGAGGAGCAGGAGCGCGGCGGCGAGTCCGAGCGCCAGTCCGAGAGTCGGGGTGAGCACGTTGAAGGACATCAACGCGACGATGCCGAGCGGCGGAAGGCTGGCGAGCGTGCCGAGCTGCTGGGCGGCGCGCACGTCGGCCGAGCGCGCGGAGATCGCGATGCCGACCCAGATCGACCAGCCGGCCAGCAAGGGCGTGAAGAGGAGCTGGACGAGGAGGTGGGATCCCTCGAACACGGCGGATTCGACGCCGGGCTGGGCGAAGAGCGCCACGACACCGAGGAAGATGCCGAAGACCAGGTAGGCGATGCCGAGGGTGGGGACGAGTATCGCCAGGGCCTTGCCGATGAGGAATTCCTCGCGGCGGATCGGGGTGATGAGGATCGGCTCGAGGGTGCCCTGCTCGCGTTCGCCGACGACGGAGTACGCGGCGAGGGTAGCCGGCACGATCGCCGGGATGATGAGCATGTACAGCAGGGAAAGCCCGATGCGCGTATCGAACTTGGGGCTGCCGGCCGAGACCTTGAGGAGGAGCAGCTGAACCACAGGCACGATCACGAAGATCAGCGGCAGGGTCGCCATGCTGGCGATGACGAACCGGTTGCGGCGGTAGTCCCGCAGCTCCTTCTGCAAGATCGCCCCGACCCGGTCCCAGCTGAAGCTCATCGCCGCTTCGCCTCCACGTCTTCGTCGACGAGCTCGAGGTAGACGTCCTCGAGCGAGTGACGGGACTGGGTGATCGACAGAATGTCCGCCCCCGCATGCACCAGGGCCCGTGCCACGCCAGGGGCAGCGGCGTCGGGATCCGGCACGGTCAAGAGGTAGGAGGAGGGCGGCTTCGCCTCCCAGCTCTCGACCCCGGGTACCCCGCCGAGGACGGAACCTGGATCGGCGAGCTGGGCGCGCAGCCGGACCTCGAGGCTTTCCTTGAACAGCTGGGCGCGCAGCTCGTCCGGGCTGCCTACCAGGCGCATCGTCGTGTTGAGGATGGCGACGCGGTGGCAGAGCCGCTCGGCCTCCTCGAGGCGGTGCGTGGTCAAGAAGATCGTCACGCCGCGGTCCCTGAGCGCCGTGATGAGCTCGTGGACCTCTCGGCTGGCGACCGGGTCGAGCCCGGAGGTGGGCTCGTCGAGGAACAGCACCGCCGGATCGTTGAGCAGCGCCCTGGCCAGCGCGACCCGCTGCCGGAGGCCCTTAGAGAGCGAGCGGCACAGGTCGTTGGCCCGGTCGGTCAGGGTGACCGCCCGGAGTGCGCGCTCGATGCGCTCGCGCGGGTCGGGCAGCCGGTAGAGACGGGCGAAGCATTCGAGGTTCTCGGCCACCGTGAGACGCAGGTACAGGCCGGGGGACTCCGGCATGATCGAGATCCGGGACCGGATCGCCTGGCCGTTCCCGGCGCTCAAGGGGATGCCGGCGACCGTCGCCGATCCCGAGGTCGGCGCGAGCAGCGTGCCGAGCGTCCGCACCGTCGTCGTCTTCCCTGCCCCGTTCGGGCCGAGGAAGCCGAAAACCTCGCCGTAGCCGACCTGGAACGACACGTCGTCGAACGCCACCCGGCTGCCGAAGCGCTTGCCCAGGTGCTCCGCCACCAGCGCCGCCTCGGTTGCCGGGCCGCCTGAAGTCACGTCCTGGGCGGTCTGAGTGGCACGGGTCTGCCGTGTCTCAGGCATCACTCAACGATAGCAAGGCAAGGCCAGCATGCGGCCTCGCACCCTCGCCAAGGCCACCGCCGGCACCCCGGTCGGGAAGGGACGGCGCGGGAGGGGGACCACGGCTCGTTCGGCTTAAATCGTCTTTTGATCTTTGCGGGTACGGAGGGACGGCCGGGTTTACGGCGAGGTCGGGTAGCGGCCCTTGATGCGGTCGCCGGCGGGGTCGAAGGGGGGGCGCAGGGTGGCGGCGGCGGGGTAGAGGTCGCCGCCGACGTTGACCTGGTAGCTGCCGGAGCGGATCAGGTCGGGGGTGAGGATCTCGCCGCCGGGGTGGCGGATGTAGGCCAGGCCCACGGCGGCGCCCAGGGTCTGGCCCCAGGCGCCCGAGGTGACCTGGCCGACGGCCACGCCGTCGCGCAGGACGAGCTCGCCGCCCCAGATCAGGGCGTCGGGGTCGGTCAGGACCAGGGAGACCAGCCTGCGGCGGGGGCCTTCGGCGCGGGCCTTCTCCACGGCCTCGCGGCCGAGGAACGGGATGTCGGTCTTGAGCTTGCAGGCGAACAGCAGGCCGGCCTCGACCGGGTGGTAGTCCGGGGTCAGCTCGCGGCCGAAGGCGCGGTAGGCCTTCTCCAGGCGCAGCGACTCGATCGCGTAGTAGCCCGCGTTGGCCAGGCCGAGGTCGGCGCCGGCGGTGACCAGGTCCTCGTAGGCGCCGACGGCGAACTCCGGCGGGACGTACAGCTCCCAGCCGAGCTCGCCGACGTAGGTGATCCTGGTCGCGCGGACGGTGGCGTAGCCGAGGTCGATCTCGCGGCTGGAGCCGAACGGGAACGCCTCGTCGGACAGGTCGGCGCGGGACAGCCTGGACAGCAGCTCTCGCGACCTGGGGCCCATGACGCCGTAGACGGCGTAGGCGGAGGTGACGTCGACCAGCGCCGCGTGGCATCGGGCGGGGATCCTGCGGGTGATGTGGTCCTTGTCGCGTTCGGTCGCCGCGGCGCTGCTGACCAGCAGGAACTCCTCAGGCTTGAGCCTGGTGACGGTGATGTCGGCCTCGTAGGTGCCGCGCGCGTTGAGCATGCCGGTGTAGACGGTGCGGCCGGGTGAGACCGCGATGTCGGCGGTGCACAGGTACTGCAGCACCTGCTCGGCGTCCCGGCCGGTCAGCAGGTACTTGGAGAAGCTCGTCTGGTCGAACAGGGCGACGCCGGCCCGGGCGGCGAGGTGCTCGGCTGAGGACCAGGGCTGCCAGTTCTGCTTGGTCCAGGCGTAGTCGATTTCCGGGCTGTTGCCTTCCGGGGCGAAGAAGTTGGCGCGTTCCCAGCCCATCTTGCTGCCGAAGCAGGCGCCGTTTCGGGCGAGGAGGTGGTAGGCCGGGGAGCGGCGGAACGGGCGGGCGGTGGCTAGCTCGCGGTTCGGCCAGGGCACCGCGTAGTGCAGGCCGAGGACCTCGGCGACCCGGTCGTGCAGCCACTGGTTGTTGCCGTTGAACGCGGCGAAGCGCCTTATGTCGACGGCGGTCAGGTCAAGGCTCGGCTCGCCCTCGGTGATCCACTCGGCGAGCGCCCGCCCGGCGCCGCCTGCGGACGCGATGCCGACGGAATTGAAGCCTGCGGCGACGAAGAAGTTGCGCAGCTCCGGGGCTTCGCCGAGGATGAACTGGTTGTCGGGGGTGAAGCTCTCCGGGCCGTTGTAGAGCATCTTGAGCCCGGCGGCGGCCAGCGCGGGGATCCTGGCGATCGCGCTGTCCATCAGGATCGCGAAGTGGTCCCAGTCCTCATCAAGCAGCTGGAACTCGAACGGGTAGGGCAGCTTGTCGGGGGCCACCCAGGGCTTGGCCTCGGGCTCGAAGCCGCCGACTAGCAGGCCGCCGACCTCCTCCTTGATGTAGGTGTAGCCGTCCGGGTCGCGCAGCACGGGCAGGTCGCGGTGCACTCCGTCGATCTGCTCGGTGACTACGTAGAAGTGTTCGGCCGAGTGCAGGGGCACGGTTACCCCGGCGAGGGAGCCGACCTGCTTGGCCCACTGGCCGGCGCAGTTGACGACTATCTCGGCCTCGACGTCGCCCTGGTCTGTTGTGACGCCCGTGACGGTTCCGTCGTTGACGGTGATGGCGGTGACGCGGGTCCGCTCCCTGATCGTGACGCCCTTGTCTCGTGCGCCGCGGGCGAGGGCGGCGGTCAGGTCGGTCGGGTTGGCGCGGCCGTCGCCGGGCAGCCAGATCGCGCCCTTGAGGTCGTCGGTCCGCAGGATCGGGTAGCGCTCGCGGGCTTGTGCTGGGGTGATGAGCTCGCAGTCGAGCTGGTAGGCCTCGGCGGTGGCGGCGGTGCGCTTGAGCTGGGTCAGGCGGTCTTGCGTGCGGGCCACGGTGACGCCGCCGCAGCGGCGGAAGCCTGTCGACAGGCCGGTCTCGCGCTCCAGGCGTTCGTAGAGCTCGGTGGAGTACTGGACCAGGCGGGTGCCGCTTTCTGAGGCGCGCAGCTGGCCGACCAGGCCGGCCGCGTGCCAGGTGGTGCCGCAGGACAGCTGGCCCTGCTCGAGCAGGAGCACGTCGGTCCAGCCCAGCTGGGCGAGGTGGTAGGCGACGCTGGCGCCGATCACGCCGCCGCCGATGATGACCACGCGGGCCCGGCTGGGTATAGGGCCTGGCAGGTTCTCAGTCATCGCGCTGGGCGTCCTCGAGCAGGGTGGTGAAGGTGCGGGCGGTGAGGCCGGCCGCGGCGCGCTCGTAGCGTTCCATCGTCCACCCCCAGAAGTCGAATTCGATCGGGCTCGCGGCGTGCTGGATCGCGCCCCACAGGGTCCAGCCGTACATGCCGACCAGGCCGCCGAGGAGCCAGGCCCTGGCGGTCTTGCTGCGGCTTGGCCTCTGGTAGTAGGCGGTGACGAGGGCGGCCAGGGCGTCGCCGTCGAGGTGGGACTCGGCGGCGATGTTGCCGAGCTCGAAGCAGGGGTCGTTGTTGCCAGACAGCTCGTAGTCGATCAGCCAGATCCGGTCGCCGTCGTCGATGAAGTTCGCGGCCAGCAGGTCGTTGTGGCAGGGGACGGTTTTGGCAGGCTTGGCGGCCAGCGCCTGCTCCGCGGCCTCGCACCGCGGGCGCAGGTCGTCGTAGCCTGCCGGGATCTTGAAGCCGCGGGACGTGGCAGCGGACAGGTAGCGCCGCTGGATGTCGAACATGTCGAAGTCGTTGCCGAACCTGCCGCCCTGGTGCAGGCGGTGGCAGGCCGCCGCGATGCGCGGCAGGTTGGCTTCGGCGGACACGTCGGCGGCGGCCAGGGTCCGGCCCTCGAGGTAGCCGATGATCAGGAGGCTGTCCTGCGGGCGGTACTCGATGACCGGCGGGCCCGCCCCGGCGGCGGCCGCGGTGACCGAGTTCCGGTGCTCGCAGTCCCTGTCGATGGCGAGCAGCTCGCTGCCGCCCGAGGAGAGCCGCGCGACGAAGGCGCCGGCCGGCGTGGTGACCTTGTAGTTGCGGTTGGTCAGCCCGCCGGGTAGCTCGCTGACCGTGCGCGGCCCGGCGGCCAGGCTGGCGGTCCGGTCGAAGAGATCGTCGAGTTCCGCAGGCATCCGCTGTCGGCCCCTCCCCCTTCTCTAGGGTCTAGACCCTAAAAGCCGGCCTTGGCCCCTTCTGGCTCCTCTCGCAAGTAAAGCACGTGCATGCAGGGCATATCGAGGTGAGTCAAGCACTGTGAAAGCATCTAGACAATTTGCCGTCGTGCCCGTACATTTAGCCCTCAAAGGCGGTCCCGTAGGTCGGTGTGTCGGTAAGGGGAGGCCCCCAACATGAGCACAGACACCCAGGTTTCCGGCGGGCAGGAGCGGGACTCCGCCGATCTGGCCGGGTTCGGCTACAAGCAGGAACTCAAGCGATCGCTCGGGCTGTTCAGCTCGTTCGCGGTCGCGTTCAGCTACATCTCGCCGTCGACCGGCATCTTCACGCTGTTCGCGCTCGGCCTGACCACGCTCGGCGGGGTGTTCATCTGGACCTGGCCGGTGGTGGCGCTCGGCCAGTTCATCGTCGCGCTGAACTTCGCCGAGGTCTCCAGCCACTTCCCGGTGGCCGGCTCGGTCTTCCAGTGGACCAAGTACCTGGCGAACCGGACCTACTCCTGGTTCACCGGCTGGGGCTACCTGTTCGCCGGCATCCTGACCGTCACCGCCGTGGTGGCCACGCTGCCGCTGGCGCTGATCCCGGCGATCTACGGGCTCGGCTGGCACCTGAACGTCGCCAGCCTGAACACCCAGCTGGTCGTGGCGCTGATCACGCTGGTCGTCATCACCGTCCTGAACATCTATGGCGTCAGGCTGGTGTCGATCATCAATAACACCGGCGTGGTGTTCGAGATCCTCGGCATGTTCGTGTTCGCGCTGATCCTGCTGGCGTTCCACAACCACCAGGGCTTCCACGTGGTGACGAACAGCGCGGGCTTCCACGTCAACGGGAGCTCGTTCCTGGCCGCGATGTTCATGAGCCTGTTCGTGATCTACGGTTTCGACACCGCCTCGACGCTGTCCGAGGAGACCAGGGACCCGCGCCGGGCCGCGCCGAAGGCGGTGCTGTTCTCGGTGGTCGGCGCGTTCATCATCGGCGGCGTGTTCCTGCTCGGCACGCTGGTGGCGATCCCGAACCTGGGCACCGCGGTCAAGGCCGGGTGGGGGCCGGCCCAGATCATCGAGGCCAACTTCCCCTCCGCGTTCGCGACCCTGTACCTGTTCGTAGTCTCCGCCGCGATTTTCGTCTGCTGCCTGTCGATCCTGGCCGCGACGATCCGGCTGTGCTTCGGCATGTCGCGCGACAACCAGCTGCCAGGGTCTCAGTTCCTGTCCCGGGTGTCGCCCCGCCTGCACACCCCGGTGTGGAGCTGCGTCGCGGTCGCGGCGATCTCCGCGATCCCCTTCATCCAGTACTCGGGCGCCGGGATCATCGCGATCGCGGCGACGGGCATGATTTACCTGAGCTACTTCCTCGGCAACATCGTGATCATGGCGGCGCGGATGCGCGGCTGGCCGAAGGTCAGGGCGCCGTTCCACCTGGGACCGTGGGGCCTGGTCGTCAACGCTGTCGCATTGCTGTACGGCGGGGCCATGATTGTTAACTTCGCCTGGCCGCGGGCGGCAAGCAACCCCAAGCCCAACCAGACGTCCGGACTGCTCAAGTTCGGTTTCCTTGACGGCGTTCCGATCCTGTGGACCGTGGTGATCTTCATCGCGCTGATCGGGGTCATCTACTACCTGGCGGTCGGACGGAGAAAGACCTTCCCGACGGTGACAGCGCCGTCACCGGACGACCCGGTCGAGCAGCCAGTGGCCGGGTCCTAGCCTGAGGGATCGCCTAAGGATCGAAGGGCCAGGGGGAGCGGGGTCCGGCTTCCGGCGGGTTCGTCTCGCCGGGGGCCGGACTGCCGGCCGTGAGGGCAAGGCCATCGGGAGGTGCTGAGCATGTCGCTACCGACCACGCCTTCCTCTTCCTCTTCTCCTTCTCCGGCCCCGGCTTCGCCGCGGGTCGGGCGGCGGCGGGTGCGGCCTGCGCTGCGGATCGGCGTCCGGCAGCCGCCTGCTATCGTGCGCGGGCCGGGAACCACGCTGTACACGCAGATCGAGGACTGGCTGGCCGGGCAGATCGCGGCCGGCGCGCTGGCGCCCGGCGACCGGCTGCCCACCGAGCAGGATCTGGCCGGGTGGTTCGGCGTCAGCCGGATGACGCTGCGGCACGCGCTGGCCGAGCTGGCCCAGCGCGGCCTGGTGACCAGGACCGTGGGGCGGCACGGCGGCACCGTGGTGGCCGCGCCCAAGGTTGAGCAGGACCTCACCACCCTGACCGGGTTCTCCGAGCAGCTGCGCAGGCACGGGATGGTGGCCGGCGCCCGGGTGCTTTCGGCCGGCCTGCTGCCGGCCGGCCTGGCCGCGCGTTCCGCGCTGCGGCTGGCCGAGGGCGACGAGGTCTACGAGGTCCGGCGGATCCGGCTGGCCGACGGGCGGCCGATCGTCCTCGAGCGGTCGCTGTTCCCGGCGTTCCGGTTCCCCGGGATGCTGGACTGCCGGCTGGACGGCTCGCTGTACGAGCTGCTTGAGGAGAAGTACGGGCTGCGGCCGCACCGGGCCAGGGAGTGCCTGGAGCCGGTGACCGCGGGGGTGCGCGAGGCCGAGGCGCTCGAGGTGGCCGAGGGCGCCCC
>Ga0209169_10002994_pt1 | contig 10037 bp, 7 predicted proteins | sample HubBroMetageWRM4_FD_188346 | JGI IMG/M metagenome (GOLD analysis project Ga0209169, IMG submission 188346) | Warmed soil microbial communities from the Hubbard Brook experimental Forest, New Hampshire - Hubbard Brook CCASE Soil Metagenome WRM 4... | ecosystem: Environmental > Terrestrial > Soil...
GTCGAACACCGAGGTGATCCAGCGCTCGCCGAACCACACCCGGGGCCGCACGCCCTGCTCCTTCAGCTCGTCCGGGCGGGTGTCGGTGGCCTGCTCGAACAGCGTGATGCGGGTCTCGTGCCAGAGCTGCCTGCCGAACAGGAACGGGGAGTTGGCCCCCAGCGCGACCTGCACGCCCGCGATCGCCTGGGCGGCGTTCCAGTAGTTCGCGAAGGCGTCCGGGCTGACCTGGAGGTGGAGCTGCACGCTGGTGCAGGCGGCTTCGGGCGTGATGCTGTCGGTGTGGGTGAGGAGCTGCTCGGCGCCGTCGATCGCGATGCGCATGTCCTCGCCGCGGGCCGCGAATATCTGCTCGTTGAGCACCCGGTAGCGCTCGTTGGCCGACATGGTGTCCTCGTGCACGTCGTGCTCGGTCAGCGTGGGCAGGATGCCGATCATCACCAGGTTGCTGCCGACCGTGCGGGCCTTCGCGTCCGCGGCGTTGAGGTCGGCGCGGATTTCCCGCTCCAGGTCCGCGAGCGCGTCGCCGTCGAGGTGCCGCGGCGGCACGTTGATCTCCAGGTTGAACTGCGCGACCTCGGTCGCCCAGGCCGGATCCGCGATCGCGTCGAGCACGTCGGCGTTGCGCATCGACGGCATGCCGTCCGCGTCCACCAGGTTCAGCTCGATCTCCTGGCCGACCGAGGACGGGTTGTCCTCGAACAGGCGCTCGCGCAGCATCCGGGCGAAGACGTCCAGCGATCGCCGGACCTTGTCCCGGTAGTTGCGCCGGTCCTCGCCGCTGATCTTGATCGCTTCGATGTCACGGCCCACGAAGGCCTCCGCTCAACGAGATAGAGGGAGGACCCATGCACCCCTCTAGTTACCTTCATACGTTCGCACGAAGGCCAGGCCGGACGCTAGGCCGCGGCCTAACGAGGAGGTCCCCAGGCGGGCGGTCTCGTCCCGTACCCACAGGCCGAGCAGCCCGCGCAGGTGCGCGATGAACTGGTCCTGCTCGTGCGCCGGGTACACCGAGCGCACCGTGTCGATCAGCAGCTGGTCGAAATCCTGGCCCGCCACCCAGTCAAGGACGATCTCGTCCAGGTGCGGCAGCCTGGTCGCGCAGAAATCCCGGTACCGTTCCGACTCGAAATAGGCATCGGCGAGGCGCCGGTAGGCCGCCATCTTCTCCGGGTAAGAGGTGCCCGCGTCGTCCGCGATCGCGAAGAACCGGTCGGTCTCCAGGTCCAGCTTGGGCCGCCTACCGGTGACCAGCGCGAACACGCTCCACTTGACCAGAGCCTTGATCGCCCAGGGGAAGTAGTAGTGCAGGCTGGTCAGCGCCACGTCCGGGCAGGCGTTGGCATAGTCGATGGGGTAGATCTCATCGCCGCGGACCAGCGTCTCGCACGAGTTGAACTCCCACCGGAAGAACGCGTTGACCAGCCGCCCGATGGTCACCACCTCGTCGCCGACCGACGGGGAAAGGAAGCTGTGGTCGACCGCGTAGCGCAGGTGCATGGGCTGGTCCGGCTGGAATCGCATGACCATGGTCTCCGCGCCGATCGACAGCGAGCGGGCGAAGACGTCGTAGTCGATGGCCTTCTGCAGGTGCATGAGCATCTCGCCGCTCGCGTCGTAGGCGGCGTGCAGTTCCTCGGGGTTGCGGATGCGGGAGACGCCGCGCCAGGCGCCGCCGTCATACGGCTTCATGAACAGCGGGTAGCCGATCTGCTCGGCGATCGCGTCCAGGTCGAAGGACTGGTTGTAGCGGGCAGAGGTGTAGGCGTAGCGGGAGTTGTCGATCGGGTTCTTGTACGGCACGAGCACCGTCTCGGGCACGTTCAGGCCGAGCCGCATCATCGCGCAGTAGGCCGCGTGCTTCTCCATCGACTGGAACGTGAACGGGCTGTTCAGCAGGTACACGCCGTCCATCAGCGCGATCTTCTTCAGCCACTCCCTCGGGTGGTAGTACCAGTACGCGAGCCGGTCGATGACCAGGTTGTACCGGGGCCGGTCGCGCAGGCCGAACGGCTCGATGGTGATCCGCTCGATGTCGAAGGAGTAGCTGCTGCCGTCCGCGCCCGTTACCGGGCCCAGCCGGTGCAGGATCTTCTCGAACGCGGTCGGCCAGTCCTCCTCGGTCCCGAGCAGCAATCCGATCAGGTGCCTGGTATCGGTCAACGCCGGCTCCCTCCTCACACGATCACTGGACATGGTGCCTGTTACACGTGGGGCGTGACAATAGCGACAGACCCCCGGCGCCGTGCAGCGCTGTCACGATGTGCGGCCGGCGCCGGTCCGGGCCGCCGAAGGGCTCCCCTGCGGCCGCCGGTCGGCGCGCATCGCCAGCATCGTCACGTCGTCGACGAGGTTGCCGCCGCTGAAGTCGAGCATTGCCTGGCGCATCGACGCCACCAGCCGATCCGGCGGGTAGCCGACCATGCCGACCAGCTCGTCGGCCATCCTGTCCTGGAACTCGATGTTGAGCGGGCCGCGCAGCTGCGCGACACCGTTGCTGTAGAGGAAGAGCACGTCGCCGGTGTCCATGGTCAGTTCCTGGATGGCCGGCTCCGCGTTAGGGAACAGCCCGAGCGGAAGGCCGCCGCCGCTGAGCATCTGCACCCGGCCGTCCGCCTGCAGCAGGGCCGCGGCCGGGTGGCCGGCGCTTCCCACCACCACCCGCAGCCTGGAGTCCGGCCAGCTCAGGTGCGCGATGTTGGCCGTGACGAAGCCGCCGTCCAGGGCAAGCTCATCGGCCAGCAGGATCTCGTTCGTCCCGGCGAGCACCTCACCCGGATCGGCGCAGCGACGTGCCAGGACGCGGATCGCGTGCCGTGCCGCGGCCGTCACGGCGGCCGCTTCCTCGCCCTTCCCGCACACATCCCCGACCGCCAGGCCCCAGCCGTCTTGTGTCCGGTACACGTCGTAGAAGTCGCTGCCGACTTCCGGATCCTCGGCGGCGATGTAGGTGGCAGCGACCTGGGCGCCCGGAATCTCGGGCATCCGCCTTGGCAGCAGGCTGCCGTGCAGCGCGTCAGCCGTATCTGAGCGCCGCCTGAACATCCGGTTCACCCGGATGGCCAGGGCCATCTGCTCGCCGAGCCCCTCGACGAGCGCGAGGTCCGCCACCCGGAAAAACCCCTCGGTGGCGGGCCGGACGAGGGTCAGCACGCCGTACCGATTCTCACCATCGGACAACGGCACGCACAGCACCGACGTGGCCTGAAGCGTGACAAGCAGCGGTTCCCCGTCCTGGCCGACGCCGAGGGCTCCGGCGTCCTCCGCGTGGGCGATAAGCGCGGGCCTGGCCGACTCGTGCACGCCGTACGGAACGGACCCGGGCTCCGGGTCGACGGCGGCCACCGCCCTGGCCAGGTCCGAGAATCTCATGTCGTCCGGGCCGAGGACCAGCTGCCGCCGCAGCTTTCCGCCGCGCTCGATGTCGAGGATGGTCCAGGCGGCGAACTCCCTGGCGATCAGGCGCGCGCACCGCTGCAGCGTCCTTGACTCGCTGAAGCCCTCGTTGGCCAGCAGCAGCGTGGCCGTCGCCGTGACAAGATCGAGCCGGCGGGTGATGGCCTGCGTGGCAGCCAGCCGCGAGCCGGCGTCACCGGCGTCGCCGGGGCCCTCGCCGGCGGTCACGGGCGAGGCCGCGACAGGGGACGCGGCCGCACCCCGGGACGCAACCGCACCCGGAGACCCAGCGGCGCCGCGGGGAGCAGCCGGGGCCGCGGGCGCGTCGCGGGCGGCGACCATGAGCTGGTCGGCCTCGCCGCGGACGCCGACCCGGCCGATGATCAGCTCGCTCGGTACCACGCCGTCCGCGGATAGCAGGGTGCACCGGATTCGCCGAAGCTTGCCGGTACGGGCGACGGCGCTGAGCTGTGACTGCACCGCGGCGCGCGATGGCAGGTTGACCAGCGCGGTGAACGGCCGGCCTGTCGCATAGCCCGGCTTGGAGCCGATCAGGTCGCCGGCCGACTCGTTGATCCGCTGCACCGTTCCGTCCCGGGCGAGCAGGAACAGCGGGACGGGGGCGTCGGAGAAGGCGGCGCGCAGCAGGCTGCGCTCGGCCGCACCCGCTCCGGCGGCTGGCTCCCCGTCCGCGGCCTGGGCCGCCCTGAGCAAGTCGACGGCACCGTCAAGCTCGGTCAGCGCCGCATCGAGCAGCTCGCCGGGCTCGGCGCCCTTGGACCGCGCGGCCTGGCGTAGCGCCGCCAGCCGCGCCTCAAGCTCGGCGACCTGACGGCCTGCCCCGGCGGATCCCGACGTTTCGCTCACACTAATCCCTTATCCCGGCTGCCCGGCTACGTGATCACCAGGGTTCGGCGTACCGCGATCATCGCGACGTCGTCTTCGCTTGGGCCGAAGAGCGACATCAGGTGATTGGTGAAGGCCTCGACCTCCGCCCCGCTGACCTCCTGGGCGGCGACGCGCAGCTTCTCCAGGTTAACGTCGAGGAAGACCGCCCGGTCCTCCACCAGGCCGTCGGTGAACAGCAACGCGGTGCCGCCGACCGGCAGGGATGTGGTCTCGACATGCGGCTCGTGCATGGGCAGGCCGAGCATGAGGCCGCCCTCGCCCAGGTAGGCGGCGCCGTCGCCGTCGACGAGCAGCAGCGGCATGTGCCCGCAGTTCACGATCTGCAGCTCGCCCGAGGCCGGATCGACCAGGGCCAGGCACAGCGTCGCGATGATGCCCGGGTGGTAACGCATCAGGACCTCGTTGACCAGGCCGGTGATGGCCAGCGGCGAGTGCTCTTCGATGGCGAAGGCGCGCAGCGCGTGCCTGAGCTCGCCCATCACGGTCGCCGCGTGCAGCGAGTGCCCCTGCACGTCGCCGATCGCGACGAGCATCTTGTTCCGCCAGTGCAGCGCCTCGTAAAAGTCGCCGCCGACCTCGGCTTGATCGCTGGCCGGGATATAGCGGTACGACATGGCCAGGCCCGGTACCTCGGGCAGCGTCGCGGGCAGGAAGCTCCGCTGCAGCGTCAGGGCGACCAGGTGCTCCTCGGCGTAGGAGCGCAGGGCCGCGACCGCGAGCGCCACCGACTGCACGAGCTGGCGGAGGATCTGCTGCTCCTCCTCGCCGGCTACGCCTTCGCGTTCGACGGCGATGGCGACCGGCGGCCGGTCCGGCTTGACCCTGGCCGCCGCCAGGCAGACATCGCACTGCAGCGTGCTGTCCGGGACCAGCCGCAGCCAGTCCTCGCGGGAGACCATCGTCGCCGCGTTGGCCTGCCCGGCGCTGAGCACGTGCCCGGCCACCTGGTCGGCCAGGCCGAGCGGCCCGCCGCGCTGCGCGGCCTCGGGATGCTGCGGGGAGGCCGACATCCGGCGGACCTGACCGTCGGGCATCTCCAGGATGACGACGGCCTGCGCGGCGAAGATCCGCGCGGCCCCGGCGGCCGCGGCCCGGGCCAGCCCGTCGAAGGTCTCGGCGGCGTTGATGAGCAGCGTCGAGGAGGTCAGCGCGGCCAGCAGGGAAGCGGTCCGCTCCGCACGCTGCCGGGCGCGGGAATAACGCAGCGCGGCCACGACGACGGCGAGCAGTTCCTCGGGTTCGGTCGGTTCGGTCAGGTAAGCGTCGGCGCCCTGGGTCAGCCCGTGGGCGCGATCGGAGACCGTGATGGCGGTCGCCGAGACCTGGATCACCGGGATCGCCGCCGTGCGCGGGTCGGCCTTGATCCGCTGGCAGACCTCGTAGCCGCTCATGTCGGGCATGTTGATGTCGAGCACGACCAGCTCCGCCAGGCCGACCTTCTCCAGGGCCTCGCCGCCGGTGGCCGCCTGGATCACGGTATGGCCGGCCCGCCGCAGCCAGGTGGTCAGGATGTAGCGCTTGGCCTCGTCATCGTCCACGACGAGCAGCGTGGCCGGGGCATCGTTCATCATCGCGCTGCTCACCGCGCCACCCGGCTGGACCCGCGGGCCTCGCGCAGGACACCGCGGATGGTGAATTCCAGCCGGTCCGGGGTGAGCTCGTCCTTGCGCAGCAGCGCGGCGGCGCGCGGCGGCACCGGCACGTCAGCGCCGGTGATGATGATCGCGGGGACCGATGCGGGCAGCCCGGCCAGCAGGCCGGTGCCGTCCAGGCCGGGCATCCGCATGTCGGCCAGGACAAGATCGACGGGGCCGGGGCTCGCGGCGAGGAGGGCGAGGGCCTGACGGCCATCCTCGGCTTCTATCAGGCGCTCCGTCATGGGGGCGAGCATTCCCTTGAGCACCTGCCGGAAGCTAGCGTCGTCGTCGGCGATCAGGACAGTACCGATGGCCGGAGTCCCGTGCGGCAGGTCGAGCACCACCGTCGTTCCGGAGCCGGGCTCGCTGGTCAATTCCAGGTTCCCGCCCAGGATCCGGGCGAGCCGGCTGGCGTAGGGCAGGCCGAGTCCGGTGCCGCCCCGGCGGATGCCCGGCACCTGGTAGAACTCCTCGAAGACGTGGCTGTGCAGGCTCGCGGGGATGCCGATGCCGGTGTCCGAGACGGTGATGACCAGGCTCGGTCCGGTGACGTGCGCGCTGAGCCGGACCTCGCCGCGGTCGGTGTACTTGATGGCGTTGGACAGCAGGTTACGCAGGATGCTGGTCAGGGCGACCTCGTCGGTCAAGATGGTCTCCGGGGCGCCATCCTCGCTGACGACGATCGCGATCGGCTTGCCGTCCGCCATCGGGTGCACCAGCGCGCTGAGCCTGCCGAACAGCGCGTGCAGGTTAACGCGGGCCGGGTCGATGTGCAGCTGCCCCGACTCGGCCTTGGCTACATCCAGGAGGTCGTTAACCAAGGCGAGCAGGACGGCGCCTGAGTTCTTGATCAGGTCCACCTGGTAGAGCCGCTCGGCGTCCAGAGCGCCTTCGGCGGTGGGCTCGACCAGCAGCTTGGTCAGCCCGATGATGGAATTCAGCGGCGTCCGCAGCTCATGGCTGACGTTAGCCCAGAACCTGTCCTTGGATTCCGAGGCGGCCCGCAGTCGCTCGGACTTCTCGTCAAGCTCCGCGTACAGGGCCACCACGCCGCGGTTGGTCTGCTCGAGTTCCTCGGACAGCTCGCTGTACAGGGCCATGACGCCGCGATTGGTGTCCTGCAGCTCGGAGTTGAGCGCAAGCAGCTGTTCCTGCTGCCGCTTGAGATCGTCGAGCGCGGAAATAAGATCCTGGTTCTGGCGCCTCAGCTCATCGGTCGCCGACTGCGGGAGCACCGCGGCCAGTTGCTCCTTGACCAGTCGCATATCAAGCTGCGTACTCGGCGGCCGCCGCTTGGTCATCCGGACAACCTTCCCGTCGGTCACCACCTTGTCCATGAGCCGGCCGGCCGCGGCGACACCCTCGTCCGGCGGCTCACCGTCGAACGTGGCCGTCAGCAGCAGGTTGACGTCGTCTATCCCGAACGCGAGCACGGCGCTCTGGCCGGCCGTCACCGCACTGCGGCCGATCTCGCTGACCGCGGTGGCCACCCGGATCTGATCCTGGGGTTCCAGGTCCAGGCTAGCGGCCAGGGTGCGGCTGAGCTGACGCGCCGCGTAGACGCCGGCCAGATCCCGGACCTCCAGGCGCGCGAGTTCGCTGATCATGACGCGAGCACCAGAATGCCGGCGTCATCGCGGTGGATTCCCGCCTCGGCCAGCAGCACGGCCGCTACCAGCAAGGGATCCTTGGTCTCCACGCCCGGCACGGCGGCAACCTCCCAGCGGCTGCTGATGCCATCAGAGTGCAGGATGACGGCCGCACCCGGCGGCACCTCGTATTCGAACTGCCGGAAAGCGCGCGCCTGGTAGCCGGCGATTCCCGGTACGGACAGCATGCTCTTGCGGCTCCCCGCAGACAAGATGAACGCCGCCACGTTGCCGAGCCCGGCGAACCGCGCCCGCTGCCCGGACACCTGCACGACGGCGACCGCTCCGCCCCGGGTGCCGCTCATCCGCCGGTGTGCGCGCTCGAGCAGCGCGGCGGGCTCGGTGGCCCACTCGGTGCCTGACTCGGTGGCCGGCTCGCTGAGGACCGCGGCCAGCGCGGCCGCGGCTGCCGCGGCGGCCAGCGGGCCATGACCGAGGCCGTCGCAGAAGACGGCGGTCACGGTGTCATCGGTGCGGAGTACGCCGTAGGCGTCGCCGCATTCGGTTTCGCCGGTGATGGGCCTGATCAGTCCGGCGCAGCGGCGGGACGCCGCCCCACGGGGCACATGCTCGCGGGGCACGGGCCAGAACCGGGCGACCAGGGCCGTGCCGTGGCCCGGCACGGAGTACAGGTCGCAGAAGTCAGCCAGCCGCCTGATCGCGCCCAGGCCAATGCCCAGCGTGCCCGAGGTGGAGTGGCCGTCTTGCATGGCCGCACTCACATCTTGCAGCCCCGGCCCGGAATCGATGGTGACGAGATCGATCCCCGGCACGTCGGTGTCCCGGTTGACGGCGAGGAGCAGCGCTCCCTGACGAGCGTGCTTGTGCAGGTTCGAGGCCGCTTCGGTCACGGCCAGGGCGAGAGAGTCGGCGCGGGCGGCCGGGAACTGCAGCCGGCTTGCCATCGCCAGCCCGGCATTGCGGCAGGCCACGACCGCGCTGGCGTCCTCGACCGTGAGCCAGCGGATGTCCTGGGGCGGCGGGGCCTGCAACGGCCAGTTCAGCGCGACCACTTGACAACCACGACGCTGGTGCCCTCGCCGGCCTTGGACGTCAGCTCGAACTCATCGACCAGCCGCCGCGCCCCCGACAAGCCCAGGCCCAGGCCTCCGCCTGAGGTCCAGCCGTCGGTCAGGGCCAGGTCGACGTCCGGGATGCCCGGGCCATCATCGGTGAAGTCGATCCGGACGCCGTTCCGGCCGGTGCCCGAGGTGACCACCTCGATGCGGGCCGTCCCGCCGCCGCCGTACACCAGGGCGTTGCGGGCGAGTTCGCTGGCGGCGGTCACGACCTTGGTCTGGTCGACCAGGGAAAGCCCGCCTTGGGCGGCCAGCACCCGGACGTGCTGCCGAACGCGGACGACGTCGTCTCCCGACTGGATCGGCACCTCATCCATCAAGAGCTGCCGCTCAAGAGCTGCAGGCCCTTCTCCGCGTTCAGAGCGGTACGCACGCCTCGCAGGGACAGTCCCAGCTCGGTCAGGGTGATCGCCACCGCCGGGCGCATGCCGACCAGGACGGTCTCGGCGTCGAACAACCGGGAGATGGACCCGATCATGGTCAGCATCCGGCCGATGAAGGAGTCGACGATCTCGACCGCGGTGATGTCGATGATCACGCCGGTCGCATGGGTCGCGACCAGTTCTTCGGCTAGGTCCTCCTGGAGCCGGATGACGGTCTCGTCCTGCAGGTCGATCTGGATGGAGACAAACAAGGTCGACCCGATCTTCAGGATCGGCACTCGCTCCATCAGGCCGGTCCCACCTTCAGGCCCGCGCGGGCCAGGGCGTGGGCCAGCGCGTCGGCGAGCGTCGCCTTGGTTGCGATATCGCCGAACTCGATGCCGAGCGACACGATCGTCTGCGCTACCTGCGGCCGGATACCGCTGACGGTGCACTCCGCGCCGAGCAGGCGCGCGGCGTTCACCGTCTTGAGCAGGTGCTGCGCCACCTCGGTGTCCACGGTCGGCACGCCGGTGATGTCGAGCACCGCGTGGTCCGCCCCGGTCGCGACCAGCGTCTCGAGCAGCTTCTCCATGACCAGCTGCGTCCGGGCCGAGTCAAGCGTGCCGACAAGGGGTACCGCGATGATGCCGTCCCACAGCCGGACCACCGGGGTCGACAGCTCGAGCATGCTGGTGGCCTGGTCGGTGATGATCCGCTCGCGGGCCGTCGCGTAGCTCTCGAAGGTGAACAGGCCGAGGTCGTCGATTACACGGGAGAAGGCGATGAACTCGGGCATGAGCTCAGCCGAGTCCGCGATCTGCTCGTAGACGGCTTCCTTGAGCGAGAACAATCCGGTTGCCGTTTCGCTCGGCGTGAACCCGCTGCGGGCCCGGGACTGGGAGAACTCGGCCAGGACAGCGCGCAGTTCCACCCGGGCTTGCTCACCCGGGTCAGACATCACCGCGATGACCAGTGAGTAAATGTCCTCGACTTCGCTCC
>Ga0209169_10002995_pt1 | contig 10037 bp, 5 predicted proteins | sample HubBroMetageWRM4_FD_188346 | JGI IMG/M metagenome (GOLD analysis project Ga0209169, IMG submission 188346) | Warmed soil microbial communities from the Hubbard Brook experimental Forest, New Hampshire - Hubbard Brook CCASE Soil Metagenome WRM 4... | ecosystem: Environmental > Terrestrial > Soil...
ACCGCCCGGTTCCCGGATAGTTCACACCACCCGTGATGAAGTAGCCCTTCGCATCATTTCCTTGGAAGAAGTCCACCTCACGCCGGATGATGTTCGCACCGAACTTGAACGTATGTGGTCCGTGCACCCACGTCACCGCATCGGCATATTGATACGTGTGCTCCGGCACTGCATACGGTCCGCCATCACCTGTGTACGCAATCTCGAAGTTGCTGCCGCCGATCAGCGCTCCACCGCCCAGCAGCGGGCTGCGGTTCGCATTCACAATTCCCAGGTTCTGCGAAATCGGCACACCTTGAAATGGATTGATATACGCGTAGTAGGGGCGCGAAAATCCAAACCGGAATTCATTCACAACGTTCGGCGTGAAGATACGCGTATACCCCGCTGCGACTCCGCGCGGATGGTTGACATTGTTGCCCGACGCAAATCCTGCCGGCAGCGCCGTGAACAGACTCGTAATCGTGTTGTTGTCCTGTCCGTAGCTATAACGCCCAAAGAACTGGTCCTTCGACGACAGGTGAAAGTCCAACCTCACGTCGAAGTCGTTGTAGTTCGTAATATTGCGACGAGCTACGAAGTAGTTGTTAGTAACGCCAGAACGGTTCGAGTTGTCGAAAGCCGAGAAGTACTTCAGTGCCGCAGCGTTACTCCGCGAAGTCGCGATCACATTTCCCACTCCGCCCGACGCGAACTGGTGACAGGTCACCGGATCGAACACACCGCCGTTGTCTGCGCTGGCGTTATATACCTGCTGCGCCGTCAGGCTTCCGCTCCCCGTCACCGTGCTGTAGACATGCCCGTTCGCCATCGTGACCGTCTTGCATCCGGTCAGCGTCGGATCCGGCAGCGTCGTCGTCGCCAGTCCCAGCAACTCCGTAAAGTTCCCCTGCCGCATCAGAGCCGTGGGAACCGTCTGGAACCCGGCATCCTGCGGCTGCTTCTGCCGCAGCGCCTGGTAGTCACCAAAGATGAAGAGCTTGTCGTGCAGGATCGGCCCACCCGCTGCAAAACCAAACTGCTTGCGTTGAAACGCCGGCGCCGTTGTACCCGGTGTGAAGTAGTTCGGATTCGCGTCAAACACCTGATCGCGGAAGTAGCCGAACACCGTTCCGTGAATCTGGTTCGTTCCTGACTTAATTGATGTGTTGACGATCGCTCCACCCGCGCGCCCAAACTCCGCCGGCGCGACCGCCGTCGTCACACGAAACTCCTGGATCGCATCCGGAGATGGAAAGAACACAATCGTGTTCACCAGCGACTCATTGTTATCCGTTCCATCCAGCAGGAAGTTGTTCGACTGCGAACGCAGTCCATTCACCGTCAGCGCCGCGCCGCCGCTTCCCGCATACCGCATCGTCTCAACGTTCTGGTTAACGCCCGAGGCGTCCGATCCATACGCTCCCTGCGTCACGCCCGGAGTCAGCGTCGCTAGTTGCAGAAAGTTCCTCTGCCCAAGCGGAAGGTCCGTCACCTGTCTCCCCTGGATTGTCTCGCCTGTCGACGAAGTCGCCAGGTCGATCACCGGTGCCGTATCCGTCACATCCACCGTCGTGTTTTGCGTACCCGTCTGAAGCTTGAACTCGACCGTCTGCACCTGCTGCACGTCCAGCTGAAACCTCTGCACGTCAGAGCTGAACCCGCTCGCCGTTCCGGTCAACGAATAGTGCCCGCGCGGCAGCGCCGGGAAGGTGAACTCGCCCGCACCACCTGTCGTCCGCGTATCCGTCGCGCCGGTGTCTGTATTTTTCAGCGTCACAGTCGCGTTCGGGATATACGCCCCGGTTGCATCAGCGACGGTTCCCACCACGCGCCCTGTGTCCGACTGCCCATTCGCCCCAACCGTGATGCCCATAACCATCAGGAGCATCATCAGAATCCGCCCGTGCAGCCCTCTCAAAGATCTGCGTTCCATAGAGCCTCCAAAAGCTGCTTCCACGAGCCAGAGGCGGCCGGACAATCCGGCGACGCACGATTCCCCAAGGAAGCAGTGTCGCCAAACTTGTGCAAACTCAGTCGTCTTCGCAATCCTCCCCTTCCCCTTTGTCCATCAATTTTTCGTCTCCTAATAAATTCCTGCCCCTCTTACACTTAGCTATCCGTCATCAACTGTGGCGGCATCAAAGAAACGAGTGTTACAGTCATCTTCGCGAGGTTCTTTTCGCGCAATGTCGGCCCCCGTATCCAACTCGAGACTCACCTTCGGGCTATTCGAGGTGGACCTCGAAAGCGGTGAGCTATGGAAGGCTGGCTTTCGGGTCAAGCTGCAGACTCAGCCCTTCAAGGTTCTGGCCGCGCTGCTCGAGCATCCCGGCCAGATAGTAACCCGCGACGAACTTCAACTCCGTCTCTGGGGTCGTGACACGGTCGTAGACTTCGACCACTCCCTCGGCACCGCCATCAACAAGATCCGCGAAGCCCTCGGCGACTCCGCCGACAGCCCCCGTTATATTGAGACGCTCGCCAAGCGCGGCTACCGCTTCATCGCTCCAGTCAATGTCCTTCACTCGCCCGCCTCAGCTATAGACCAAACCCACGCCGCTGACACCGAGTCACCCGCATCGCTGCACGACTCCACCGCTGAATCCGGTTTCATCCCTCCTAAAACCCCAGCAACCCCGCCCCGCTCCGCAGCCCGCTACGCCCAAATGCTGCGGCCCTCCAACGGCGCATTGGTGATTCTGGCCCTCTTCTTCGCCGTCGCCCTCATCGCCAGCTACCTCGCCGGCTACGAGCACACCTCCATCGCTCCACCCCACATCGCGCAGCTCACCCACAGCGGCCACCTAGCTCCCGGCGTTGACGCCATGGAGAGCCTCGCCCCCGCCGCCACCGACGGCGTCCGCCTCTTCGCCGCCACCATCGACAACGGCCACGACGACGTCGCCAGCGTCTCACTCGCCGACGGCTCCGTCACCCCGCTCTCCGTCCCCGCCGAAGTCGCCGGCCCAACTCTCGGCGACATCTCCCCGGACGGCTCGCGCCTTCTGCTCCGCGACCACCTCTCGCCCGAATCCGAACAACCCCTCTGGGCCGTGCCCACCATCGGCGGCTCCGCCCTCCGCATCGGCAATATCCTCGCGCACGACGCCACCTGGATGCCCAACAACGGCGGCATCCTCTACGCCAACGGCAACAACCTCTATCTCTCAGTCATCACCAGCAACACGCCAACTCTCTACGCAACACTTCCGGGCCGCGCCTACTGGCTCCGCTGGTCTCCTGACGGCAAGCTCCTTCGCTTCACCATCATTGATCCGCTCACCCACACCACCTCACTCTGGCAGCTAACCAACTCCGACCACACTCCTCAGCGGCTGCTCTCCAACTTCAGCCAGCCCGCCTCGGAGTGCTGCGGTGTCTGGACCGCAGACGGCCGCAACTTCATCTTCCAGTCCAGTCGCGGCGGCAACTCCGATCTCTGGCGCCTCGCCGGCACATCCATATCGGATCCCATCCGCTTAACCAACGGCCCACTCCAGTTCCGCTCCCCTGTCACCGCCCGCGCCGGCAGTCGCATCTTCTTCCTCGGCGTCGACTCCCGCTCTGAACTTGAACACCTCGACCCCGCCGGTCAGCTCGTCCCTGAGAAGGGCTTCCTCAGCTCCGCGGTCCGCGTCGGGTACACCCACGACGGCCAGTGGGTCGCCTGGACCGACTCCAGCGGCCAGCTCTGGCGCGCTCGCAGCAACGGCGACGAAAAGATCCAGCTCACTCCCGACAGCATGGTTGTCTTCCTGGCCCGCTGGGCACCCGACGGCAAGCACCTCGCGCTCATGGCCCGCGAGCCCGGCAAGGCCTGGCAGATTTACGTCATCGGCGCCGAAGGCGACGACCTCCATCCCGTGCTCCGCGAATCCCGCAACGCCGCCGACCCCTCCTGGTCCCCTGACGGCAAATCCCTCGTCTTCGGCCGCGTCAACGACTACATGGGCAAGGAGAACGCCGCCCGCACCCTCGACATCCTTCAGCTCGACACCAACAAAATTGACGAAGTCCCCGGCTCGAACAACCTCTTCAGCCCACGCTGGTCGCCCGACGGCCGTTGGATCGCCGCCCTCACCCTCGATCAGCGCCAGGTCCGCCTCTTCGACGTCGCCTCGCGCACCTGGACCACCCTCCCCGTCCCATCCGGCGCCGATCCCGTCTGGTCCTCCGACAGCCGCTTCCTCTACATCCACGCCTCGCTCGACCCGGCCCAGCCCATCGACCGCGTCAGCATCCCCGACGGCCACGTAACCGAGCTCGTCCGTCTCGCCGACTCCCGCCAGAACGACGCCGTCGACTTCGTCTTCGGCGGCCTCACCCAGCAGAACGAACCCCTCATCCGCGCTCGCGTCTTCACCGGCAACATCTTCTCGATGGACCTCCGCTAGCCTCACTTCACGAAAGCCTTGAATTGCTTCGCTTTCGAGACGCCCGGCGCGGTCTCCGCGCCCGATCGCCACTTAACCAATTACTCTTAAGTCGGCTAGGTGCGCAGCGACTCGCGTCGGCCATCACCTTCCATCGCTAAGGAGCCTCTCTTGGCCGTCCCCTTGAAAAACGTCAGCGCGCCCGGCTATGCCCAAGACACGCCGACCACCACCGATACCCGCGCCATGACGGTTGCCGCCGTCGTCTTCTTTTCCTTCGGTTTTCTCACCTGCCTCAACGACGTCATCAGTCCGCATCTCAAGTCGATCTTCTTCCTCGACTACTCCCAGATGCAGAACGTCCCCTTCTACTTCTTCAGCTCCTACTTCGTCTTCAGCTACCCCTCCGGCAAGCTCGTCGATAAGCTGGGCTACAAAAAAGCCACGGTCGCCGGTTTGCTCGTAATGGCCCTCGGCGCTCTCGGATTTCTTCCCGCGGCGCAGCTCGCCTCCTTCCCGATGTTCCTCGCCGCGCTCGTCGTGCTCGCCGGCGGCATGACCATCGTGCAAGTCGCCATCAATCCCTACGTCACAGTCATCGGCCCACCGCAGACCGCTGCCAGCCGCCTCAACCTCGCGCAGGCGTTCAACTCCGTCGGAACCTTCATCGCTCCGCTCATCGGCACCTGGCTAATCCTCCGCAACGCCAAGCCTCCTCTCAGCACCGACCAGCTCCACATTCTCACCGTCGTGGAGCAGCAGCTCTACCGCGCCGAGCAGGCCTCTACCGTCCGCGTGCCATACATGATCATCGCGCTCGGCCTCGGCTTGCTCGCTCTCGCCCTCGCTCTCATCAAGCTCAAGACCCAGACCGGGGTCTCCCAGCACACGCAGGACTTCCGCCCCGGTGCATTCGCCGAAGCTCTCACCGCAAAGCCCGACTCCATCTGGCGTCACCCATGGCTCATCTGCGCCGCCATCGGCATCTTCGTCTACGTCGGCGCCGAGGTCTCCATCGGCAATCTGCTCGTCAGCTACATGGGCCTGCCCAACATCGCCGCGCTGCCCGCCGCCACCGCCGGCTACTTCCTCATGGTCTATTGGGGAGGCGCCATGGTCGGCCGCTTCATCGGCTCTGCCATCCTTCAGAAGGTTCGCACAGGTTGGCTGCTCGGCCTCGCCGCCATCGGCGCATTCGTACTAGTCATCACTACGCTCTTCACCTCCGGCCACGTGGCGATGGCAGCAATCCTCGCCGTCGGCTTCTGCAACTCCATCATGTTCCCGTCGATCTTCACGCTCGGCATTCAGGACCTCGGCCCGCTCACCAGCAAGGGCTCGAGCCTCCTCATCGCCTCCATCCTCGGCGGTGCAATCGTCCCCAAGCTGCAAGGCATTCTCGCCAATCACATCGGCCTGCAACCCAGCTTCATCCTGCCGGCCATCTGCTACATCTACGTCGCGATCTTCGGGATCATGGCTATCCGCCGTCCCGCCGCCCGCGACTCACTTCTTCCCGTCGAACCCGTCTAAGCAATCCAGCAAGCCCTCAGAATTGGTGCCCCATTCATGACGACAAGCTTCATCGTCGTCATGGATGGGGTTTCACTATTCATGGCGTCACTGGCAACGACACAGCCACAAACCCCTGCGTTCCCGTGACCGCCGCAATATTCACCACCTGCGGCAGTCCGGGAACCTCCAGCGGCGTCACCGTCACGCTTCCATTCGCATCAGAAATCGCCGAGCTCTGCGCCGACGCCAGCACCGGGCTCGCCGCGCACCGCCCCGGCACCACACACGTCCCCTCCCATCCATCCGCCGTCTGATACAGCGAGACTGCCGCTCCCTGCAGCGCATGCCCCGCAGTGTCCGTCACATTGAGCGTGACTGCCGCCAACGTCGTCCCCGCGCTCACACTCTGCGACGCGCCGGTCCCCGCCTCTACCCTCCACTGCGACGAATCCACCGCTGTCACCGTCCAGCTTGCGCAAACCGTGCTCCACACGCATCCGGTGACGGTCGCCGTGCCCGCGCCCATCCGCGTCGCACTCACCGTCACCGCCGCAGAACCCGTCCCATCTGCAGTCGTCGTTCCGCTGCTTAACGTCACGCCCGAGCCCGCCGTCCACACCACCGGCACACCTGCCGCGGCCACAGCATCCTGGGTGGCACTCAGCGAGATTGTCCACGTCGCCGACGCACCTGCCGCCAGATAACTTGCCGCATTCCCAATCGACACCGCCCGAACCGGATTGGCGTCCATCACCATAATCTGGACAGCCCCGCTTCCGCTCACCTCGCTCGCGCTCAGCACCACCGGCCCCGCTGCGCCGCCCGTCACCGTTGTCAACACCGTGCCCATCGCATCCGTCTGAAGCGTGCAGGTCGCCGCGCCCGAACACGCTCCAAATCCCGCACTCCCCGACACCACCGCAAACTGCACACTCGCATTCGCGATCGGCGTCACACCGTCCGGCATCACCAGCTGCACCGCGAACGGCAGCGCCGCTGTCACCCCGGTCTCCAGCGTCGCCGGCTGCAACACCACAAACATCTCGTCAGGCAACACATTCGAATACATGAACCCGTTCGCAATATCCGTCTGCCCACCCGTCGCGATGTCCGTCACCATCACATCCACCGGCGTACTCATCGACGCACCTGCAGTCGCCATGCTCGGCACCGTCGCCACAATCTGGTTCGAGCTCACACTCACCACCGTCGCCGTCACACCATTTACGCTCACCTGATTTCCCGTCCGGAACCCCTCTCCTGCGATCGTGATTTGCCCGCCTGTCAGGTTCACCGTCGTCGGCCTCACGCCCGCCGCATACAGCACGCGCGCCTTGTATCCAAAGTCCGGTCTCCCTGCGCCAAACTGATCGGCTACCGCGAACATGTAGCTCCCCGCACTGGAGCCCGCCGGCATCTGCAACTGCGTCACTCCCGGCGCCATCGCGTTCATCGACACCGGCATACTCGCCACCGTCGGCAACCCCTTATCGCCCACGTTCCACACGCCGATCACCGGCTGCGCCTTACTCGTCGTTGGCGATCCACTCTCATCCAGCGCCGTCACCTCCAGCGCCCAGCTGCTCCCCGCATTGATCTGCACACTCCACCACGAGCTGTGCCCAGCAGGGCAAAGTTGTCCATTCCACCATCCGCTCGAACCGGAACTCGCCGGCGCTCCCTGCGTCCCATCCGCACCCGGTGCGCAGCTCGACGCCGCACCCGATGGCGTCCCTATGTAATAGCCATTCGTCCCCGCGGGTCCCGACCAGTCCGTTAGCGTCAGCGGGGAACCTGACGGCGTCACCGGCGGACGTTCATACGGTGCAATCGCATACTCGCCCGTGTAAAGAGGATCGATGGCCTCCGTCGTCATGAACGCGTTCTCGACACTGGTATCTGCCACACGCAACTGTGCCAGCCCCTCGGACGGGCCCCACGTTCCGCCAATGTCATCGGGCACGCCTTCAGGTCCGCTCACCGGGTTGCCGCCATTTTCCTCGTTCGTATATCCCGTCGTACACGCAGCCACCTGCCACGGTTCAGTCTTTGCCGTTGAGCCAAGCTGCCGCGTCGCCGCCAGGTTCACCCACTGCATACCCTGACCCGTAGCGAAGGAGACATTTCCATACAGAGTCAATGCATTGGCGCTCGTCAGCACCTGTCCGAGCGCCGCGTTGGCAGACATTACGGGATACAGCAGCGAGAGCGAGCTTAGATCATCCATCCGCAACTGAAACGGATTCGTCATGCACTGGTAGCTGTAAGGTCCGCACAGCACGTCGATCGGATGCATGATCGGCCAATAGTTGATCTCACCCGCCGTCGGCGGTGTCGCCCCGGTAAAGATGTTGTCATTCACCTGCGACCACGAAATACCAACCACCCGCCCGAACGCGCGCTGCAGCTGATACTGCATCTGCAGCAGTTGCTGCGGCGTCGAACCCACACACCTCCCGTTAAGAATCAGCATCGCGTGATGAATAGCGCCCTCTTGGCCAATCGAGTCCACGCTCTCCACCACACCCGTGTCCCGGCATCCGCTCGGATCGCTCGCCCCATCCCCCAGCAGCGTGTCGATCACACTCCCGTCCGTGTCATAGATCACTGCAATAGGAATGCTCTGATAGTTGGTCGCCGAAACATCCGCCGGAAACACCATCTCGCTGCCATTGAAGTACACATTCGCAGAGCTCACGTGTTCCGCCAGCTCACCTCCCTGCTTTAGAACCAGCGTCGAGGTCGATACATTCCACGTCGCCGCCGCAGCGGCCACCATCGCGTCTGCCTGCGCATGCGTCACAGTCGCGCTCAGATTCCCCGGATCCGTGTAGTACGCAGGCGACGATGTATAAAAGGCGATCGCAAACCCCGACCCTCGCCACGAACTGGAACCCGTCACAAAGCGCGGCCCACCCGCCTTCATCTGCGGCACCCACGCCAGCATCAACAGAACTGCGGCCGCCGCCCATCCCCGCACGTTACTGCACATTTGCGAGCCCCTCAAGAATCGGCCTCGCAGTGCCCTCACCCCCGCTGCCCTGCGTCGTCTGCACGGCCGCCGGAGGCAGCGGTCTGCGCACCGGCCTCACCGGCGTCGTCCCTCGGCTCTCAATCACCGGCAATGCGTCCGCGAGCGCCATCGCGCCGTTGCCGTCATCCAGCGGCTCACCGGGCTGCCGCAACACTCTCGTGCTTAGCCTCCGCACGTCCAGCAGCACCGTGCCGTCTGTGTCCGACATCACTGGCACAACGCCCTCTCTGCCGTCCACCGCCGAGCTCAGCCCCACGCTGCTCGTCCCATGCAGAAACACCAGCGCCCGTTCACCCACTCGATAGCGCGATTGACCCTGCGGCCACATCCCCGCCCACTCGCGAAGCGTGTAGCTCCCAGCCGCTTGTCCCAGCACCGGCGTATCCACTCGGAACTGAATCTCGACCACCCCGGCATTGCGCCGGATGTCCACCACCTGCCCCACAAAAACAATCGCCGCGCGTTGGCTCAGGTTCGCCAGCGCAGCACTCACGCTTGCATCCGGAGCCGCGACCGCCGACTGCTGCGCACCCGCAATCGCGGGCCACAGCAGCCAGATCAACCAACGTGACATGCGCTTCTGTCCTCCTACACGACACTTTTCGTCGTTTTGGAGCACTCACAACGTCACTGTCACGCACCGAAACGCATCGGAACGCATCTACACGCACGGCTCACCCGAAGGGGCCAGCGTCCACCCTCATCGAGCCATCTAGATCTCCGGATAGAAGTCGAAGAACGCTTCGATGCTGTTCCGCAGCTGCGACTCAATCGACTCCCGGCTGCCTTCGAGGATGTGCATCGTCACCCGCGCCTCGTTGCCGTTCTTCAGTTTCACCGGAGCCGCCTCCACTCCCACCACCTCATCCGCCGGCAGCAGCCTCATCCCATACACCAAAACCAGATCAGCCATGGGCCAATCCTACGCCCCTGCTCCCCTATTCCCGGCTTGCACCGAATCCGCACCCTCTACAATCTAATAGCTATGTCAGAAACGACACTTCGTGACACCGTGATCCTCGGCTCCGGCTGCGCAGGACAAGGGCCTGCGGCCCGGCGCGCTCGGGCTGATGTCCAGCGTGGTGATCGCGGTTTCCTCAACCGCGCCGGCCTACAGCATGGCGGCCACGCTG
>Ga0209169_10002996_pt1 | contig 10037 bp, 7 predicted proteins | sample HubBroMetageWRM4_FD_188346 | JGI IMG/M metagenome (GOLD analysis project Ga0209169, IMG submission 188346) | Warmed soil microbial communities from the Hubbard Brook experimental Forest, New Hampshire - Hubbard Brook CCASE Soil Metagenome WRM 4... | ecosystem: Environmental > Terrestrial > Soil...
AGCAAGATATTCCCTTCTATCACCTCGTGGAAATACTGAATGGAGTTTCTCTAGAAATAGGTCAATCATGAGTAGGCCAATCGACCAAGCAGAAAATGCCGAGAAATTTCTGGCCGACACCGTTCACGAGCACCCGCACTTCAGACTGAGGCCCTACAGCGTTCTGATGACAGGTCCCTCCGGTTCAGGAGATATCGGTGCGATTGTCGTCCATCCCGCTCAGGGCGTGAGGACTCTGACAGTCATTCTCTCGCCCGCTCGGAATGCGAGTAAGCGCAAGGGGTGAATGCAAACCCACCGCCGTGTAAGAAATCGACGCGCAGGATTGATTGAGTTTCCACCAACACGACATTAATGAAGGAGAACTGACATGCTTAAAGGGTTCAATTATCCACTCACTCCAAAAGGCAAATCGACGCTGAATCCACCGCCGCCCTGGTACTACTCTTCAGACTTTCTTAACATAGAATTTTGGTCGGAGCCCGCTGCCGTAGCGGCGGTGCTGCCTCCTGGACTCGACCACGATCGCTCCGCCAATGGTCACGCCAACGCTTGTTTCTACGATTGGCAGTTCAGTGGGAGCGATGACGAATATCTTGATCCCCAGCGTTATCAATATCGTGAGTTCTTTATCCTTGTGGATGCGTTATTCCAGGAGAAGCCAGTCTCTTATTGCCCATATATTTTCGTGGACAACGACGCGGCTATTGCTCGCGGTTGGACGCAGGGCTATCCCAAACGCCTCGGCCAGGTTTTTCAAACAAGGTATTACGCGGCCACAGGAAAAGCGGGGCCCGCGCTCGCCCCGGGATCCAAGTTTGCTGGGTCTATGACGTCGGCCGGGCAACGGCTGGCCGAGGCTATTGTCACGCTCAGAGAACCAGTAAAAGACACTTCGCTGCTGAAACAGAGGCCCGTCGTGAATCTCCTCCACACGCCGCGACTTGCAGCTGACAAGCAAGACCATCCGGCAGTTCACGAACTGGTCGAGAACGTTCCACACGACGTGAAGATCGAGCAGGCATGGATTGGTGAAGGTTCATTGACGCTACCGGTGTGCAGAAACGAAGAACTCTCTGACCTGGCGCCCGTCCGTTGTGGCAAGGGCATGCGGGCTTCTCTCGCGTATGTCGTCGACGATCTAAAAACGCTGAAGGATTTGAGAAGGTAATGCTGCGGGGCAGCTTAGATCATCTCGCTGCCCTTGAATTTTAAGTTTTAACTTTTCAGTTTTGACAAGGAGACACTTATGGCAAAAACAGCAGCAGATCAGGTCGCGGAAATGATGATCGATGCCGGCATCCAGCGCGTCTATGGAGTGGTCGGTGATTCGATCAATCCCATCGTCGACGCTATTCGCAGGACCGATGGAAAACTTCGCTGGGTGCACTGTCGAAGTGAGGAAGTTGGCGCATTTGCGGCCGGTGCGGATGCCCTTTTAACCGGGCAGATCGCGGCGTGTGCCGGATCGTGCGGCCCCGGCAATCTCCATCTGATCCAGGGACTTTACAATTCACATCGCAACCGGGCGCCTGTGTTTGCGATCGCTGGGCAGGTGCCAACCCGTTTCCTCGGCACCGAATACTTTCAGGAAACACATCCCGAAAGGATCTTCCGAGACTGCAGCCATTATTGCGAAGCGGCCTACACCGCAGTCCAGGCCACCACTATGAGCCGGCTCGCGATTCAGTCTGCCATCACCAAGCGCGGCGTTGGCATGGTTTGCATTCCCGGAGATACTTTGGCGCAACCCGCCGCAGTCGATTTGCCAACCCATCCATTTTTTACCAGTCCCCCGCGCATTCGTCCGACGGATGACGATCTCGACAATCTCGCACAGATCCTCAACTCTGCGCAGCGGCCTTTGATTTTCGGAGGTGAAGGCTGCCGCGGTGCTCGCGATCAGGTTCTAGCGCTTGCACAAAAACTCAATGCCCCAATCGGATTTTCCTACCGTGGCAAAGACGTGCTGGAGGCCGACAATGCGAACGCCGTAGGAATGACCGGACTCTTGGGTTGGGGCGGCTTACAGAAAGGATTCGAGCAATGTGACGTCTTGATTATGTTGGGAACGGATTTTCCCTACATCGATTTCATTCCAAAGCACCCGAAAATCGTTCAGATCGACAGCGATCCCACGCACCTGGGGCGTCGCGTCGCACTGGAATTAGGCCTCTGTGGCCATGTCGCCGAAACGCTTGATGCGCTGCTTCCACGCATCCAATCGCGCGGCGACGACCGGGGGTTTCTGGACGACGTACTCGCCGCACACCAAACCGCTATGAAGCACATGCAGACTTATGTCGAGCATGGTGGATCTGACGGGAAACTCCGCCCCGAGCACGTGGGGGATGCGGTTAGCCGCGCCTGTTCACCCGATTCAATCATCATCGCGGACACCGGCATGTGCGTCGTGTGGGCCGCACAATTCCTGAGGCTTCGTCGCGGCCAAAGAGTAATGACCTCGTTCAATCACGGCACGATGGCTAACGCCATGCCCGACTCCATCGGCGCGCAGATGGCGTTCCCGAACCGCCAGGTCATTGCCTTTTGCGGCGACGGTGGACTCTCCATGCTTCTGGGCGATCTCTTGACTATCGTGTCCCAGAAACTGCCAATCAAGATCATTCTCTTCAACAACTCAACGCTGGGGATGGTTCGGCTGGAACAGATGGTTGGCGGTTACCCCTTCTGGGGAACCGAAATGCACAACCCAGATTTCAGCGCCGTGGCAAAAGCCATAGGTTTCCATGCGGAACGCGTGGAGCGAAAGGCAGACGTGGCCTCTGCAATCGAGCGTGCGTTTGCGCACCCTGGGCCGGCTCTGCTCGACATGACCACCGATCCAAACGCCCTGTCCGCTCCGCCGAAAGCAACTTTCGAAGAGGCGCGTGGATTCGCATTGGCGATGACTCGAATGGTCCTAGATCATCGCGGCGACCAGGTGCTCGAACTCATGAAGGACAACATTCGCGGAATGGTCTAAGCCTTGTCGGGATGCGGATTGCCCTGATGGAAGCCGGGAAGGTCCATCTAACCGGCTTCTTAGCTTGTCGTATACATGAGCTGCTGTGCGGCCGGCATTCTCAGCGACATCCAGTCTCCGCGTGACGAGACGCGGAATGGAATCATCGATCTCGCGAAAGCGATTTGGAGTTCTGTGACGAAGAAGAAAAGACGAAGTTGGGTATATTCAACGAGCGCCCACTGACTGGCGCCGGTGTGGCTGTCGGAGGACTATTAGCAATCGCGGGGTTATTTTATCGGGGAGAGTCTCGATAGATAATCCATCTCCAGCTCGCCTTCATAAGTTTCGGCACCGACCTTCAATACTTCCGTTACACGAGCTTGCGTCACCTCGCTAGCGACACTCAAATCGGACTCATGGGCTTCTACCAGTAGCCCCTCTGCCATGGAACTAAATGCTCCACTATCCACAGCCGCCTTGGCGTGAGCTATGGCATGTGCAGGAAACGAGGCGATGCGGCGAGCCAGTTTCTCGACAAAAGGTGTTAGCTCATCCGCTGGCAACGCTCGATTGATGTAGCCGTAGCGTTCCGCCAGTTCCGCCGAGAAATCATTGCAGCCCAGGAGCACCTCCAAGGCGCGTCCCCGGCCGATAAGCCGTGGCAGTCTTTGCGTTGAACCCCCACCCGGAACCAGCCCAATGGCCACCTCTGGTTGGCCGAAGATCGCTTGGCCAACGGCAGCAAAACACATGTCCATGGCCAGCGCGATCTCACTCCCTCCGCCCCGGGCCCGTCCCGCGACTTTGGCAATCGTTGCCTTGGGCATGTTCCTGAATCGTTCGCCGATCGTCTGCGTAAGCCGAAAGCTCCGTGTATGGGACACCACTTTGGAAGCACTTCCAACCCGGCCCAAACCAGAGTGGGCTATAAAGAAATCGGGAAGCGCGCTCTGCACGACCACGACCCGGACGCTCTCATCGGCCTCGAGTTGCCTGCCGAGTTTGTCGAATTCCTGCGACAGAAATTCATCAAGAAGATTTATCGGTGGGTGATCGATGCTAACGAATGCGACCCCAGAATCAAAACTGAACCGGAAACATTTGTAATCAGAATATTGCACCGGAGTGGCTCCATTTCGGCGAACAGTTCCTGATTCGCACGCCCTCAGTCGTTCTCAACGGGATTGGTAAGGACACCTATCTTTTCGATTTCTACTTCGTAGATATCACCGGCCTTCATGAAGACGGGTGGCTTGCGCGCCGCTCCGACGCCACCCGGCGTGCCAGTGATGATCACATCGCCTCGCTCCAGAGTCATCGCGACGCTGATCGTTGCAATCAGCGTCGGAACACTGAAGATAAGCAGGTCGGTGCGCGAATCCTGCATCACACGGCCATTCAGACGGCCCTGGATGCGCAATCCGCTGGCTCCCGGCGGCACAGCATCGGGCGTCACTAGCCACGGGCCAAATGATCCCGTGCCATCGAAATTCTTGCCCATCGTCCACTGCGGCGTGCGGAGCTGAAAATCGCGCAAGGTCGCATCGTTAAACAAGGAGTAGGCCGCCACGTGATCGAGCGCCTGCTCCTGGGGAATGCGTCGCCCCGGCTTTCCGATCACCACGGCCAACTCGGCTTCATAGTCGAGCTCGGTTGATTCACGGGGCCGCCGTATCGGCTCTTGATGAGCGATCAGACTCGACGGGAAGCGCGCGAAGATTTCCGGATACTCCGGCTTCTTCAGCCCGCTCTCTTGCAGGTGGTCATCGTAGTTGAGACCGACGCACAGAATTTTTGGCGGCGACGGAACCGGCGGCAGCAATCGGACCGACTTCAGGTCGACTGCCGGCGATTGCCCGAGGGTTCGGCCAATACGCAACAGGTCTGCACCTTGCACAATCAGCTCGGGTAGAGTGCCTGGAAATCCACTGTCCGACCGCGAGAGGCCGTGCCATCCCGAACCTTCATCCGCCGCAATTCCGGGAATACCGTGTGTTTCAAAATTGACTATGCGCATAATAAGGATGATCCTCTAGCTCGCTTGCGGACGACTCAGCTCTTCGAGCAGATAAATAAATGACTCATACACTTTGCCCGTGGTTTGTCGCATACCCAACTCGCAAGTCCGATTTGCAGAAACGAAGCAGGTGTCGTCCCCAGCGCTCTGGATTTGTACGATCGTGTCGCGTGTGGCGGAGTGAACCAGCTCGGGATGCAGCAAGCCACGGTCGCCAGCGGTTCCGCAACAAGTGGTCCCCAAAGGAATTTCAGCGCTGTCGGCGAGCGCGACGGCGATTTCGAGGAGGGTCTCACTAAGGCCGAGGTGAGTCGTCGAACAGGTGGGATGGACCAGGATTTTCGGAATCGTCTTGTGAATTCGCAGCGCGGGTAGAAAATCTTTGCACCAGGCAATCGAATCGATGATGGTGATAAGGTTCAGCCGATTCTTACGTTCATCGTCGAGATGCTCTAGTATGTCGTCTTTGAGACCGAGCGTGCACGAAGCCGCGTCCACCACGACCGGCAATTTTCCTCCGTCACTCCAGCGCCACAGCGCATCGCTCATCTGTTCAGACATCCATGTCTGCCCGCGCTTATAACCCTTGGAGCTCCACGGCGTCGAGCAGCAAAGACCTCTCACGTCATCGGGAATCCAGAGAGGCTTGCCCGCGCGTTCAGAAAGAGCCACGAATGTTTCAGGAAGAGCCGGCGATGCGGGCTTGGAGTTGTCCCTGCCGAAGATGCGATTGATGCACGCCGGGAAGTACGCGGCTGCCGCACCCTCGCGTCTCGTCCGGGGAAGGTCGGCCGGAGCGGCGTGCGGCATCGGACCAGCTACTGTGGGGACTAGATCCTTGCTGACAATGCTGCGAGCCACATCAGTCAGGGCCTCAAGCAGATGGGGGCTGGTTATTGTTTGCACGACGTCGGACGCCTTGACACCCTGACGCGCCAACTTCTCCATTTCGGCCCACTTTTTGGCCACATCTAGCGCAACTTCTTCGGCGCCCGTGGAGTGCTGCATCTTTCTGAAGTGTTTGATCAGGGCTCCTGTATTGATTCCGATCGGACAGACATCGGCGCAGGTACCGTCGCCAGCGCACATCTCGATAGCGTCGTATTCGTACTCATGCTGCAGTTGCGTCAGCAGCTTCGACCATTCGGGCTGCCGTGACATCTCCCGACGAAGAACGATGCGCTGTCTCGGGGTCACCGTCACGTTGCGGCTTGGGCACACCGGTTCGCAGAAGCCGCACTCGATGCAGTGAGAAGCGGAATGAACGTCTTCGATTGCTGGAGTGGTCTTGAGATTCTTCAGGTGAATCATCGGATCTCGGCTCAGCAAAACATTTGGAGCCAGGATTTCGTGCGGATCAAGAAGCTGTTTTGCGCGCCACATCAGGTCGGTGAGTTTGTCGCCCCATTCCCGCCGAACAAAGGGAGCCATGTTGATTCCTGTCCCATGCTCCGCCTTCAGAGAGCCGTCATACTTATCAACTACCAACGCAACCAGGTCGCGCATGAAACCGTCGTACTGCTGGCGACTCGCATCTTCGCTGAGTTGGGCAATCATCACGAAATGCAAGTTTCCGTAAGCAGCATGCCCCGCGGCCGAAGGTTCATATCCGTGTTTGGCAAGCAGACCGAGCAAGTCACGAGTCGCATTCGCAAGTTGTGCAGGTGGGAAACAAACGTCTTCAATGATGAGGTTTGTGCCTTGCGGACGCATTTCACCGACAATACCGAGGAGGCCATCACGAATGTGCCATGCGAGCTCAATGGCTTCGATTTCGCGAACGAATTCCAACGGCTGCAGCATTTTCACATCGCGTAGAGAGTCCTCAACCCTTTTCTCGATATCCGCAAGTTCCTGCTCGCTATCAAAACCGAATTCAACCAGTAGTGCCGCGTTCTTTGGATCGAGATCTTTCCAATACTTTGGCGTGCCTTTCATTAACCTGGAGGCTGCGGTCAGGGATGAAGCGACCATGAGTTCGACTGCCTGCGCTCCCAGTTCGACCAGCCTTGCGACGTGCTCGACCGCAGCGTCGATGGTGTCGAATGGCAGCCATGCCACAGTCGTTTTTGCAGGGAGGTGATAAGTCTTGTAGACGGCCTCAGCCACGAAGCCGAGCGTGCCTTCTGACCCAACCATCAAGCGCCGCAGGATTTCTACTGGCGTTTCACCGTCAAGAAACGCATGCATGGCATATCCACAGGTGTTACGGATGCCATACTTCCGAACAATTCGGGCAGAGAGTTCCTTGTCTGCCAGAATCTCCTCACGGATCTTCAATAGTCCCGCTGCCATTTCCGGCTCGGATGCGGCAAAGCGTTCCTCAGCGTGCGGGTCTTCGGTATCGATAATCGTGCCGGTGGTGAGAACGATTTTCATGGCAACGATCGAATGGTACGAATCGATCGCTGGCCGGCAACGCATACCACCCGCATTGTTGGCGAGTACGCCACCGATTGTTGCGGCGTTATAGCTCGCAGGATCCGGTCCCATGCGGCGGGCGTAAGGTTTCAACACTTCGTTAATCCGTCCAAGTGTCGTGCCAACCTTGCACCGAATCCGCGACCCGTTGTCCTCGACTTTCCAGCCGCTCCAGTGTTGTCTCACATCGATCAAGATGTCGTCGCCTTGCGATTGGCCATTCAAGCTGGTCCCGCCGGCACGGAAGGTCGCGTGGCGACCGTTGCGACTGCAATATCGAAAAATGGCTGATACGTGATCGATGTTCTTTGGTTGGGCGATCACTTTCGGGATATATCGGTAAGGGCTAGCATCCGACGCATAGCGCACCAAGTCGCTGATACGATGCCGCACAACATCCTCGCCAAGTATCTCGATCAGCTCTCCCTTGAGCTCTTCCGGAGTTCCCCCAACAAGCTCTTCGTCTACAGCATCCGAGCAGGGTGGCACATCGGGACGGCCGAGGAGTTTGGGGTCTGCTGATAGGAATTTATGCATGATTTTCCCCTATTCGAAATGCGGAGACGAAGTGGTTACTTGCGTGTGACGGTTTGCATGATCTGCCCCATCTCCATCGCATTGCTCGAAGGAATTTCCTGCAGTGACAACGCCAGCTGATCGGTCGGAATTCCGGTGAGATCCTGGAACATCGACCACAGTTGCTTCAGCAGCTCGGTCTTGTCCTCGTCGGTGTGGCCGCTGCGCAAAACACAGTTCAAGGCTGCGGTAGAAGTCTTTTCACCCGCCGCATACCCCGAGCCTTTCGCATAGGAGAGGAAGACCACGCGGACGAAACTGTTGGGAACTTTCATCACCGCGGTATGAATTCGCGTGATTTCCTTGGCGATCTTTGCTTTCTCCTCGTCGGACACAAAGCCATCTTCGGTGATTGCGGTATACAACGGCATTTGCACTACACTCCTGTTGGAACGAAGATCAGCTTCCTGTTCACAAACTCTTCAATGCCAAGGTTGGAAAGTTCTTTGCCATACCCGGAGCGCTTAACGCCTCCGAAAGGCAGCTCAGGAAGACTGACATCGGGATAGTTGATGAAGACCATGCCCGTTTCCATACGACTCGCCACTCGCTTGGCTCTTTCGATGTTTGAGCTGTACACAGATCCGCCGAGGCCAAATGGTGAATCGTTGGCGATCGCAATGGCTTCTTCCTCATCTTTGGCTGGAAAAACAAGCGCGGCAGGCCCAAAAAACTCCTGCCTGTAGGCGGGGTTGTCGGAGGTCACATTCGTCAAAATCGTGGGCTCCAAAAAAGCTCCGACTTCGCCCGCGCGCCCGCCGCCAAGCGCGATCTGCGCCCCGTGACTCGTAGCCTCCTGAATCTGTCGCAGGATGAGCTGCAGAGCTGCATCGGAAGAGACCGGCCCCAAGGTTACGGTTTCATCGAGAGGATCGCCGAGCTTCAGCTTCTTGGCTGCGGCGATAAATCGCGGGAGGAATTTGTCCCACATCGATTTGACTACGATGAATCTCTTTGCTCCTATGCACGTCTGACCGTTGTTTCCGAACCGACCTAGGATTGCCATTTTTACGGTATGGTCAAGATCGGCATCGTCCAAAACAACGAATGCATCACTGCCGCCAAGTTCCATCGTCGATTTCTTCAGGTTTTTTCCTGCGCGCGATGCCAGTGCCTCTCCAGCGCGCTCGGATCCGGTGAGAGCGATACCTTTCACCCGCGGGTCGTCGATCAGAGCCCCGGCTTGATCGTTGCTGAGGAACACGTTGGTGTAAATGCCTTCGGGCATGCCGGCCTCGCGTAGGACCTTTTCAAAAGCCAGGGCACATTGGGGAACGCCAGGCGCATGTTTGACCAGCACCACATTGCCCGACATCAAATGAGGACCGGCAAAGCGAGCCAGCTGATAATAAGGGTAGTTCCAGGGCTGAATGCTGAGCAGCACGCCGAAGGGCGAGTATTCAAGGCGAGCGTCGCCAGCGCCAGAGTCGAGCTTCTTCGGCGCAAGGAACGTTTCGGCTTTATCCGCGAAGTACTGCAAGATGGAAGCGCTCAGCTCCACCTCTCCTCGGCTCTCCGCGATTCTCTTTCCCATTTCCAGTGTGGCGAGGCGAGCGAGTTCTTCCTTCTGTTCGAGAAGTAGCTGAGCGGACCTGCCAATAATTTTCGAGCGCTCGCTGAAAGGCCGCGCCGCCCAAGCTCGAAATGCTTTGTCCGCGGTGGCCAATGCATTCCACATCTGCTCATCGGTATGATCAGGAAAGGTCTTGAGTACTTCTCCCGTTGCTGGATTAACGCTACGGTATGGCACGTTGACTCCTTGTATATTTCTGACCGATCCCCCAGGCCGCCTGCCAGCACGAATTGCAAGCAGCGTGCCAAGTCGGTGATCCGCGTGCAAATTGGTAAACGGTTGAGATTGAGAGGATAGAGATACCCGGTGGAGAACGCCTCGATCAGCCGCCGACGAGAATCCTGTCAGTGTCAATAACGCGTCAATTTGATTGAGCACAGCGTCCTGAACTGCCCAAACCTACATTTCCCAGAGTCGGGAAACGCGCCTTGCAGGCTCTAAGAGATGGTTCACAGCGCGGACGCTGGCGCTTGGCGCAACCA
>Ga0209169_10002997_pt1 | contig 10036 bp, 6 predicted proteins | sample HubBroMetageWRM4_FD_188346 | JGI IMG/M metagenome (GOLD analysis project Ga0209169, IMG submission 188346) | Warmed soil microbial communities from the Hubbard Brook experimental Forest, New Hampshire - Hubbard Brook CCASE Soil Metagenome WRM 4... | ecosystem: Environmental > Terrestrial > Soil...
GAACACGTCGGGATGCGCCTTCTCGATCTCGTCGAACAGCACCACCTGGTAGGGCCGCCGCCGCACCGCCTCGGTCAGCGCGCCGCCCTCGTCATAACCGACATAGCCCGGGGGAGCCCCGATGAGCCGTGCCACCGAATGGCGCTCCATGAACTCCGACATGTCGATGCGAATCATGGCCTCCTCGGTATCGAACAGGAATTCAGCCAACGCCTTGGCGAGCTCCGTCTTACCCACGCCCGTGGGGCCGAGGAACAGGAATGAGCCATTCGGCCGGTTCGGATCCGAGAGCCCCGCGCGCGAGCGGCGGATGGCGTTCGCGACGATGCGCAAGGCCTCGTCCTGACCCACGACCCGCTTCTTGAGCGCGTCCTCCATGTGCAGCAGTTTTTCCTTCTCGCCCTCGAGCATCTTCGAGACGGGAATGCCGGTCGACTTCGAGACCACCTCGGCGATTTCCTCCTCGGTGACCTTGTTGCGCACCAGTTGCGGGGTCTTGTCCTCCGCGGCGAGCGCCTGCTGGAGACGCTTCTCCAGCTCGGGCAACTTGCCGTACTGCAACTCCGCTACCCGACCGAGATTGCCTGCGCGTCGCGCGGCATCGATCTCGAGACGTACCCGGTCCATTTCCTCACGAATTTGCGCAGCGCCCTGCAGGGCCGCCTTCTCGGCTTTCCAGATCTCCTCCAGGTCCGAGTATTCCTTTTCCAACCCACGCAGCGTCTCCTGCAACGTCGCCAGGCGCTTACGGGAAGCCTCGTCCTGCTCTTTCTTCAGCGCTTCCTGCTCGATCTTGAGCTGGATGATGCGGCGCTCGAGCCGATCCAGTGACTCCGGCTTGGAATCGATCTCCATGCGGATCCGCGCGGCTGCCTCGTCGATCAGATCGATCGCCTTGTCAGGAAGCTGCCGGTCCGTGATGTACCGATGAGAAAGCGTGGCGGCCGCGACGATCGCGGGGTCCGTGATGTCGACGCCGTGGTGAACCTCATAGCGCTCCTGCAAGCCGCGCAGGATCGCGATCGTGTCCTCGACCGAGGGCTCGTCGACGAGCACCTTCTGGAAGCGTCGCTCCAGGGCGGCGTCCTTCTCGATGTACTTCCGGTATTCGTCGAGAGTGGTGGCCCCCACGCAATGCAACTCGCCGCGGGCGAGCGCTGGCTTGAGCATATTGCCGGCATCCATGGCGCCTTCGGCTTTGCCGGCGCCCACCATGGTGTGCAACTCGTCGATGAACAGAATGACCTGGCCTTCCTGCTTGGCGAGGTCGTTGAGAACGCTCTTGAGGCGCTCCTCGAATTCACCGCGGAACTTGGCACCGGCGATCAGGGCGCCCATGTCGAGCGCCAGAATGCGCTTGTTTTTCAGGCCCTCGGGGACCTCGTCGTTGATGATGCGCTGGGCGAGACCTTCGACGATCGCGGTCTTACCCACGCCAGGCTCACCGATGAGCACTGGGTTGTTCTTCGTCCGGCGCTGCAGGACCTGGATGGTGCGGCGAATCTCGTCGTCACGGCCGATGACCGGATCGAGCTTCCCCGACGAGGCGCGCGCGGTGAGGTCGACCGTGTACTTCTCGAGCGCCTGGCGGCTGCCCTCTGCATTCGCGTCGTTCACCTTCTCACCACCACGCATCTCCTCGATGGCCTTCTCCACGGCGCCCTTGATGACGCCGGAATCCTTGAAGACCCGCGCGAGATTACGGTCATCGAACGCGGCGAGCACGAAAAGCTCGCTGGCGATGAACTGGTCGCCGCGCTGCTGGGCGAGCTTGTCCGTGATGTTGAGGAGCTTATTCAGCTCGCTCGAGATGTGAATTTCGCCCGGCGTCCCTTCGACCTTGGGCAGTCGGTCGAGCTGGCTGCCCAGCTCGGAGCGCAGCTTGTTGACGTCGGCGCCGGCCTTGATGAGGACCGGGCGTACCGAGCCACCCTGGCTGTCGAGCAGGGCCAGCAGAACATGGGCGGGCTCCAGGAACTGGTGATCCCGGCCCAGCGCAAGCGATTGCGCGTCCGCCAGCGCCTGCTGGAACTGGCTGGTGAGTTTGTCTTGTCGCATAAGGGGTTACCCTGAAAGGGTGAGTGATTGCCCGGGAAATTGGGGGCAAAAGACAATGCCTTCAAGAGCCTGTGGTGCCGGCGCCGCAGGGTGTCTGCGGGACTGCCCGCATGTCATCCGGCCGGCGCCGCGGCCACCGCCCGGCGACCTACTGATGCGCCAGGCTCTCCGCCCAGGCGATCGTCAATACGCCCAATCCCATCAGGATGACCTGAGCAAGACTCGTGCGCGGGTCTGCCCGCCGATGCAGCCCCGGGATGAGGCCCGCGACGGCTATATAGAGGAAACCGGCGGCCGCCAGCGCCAGGGCATACGGAAGCGCGCCGATCGCCCGCTGCAGTCCAAAGTACGCGGCGACACCCCCGATGATGGACGTCAGGCCGGTGGCCATGTTCATGACCAGGGCCCGCCCCCGCGACATCCCTGAATGGACCAGGATGGCAAAGTCCCCGACGCGGTGGGGAATCTCATGCGCGGCGACCGCGAAGGTCGTCACCAGGCCGAGCGGGAAACTGGTTAAAAACGCAGCAGCGATCAGGATGCCGTCGAGAGCGTTGTGCACGCTATCGCCGATGATGACCAGAACCCCCGACGCCGCCGCGCGGCCGTGATCATGGCCGCCCTGGTGCGAATGCCCGTCGTTGTGTGCGTGCCCGTCGCCGTGATCGTGCCCGTGGGCTCGCACGTTGCCATCGCCGTGGTCATGGCCGTGCCCAGCAACGTGGTACCCATTCCCCTCATGGTGGCCATGCCCATTCCCATGCGTATGCCACCACAACACCAGCTTCTCAATGACGAAAAACACCCCCAGCCCCACTAGCAGTGCGATCCCGATGGCGTGCGCGCCGCCCGCTCCAACACCCTCCATAGCCTCCGGCAGCAATGCCAGCAGCGCGGCACCGAGCAATGCGCCCGTCGCGTAACTGACGAAGTGAGGTAGGAGACGCCGGCCCGCTGCCTCCGGCACCAAGAGGAACAGGCCTGCGAACGCCGCGCTGGCTATGCCGCCAACGGCGGTAAAGAAAATGATCCAGACGAGCAACGGCAAGGGCTTGAGCGCTTCTCTCGAACGTAATGAAATATCATATCATGCAGGTCGCGCAGCGCCCCGCGAACCGCGCGTTCCTCACTCCATCCAGATAAGAGCCGCCATGCGACCGCATTGGCCATCGCGCCGATACGAGAAAAATCGCACCGCATCCGCATGGGTGCACCAACCACCACCGGAAATGCTTCGGACACCGAGCGCCGAGAGACGACGCCGCGCGAGCGAGTACAGATCACACTGCCAGCGCTGACGCGCGTTGAGTTCGAAAGCGGACGCCGCGTCAGGATCGTGAGAGACGAAAGCCGCACGCACCTCTTCACCAACCTCGAAATGTTGCTGCCCGATCGTCGGGCCGAGCCACGCAACAAGCTGTGCCGGAGGAACACCCAGGTGGCGAACGGTTTCCTCCAGCACGCCGCCAGCCAACCCACGCCAACCCGCATGCGCCGCACCGACGGCCGACCCATCACACGCCGCAAACAACACGGGCATACAGTCCGCAACCTGAATCACACACACGCGGCCAAGCGCGCGCGTCACGGAGGCATCCGCGCGCAAAATACGCGCCGACAAACGCGCCGACTCGGCCGTTGCGCTCGCGCCCCGCGCCGTCGTCAACGCAGCCTCTGGTCCTTCGTCCCCGCTCCCCGCCGGTGCGCGCCCCACCGGCGCAGGCGCCCCCACATCCAAATCCGCCACCTCAATCCCGTGCACCTGCTGCAACCACACCGGCTCCCCCGGCAACCGCAGCCTTTCCCGCACACGACGCCGGTTCTCCTCAACCGCAGCGCTCACATCCCCAACATGAGCACCAACATTGAGTGAATCGTACGGCGCCCCACTCACCCCACCGGTTCGCAGCGTAAACGCGGCACGCACCCGCGCCGGAGCCGGCCAATCCGGCTCGATGAGATCCAACTCACTCCGCATGCGCGTCCGCCTCGAGCACCGCGACGAGGTGCGCCATATCGGCGGGCAGCGGCGCCTCCCATTCAACTTCCTTCCCGGTGACGGGATGCGCCAGCTTCAAACGCGCGGCGTGCAGCGCCTGGCGCTGGAAGGATTCGAGCTCCTTCACCAGCGCGGGACTGGCGCCTGGCGAAAGCCGACGCCGCCCGCCATAAACGGGATCGCCAACAACCGGGTAACCGATGTGAGCCAGGTGCACTCGAATCTGATGCGTACGTCCGCTTTCGAGCTGCACGTGCAAAAGCGTGTGGGCACGAAAACGCTTCATCAGTCGATAGTGCGTAACCGACGGCCGCCCATCACTGCGCACGGCCATCTTCGTGCGTTGGCTGCGGTGGCGTCCGATAGGCTCATCGACCGTGCCGCCCCCGGTCATCACACCGCTGCATAACGCGATGTAGTGGCGCTCTATCTCGCGCTCAGCCAGGGCGGCGACGAGCGCGGTGTGGACCTCGGGTGTTCGCGCCACCACGAGCAACCCGCTCGTATCCTTATCGAGTCGATGCACCAGCCCCGCCCGTGGCACGACTGCGAGCTTCGGATCCAGGCCCAGCAATGCATTCTGTAACGTGTGCCGCGAATTCCCCGCCCCCGGGTGCACCACCAGGCCCGCCGGCTTGTTGATCACGAACAGGGCGCGATCCTTGAACACAACCTCGAGTGGCATGGCCTCCGGAGCCACCTGCGCGTCCACTTCGAGCTGGGCTTCGATTTCGATCCGCTCCCCGCCGACCACCTTGTCCTTGGCTCGCGGACGGCGGCCGTCGACGCGGATCGCACCGGTCTCGATCCAAGTCTGCAGGCGGGAGCGGGAATATTGCGGGAGCGCGCGGGCCAGGGCCTGGTCGAGCCGCAACCCCTGGAGTTCCGGCGGCAAAGCCAGAGAATGAGTACGGAACTCCGTGACCCCTGCGTCGGTCGGAAGTGGAGGCTGGGGATTCGCTATACTCCCCCGAATTACACGGCGCGTTGCCAAAGATAAAGGCCCTTCTTAATGTCCCTGATCGGTCCGGTGCGCGGCACCGTAGTCGCGTTGTGTATCGCTTTGCTCGCCCTCTCGGGCTGCGCACACAAGAACCGCCAGCTGCAGCAGTCGAGTCCCGACGTTCTCTATAAAAAGGCCAGGAAGGCCCTGAACTCGTACGACTATGGCTCGTCGATCAAGACGTATGAGCAGCTCACCGCCCGATTCCCTTTCACGGACCAGGCCCGCCAGGCGCGGCTCGATCTGATCTACGCATACTACCGCGCGGGTGAAAAAGAGTCCGCGACCGACGCGGCCGAGACGTTCATCCGCGAGAACCCGACCCATCCGCGCGTCGACTACGCGTGGTACATCAAGGGACTCGTCGACTTCGAGCGCCCTCCGAACGCGCTCGAGAAACTGTTCCGTGTCGACCTGTCGCAGCGGCCCCCGAGTACCGCGCGCAAGTCTTTCGCCGCCTTTCGGACTGTGGTCGAACAGTACCCCAAGAGCGAATACGCTCACGATGCGTTACAAAGGATGATCTACCTGCGTAACCGTCTCGCGAATTACGAGGTATACGTCGCGCGCTACTACATGAAGCGAGGCGCTTATATAGCTGCCGTCCAGCGCGCGAAGGGCTGCATCGAACAATACGACGGTGCTCCCGCGGTTCACGACGCCGTGGCGATCCTGGTGGAAGGCTACGACCGCCTGAATCTGCAGCCGCTCGCAGATAAAGCGAAAGAGGTCTACCGATTTAACTACCCCGGCGACGTGCGCGAGGCCACCGCCGAGGTCAGAAGAAAGTGGTGGATGGTCTGGTAGTCAGCGGCTGACAGCGCGGGTTCGCAGTCTAGCGCCGATACCCGTTCGTAATCGGGTAGCGCCAATCGCGCCCGAACGCGCGGCGACTCACCCGCACTCCGGGGGGCGCCTGCCGACGTTTGTACTCGTTGCGTTTCACTAGATCGAGCACGCGCCCCACCGTCGTTCGATCGAAGCCGCGCGCCTCGAGCTCGTCCACCGATAGATCCTCCTCGATGAACGCCTCGAGAATGGCGTCGAGCACGTCGTAAGGCGGCAGCGAATCGGAATCCTTCTGCTCGTGACGCAGCTCGGCCGAGGGCGGACGATCGATCACCCGCTGCGGAATCACGCGCCCCAGCGCGTTGCGGTAAGCGGCAAGACGATAGACCAACAGCTTGCTGCAATCCTTGATCGGTGCAAACCCGCCCGCCATGTCACCGTAGAGGGTGGCGTAGCCGACCGCCATCTCACTCTTGTTGCCCGTGGTCAGAAGCATCTTTCCGGTCTTGTTCGAGATGCCCATGAGCAGCAGCATCCGGCAGCGCGACTGAATGTTCTCTTCACTCGTGTCGGGCGGCCGCCCGGCGAACTCATTCTTCAGCGTCGCGAGCGTCGCCTCAAACATGCTCTCTATGGAGAGCGTGCTGTACTTCACGCCCAGGATGCGTGCCTGCTCCTCGGCGTCCGACAAGCTCATATCGGACGTGTACCGCGAAGGCATCATGACGGCGTGGACCCGGTCCGCGCCCAGAGCATCAACGGCGATGGCGAGCGTCAAAGCGGAGTCAACACCGCCTGACAGACCCATCACGACGCCCGGGAAACCGTGTTTGTTGACGTAGTCACGCACACCGAGCACCAGTGCGCCATATACGCTCGCCTCGTCGCTCAGCTCCGGCGCAATCGGCCCCGGCTTCGGCACGACCTTGCCACGGCCCTGCCGCACGAACTCGACGGGGAAGACGCCTTCCTCGTAAGCCGGCGCTCGCATGACGACCCGCCCGTCGGCGTCCATGACGAACGAGTTGCCTTCAAAGACCAACTCATCCTGCCCGCCCATCATGTTGACGTAGGCGAGCGGTAAACCGACGTCACGCGCCCGAATCCGCGCTATGTCCTCACGCTCGCGCTGCTTGTGCAATTCGAAGGGCGAGGCATTGATGACGACGAGCAGCTCGGCGCCGTCGGAGCGCGCGAGTTGGGTCGACTCAGGCTCCCAGATGTCCTCGCAAACGAGCATGCCGACCCTGAAGCCCTGGCGGTCCACCACGGTGGGCTGCGCCCCGGGCTGGAAATAGCGCTTCTCGTCGAAGACCTTGTAGTTCGGCAGCTCGGCCTTGCGATGAATCGCCGAGATCACACCGCCGGCAATGAGGGCGGCCGAGTTGTAGATGCCAGCGCGGGTGTACTCGGGGAAGCCGATCACGACGCTGGCGTCCTGCACTTCCTGGCGCACCCGCTCCAGGCCCATCTCGATCTGGCGCCGGAAACCGCGATGGAACAGCAGGTCTTCCGGTGGGTAACCGGACAGCGTCAGCTCCGGAAACAGGACCAGGTCCGCCCCGAGCTCGGCACGCGCGCGGCGCGCCGTAGTGATCACACGCGTCGCGTTGCCATGCACGTCGCCAACCAGCAGGTTGAGCTGTGCGAGTGCAATTTTAAAAGAGTCGCTCATGAGTCCGCCTGGGGAAGCCCCCGGCTGGTGCTGGTGCTCGCGGACCTATTGTTCCACGACTCAGCGGCGTTTGCCGCGAGCCGGAGGGGCCACCTTGGCCTTACCCTTGGCTTTGGTGAACGCTTTGGCCTTGGGGCCGGCCTTCGCTTTGCCCTTGGCGGGTGCTTTGGCTGCGCTCTTCTTCGGGGTGGTTTTCGCCGGAGCATTGCGCTTCGGAGTCGATTTACCCTTGCTCTTGGCTTTCGAGGTTACCGCAACCTTCGAGCCGCCCGAGGAAACCGCCACCGGCATCCCAATTGCGCTGACCAGCCGAGGAGCTTTTGCAGCCGCACGCGCACGCCGCTTCTTCAGCAGCTCATTCATTGCGGTGCCCAGCTCGGCGGGGGATTTCACCGTCTTCACGCCCGCGCGCTCAAACGCCTCGTACTTGTCCGCCGCAGTACCTTTACCACCCGCGACGATAGCGCCCGCATGACCCATCCGCTTACCGGGCGGTGCGGTCACTCCCGCGATGTAGGCGACGACAGGCTTCGTAACGAACTTGTGAATGAAATCCGCGGCCGCTTCCTCGTCGCTGCCACCGATCTCACCTACGAGAATGATGCCCTCGGTGCGCGGATCGCGCTCAAACAGCTCCAGCACGTCGATGAAATTCATGCCGCGCACCGGATCGCCGCCGATGCCGACACAGGTGCTCTGTCCGAGACCGATGTTGGTCGTCTGGAAAACCGCTTCGTACGTGAGCGTGCCCGAACGCGACACGATCCCGACAGCGCCTTTCTTGTGAATGAATCCCGGCATGATGCCGATCTTGCATTCCTCGGGCGTTATCACTCCCGGGCAATTCGGGCCAACCAATCGCGTCGCCGAGCCGGCCAGCACGGACTTCACGCGAACCATATCGTTCACGGGCACGCCTTCGGTGATGCACACCACGAGCTCGATGCCTGCATCCGCCGCCTCGAGAATCGAGTCCGCAGCACCCGCCGCGGGCACATAGATCATGCTCGCGGTCGCGCCCGTCTCCCGAACCGCGTCCTGCACGGTGTCGAACACAGGAAGGCCGAGATGCGTCTGGCCGCCACGTCCGGGGGTAACACCGCCGACGAGCTTCGTGCCGTACGCCAACGCCTGCTCAGAATGAAAAGTACCCTGCTTGCCGGTAAATCCCTGGCAAATAACGCGGGTGTTCTTATTAACCAAAATACTCATTAGCTCTAGCCCTTCGCCAGCGCGACGACTTTGCGCGCGGCGTCTGTCAGATCGGAGGCCGGGGTGATGGTGAGGCCACTCTGGGCCAACGTCTCGCGTGCCTTGTCGGCGTTCGTGCCCTCGAGGCGCACGACCACGGGCACTTTCACTCCGACATTTTTCACGGCGTTGATCACACCGTCCGCGATGAGATCACAACGAACGATGCCGCCGAAAATATTCACCAGCACCGCTCTCACCTTCGGATTCGAGAGAATGAGCTGGAAGGCTGCCGTCACCCGCTCGCTCGTGGCGCCACCGCCAACATCGAGGAAATTTGCCGGCTGGCCGCCATGGAGCTTGATGAGGTCCATGGTCGCCATGGCGAGGCCCGCGCCGTTCACCATGCAGGCGATGTCACCATCGAGCGACACATAGTTCAGGTCGTGCTCGCTGGCACGACGCTCCATCGGATCTTCCTGGCTCGGGTCACGCAGCTTGGCAAGGTTCGGATGGCGGAACACCGCGTTCGCATCGATATTGATCTTCGCATCCAGCGCGACGAGGTTCCCCGCCTTCGTCACGATCAGCGGATTGACCTCGAGCAGACTGGCATCATTTTCGATGTACAGCTTGTATAGGGCCGCGGCGATCGACTGGAACTCCGCGATTTGCGCGCCTTTGAAACCCAAGCCGAACGCAATCTGCCGTGCCTGGTAAGGCTGCAGCCCCGCTGCTGGATGGATGTTGACCGTGAGGATTTTCTCGGGCGTCTTGGCAGCGACTTCTTCGATGTCCATGCCGCCCGCGGCGGACGCGATCAGAGCGATGCGTCCCCGCTCCCGATTCAGCGTCAAAGAAACGTAGACCTCACGCTCGATCTCGGAGCCCGACTCGACGTAGACGCGCTCGATGGGCAAACCATCCTCCGCCGTCTGCTTCGTGACCAGTCGAGTGCCGATCATGTGCTCGGTGGCAGAACGCACGGCAGCCAAGTCGCGCACGACCTTGACGCCACCTGCCTTGCCGCGACCGCCGGCATGCACTTGCGCCTTCACCACCCATACCGAACCACCTATCGCCTCAGCCGCCGCTGCGGCCTCGTTAGCATTCGCCGCTACGCGTCCCGCGGGAACCGCGATGCCGTAGCTGCGGAAGATGTCCTTCGCCTGATACTCGTGCAGATTCATCGTCACCGCCGTACGCGCAAAGCGAGCATTCTCCCGAAAATCGCGGTGCGTGACCAGCATTGTGCACGATGTGCCGCGCATCTCACCGGACGGCGAACTGATAGAGTATTTTCCCGGCGCGCGGCGCCGAT
>Ga0209169_10002998_pt1 | contig 10032 bp, 11 predicted proteins | sample HubBroMetageWRM4_FD_188346 | JGI IMG/M metagenome (GOLD analysis project Ga0209169, IMG submission 188346) | Warmed soil microbial communities from the Hubbard Brook experimental Forest, New Hampshire - Hubbard Brook CCASE Soil Metagenome WRM 4... | ecosystem: Environmental > Terrestrial > Soil...
CCCGATGACCGAGGATATGCCGCTGGCCGCCACCGGCGTCAAGGGCCGGGCCCGGGCCGCCATGACCGCCGAGCTGCTGGCCGCCGCCGACGCCGACCGGGTCCGGATCGCCATCGGGCGGGCCTCGGACTTCTTCGGCCCCGGCGTCACCCAGGGCTCCACGCTCGGCGAACGGGTCTTCGGCAACGCCCTGGTCGGGCGGCGCGCCGACTTCATCGGCAACCCCAACCTGCCGCACACCTACAGCTACGTCCCCGACATCGCAGCCGGCCTGGCCACCCTGGGCACCGACGCCCGCGCCGTCGGCCAGGTCTGGCACTTGCCCGGCCCGGCGACCGTCACCACCCGGGCGCTACTCGACCTGGTGGCCACCGAGATCGGGCATCCCGTCGGCGTCCGGTCGCTGCCCAAACTGGCCGTGCGGGGCCTGGGCCTGGTCAACCCGATGCTGCGGGAACTGGCCGAGACGTACTACCAGTTCGGCGAGCCCTTCGTGCTGGACACCAGCAAATACCAGGCCGCGTTCGGAGCGGCCGGCACCCCGCTGGCCGAGGCCATCGGCGCGACCATGGCCTGGTACCGGGCCCGGACCAGCACGCGGCCGTCGGCAGCCGTCCCCGGCAGCTCATAGGACCAGAAGGCACACCTATTCCTCGCCCGCGGGCGCGGCACCACCGACCGCCGCTATGTACCCCGGACGGCGGTTGCAAGCGTCCGCGGCCAATCGGCATGGCCTTCCTGTCCCCGTCGGTCGAACTGGCCGGCGGCAGCGAAACAGCGGCCGCGCGGCTCGCGTCCGCCATCGTGGCCACGGCGCACGGCCACGCGATGCTCATGCTCGACGGCAGTTTCGGCTCCGGCCCGCACGCGGTCGAGGCCGCCACACAGCAGGCAGCCGCCGCAACACTGGCCCTGATCAGCGGCCGGGGCTGCCTGACACCGGCAGCAGCTGAGCGCCTGCCAGGCAACGACTAATGGCGCCCCCTGACAGCCGATTGCCTGCCAGGCCTCCAGCTCCACGCCAGCGCTACTAAAGCAAGGCGGCTACTCGAAGGGCCGCGGCGAGCGAGTCGGCTGCGGTCTGCGACCAGCCAAATTGGGTGGGCCCGTCTACCATGGATCCGTGAGCGAGCCAGAGTTTGCTGTCCGTGCCGAGGATCAGCCGGCGTGGGCAGAAATCGTGCGCAGGGCCGAACGTGGCGAGTCGGTCGCGGTCATCGCGCACGGCGACCACGTAGCCGACGTCGTGCCCTCGGGTGAGCTGGACCGGCTGCGCGACACGATCGAGGTACTGTCTGATAGCGAGCTGGTGCGTGACCTGCAAGAGGGCCTGGCTGATGCGCGTGCAGGGCGGGTGTTTTCCGCCGGGCAGGTCGCGGCTGACCTGGCCGCCCGACGTGTCGCTGACGAATGAGCGGGCCTGAGCCGTACACGGTTACCTTCACCCCTGCGGCGCGGCGGCGGCTTGGCAAGTTGCCGTTGTCAGCCGCGACCGCGCTGTATGAGCACCTGGCTGGCCCGGTGGCCACAAACCCGCACCGGCTGGGCAAGCCGTTAGACGTACCTTTCGAGGCCGTCCTGTCAACCCGGCGCCGGCAGCTCACACTTCTTACGGCGGTCCTGGGGTGATGGGCCGTCAGCTGGCCAGGCTGGCGGAATATGCGCGGCGTCCGCGTGTCACGGTGCAGGTGTTCCCGTTCTCGGCGCCGGATTGCCCGGGGTCGCAGGGTCCGGTGACGATCTTTGATTTCCCGGGCGCGGCGAGCGTGGGGTATGCGGAGGGTCATGAGGCTGGGAGGATCATCGAGGCCCCGGCCGACATGGCTAGGCTGGTGATGATGTTCGATCATCTCCGCGCGGGAGCGCTGACCCCGGCTGAGTCCGCGCGGTTCATCGAGAACCTACAGCAGGAGTGATCACGGTGAGTGACTCACTGAGGTGGAGAAAGAGCCGCCGCTCGGCTCAGGGCAACTGCGTCGAGGTTGCCTGGCACGATGGCCGCGTGCTGGTGCGCGATACGCAGGACCATATCGGCCCGGTGCTGCGGTTCAGCCTGGCGGCGTGGCGCCGGTTCGCCGGGCAGGTCAAACGCCCGTTAACGTCGGTCCGGCTGAGGGGCCGGATCGGCGAGAATGCGTGCAGGGAGCGCTTTGGTGTCTCGGGGCGCTCTCTTCGCTGTGTTTGGAGTTGTTTCCTCGCTGGCCAGGATCGGCGGGGATTAGGGTGTCGGCGCGGCGGTGTGCTGGGTTCCTCCTGTGCCGGGGCCGGCGTGGTAGGCGAGTCGTGGCTGGCGCGCGGAGCGCGCCCCCGGGTGGGGTAAGGCCGGAGGGGTCCATAATCTACGGCTCAATTGAGGGAAACAATAAATGAAGTAGTCCGGCCAGGTGTTCCGGTGGTTCTGCCCGGCAGCGCAGGTTCGCGGTGACAAGGCGGATAGCGGAACCCGGCCATTACGGCGCCTGGTGCATGGCTTGTAGGGCGGTGTTGGTCCGTATGGCGGGGACCGGAGCGTCACCAGGGTGGGTGGGCCGTCTTCTCGGGGCTTGCTGTTTCCGTGCTTAGCCGTGCGGCGGGTCGCGGGGGCCGAGTGGGAGTGCCCGACGTCGAGCCGCCGGGGCCTGACCGGGTCGGCGGTCAAGCCCCGGGTCGGAGGTCAGAGGTGGATCGCCGCTTTGATGGTCAGGCGGCGGGCGGGGTAGGTGTCTGCAGAGTTGGCGGGGTTCCCTCTCTGGTTGACGCTCGGCAGCTGATGTGATAGTTATTCACATTGTGAATGACTATCACATAGACCGGCAGGCGTCTCCGTCTAGAGCAGTGCTGGTGACGGGGTGCTCCTCGGGTATCGGCCGGGCGAGCGCGCTTGCCCTGGTCCGGGCCGGGTTTCCCGTCTGGGCGTCGGCGCGGAAGGCAGGCAGCCTCGGGGAGCTGGAACAGGCGGGCTGCCGGGTGCTCGAACTGGACGTGACCGACGAGCAATCCCGGGTCGCCGCGGTGCGGCGGGTCGAGGCCGAGCACGGGGCGGTCGGGGTGCTGGTCAACAACGCCGGGCATGGTGGCGGCGGGCCGGTGGAGGAGGTGCCGCTGAGTATGGTCAGGGAGGTTTTCGACACGAACGTGTTCGGGCTGGTCGGCATGTGCCAGCTCGTGCTGCCCGGCATGCGCGCCCGGCGCGGCGGCATGATCGTCAACCTCGGATCGGCCGCCGGCCTGGTGACTCCCCCGACGGGCTGCCCGTACGCCATGACCAAGTACGCGGTGGAGTCGCTGTGCGACGCGCTCCGCCCGGAGGTGGCGCCGTTCGGGGTCCGGGTCGTGCTGATCGAGCCCGGCGCGGTGCGGACCCGGTTCCTGGCCAACAGCGAACTGCACAAGCCCGGCGGTGACGGCGGCGGACCGTACGCGGCCTACAAGGCGAACGTGGACAAGATGACCGCCCGCGCCCACCATGACGGTGCCCGCGCCGTGCTCGACCCGGATGATGTGGCGCGGGTGATCGTCAGGGCGGTCACCGCCCGGCACCCGAAGGCACGCTATAAGGTCGGCTCCCAGGCCCGTCTTGCCCCGGTGGCGCGGCGGGTCCTCGGCGACCGCGGGTGGGACGCGTTCATGCGCCGCATGGTGCCCTTCCCCGCACCGCAATGACCGGCCACGGCCAGGCCGCGGCCGGACCGGCTAAGCGGAGCCGCTACCACCACGGTGACCTGCGCCAGGCGTTGATCGAGACCGCCATCGAGATGCTCGGCGAGCGCGGCGCCGAGGCGTTCTCGATGGCGGAGGCCAGCCGCCGCCTCGGCGTCGCGGCATCCGCGCCGTACCGGCACTTCGCCGACCGGGACGCGCTGCTGGCCGCGGTCGCGCTCCGGGCCGCGGGTCTCCTCGCCGAGCAACTCGACCGCTACGCCGCAGCCGGGCCACCGGCACAGCGGCTTGCCGCCGCGGCCCGGGCCTACGTGCACTTCGCCGACGATCAGCGGCCCCTGTTCCAGGCCCTGGCCGGTTCCGGGCTCAGCAAGGACAGCCGTCCCGAGATCGCAGCCGCCGCACAGGCCATCGGCATAGCCTTCCTGTCCCCGTCGGCCGAACTGGCCGGCGGCAGCGAAACAGCGGCCGCGCGGCTCGCGTCCGCCATCGTGGCCACGGCACACGGCCACGCCATGCTCATGCTCGACGGCAGTTTCGGCTCCGGCCCGAACGCGGTCGAGGCCGCCGCACAGCAGGCAGCCGCCGCAACACTGGCCCTGATCAGCGGCCGAGACTGCCTGACACCGGCGGCAGCTGAGCGCCTGCCAGGCAGCGACTAACGGCGCTCCTGACAGCCGATTGCCTGCCAGGCCTCCAGCCCGGCTGCGGTCGGCGAAGGCGCTTCAGTGGTGATGGCCGTGCCGCCCGAGGGTCTCCACGGGGGTCGCGCCGGGGCGGGTCCACTGCGGCACGGGGCGGCTGGCCGGGCCCCAGGTGGCGTTGCCGTCCGCGTCCGAGCGCCAGGACCAGCAGGAGTGGCGCCCCTCTGGCCAGCCCTCGGGCTTGTCCTCCCACGCCTCGCCCCGGCCGTAGGGCGTCATGTCGAGCAGGCCGAGGGACCCGTTGACCCGCTCGTTGCCACGGCCCGTCGTGGAGTAGGTGAGGAACACCCGGTCGCCGTCGCGCAGGAAGCAGGTGATGTGACCCATGTTGCCGCCGACCGGCGCGTCCACGTCGCGCACTGAGTACCAGGGCTGGGTGTAGCCCATGAACTCGACGTAGGAGGCCACCTCGTCCCAGCGGCCCGTGGTCAGGATGGCGAACGAGACGCCGCGGGCGTTGAGGTAGACGGCGTCCTTCAGGTGCCAGGCCGTGGTGGTGCAGCCCTCGCACTGCCCCTGGTGCGGCGCGCCGTCGTACCACATGTGCTTGTAGACCACGAGCTCGTCGCGGCCCTGGAACAGGTCCAGGAACGGGACCGGGCCGTCGGGTCCGACGACCTCGGCCGTCCCGTCGAACTCCACCATCGGCAGCCGGCGGCGGGCCGCGGCGAGGGCGTCGCCCGCGCGGGTGTGGGCCTTCTCGCGGACCAGAAGCTCGTCACGGGCGGCCTGCCAGGTGGCCAGGTCAACGACGGGCGGCCAGCCAGGCAGCGCGGTGGCCGGGTCGTGCGGCGTGGTCGTCATGGTGTCCTCCGTGGTGTCTGGTGCCGGGCAGCGCCTGCGACGTCCTGCGACTGTCACCAGACCAGACTCGCGACCCGGCCGCAACTCATCGCGGCAGCGGCGCCCCCGGCCGAGCCTGCACGGACCTCGTCGCAAACGGGCTTGTCACGATGTGAGACGAGATCGAGGTGCCGTTATGCGAGGATCGAGGTACGAAGTCGTAGGCTGGCAAGCAGGAACGAGGAGTTGTGGTCCGGACGGACGACACATCGCCGCAGGTGCCTGGGCTGACTGTTGCTCTTGACACGCCATCAGCGAAGATTCTCGCCGATCAGGCATCGATCATCCAGGACCTTCAATTTGTCATGGATTGCTGTAAACGGCTGCTCACAGAGCTGGAAAGACCTTCCGGCGACCGGGACGGGGTTGTGCCGCAGGCGCTCTGGTCGGCTGCCCTGGTGGCCTACGCTCGCTGTTTCGGCAAGGGCAAGCGTCTGGGGCTGGCGACCGAAGATGTACGGAATCTGCCTCTGCACGGGGCAGTAATGAAATTCCATGAATGGATTATCGGGGAAGGCAATAAGCTTACCGCGCATCCAGCAAACCCATTTGAGGCAGCCAGGATCGGCGCCGCTCTTTCCCCGCCCGAGGCGGCAGAGCGGCGGGTGGAAGGCATAGCGATTTTCTCCGCGAGCCGTGTCCTTATCGATGCCATCGGCGTGCGGCAGCTGGGCGGCCTGGCATCAGAACTGGCAAAGCAAACCGCGGAGAAAGCGCAGAAACAGCAGGACTCGGTACTGGCCGATGCGCAGCAACTGGACATAGACAGCCTGTACGCATCGCCGCCGCTGAGCACGCAGCCACCCGCCGCCGGAGACGCACCATAGGCGAGTCGGCCCTCAGTCTGCGGTGTCTGGCGGGAACTCGACGGGGTAGGGCTCGGCGAAGTCCGCGGAGCGGCTGACGGCGCGCCACTTGAGGTCCTCGGCCAGGAGTCGCTCGTCGAGCCGGATCGAACCCTCGGCCGCGGTCACGCCGAGCGGCAGGTGATACGGGACGTCGCGGCGCTTGGCCACCTGGACCAGGATCTCGGCGGCGCGCACGGGGTCGCCTGCCGGACCCTCGGGGTTCTGCCGTACCCGCCGGTTGATGGCGCCGACGGTGTCGGCGTAGGCCTCGGGGACGTCATGGACGATCATCGAGGAGCCGGCCCAGTCCGTCTTGAAGCCGCTCGGCTCGACGACGATCACCTTCACGCCGAACGGCGCGGTCTCTGCCTGGAGCACCCGGCTGAAGCCGTCGATGGCGAACTTGGCGGCCTGATACGAGGCGATGCCTGGCGAGCCGCCGACGCGTCCGCCCATGGACGAGAACTGCATGATTATCCCGCTGCCCTGCTCGCGGAGCACTGGGATCGCCGCCTTCGAGACGTGGTAGACGCCCCAGAAGTTGGTCTCGAACTGAGCGTGGAAATCTTCGTCGGTGGTGGTCTCGATCGGCGACACGTTGGCGTAGCCGGCGTTGTTGACGATGACGTCGAGGCGGCCGAAGCGGTCGCGGGCCTCGCCGATCGCCGACGCGGCGGCGGCCGCGTCGGTGACATCGAGGGCGATGGCGTGGATGCTGTCGCCGTAGGAGGCGACGAGGTCGGCGAGTTGCTCGGGCCGGCGGGCGGTCGCGGCGACGAGGTCGCCGGCCTCGAGCGCGGCCTGCACGAGGGCGCGACCGAAACCGCGCGAGGAACCTGTGACGAACCAGACTTGCTTCATGCCAGTTAGTACAACACAGTTTTGTTAATAACGCAACTTTGTTGCGCTAAGATTGGCGGATGACGGTGCCGGACTTCCAGCGGGCACGCAGTGCCGAGGCCAAGCAACTGCGCGAGTCGGCGATCCTGGAGGCGGCCCGCACGCTGGGGGCCGAGCGGGGCATCCGGCAGATCACGCTGACTGACATCGCCGAGGCGGTCGGCATGCACAAGTCCGCGTTGCTGCGCTACTTCGAGACGCGCGAAGAGATCTTCCTGCGGCTCACCGCGGACGGCTGGCGGGAGTGGTCGGCCGCGCTGCGGACGGAGCTCGAAGGGCTCCAGAGCGTCCACGGGACCCAGAGCGTCCACGGGACCCAGGGGGTCTCGGGGGCCCAGGAGGTCTCGGTGGTCTCGGCGGCGACGCCCGCGGCCGTGGCGGGAGCGTTTGCGAGCACGCTCGCGGCCCGGGGCCTGTTCTGCGACTTGCTGGCGCAGGCGCCGCTCAACCTGGAGCGGAACGTCTCGCTGGAGACGGTGCGCGCCTTCAAGCTCGTCACTCTGGCCGAGGTGAAGGCGATCGTGGCCGCGGTGCGGCGGCTGCTGCCGGCGCTGAGCGAGCTGGACGGGGTTGACCTCATCGCGGCGGCGACCGCGATGTCGGGCGCGTTCTGGCAGATGGCGACGCCCGGGCCGGAGGTCGCGGCCCTTTACCGCAGCGACCCTCGTCTCGCGCACGCGGTGGTCGATGTGGAGCCGAGGGTCGCCAGGCTGCTGGCGGCAATGCTGGCGGGAATGCGCGCCTAGTCCCCGCGCAGATCGTCGGCCGGCCCGACGGCGAAGGCACCGGGCGCTGGCACCGGGCACTGCCACCGGGCACTGCGGTGTCACCAGTGCTCGTTCGGCCAAGAAAGGAATTGACGATACGGCGGCCCGGGGCGCGGGAGAGCGGCGGGGTGTCGACGGTCACAGGTCAGATATTTGAACAGTCAACTACATGTAGCTCGTGTCCTCTGATGTCGGGCTCGCACGCACACAGCACGGCGAGCACAAGCAGAGGAGAATCCGTGAAAATGCGACGAGCACTAATGGCCGTTGCGGGTGGCGCAGCCGCGGTGCTGATAGCTGCATCGCCCGCGCTGGCCGCGGGGACGTGGCAGGTCGACAGCAGCCCCAACCCGGCCGGAAGTACCTTTTCCCAGCTGAATGCCACCTTCGCCGCCTCCCATACCCAGGCCTGGGCGGTGGGCCAGACCCGGGTGGCGGCAAGCGGCGACGGCTTCGAAACGTTGATCGAGGAGTGGAACGGCTCGACCTGGAGCGTCGTTCCTGGCGCACCGGCCAGCGTCTCCGCGTCCTCGCTTAACGGTGTCTCGGGGTCGGGCCCCAGCGACATCTGGGCCGTCGGCCAGAACGCCGGTACCAGCTTCATCGAGCACTGGAACGGCCAGTCCTGGAGCCACGTCGCCTCCCCGGCCAGCGAGCCGCCGGATGGCCAGCTGAACGCGGTCAGCGCCGACAGCCCCACCGACGCCTGGGCGGGCGGCTCGGCCATGAATGCCAACGACCAGGTCGCGCCGCTGATCGAGCACTGGAACGGCACGCAATGGAGTGTTTCCCCCGGCGCGATCAGCGGCGGCGAGATTCTCTCCGTCGCCGCGATCTCCCCGGCCGATGTCTGGGCTCTGGCCGCCGTGGGCAAGGGGAACCCCGCCGTCATCGAGCACTGGAACGGCAGCCAGTGGAGCATCGTCTCGCTGCCGGTCAGCGGGACCCTGCACGGCCTCAGCGCGGTGTCGGCCAATGACGTGTGGGCGGTCGGCAACGACGGGCTCATCCTGAACTGGAACGGCACCCAGTGGAGCCAGGTCGCCAACCCAGCCGGCCAGGGCGCGAGCCTGGAAGGGTTGGACGCGCTCAGCGCCAACGACGTCTGGGCCATCAACCTAAACGGCTCCGTGACCGAGCAGTGGAACGGTACCCAGTGGACCGCAGTGCCCCCGGCCAACGCGTTGCCTGCCGGCTTCAGGACCGCCGGCGGTTTCATCTGGAGTGGCGGCAGCCTGTCCGGCCTGACGGGCGGCCCGCTGTTCGTCGTCGGCAGCACGGACAACGAGACCACGATCCTGCAGCAGCCCCAGCCGTAAACCCTGCGCCGTCAGCCCCGGCCGGCCGGCCGGGGCTGACGGCGCTCTGGATCAGCGATGGCGATCCCCTATCAGCAGTGCTGAGCACGACAGGCCAGGCGGTTTACGGGCGCGACGGCGTGAGCGAATCCCGGCCCGGCCTCCTGACTCCCCGGCGGGACACATGCCACACTCTCGCGCTATGAGTGATCAGCCCGGAGTTGATGGTCAGCACCGGGCCGCGGGCTTCTGCCCGTGCTTCCCTGTCACCGACATGCGCGCTGCTCTCGCGCACTACGAACAGCTGGGCTTCGAGGTCATGCGCTACGAAGACGGGGCAGAGTGGGCCTGGGCCTGGGCCTGGGCCCGGTTCGGCACGGCCGAGCTCCACCTGTACCTGAAAAAAGACCATGACCCGGCACGGACCGCGGCGGCCGCCGACCTGACCGTCAAGGACTGCGACGCGCTCGAACGACAGTGGAGCGCAACGGGCGTTCCAGGCACGAGCGACCCATACGACACGGCGTACGGAACGCGAGAGGCCGCGCACGTAGATCCCGACAACAATCTCATCAGGTTCGGGTCCCCGCTCAAGCGGACTTGATCACGGCAGCTCAGTGGCTCGCCTGTCCAGGCACGCGGGGATTCTCGGAGTCGTGTGCCGGCGGTCCATCCGGCCGGCGGTCGCCAGGATCGTGATGGCCAGCAGCAGCCCGAGGGCAGCGGTGGCTGTGTCGGGGATCGTATAGGGGCCGCTGAAGCCGGACGCGGCCGCTTGCGGGGTCGACGCGCCGCCGATGAGCAGCGCGGTCCAGCCTGCCCAGCGCTGGCCGACCTGGCATCCGCGCGCGGTCCGCGCGGTCAGTACGGCTGCGGCCAGACCGGAAGCGACCAGTCCCGCGGTCGGCGCTGGATGCCGGGCTGCCGTCATGACCAGACCGCACCGGGTCAGGTCCAGGGCTGCCGCGGCAAGCAGCAACACCACGATCAGGCGCCGAACGACCTGGGCCGCTGCGGCAGCCGTCACCTTCTC
>Ga0209169_10002999_pt1 | contig 10027 bp, 8 predicted proteins | sample HubBroMetageWRM4_FD_188346 | JGI IMG/M metagenome (GOLD analysis project Ga0209169, IMG submission 188346) | Warmed soil microbial communities from the Hubbard Brook experimental Forest, New Hampshire - Hubbard Brook CCASE Soil Metagenome WRM 4... | ecosystem: Environmental > Terrestrial > Soil...
GCCCAGTGCGCCCGCAGTCGGCCGGAGGCGGCCGCACAGCCCCTTTCGGGGGTACGGGGACACGGCGGACCAGCCTGCGAGCCCGGAGGCGGAAGGCGGCCGCTGAAGGCCTGAGGCGGCAGGCTCGGCCAGAGAGGCTGGGGCGGGGGCCGGATGCAAGAAGCCGGAAGCCGACGGGCGTTGGCGGCCGGGGCCAAGATGCCGACGGGCGGATGCTCGGGATAAGACCGCCGACGGGCGGAGGCTCGGGATAAGACCGCCGACGCGCGGAGGCTCGGGATAAGACCACCGACGCGCGGAGGCTCGGGGTAAGAGCTCGGGCAGGAACCGCCTCAGCCGGCCCGGACCTCGACACCGCCAACCGTCCGCTTGCCGCGCCGCAGCACCAGAAACTTGCCGTGCAGCAGGTCGCTGGCTGCCGGAACCGCGTCCTGGTCGGTCACCTTGGCGTTGTTCAGGTAAGCGCCACCCTCGGCGATGGCCCGCCGGGCCGCCGACTTGCTCGCGACGATGCCGACCTCCGCCATGAGGTCGGCGACGGGCGGCAACGCGTCTGCGGGCGCCGACAGCGTGACCGACGGCACCTCGGCGAGCGCCGAGGCCAGGGTCTTCTCATCCAACGCTCGCAGCTCTCCCTGGCCGAAGAGCGCCCGGCTGGCGGCGACAACCCGGGCGTACTCCTCGGGCCCGTGCACCAGCGTGGTTACGTCCTCGGCCAGCACCCGCTGTGCGGTGCGCGCCGCGGGGCGTTCGGCGGTCTGGTGCTCCAGATCCTCGATCTCCTCGCGGCTGCGGAACGTGAACACCCGGAGCAGGTTGGCCATCTCGGCATCCGACCGGTTGATCCAGAACTGGTAGAACGCGTACGGGCTCATCAGGTCCTCGGTGAGCCAGACCGCCTCGCCCTCGGTTTTCCCGTACTTAGTCCCGTCCGGCTTGGTGATCAGCGGCGTGGCCAGCGCGTGCACGGAATGGCCAGTCACCCGGCCAATCAGGTCCACGCCTGAGACCAGGTTGCCCCACTGATCGCTGCCGCCGGTTTGCAGCGTGCAGCCGTAGCGCTGGTGCAGCTCCAGGTAGTCGTATGCCTGCAGGATCTGGTAGCTGAATTCGGTGTAACTGATCCCGCCACCCTCGAGGCGCGCCTTCACAGCTTCCCTGGCGATCATGCGGTTCACGGAGAAGTGCTTTCCGATGTCCCGCAGGAAGTCGAGGGTGAGCAGGTTCTCGGTCCAGTCCATGTTGCTGACGAGCAGGGCGCCTGACGGACCTGGCTCGAAGTCCAGGAAACGCGCCATCTCGGCACGGAACCGGTCGACCCACGCTGCGACAAGCTCACGCGGGTTCAGATTTCGCTCGGCCGATTTGCCGCCGGGATCGCCTATCAGCCCCGTCGCCCCGCCGACCAGCGAGATCGGCGGGTGCCCGGCGAGCTGGAACCGGCGCAGGGTGAGCAGCTGGATCAGGTTGCCGATATGCATGCCCGCGGCGGTCGGGTCAAAGCCGCAATACAGGGTGACCCGTTCGGTGGCCAGAGCCTTGCGCAGGTCCTCCAGGTCGGTGGACACGGCGATCAGGCCGCGCCAGCTCAGGTCGTCGATGATGTCGGTCACTGGGGAATCGTCCCACCTTCGGGGCCTCGCGTAGTAACTGGTTTTGCCCTGGCACGCCGCGGAGCGTATGCGCGGTACACGGAGACCGCGGGATCGCCGGTGATCCAGAAACGCCAGGCTACGTCCGCCGCACGGCTGACGCCGACCCTGGGCCCGGTGCTGACGTCCGCCCCGGGAACGGGCTTCTGCGCGGCGTAAACACGCAGCGGCGAGGCGGCTACGCAGACGTCGGAGCCGTTCTGCGCCCGGTCGATCGCGAGTGCCTCGCACATCCGTGCCGGGCCGCGCGCCAGGTCGATCTCTCTCGGAACCGTGCTGCGCGCCGTGCTCCGGCGGACGCCAGCCCGGCCGTCGGCCCCGGGCCCCCCCGCCGTGCCGTAACGCCGGGCGGACGCCAGCGCGGCGCCGTCGATGACCAGCCCGGACCGCAAGAGCACGGCTGAGGCGTCGCCCTCACCCTGGCAGACCAGGTTCACGCAGAAGTGCATGCCGTACGTGAAGTACACGTAGGCGTGCCCCGGCGGCCCGTACATGACCGCGTTGCGCGCGGTCCGGCCGCGGAAGGCGTGCGAGGCGGGGTCGGACGCCCCGGCGTACGCCTCATCCTCGGTCAGCCTGACGGCGACCAGCCCTTCGGCGGTCTGGTGTACGAGCACGCACCCCAGGAGGTCCGGGGCGACCTCGACAGCCGGGCGCGCGAAGAACTCCCTGGGCAGCAGCTCGGTCTCGGGTAGAGAAGGCACACGAAGGAGGCTAGCGATCAGCGGCACGGTTGCGCGAAACGGCGGCGGCAGCTGACCGCCCGCCCGGCAGCCGTCAGCCCGTGGCCCAGGCGGCCTGCTCGTCCACGGCGTCCCGCAGCTGCGCGAGCTGCTCGGCCACCCGGGCCGGCGCCGTGCCGCCGGGGCTCTGCCGGGCGGCCAGCGCTCCGGGCACGGTCAGCACCTCGCGGACGTCGGGGGTCAGGTGCGGCGACACCTTGGCCAGGTCGGCGTCGCTCACATCGTCGAGCTCGCAGTCGTGCACCTGGCACCACACCACGAGGTGCCCCACGACCTCGTGCGCCTCGCGGAACGGCACCCCGCGGCGGACCAGCAGCTCGGCCAAGTCGGTGGCGAGCGCGAACCCGGCGGCGGCCCCGGCCGCGATCCGTTCCGCGTTGAACCGCATGGTGCCGATGAGGCCGGCCATGGCGGGCAGTACCAGCAGCAGCGTGTCCACCGCGTCGAATACCGGCTCCTTGTCCTCCTGCAGATCCCGGTCGTAGGCCAGCGGCAGGCCCTTGAGCATGGTCAGCAGCCCGGTCAGCCCGCCGATCAGCCGCCCAGCCTTGCCCCTGGCAAGCTCGGCCACGTCCGGATTCTTCTTCTGCGGCATGATCGAGGACCCGGTCGCGTAGGCGTCATCGATCTCGGCCCAGCCGAACTCGTGCGACGACCACAGCACGACCTCCTCGCCGAGCCGGGACAGGTGCACGCCGAGCAATGCGGCGGTGAAGCAGAATTCCGCGGCGAAGTCACGGTCGCTGACAGCATCCATCGAGTTTCCGAACGCGGAAGCGAAGCCCAGCTCGGCCGCGACCGCTGCCGGGTCGAGCGGCAAAGAGGAGCCGGCCAGCGCCCCGGCACCGAGCGGGCACACCGCGGCCCGGGTGTCCCAGTCCCGCAGCCGCTGCCAGTCGCGGGCGAACGCCTGCACGTGCGCGAGCAGCTGGTGGGCCAGCAGCACCGGCTGCGCGTGCTGCATGTGGGTCATCCCCGGTGCCGGGGTGCCCAGATGCCGCTCGGCCTGGTCGATCAGCGCGGTCTGCAGCTCGGCCAGCCTGCTCGTGATCAGCCGCGCGTGGTCGCGCAGGTAGAGCCGCAGGTCGGTCGCGATCTGGTCGTTGCGGCTGCGCCCGGCGCGCAGCTTGCCCCCCAGCGACCCGGCCCGTTCGAGCAGCCCGCGCTCCAGCGCGGTGTGCACGTCCTCGTCGCTGGCCGACGGGCGGAACCGGCCGCTGCGGCAGGCCTCGGCGAGGTCGTCGAGCGCGGCCAGCATCCGGGCCAGCTCTGCATCGTCCAGCAGCCCGGCCTTGTGCAGGACGCGGGCGTGGGCGCTGGATGCGAGCAGGTCGTAGCCGGCCAGCCGCCAGTCGAACTGGACGCTCACCGACAGCCGGGCCAGCGCCTCGGCCGGTCCCGACTCGAACCGGCCGCCCCACAGCCGGACCGGCGGGGTGCGTTCCTCGTCCTGGTCAGCCACGGCGCTCCTCTCGCCTTTCTCGTTCTGGGCGATGCCCGGACACATGCTAGACCTCGTTTCGATCTTGGAAGGGGCGGCGTGGGTCACTGGTGGCCGCGCGGGTCACTGGTGGCCGCGCCCGTCACTGGTGGCCGCGCCGGTCGGCCAGCCGCAGCAGCGAGCGTGCCAGCTCCTGCCCGCCCGATGGATCCCTCGAGATCACCAGCACGGTGTCGTCGCCGGCCACCGTGCCGAGGATCGACGGCCAGGCCGCGTGGTCCAGTGCCGAAGCCAGGAACTGCGCGGCTCCGGCCGGCGTGCGCAGCACCACCAGGTTGCCGCTCGCCTCAGCCGTGACCAGCAACTCGGAGGCGAAACGCGCCAGCCGGGACGACGGCTCCTGACCCGGGTTGGCCGGCGGTCGGCCGGGGACTGCCGCTTCGGCCGCCTCGGCCATGCCGCCGGGCATCGAGCCCGGGCCGCCCGCCTCGCCGGGCAGGGCGTACACCAGTGCGCCGTCGGCGGCGCGCAGCCGCACTGCCCCTAGTTCCTCCAGATCCCGGGACAAGGTGGCCTGGGTTACCTTCACACCGCGCTGGGCGAGCCGCTCGGCGAGTTCCTCCTGGGACCGGACCGGCGGCTCGGCGTGCGCCAGGATCGCGGCGATCTGCGCGTGCCGCGCGGTCTTCGTGGCCGGGCTGACGGTATTCATCGGCGCGCCTCCGGCACGGTACTCATCGGCGCGCCTCCGGCACGGTACTCATCGGCGCGCCTCCGGCACGGTACTCATCGGCGCGCCTCCGGCACGACATTCATCGGGGCGCCCTCTCCAGCAGCCACGCGAGCAGCGCCTTCTGTGCGTGCAGCCGGTTTTCGGCTTCGTCCCAGACCACGCTGGCCGTCCCGTCGAGCACCGCGCCGGTGATCTCCACGCCGCGGTGCGCCGGCAGGCAGTGCAGCACCACGCAGCCGGGCGCGGCGAGCGCCAGCTTCGCTTCGTCCAGCTGGTAGGAGCCGTGCGGGCCGTCCCCGCCCAGGACGGCCAGCCGCTCCGCCTCCTGATCCTCCTGGCCCATCGACGCCCACACGTCGGTGGCCAGCACGTCGGCGCCGTCGCAGGCGGTCTTCGGGTTTGCCAGGACCTCGACGCTGCCGCCGGTCTCGCCCGCGATCCGCGACGCGGCGTCGAGCACCGCCGGGTCGGGCCGGTACTGCTCGGGCGCGCCGATCCGGACGTGCATCCCGGCGGTGGCGCCGCCGAGCAGATACGAGTGCGTCATGTTGCTGGACCCGTCGCCAAGGAAGGCCAAAACCAGCCCGGCCAGCCGGCCGCGGGCGGCGCGGACCGTCTGCAGGTCCGCGAGCACCTGGCAGGGGTGGAACGCGTCGGTGAGCGCGTTGATCACCGGCACCGGGCTGACCCCTGCCATGGCCTCGATCCGGTCCTGGCCGAACGTCCGCCACGCTATCGCCGCCACCTGCCTGCCGAGCACCCGGGTGGCGTCAGGCACGGTCTCGCCGCGGCCGAAGTGGGTTACCTGGGCGTCGATGATCAGCGGCTGGCCGCCGAGTTCGGCGATGCCGACGGCGAACGACACCCGGGTCCGCAGCGACGGCTTGTCGAACAACACGGCGACCGTTCGGGGCCCTTCAAGGGGCCGGTATCCGAACCGGTCCGCCCTCATCGCGTCGGCGAGGTCGAGGACCGCGGTCTGCTCGGCTGGAGTCAGGTCATCGTCGCGCAGGAAGTGCCGCACTGGCCCGTCGGCCATCACGCGACCTGCCCGACGAGCACGCTCGCCGACGACAGGATCGACGGCAGCTCGGCGGTGAACGAATCGGCCTGCCCGGCGGTGAGGATCAGCGGCGGGGCGAGCCTGATCGCGTCCGGCTGTACGGCGTTGACCAGGAACCCGGCCCGCCGTGCCGCGGCTTCCACTGCGGCCGCCGCCGGGGCCGCGAGCGTGATCGCCCGCCACAGCCCGGTGCCGCGCACCCCGGTGACCAGCGGATGGCCGGTCGCCTCGACCCCGGCCGCGATCCGGTTCCCGACCTCGGTGGCGTTGGCCAGCAGGCCGTCGTGCTCGATCGTGTCGAGCACCGCGAGCGCGGCCGCACAGGCGATCGGGTTGCCAGCGAACGTGCTGCCGTGATCGCCCTTGCCGAGCGCGGATCCGCAGTCGCCGATGCCGATGCAGGCTCCGATCGGTAGGCCGCCGCCGAGGCCCTTGGCCAGCGTGACGACGTCGGGGACGATGCCCTCGCGCTGGTGCGCGTACCACGCGCCGGTACGCCCCATGCCGCTCTGGATCTCGTCGACCACGAGCAGCGCGCCGGCCTCGTCGCAGGCCGCGCGCGCGTCGCGCAGGTAGCCCTCGGGAGCGGGGACCACGCCGGCCTCGCCCTGGCACGGCTCGAGGAACACGGCCGCGCAGTCACTTCCCACCGCGTCGCGCAGCGCTGCGGAGTCGCCATAGGGCACGAACCGGACCTCGAGGCCGAAGGGCCCGAACGGGTCCCGGATCGAACTCTTGCCGGTAAGGCTGAGCGCACCCATGGTGCGCCCGTGGAAGGAGTTCTCGGTCGCGACGAACACCGGCCGGCCGGGGCCCTGCTTGCGCCGGACCAGCTTGATCGCTGCCTCGTTGGCCTCGGCGCCCGAGTTCGCGAAGAACACCCGGCCCTCGACGCCGAGCAGCCCGATCAGCCGCTCGGCGAGGAGGACCTGCGGCTCGTGCAGGTACAGGTTCGAGGTGTGCGCGAGCCGCCCGGCCTGCTCGGTCACTGCCTGCACGAGCGCCGGGTGCGCGTGCCCGAGCGCGCTCACCGCGATGCCGGCAACCAGGTCCAGGTACGCGTTCCCGTCTACGTCCCAGACCACGCAGCCGTCGCCGCGCGCCAGCGCAACCGGCGGCATGCCGAAGGTCATCATGACCGCCGCGGCATACCGGGCCTGCAGTTCCTCTGTTGCGGTCACTGAACCTCCTGGGTCGCCGGACCCGGCACGACCATGGTGCCGATTCCCGAGTCGGTGAATATCTCGAGCAGGATCGCGTGCGGCAGCCGGCCGTCGAGCACGTGCGCCTGCGGCACGCCGCCGCGGACCGCGGTCAGGCAGGCCTCCATCTTCGGGATCATCCCGCCGCCGAGCCGCGGCAGCATCGCGGCAAGCTCGGGCGCCTCGAGCCGGCTGATCACCTCGCTGGGCCGCTGCGCCGCGACGCCGCCCGCGGCCTTCGCCCCGCCCGCGGCCTTCGCCCCGCCCGCCCCGCCCGCCCCGCCCCTGGCCGGCCAGTCGGCGTACAGGCCGGCCACGTCGGTCAGCAGGATCAGCTTCGCCGCCCCGAGCGCGACCGCTACCGCGGCCGCCGCGGTGTCGGCGTTCACGTTGAAGATCTCGCCTGCCGCGCCCGTGGCCACGCTCGAGATCACCGGGATCCGCCCGTCGGCGATGAGCGCCCGGACCGCTCCGGGGTCGACGGTGTGGATCTCGCCAACCTGGCCAAGGTCGACCGGCGCCCCGTCCACGGTGGCCTGGGCGCGGGCCGCGGTGAGCATGTTCGCGTCCTCCCCCGACATCCCGACGGCGAACGGCCCGTGCCGGTTGATCAGGCCGACGACCTCGCGGTTGACCTGCCCGGTGAGGACCATCCTGACCACGTCCATGGTCTCCGGCGTGGTGACCCGGAGCCCGGCCGCGAACGTGCTCTGGATGCCGAGCTTGCCGAGGTGCTCGGAGATCTGCGGGCCACCGCCGTGGACCACCACCGGGCGCAGGCCCGCGTACCGCAGGAACACGACGTCCTGCGCGAACGCGAAGCACAGCGCCTCGTCGGTCATCGCGTGGCCGCCGAATTTGATCACGACCGTTTCGCCGTGGAAGCGTTCCAGCCACGGCAGCGCCTCGATCAGCGTCGCCGCCTTGGCCAGCGCGCCGGCCGCTTCCCGCTGCGCCGCACCTTCCTGCTGCGCCGCACTTTCCTGCTGCGCTGCTTTTTCTTGCTGCGCTGTGCCGTCCATCACCCTGCTCAAGTCGAGTACGCCGAGTTCTCGTGTACGTAGGCCTCGGTCAGATCGGTGGTGCGGATCGTGGCCGCGTGCGGCCCCGCGGACAGCCCGACGGTGATGCGCACGTCCCGCGGCCGCAGGTCGACCCTGGACCGGTCCTCGGCCGCATACCCGTTCCGGCAGACCCAAACTCCATTGATCGCGACGTCGAGCTGGTCGGGCTCGAAGGCCGCGTCGGTGGTCCCGACGGCGGCGAGCACCCGCCCCCAGTTCGGGTCCTCCCCGGCTATCGCGCACTTGAGCAGGTTGCACCGGGCGATCGCGCGGCCGACGGTCACCGCGTCGCGCTCGCTGGCCGCGCCAGTGACCTCGATGTCGATCGCCTTGCCCGCGCCCTCCGCGTCGAGCTGCATCTGGCGAGCCAGGCTTGCGCAGCCCTCGGTCAGCAGCGCGGCGAACTCCCCCGGTTCCGGCTGGACCCCGGATGCACCGCTGGCCAGCAGCAGCACCGTGTCATTGGTCGACATGCAGCCGTCGGTGTCGAGCCGGTCAAAGGTCAGCGCGGTGGCCGTGCGCAGCGCGGCGTCGAGGTCGGCCGCCGGCAGGTCGGCGTCGGTGGTCAGCACCACCAGCATCGTCGCCAGGGCCGGGGAGAGCATCGCCGCTCCCTTGCCCATGCCGCCGATCGTGTACCCGGCGCCGGCGACGCTGCACGTCTTCGGCACCGTGTCGGTGGTCCTGATCGCGTCGGCCGCCGCAGCGCCGCCTTCCGCCGAGGCGGCCAGGGCCGCGTCGTCCACGCCGGGGAGCAGCTTGTCCATGGGCAGCCGCTCACCGATCAGGCCGGTCGAGCAGACCGCGACCTCCCCCGCGGACACCGACAGCACCTTGGCCAGCCGCTCCGCGGTGTGGTGAGTGTCGGCGAACCCGTCGGGACCGGTGCACGCGTTCGCGCCGCCCGAGTTGAGCACGACGCCCCGCACCCGGCCGCCGTTCACAACCTGCTCGGTCCACAGCACCGGCGCGGCCTTGACCCGGTTGGACGTGAACACCCCGGCCGCCGCATCCGACGGGCCGTCGTTGACCACGATGGCCAGGTCGGGCAGCCCGGACTCCTTGAGGCCGGCGGTGACGCCCGCCGCGCGGAACCCGGCTGCCGATGTGACGCTCACGGGGCGACTCCAATCGCTGACAGGCCGGCCGTCTCCGGCAGGCCCAGCATGAGGTTGGCATTCTGGATGGCCTGCCCGGCGGCGCCCTTGCCGAGGTTGTCGATGGCCGTGACCACGGTGACCCGGCCGGTCCGGGCGTCGGCGGCGGCCTGCAGGTGCACGCCGTTGGATCCGGCGACCGCTGCCGTGGTCGGCCAGCGGCCCTCGGGCAACAGGCAGACGAACGGCTCGCCGGTGTAGTGCTCGGCGAGGGCCCGGCGCACCGGCGCGGTAGCCGGGTCGCCGGTCAGCCGCGCGGTGCAGGTGGCCAGGATGCCGCGCGGCATCGGCGCCAGGATCGGGGTGAAGCCGACGGTCACGCTGTGTCCCCCGGTCTCGCCAAGGCCCGCCGCCTCGCCGAGCGCCTGCTCGATCTCGGGGGTGTGCCGGTGCGTGCCGCCCGCCTGGTACGCCGAGACCGCGCCCATCACCTCGCTGGCCAGCAGGCCCGGCCGAAGCGAGCGCCCGGCGCCGGAGGTGCCGGACGCTGCGACGATCACGACGTCGTGCGGCTCGATCAGTGCGGCGGGCATGAGCGGGGTCAGCGCGATGATGGACGCCGTGGCGTAGCAGCCCGGGACCGCTACGCGCGTCGCCGCCCGGATCTGCTCCCGCGCTCCGGGAAGTTCCGGCAGCCCGGTGACCCAGCGGCCAGCGTGCGGCGCCTGGTAGTGCCGCGCCCACGCGCCGGCGTCGGACAGCCGGAAGTCGGGCCCGAGGTCGACGACCCGGATGGCGGGGTCGAGGCCGGCCGCCAGCGGCGCGGACTCTCCGGCGGGCAGCGCGAGAAACACGAGATCGCAGCCGGAGCCGGCGACCGCATCAAGGGCGTCGAACGAGCGCGCTGCCAGCGACGGGACGCCGGCGAGATGCGGGTGCACCTCGGCGATCGGGCGGCCCGCGCTGCTCTGCCCGGTCACCGGGCCAATCTCGAGGTCGGGGTGCCCGGCGAGCAGCCGCAGCAGCTCGCCT
>Ga0209169_10003000_pt1 | contig 10026 bp, 7 predicted proteins | sample HubBroMetageWRM4_FD_188346 | JGI IMG/M metagenome (GOLD analysis project Ga0209169, IMG submission 188346) | Warmed soil microbial communities from the Hubbard Brook experimental Forest, New Hampshire - Hubbard Brook CCASE Soil Metagenome WRM 4... | ecosystem: Environmental > Terrestrial > Soil...
AGCGGCGGCTTCCTCGCCTACGGCGGCCACCGCGGGCGCGCCCGCGGCTGGAGTCCGGGTGGGGTGACCGGGATGGGATACCACGGCCCGTTCAGCCAATTCTTTCCAGTCACCGTAGACCTCAGCGAAGTCATCACGACGGTCATTGGTACGGCCGGCGGTGTCGATGGTGACGTGCAGGTCGGTCCGGCCGACCTGCGTCCACTGGCCGAGGCCGCCGTCGGGCTCCTGCCACGGCAGGCCGCGCGGCATGGCGCCGTCGGCGGCCAGGCCGGTCGCCGGGTCGGCCAGCGCGGACACGTGCGCGGCCAGCCGCGGGTCCAGCCATGGCTCGCGGATGTACGGCGGGTAGATGGTCAGCCGCTCGCGTAGCGTGAAGCCGGCGGCCGCGGTGCGGGCGGCGAGTTCGTCGATGGCCGGCCAGGGGCGTTCGGGGTTCACGTGGTCCGGAGTCAGCGGGGAGACGCCGCCCCAGTCGTCGATGCCCGCCCGCAGGATCAGGCCGTGCTGGTCGCCGACCAGGTTGGGCGGCGCCTGGATGCGCGCCTTCGCGCCGAGGACCAGCCGGGTCACGGCGATCGTGGCGGCCAGGTCGTCGAGTTCGGCGTCCGGGGTGTCGCGCATCTTGGTGTCCGGCTTGGCCCGGAAGTTCTGCACGATCACTTCCTGGATGCCGCCGTACAGCCGGGCGACCTTCCTGATCGCGAAGATCGACTCGGCGCGCTCGGCCGGCGTCTCGCCGATGCCGATGAGGATGCCGGTGGTGAACGGGACGTTGCAGCGGCCCGCGTCCTCGAGCACCCGCAGCCGGACCGCCGGGTCCTTGTCCGGGCTGCCGAAATGCGGCCCGCCGGGCTCGGTGAACAGGCGGGTCGAGGTGGTCTCGAGCATCATCCCCATCGACGGGGCGACCGGCTTGAGCCGCTGGAAGTCCTGCCAGCTGAGCACGCCCGGGTTGAGGTGCGGCAGCAGGCCGGTCTCCTCAAGCACGCGGATCGCCATCGCGCGGACGTAGGACAGCGTGTCGTCGTAGCCGTGGGCGTCGAGCCATTCGCGGGCCTGGCGCCACCGGAGTTCGGGCTTGTCGCCGAGGGTGAACAGGGCCTCCTTGCAGCCCATGGCCGCGCCGCGGCGGGCGATGTCGAGCACCTCGTCGGGCTCCAGGTACATGCTGGTCAGCCGGTGCGGGACCGTCACGAACGTGCAGTAACCGCAGCGGTCCTGGCACAGCCTGGTCAGCGGGATGAAGACCTTGCGCGAATAGGTGATGATCCCGGGCCTGCCAGCGGCTTCCAGGCCGGCGTCCCTGGTCCGGCTCGCGTAGCCGAGCAGCGTGTCCAGGTCTTCACCCCGCGCACTCAGCAGGATCGTGGCCTCGGCCGGGTCGAGCGCCTTGCCGTCCCTGGCCCGGGCGAGCGTCCGGCGCATGCCCGAGGCCGTGACCTGGGTGGTTTCCCCGATCCCGGCCGCGGCCCCGTTCGCTTCTCGGCCCGTTTTCGCCCCGTTGACCTCGCCGTCACTCCAGTTGTCCCGGGAAACACTCATGCTGGCACTTTACGCGGCCCGCTTACCCGTCCCCTCGCTGACCCGCGACGGTTCCCTCAGCCCGGACCTCTGCCTCGCTAGCACCGGGGCCCGCACAGACGCGAATTCCCGCGGTGGTTCTGGGCTTGGCGGTCGATCTGGGGTACCCGGATGCACCGGATCAACCACTAGGCCCCGATCGACCGCGCTCTTCACTGCTGCGCGACCTTTTACGGGAGGATTCGGGCTTGTGGGAGCATCCGGTGGATTCCGATGCACCAAATCCTCCCGTAAGCCCGGATCCTCCCAGATAATTTAGGAACGGCTGAGGTGGATGGGGCTGGTGGGGAGACGGAGGCAGAAGGCCAGAGCATAAGGGGGACGGTTGCGGCCAGACCGCAACGCCGGGCGGGCTGGAGGGCACCGGCGGGCAGGCTAGAAGGCGCGGTAGTCGCGGATGGGCATCCGGGGGCCACGGCGCGGGGGCGCGCTGCCGCCGAGCTCGATCAGCCTGGTCACCCGGTAGCGGTGCCCGGCGTAGGGCGCGAGCAGCTCGAGCATGCCGTCGTCGTCGGTGATCCGGCCGGCCAGCGTCCAGCCGACCAGGCTGGGCAGGTGGTAGTCACCCACGGAGACCGCGTCCGCGTCGCCGGCCGCGCGCTGCCTGATCTCGGCCGAGGTCCACGGCCCGATGCCGGGGATGGACCGCAGGCGGCGGTCGGCCTGCGCCGGGGCCAGGTCCACGACCTGCTCCAGCCGGCCCGCCAGCCGGGCAGCGGCCATGATCGTCCTGGCCCGGACGCCCTCGACCCCGGCGCGGTGCCACTCCCAGGACGGGATGCGCACCCACACCGGCGGCGGCGGGCACACCCGCATCCCGTCCGGAGCCGGTCCCGGCGCGGGCTGGCCGAACCCGCGGAGCAGTATCCGCCAGGCACGATGGGCCTCCTGCCCGACCACCTTCTGCTCGAGCACCGCGGGGACGAGCGCCTCGAAGACCCGCTCGGTCCGGCCCACACGGAAGTTCGGATGGCGGAGCACAAGTTCGTTCACGACCGGATGGTGCGCGGCAAGGCCGGAGGGGTCGTCGTGCAGGCCGAGCTGCGCGGGCAGGCGGTCGAGCAGCCAGCCCGCTCCTGGGCCCCAGGCCTGCCCGGTCACCAGCGGGCCGGCCGACGCGATCCGCACCGTGCCGGGGCCGTCCGGCGTCAGCGAGGTGCGCCACACGGCGCCCGCCGCGTCCACGCGGTAGGCGGGGTCGCCGCCGCCGCGGCGGTGCACGGCCAGCGCGAGCCGGACGTCCACGGCGAACGGCGGCCGCCACTCGCGGCGCAGCCCGCCGTCCGGGCCCGGCGCCGCATCAAGGCCCGGCGCCGTATGAAAGCCCGGCGCCGTATCAAGGCCCGGCGCCGTATCAAGGCCCGGCGCCAGCTCCGCGGTCAAGGCGGTCAGATGTCGGAGGAGAAGCGGATCGAGGTCGGCTCCAGCCGCACCCCGGGCCAGACCCGGATGCCGTGGGCCAGCTCGTTGCCTGATCCGATGAACGCCCCGTCCCCGATCACCGAATCCTCGACAACGGCACCCTGGGCCACCACCGCGCCGCGGCCGAGGATCGAGTCGCGCACCACGGCGCCCTCGCCCACGACAGCCGAGTCGAACAGCACGCTGCCGAACACCGTCGCCCCCGCGGCCACCGACGCCCCTGCGCCCACGACGGTCCCGCCGGACACGGAGGCATCCCCGGCCACCGAGGCACCCTCGAGAAGGAGCCGCGGCCCGGCAGGCCCCGGCACCGCGGGCGCGGGCAGGCGGCCGAGCACCAGGTCGCACGAGCCGCGCACGAACGTCTGCGGCGTGCCGACGTCGAGCCAGTACGCCGACTCGTGGTAGCCCATCACGAGCTCGCCGGCCTCGATCAGGCCGGGGAACGTCTCCCGCTCCACCGACACCCGCCGCCCGGCGGGGATCTGGTCGATGACGTCGCGCCTGAACACGTAGCAGCCGGCGTTGATCGCGTTGGTCACCGGGTTCGGCGTCTTCTCGAGGAACGCCGTCACCCGCCCGCTGTCATCCGTCGGCACGACGCCGAAACGCGACGGGTCCGCCACCTCGACCAGGTGCAACGTCACCGCGGCGTCTTTCTTGCAGTGCAGGTCGACCTGCGCGCCAAGATCGTGCCCGGACAGGATGTCTGAGTTGAGCACGACGACGGGATCGGCCGGACCGCCGTCGAACAGCGAGCCCGCGGCGTTGCGGATCCCGCCCGCGGTGTCCAGCGGCACGTCCTCCTGGACGTAGTCGATGGACAGCCCGAACGCCGCGCCGTCACCGAAGCACTCGGCGAACATGTCCGCCTTGTAGCAGGTCGCGAGCACGACGTGGGTGACGCCGCCGGCGGCGGCGCGGGCCAGCATGTGGGCGAGGAACGGGACGCCCGCGGTGGGCAGGAGGGGTTTCGGGGCGGAGAGGGTCAGCGGCCGCAGTCGTGTCCCTTGGCCCCCGACAAGAACAATCGCCTCAAGAGGTTCACGCGGCATGACGATACGTTACACCGCGCTGACATCTGAGGGATCCTGTTCGGCGGCACGGCGGTAGCACGCCATGTGCGCCTCGGCCGACGCCTCCCAGGTGAACTCCTGCGACCGCGCGTGCCCGGCGATGCCGAGCGCTTCCCGTCGCGGCGCGTCGTCGAGCAGGGCGCGCAGCGCGTCGCGGATGCTGCCGGAGTCCGGCTCGGTGTAGGCGACGGCCTCGCCGCCAACCTCGGGCAGCGAGGTGCAGTTGGTGGTCAGCACCGGGGCGCCGCAGGCCATCGCCTCGAGCACCGGCAGCCCGAAACCCTCGCCCCGGCTCGGGAACGCGACCACCATCGCCCCGCCGAGGAAGCCGGGCAGGTCGGAAAAGCGCAGGTAACCCGGGCGGATCAGGCGCAGGTGCGGGGGCACCGCCGCGACCGCGGTGTCCACCTCGTCGCTCCAGCCTCCGCCGCCGCCCAGGACCAGCGCCGGCGGGTCGGCGATGTCCGCGACGGCACCGGCCCAGCCGGTGATCAGCGCGGCGACGTTCTTGCGCGGCTCGAGCATGCCGAGGAACGCGATGTACGGCTTGCCGTGCAGGCCGAGGCGGTCGGAGACCGCGGAGACCTGGCGCGGGTCGGGCCGGTGGAACAGCGTGTGGTCCACGCCGTGGTAGGCGACGTCGATCTTGGTGGGGTCGGCGCCGAGGACCCGCTCGAGCTCGTCCCTCGTCGCCTTGGACGGCACGATGAGCCGGGCCGCGCGGCGCGCGGCCGTGCGGATCGCCGACTTGAAGAACATGGCGCTGACCTGGCTGTACAGCTCGGGCTCTGTGAAGAAGGTGACGTCGTGGACGGTGACCACGGTGGGCTTGCCCGGCCGCAGCGGCATCGAGTAGAACGGGACGTGGATGACGTCGGCGTTCACCTGCTGCGCGACGACCGGCAGCCCGCTCTGCTCCCAGGCGAGCCTGGCGGACCGGTGGGACAGCGCGGTGGGCCCGGTGACGACGCGCGCGCTCGGCGCGAGCAGGCCGTATCGTTCCTCGTCGGAGCGTTGGCAGACGACGGCAAGGTCCGCGCCGGCGGCGTCGAGCGCGCCCACTAGACCGTCGACGTACCGGCCGAGCGCCCCCCTGTCGGCTGGCACGTCGGTCGCATCAACAAGTACGCGAGGTGCCACGACCGCACTTGCTCCTTCCCTGGGTCACCCCGGCAGGCAGGCTGCACGACGCACGCCTGCGTGGATGTCCCTCAGGTGGAAGCCTACGCCCTGCGCCGAGTCACCCACCGCACTTACCCCGCGGGCCGGGCCACGGGTCCGCGCCCGCGTCGAGCACGGACGAGCACGATAGCCCCGCCGTCTCCGGCTCGGTCCCGGCGCCCGCCACCGGCTCGGTCCCTGCCTACGGCGCGGTCCGACGCGGCCACCAGCGGCAGCGCCGGCACGGCGGCGTTGAACCCGACCTTGCCGCCGTAGGCGGACAGGCCGAGGTAAAGCCGCTGCGCCCACGGGGCACTGAACTGGTACTCGTGGGCGGTCACCTGCAGCCCGCGGGCGGCCAGCAGGGCGGCAAGCTCGTGGTGGGAGTAGGTGCGCTTGACGTGGTACTTGTCGCAGTGCGCCCGCAGCAGCCGCGGCCACCGCTCCGCCAGCGTCAGCGCGTCCGCCGACATGACAAGCTCGCCGCCCGGCGCGAGCACCCTGGCCATCTCGTCAAGCGCGCGGGCGCCGTCGTCGAAGTGCTCGATCGCGCAGATGGACATCACCCGGTCGAAGCTCGCGTCCGCGAACGGCAGGTCGAGCGCGTCGCCGCGGATCAGCGCCGGCGGGGCGGACAGGCCGCGGCCGCGGCCGAGCTTGGCGCCGGACAGGTCGAGCGCCACCGCCCAGGCTCCGCGCCCGCGCGCCCGCGCCGCCCAGTACCCGTCGCCGCCAGCCACGTCGAGCACCCGCAGGCCGCGCAGGTCCGTGCCCAGCCAGCGCAGCAGCGTCCGCGCCTCACGGTAACGGCACACGTGCACCTCGTGCCCGGCCACGGCTACCACGTCCGCCATCTTCATAAATCAAAATCTATTGGCCGAACGGACCGTGGTGCGCGCCCCGGTCTGCTGCGTGTCCCCTGGGCTCGGTCAGCTGCGTGCCTCCCCTGGGGCCCAGTCAGCAGGAGGGGACCGGCTTGCCCGCCTTGATGTCCTCGAGGTAGGTGACGGCCTGGGACAGGGTGCTCACCTTGACAAGGCGCAGGCCGGCCGGCACGGCGCCGGTGGTGTCCGAGCAGTTGGACGCCGGGGTGAGGAAGATCGTCGCGCCCGCGTCCCGCGCGCCCACCATCTTCTGCTGGATGCCGCCGATGGCCTGCACCTGCCCGCTCGCGGTGATCTCCCCGGTGCCCGCGATGAACCGGCCGCCGGTCAGGTTCAGCCCGGTCAGCTTGTCGATGATGCCGAGCGCGAACATCATGCCCGCGCTCGGCCCGCCGATGTCGCCCACGGTGATCGTCACGGTGAACGGGAACTTGTACTGCCCGGTGATCTCGATCCCCATCACCGGATGACCGCTGGCTTCCTTGGTCCCGACCATGACCTGCTTGGTCTGGCCGTTGCGCACGATCGTCACGGTCAGCGTGCTGCCCGCGGGGTGCGCGTAGATCAGCTGCTGCAGGCCCGTCGGGCCGGTCACCGGCTTGCCGTCCACGGCGGTGATCACGTCACCGGACTTGAGCACGCCGTAGGCCGGGTAGCCCTGCTCCGCCTGCACCACGGCGACCTGGGTGGTGTACGGGATGTGCAGTTGGGTCAGCGCCGCGGCGGTCGCGGTCTGCTGTGAGTCGGTCATCTCCACGGTGTCCTGCTGCTGGCTCTGCTGCGCGGTCTGGCCGGGCGGGAACAGCTCGGACTCGGGCACGACCGCCTCGTGCGGGTTCAGCCAGGCCGCCAGCGCGGTGAAGATGTTGAAGCCGTTGCCCGGGCCGCCCTCATAGCTCACCGTCACCATGTTCAGGTGCCCGCTGGTGGGATGCGTCGCGTGCCCGGAGATCGTGATCAGCGGCTTTCCCCCGGATACCCCCAGCGTGTTCAGCGTCGGGCCCGGTCCGAGGATGACGTAGGGCACCGGCACGAACACGCCGACCACGATCGCGGCGATGGTACCCGCTGAGGCGAGGAGCAGCGTCAGGGAGCGTCGGGACATGGTGCGAACACTACGCGCAAAACCTGGGGATCCGGCCGGCCCCCCGTTGGCCCTGTCACAGGCTGGGTCACGGGCTGCCGACCCACTCGCTGCTGCCGTCCGCGAACGCCTGGTGCTTCCAGATCGGCACCGAGGCCTTGAGCAGGTCGATCAGCGCCCGGCAGGCGTCGAACGCCTCGCCCCGGTGCGAGCAGGAGACGGCTACCACCACGGCCAGGTCGCCGATGGCGAGCTCGCCGACCCGGTGCACGGCCGCGATTCCGATGACCCGGAACTTCTCCGCGATCTCCTCTGCCACCAGGCGGAGTTCGGCCTCCGCGGACGGGTGCGCGGTGTAGGACAGCCCGCGGACCTGGTGGTCATGGTCGTTGTCCCGGACCGCGCCGGCGAACAGCGCGATGCCCCCGGCGGCGGGATCCGCGACCGCGGCCCGGACCTCGTCCACCGACAGCTCTTCTGAACGCACGGCGATCAGGCGTACAACGCTCACTAGCCAAGGGTAACCGCTCGGGCGGCGATCGATCACAGGCGCTCCCGCAACCCTGGCCCCCCGCGGAGGACGCGACGCTTGCGCACCACACACCCCACGGATAACGTCCTCAGCCGTCGGCACGGTGGCGGCGGCGGGCGCGGCGGACGATGGCGGCGGTGCCGAGGACGGCGACCGTGGCGCTGGCGGCGGTGATGGTCGCCTCCTTGCGGGCGATCCTGCGGCCCGCCACCGCGTGCCTGCCCTGGCGCTGGTCGAGCAGCACGCGCAGCGCGGCCTCGTTGTCGAACCGCGGCCGCCAGCCCGCCTCGCGCAGCGCGGCCGCGTCCACCACCCACGGGTAGACCACGTAGCGCAGGTCCATCGCGGGCGGCGTCATCCCGATCCGGTGCAGCCGCTGCGCGGTACCGAAGGTCAGCTTGGCGGGCAACTCGATGCTCTTCAGCCCGCTGATCCGCTCCACCTCGCCCTGCTCGAGCCAGCCGTCGCAGCCCACCGCGAACTGGCCGTCGATACCGCCGCCGACGGCGAACTCCAGCGCGGAGGTGAGGTCATCGACATGGCAGAACTGCCAGCGGGGTGCGCAGTCCTTCACGGTCAGCAGGCGCGGCGCCTCGAAGTGCCTGGTCACCAGCGTGTCCACCGGCGAAGAGGCGTCGCCAACCAGGGACGCGGGGCGGACCACGGTCACCGCCATGCCCGGGTTCGTCCGCGGCGAGCGGCGGGCCAGTTGCTCGACCTCCAGCAGGTCCCCGGCCACGCTGCTGTCCGCGTCCGCGGCCAGCGGGGCGTCCTCGGGCAGCGGGACCGGGTTGTCCGGGCGGGCGCCGTACACCATCGCGCTGGTGACGAGCACCACCCGCCCGACCCGGCCGGCCGCCGCGGCGGTCAGCACCGTCTGCGCGCCGCGGACGTTGAACGCCCGCCGCCGCCTGGCGTCCGAGTCCGGGGCCAGGTCGAAATCCGCATGTACCACCACGTCCACGCCCGCCAGCCGGCCAGCCAGCGCCGGGTCGCGCACGTCGGCCACCCGCCACGTCACGCCGGCGATGTCACCGCGGTGGGCGTCGATCGCGATCACCTTCTTGACCTGTTGCGACGAGGCGAGCCTGACGGTCAGAGCGTGCCCGATCCCGCCCGCCGCCCCGGTGACGGCCACCACGGGCATAGGCTGGTGGTGTGCGTCACTCCGCTCGTGGCGAACCGGCCGGCGGGCGTTTGTCACAGTGTGCTTCTCCCGAGATAACGTGACGGTCATGACCCTTCCATCCTGCCTCAGAGCCAACGATGGCTGACCGCCCGTTCGGCTTCGGCCTGCCCGACAAGCCAGAAGATCAGGGCGGCCAGGGATCCGGCGGGTCCGGTTCCGGGCCTGGCGGCTCGGGCCCGGGGTCCGGCGGCGGGCCGTTCGGACCGCTCGGGCCGCTCGGGCCGATGGGCGATCCGCAGCAGTTCGCCGACGCGCTGCGCCAGTTCGCCGACCTGCTGTCCTACCGGGGCGGCCCGGTGAACTGGGACCTGGCCAAGAACGTGGCCAGGCACGTGATCGCCGCGGCCGGCGATCCGAGCGTGCTCGACGCGCAGCGCGCCCAGGTCACCGACGCGATCCGGCTGGCCGATCTGTGGCTGAACGAGGTCACCACGTTCCCTTCCGGCGTCCGCAAGATCGAGGCCTGGAGCCGGTCGGAGTGGCTCGAGGCGACCTTCCCTGTCTGGGCGAAGCTGTGCGACCCGATCGCGGCCAAGGGCGTCGAGGCGATGAGCGGCATGCTGACGACGGACCCCGCGCAGCTTGGCGAGGGGGTTCCAGAGGAGCTCAGGCAGGCGTTCGGGGCCTTCGGCGGCGGGACCGGCCTTGAGGGGCTCTCGGCCATGCTGCGGCAGATCGGCGGGGCCATGATCGGCAGCCAGACCGGGACGGCGGTCGGCGAACTCGCCCGGGAGGTGGTCGGCTCCTCCGACATCGGCCTGCCGCTCGGCCCCGCGGGGACGGCGGCGCTGCTGCCCGCGGGCGTGGCCGAGTTCGGCCAGGGCCTCTCGGTCGACTCCGATGAGGTGCGGCTCTTCCTCGCGCTAAGGGAAGCCGCACACCAGCGGCTGTTCGCCCACGTGCCGTGGCTGCCCGCGCACCTGCTCGGCGCGGTCGAGCAGTACGCGAGCGGCATCACCATGGACATGACGCGGCTGCAGCAGGCGATGCCCGAGATCGACATCACCAACCCGGAGGCGCTGCGCGACGCGCTGGCGGGCGAGGGCCTGTTCCGGCCCGAGGACACCCCGGCCCAGAAAGCCGCGCTGTCCCGG
>Ga0209169_10003001_pt1 | contig 10024 bp, 6 predicted proteins | sample HubBroMetageWRM4_FD_188346 | JGI IMG/M metagenome (GOLD analysis project Ga0209169, IMG submission 188346) | Warmed soil microbial communities from the Hubbard Brook experimental Forest, New Hampshire - Hubbard Brook CCASE Soil Metagenome WRM 4... | ecosystem: Environmental > Terrestrial > Soil...
CGTTCCTGAACGCTTGGATCTCGCTCTCGGCCGTGCTGAACGAACTGTCGCGCAGCATGGGTCAGCCCGACCTTTATCCGTTCGCGCTCCCGCGTCCGGCTGTCGCCAAGCTGCACTTCATTCATTTGGTGGTTTCCGAGCCGCGCACCTGACTCGCACTCAGATCAGGGATTGCGCAGAGATTTGTGATTGCGGCGCGACCGGCATCCTGCCAGACGCGTGATCGTTCCAGAGTGCCAGCGCCTGCGCGCAAAATGCGGTCGAGACCGGATTGACGAAGGGCATATCGACGCCTTGCTTGCGGCCGAACAAGAATCCGCCGGATGCGCTTTGAAAGCTCGCGGCTTGCTCAGCTTCGTGCCTCGCCGTGGCCTGATCGAGCGGGAAAACGCCCATCAGCCGGGCGCGCAGCAACTGCGCGTAAACATCGGAGCGCGCGAAGACGGGCGCGATCTCACGCAAATACCGGGCGGCGCGATCTACCCCATTTCGAAATGCTGATGCGCAATCGGGCCGATCGAGCACCGGCAGCAGACCCTCCAGGAAATACCCGTAGGCGTGCAGCCGATCCATAACGAGTTCGGAGTCCGCGTCGCCAGGCAGGAACTCGCGATCGTTTTCCAGCGCGGCTTGGAGCGCCGATTCGTAACCGCGCGAAAATATGCTCTCGCCGGTGATCTCGAAAAGCTGGTGCCAGGCCAGCGCGGATTTTAGTTGATAGCATCCAGGACTTCGGGACCAACGCGGCTCCCACGCGAGCGGCCTTCTGCCGGGCAGCGCGAGAATCGGATTCAGACCGCTGCCAGATGGAAAATCGGCCAGCATCGCGCGGCCGGCCGCGATTGCCACATCACGGAATTCGATATCTTCAGTGGCGCGCCACGCGGCGAGAAGGCCGCGCACGATGATCCCGCAATCGAAGAAGTACGCGAAGCCCGATGCGCCATTGGCCGGCAGCTCGAACGGAAACGCGCCCAGCCGGGCGTCCCATGCCACGCGGGTCAGAAATCGCGCCGCACGCAGGCCGGCGTTCAGGTAAGCCGACTCACTGGTTCGCTCATAAAAGAACAGCAGAGTGCTGACCGCATAGCCGGTAATCTCGGTGGATAGCGGGGCATTCTGACGCAAGTCGGATCGATAATATCGCGCTACGCCGCCGCTCGCTTCCTGAATGCCAGACTGCAAAAACCAGCGGCCAGCCGCGTGGATCAAGGTGTCGGTCGTTGACAAAACCGCAATTGTAGCATCCGCGCCGCTCGGGCCTTGCGCGCTACACTGAATGCAGTCTTTACCTCGCTTGCCAAGCCAATACGTCATCGGAATCGACCTGGGCACCACCAACTGCGCGCTGGCCTATGCGCCGGAGGGTGGAGATCACACCAGCGAGCAGCCGCCGGTGGCGCTGTTCGAAGTCCCACAGCTGGTGAACCCGGGCGAAGTGCGCGAAGAACCGCTTCTGCCGTCGTTCTTGTACCTGCCGGGATCGTCGGATTTTCCGGCCGGGTCGATCGCGTTGCCGTGGGAACCCGAGCCTGAGTTCGTGGTTGGGGCGCTGGCCCAGAAGCGCGGCGCGGAAGTGGCGAGCCGCCTGGTGTCTTCGGCCAAATCGTGGCTGTCGCATCCGGGCGTGGATCGCACTGCGCCCATCTTGCCGCTCAATGCACCGGAAGGCGTAGCGAAAGTTTCGCCCGTGGAGGCATCGCGGCGTTATCTGGAGCATCTGCGGGAGGCTTGGGATTCGAAGATGCCCGACGCGCCGTTCAGCGAGCAGCAGGTGCTGGTGACGGTGCCCGCGTCGTTCGATGCGGTGGCGCGCGAGCTGACGCTCAAAGCGGCTGAAGAGGCAGGCTACAAGAACCTGCTGTTGCTGGAAGAGCCGCAAGCCGCGTTCTACGCCTGGATCGAGCGGCACCCCGATTGGCGCGAGCGCGTGGCGGTGGGCGATCTGATTCTGGTGGTGGACATAGGCGGAGGCACCACGGATTTCACGCTCATCGCTGTTACCGAGCAGGCCGGTGAACTGGCGCTCGAACGCGTGGCGGTGGGCGAGCATATTTTATTGGGTGGCGACAATATCGATCTCGCGTTGGCCCGGCATCTGGAGCAGCAGCTAGTCGCCAAAGGAACCAAGCTGGATGCGATGCAGTTGCATGCCCTTTGGCAGCAGTGCCGTCTGGCCAAGGAGCGCTTACTCGCCAAAGACAACAAGAAGCGCGAGGAGCCCGTCACCATCCTGGGGCGCGGCACGGGACTGGTGGGCGGAACCATCAAGACTAAGCTGGCGGCCGAAGACGTAGAGCGTTTGCTCGAGCAGGGGTTCCTGCCCGCCGTGTCGAGCCACGACATGCCGCAACGCCGTAAAATGGGCTTCGCCGAGATTGGACTGCCCTACGCCTCCGATGCCGCGATCACACGTCATCTGGCGCGATTTCTGCGGCAGCAGGCCGCGCAATCGGAACATGGGTCGGTGCGCCGGGGTGCGAGCGGACTGGCGGCGCCCACGCACGTATTGTTCAACGGCGGCGTGCTGCGCTCGCGTCTGGTGCGCGAGCGGGTTCTGGATGTGCTCAACGGCTGGCTAGCGGAAGAAGGCATGGGTGCTGTTAAGCCGTTATTGGGAGAAGATCTGATGCATGCCGTGGCCCGTGGCGCGGCGTACTATGGGCTGGCTCGCAAAGGCCGCGGCGTGCGCATTCGAGGCGGAGTGCCGCGCACGTATTACGTCGGCATCGAAAGCTCACTGCCCGCCGTTCCGGGCATGCGCGTACCAGTGAAGGCGCTGACCGTCGCGCCGTTTGGGATGGAGGAAGGCACCTCCATCGACCTGCGCGGGCGCGAGTTTGGACTAATTGTCGGCGAGCCGGCGGAGTTTCGATTCTTCCAATCCGCTGTCCGCAAGAATGACGCGGCAGGCAACATGCTAGACGACGTGGGCGAGGAACTCGAAGAGCTCTCTCCGGTGGAGGTAACGCTAGGCGCCGCCGGCCAAGCTGGAGATGCGGCCGGTCAAGCCGGCGAATTTGTTCCCGTGACTTTAGAAACGGTTGTTACCGAAACTGGAATGCTGCAGCTTTGGTCCGTGGCGCGCGACGGGCGGCGCTGGAAGTTGGAGTTCAACGTGAGAGAAAAAGTACACACTGAGGCTGTGTAATCACAGGCATAAAGCTGAAACGAATAGAGGCCCCGAATCGTCGGTGATTGTTATACTGGGGCGGTACTTCTCGAATTCTAATATCATGAAGCGTCTTGGCATTCTATTTCTGTCTCTGTCGACGACGGTGTTCGCGCAATCAGCGGTCGACTTTCTAACCGGGCAAGCAGCCCGAGAAACGATCGGACAAGGCACGTTTACATCGCAATCCACTGGCTCGCCTTCGCCTTATCAAATTGGGGCGGCGCAGGGAATCGCATACGCGAACAATACGTTGTTCATCGTGGATTCCAATCTCCACGGCCTGATACCGCCGGTCAATAATCGGGTCCTGATCTATAACAATATTTCGACGTTTATCTACAATCCGACGGACCCGGTTCCGCAAGGTGGTGCGTGTCCGGTGTGCGTCGGCACTCCCAGCGTGGGCCAGGCCAGCCTGGTGCTGGGCCAGCCGAATTTCACCACCACTACAAATCCCTATACGACACAGAGCGGCTTTCGCAACCCTACCATGGTCGCGTCCGACGGGAATATTTTGGTGGTGGCCGACACCGACAATAACCGCGTCCTCATCTGGAACTCGATTCCAAACGTCCCCGATCAGCCGGCCGATATCGTCCTCGGGCAGCCAAATTTCACAGCCTTGCAGGAGCCGCCGCCGCTCAACGACTCCGCGTTGCGAGGTCCGCAAGGCGTGTGGATACAGGGGACGCAACTCTATGTGGCCGACACTCAGAACCATCGTGTGATGATTTGGAACAACATCCCGACGTCCAACAATCAACCGGCAGACCTGGTTCTGGGCGAGCCGAATTTCAGCACGGCGCCGCCCGCCACTACCAGCGATCTTCCGCCCACCGCGAGCAATTTGTTTTCGCCGGTGTCGGTTACCTCGGATGGAAAGCACGTGTTTGTCACGGACCTGGGTCACAACCGGGTCTTGATCTGGAACTCGATTCCGACGCAGAACGGGCAAGCGGCGGACGTAGTGGTAGGCCAGCAGAACATGACCAGCGAACTCGACAATGGTTATATCAGCACTTGCGTGGCAACCAGCGTCGACGCCGACGGCAACCCGGTCTACAGCGCCGGTTGCCCGACGGTGATTTGCCCCTCCACCAGCACGGACAGCAACGGCACGCCGCTATATCCATCACGCTGCGGCGTCACCATGAGTTATCCCCGCTATGCCTTGTCGGACGGAACGCGGCTGTTCGTCGCCGATAGCGGGAACGATCGCGTGCTGGTGTACAACACCATTCCGACCACGAACGGAGCGAGGGCCGATATTTATCTGGGACAACCGGACGAATTTACAGACCAGGTGAGCAGCAGCACGGACACCTTCCGCCCGGACGCGAATATTCTCGAATCGGCTCCCAACACCATCCGCACGCCTTACGGGCTGGCATGGGACGGGACAAATCTCTATGTGTCGGATCCATTCGATGTTCGCGTGCTGGTCTTAACACCCGGTTCGTCCAATATTCCCATCACTGGAATCACGAACGCCGCCAATCAGAATACCTACGCAGTGGGCACGGTGAGTATTACGGGAACCATCACCGCGGGCGACACGGTGACCATCACCATCACATCGCCCGGCACCGTGGTCAGCAGCACCGCTACGGGCTGCCAAACCGGCCAGGAGTGTTACACCTACACAGTGGTGACCAACGACACGCTGGTCAGCATCGTGGAGGCGCTTGCAAACGCGATCAACGGCGTCAAGCCGGTGGGCACGCCGGATCCAAATGTCATCGCCAGCGCCAATATCGTGTCGGGAAGTTTGTTCGTAGTGAATTTGATTGCGCGCCAGCCCGGTTTGAACGGCAACAATATTGGATATGCGGCGACTACGGCGTCCGTTACGAGCGGGGGCACTCCGACTGAAGCGGCTACCGCGGCGGGATCCACATTGGCCGGCGGCGCGGCGGCTGAGGAACTGGCGCCAGGGACTTTAGTGACCATCTTTGGAAACAACCTGGCCGACACCACGGCCACCCCCATTCCCGACGCAAAGGGGAACTATCCCACCACCTTCAACGGAGTGCAGATGTACTTCGACGGAATCCGCTCGCCGATTTTGTACGTCTCGCCGACGCAAATCAATGTTCAGCTCCCCTATGAAACGGAGGGCACCAGCGGCGTCAGTGCGTTTGTGCGAACGGTTCACAACGACGGTTCGGTCACCGCCACCACCGCCATCGGTGTCCCGGTCATCTCCGGCTATGGGAATCCCGGCATTTTTGCGGGAGGCGGAAACGATCCGCGGCCCGCGCTCGCCTACCACACCGGATACGCCATTGCGCTCGTGGATATCGATGGATCGATTACGGCGGGCGACGTGGCCACCCTCACCATTAACGGCAATAACTACAGCTATGTGGTGCAGTCCACGGACACGTTGCAATCGGTTCGGGACGGTCTGATCGCTCTCATCAACGCGAATCCAAACGATATAGTGACGGCTGCACCGGCCGGAGAGTTCACTCGCATCGTCCTGACAGCCAAGGTGGGAGGGCCGGCCGGCAACAACATCGCTATTTCGGCATCCGTCAGTACCAACGCCACTATCACGTTGTCTCCGCTCGACAGCTCGGCAACCTGCTGCGCGAATATCCCTGGATCGCTGGTTACGCAAGACAACCCGGTGGTTCCGGGCGAAGTGATCACCATCTATGCCACGGGCATCGGACCTACCACGCTGCCGGACGGCTTGACCACTGCCAGTATCACTGGCCAATCCTATCCCGGGCCGGCTCTCAACGTGCCGGTAACCAACGTCGACAACGCGCAGGTGGGCGGCACAACCGCGAACGTGCTGAGCGCGGGACTGGCGATCGGCATGATACCGGGCATCTACGAAGTGGTATTGCAAATCGACAACTCGCTGCCGACCAATCCGCAGACGCAGGTGTATATCGCACAGAACGTGTTCACCAGCAACATCGTTACCATTCCGGTGGTAGCTCAGGTGCCGCCGGCTGCCACTTCGAGCGCAAGAAAAGCGCACACGCACTAGAGAGCGGCGGCCTATCGGCCGAACACGAACCTGGCGCGGCGCGGGTCCGCTCCACCGTTGAGCACGCCGTCATGCACCCAGATGACGGTGGGGGCCGACGCGTTGCTCCAATCGCCGGCCAGCGCCACTCGATGGCCGAGGGTCCGCAGCGCGTCGCCGGTTGCGATCGGAATGCGGCCTTCCAAATTCAGCCGGCCCGGTGTAAATTCGTGATTGCCGAACGAACTGAACAGGTGTTCGGTTTGAAAGCGCGGCGCTTCCACGGCTTCCTGCGCCGGCATTTGAAAGTCGATGATGTTCAGCACCACCTGGAGCAGGGCCTGGTCCTGATTGTCGCCACCGGGCGTGGAAAGAATCATTTCCAGTTTGCCATCGCGAGTGATCAGCGTCGGGCTGAGGGTTACGCGTGGGCGCTTGCCGGGCTGCAGTTGGTTGGGGTGACCGGGGGTCATCACAAAGGATTGCAAGCGCGTAGTAAGAGGAATGCCGGTATCGCCCGCGATCACCGAAGGCAGCCATGCGCCGCTGGGCGTGGCGGAGAAGGCGTTGCCCTGGCTGTCCACCACATTGACGCAGGTGGTGTCGTTCACAATGCCCGCCGCGGCTGATGCGGACGTGGATGGGAGCGAGAAGTGCGTGCCGAGATTTCCCGGGCGATGCTCGATGGACGCGTGCTCGGGATCGATCAGCTTGCGGCGTTCCGCGGCATATTCTTTTGACAGCAGGATCTCTTCGGGGATCTTGCTGAACTTAGGGTCGCCGTAGTAAGCATCGCGATCGGCAAAGGCCAGCTTCACCGCCTCCACCACGGTGTGCAGATATTGCGGGCTGTTGTGGCCCATGGCCTTCAAGTCGTAGCCTTCCAGCAGATTCAAGGCTTCAATCATCACCGGACCTTGCGTCCAGAAGCCCGGCTTGTAAATCTCATAGCCGCGATACGTGCCCACCTTGGGTTGGTCGATCTCGGCGTGGTAATTGGCCAGGTCGCTATAGACGATCAGGCCGCGATGGCTTTCAGAGAACGCGGCGATGCGCTGCGCGATGTCGCCCTTATAAAACACATCCCGCACCGCGCGCAGCTTGGCCTGGCGATTCCCATGGGCCTTCTTTTCCGCGTTCGCCAGCTCGCGGAAGGTTTGGGCCAGCGTGGGTTCCTGGAAGATCTCGCCGCGCGGCGTGGGTTGGCCGGCGGGATAGAAAAACTTTACCGAATCGGGCCAGAGTGCAATGATCTGCTGGTAGCTGCGCAGCATGCCGCCGAACTCCTCGGGCATGGGAAACCCTTCACCCGCATATTCGAGAGCCGGTTGCACCACCTGCGCGAAAGACTTGGTTCCGTATTTTTCGAGCGCCAGGATCAAGCCGTCGAACACGCCGGGCGTAATGGCGGAGAGGATGCCCTGCACCGGAACGGGAGGCATGCTGTTGCGCTCTTCCCATACTTCGGGCGTGCGGTGCGTATAGAACTCCACCGTAGCTTTGGCGGGCGCTACGCCCACGCCACTGATGGCGATGGTGGGCTGGCCGGACATCTTGATCAGCAGCGGCATCTCGCCGCCCAGACCAAAGCGGCTCAATTCCGTGACGCTGGCAGCCAGAACGCTGGCCACTCCAGCATCCACGGCGTTGCCGCCCTGGGTGAGGATGCGGTAACCCGCCTCTACTTCGAAATTGTTAGCGGCAGCCACCATGTAATGAGTGGCGCGCACCGGCGGCGCCATGGTGGTGGGTGTTTGCGCCTGGAGCAGGACCGCTAGCAGGGGAGTGGCGAGGAACGCCTTCATGGCCTTATTCTTGCATTATCCGACTTTGCCTGGTCTGACAGGCCGGCTCTAACAGGACCCGGTACTTCCGCAGCAGCTCGTAAATCACCACGCCGCCCGCGGTGGCTACGTTGAGCGAATGTTTGCGGCCGAGCATGGGAATGCGCACGTAGGTATCGCACAAAGCGAGCAACGGGTCTGACAGGCCGTCCACTTCGTGCCCGAACAGAACGCAAACCGGGAAGCGGGGCTGCCAATCGTACAGGTCGGTAGAGTGGACGCTGGTCTCGATGGCGGCGATCTCATAGTTGGCGGACCGCAATTCGAGGAGCGTCTTCTCCGTTTCCGCGCTGTGCTGCCACGCGACCGTCTCCTCCGCGCCGAGAGCCGTCTTCGTGATCATGCGCTCGGGAGGGTGGCCGGTGATGCCGGTCAGATAGAGTTTTTCCAGCGCCACCGCGTCGGCGGTCCGGAAGAATGCGCCCACGTTGTAGAGACTCCGCACATTCTCGAGCAGCACACAGGCCGGCAGCGGCCGAATATTTTCCCAGCCGGATCCGGCCGCAGTGGCTCGATAGGGCACACGGGTGTTTCCGTCTTCTTCTTCATTTGGCTGGAAAATCAATTCCAGATGCTAACACCGCGCTTCATTTGAAACCGTGCGTTCTCTCACGCATCCAAGCAAACTGGGGAACATCCGGGTAAACTGTGTAATGGAAATGTTATCCATCGTCGTCCCGATTCATAACGAAGAGCATTCCATTCTTCCGCTCTATGACCGCCTGACGTCGGTGCTGGTCGCGCTGGGCCGGCAGTTCGAGATTCTGTTTGTCGACGACGCCTCCACGGACCGCAGTTACGAGCTGCTTGCCAATCTCGTGCAGACCGATCCGCGGCTTAAAGTAATCCGGCTGCGGCGGAATTTCGGGCAGACGGCGGCGCTCTCGGCCGGCTTCCACGAAGCGCGCGGCAAAATCATCATTGCCATGGATGGCGATCTGCAGCATGCCCCGGAAGACATCCCCGCGCTGCTCCGCAAGATCGACGAAGGCTATGACATCGCCAGCGGCTGGCGTAAAGAGCGCCTCGACAATGCCATTACCCGGCGCATTCCCTCGCGCATCGCCAACTGGCTCATGGCCAAAGCATCCGGGATCGACCTGCGCGACTTCGGCACCACTTTCAAGGCTTATCGCGCCGAGGTCCTGAAGGACGTGCACTTGTATGGCGAACTACACCGATTCATTCCGGCGCTGGCGAGCATTTACGGCGCGCGCGTCGCCGAAGTGCCGATTCAAAATACCCCGCGCGCATCGGGGGACTCGCACTACGGTCTGAGCCGGACGTTTCGTGTGTTGTTCGACATCCTGACCATCCGGTTCCTGCTGAAATACTTCACCCGCCCGATGCATTTCTTCGGCGCGATCGGCTTAGCCGGCACGGTCTCAGGCGGCGCCATGCTGGCGTATTGCCTGGTCGTCAAGCTCTTGTCCTGGAATCTCGACATCATTCAGGAACATGGGCCTCTGATACTCGCGGGAGCGCTGTTGCTGCTGGCGGGACTGATGATGTTCTCGACCGGTTTGATTGGTGAACTGGTCATCCGGACTTACTTCGAGAGCCAGAACCGGCGCATCTACGCGGTGCGCGAGATCCTGACGCAGAAGCGCCGCGAACGAGTCGACGAGCGCCGGTAGCGGACTGCTATCAGCCGACCTTACGCAGCCGCCGGCTCGACGAACTCCGACGCGCGCAGCCACCGATCCTCAAACAAATGCTTCATCGCCTCCCCGAGTCCGGGATGGTCGAAGACCAGCGACGTCCACGTCGGCCGGCTGATCACCGGGTCGAGAAGCGCAATCAGGCCGTTCCTGTCGTCGAACAAGGCCAGTTTCAGCGGCAGCGACGGCGCCTGGCGGATCTCCACTCCCGCCGCCGCGTATTCCACCATTGCCTGATCGGTGCGATGTTGATCGCGCCAAGTGTCGCCGACGGCCATTCGCCCATAGGGAGACTGAGGGGCGAGTTGCATGGCCGACTGGGCGTCGATCAGCGCGGCGGCAAAATCTTTCTTCGACCGCT
>Ga0209169_10003004_pt1 | contig 10019 bp, 6 predicted proteins | sample HubBroMetageWRM4_FD_188346 | JGI IMG/M metagenome (GOLD analysis project Ga0209169, IMG submission 188346) | Warmed soil microbial communities from the Hubbard Brook experimental Forest, New Hampshire - Hubbard Brook CCASE Soil Metagenome WRM 4... | ecosystem: Environmental > Terrestrial > Soil...
AAACAGTCAACGTGCTCATGGAGTGCATCGTTGACACTTGCCTCTGCGGAATTCTCTTCTACGCCATCGGCTTTGCGTTCATGTTCAGCCACGGCAATGGCTTCATCGGCTATCACTGGTTCTTCCTGCAGGGTGCGCCTGAAACCTACGAGTCAACCGGTGTAGCATTCCTCGCCGTCTGGATCTTCCAGTTTGCCTTCGCCGATACCTGCTCCACCATCACCTCAGGCGCCATGATCGGCCGCACCGGATTCATCGGTGACTTGCTCTACTCGGTCGGCGTCTCTGGCTTCATCTATCCGATCATCGGGCACTGGGCGTGGGGTCCTGATGGCTTCCTGGCCACCATGGGCTCGTCGGGATTTTTCCTGCCGAATCTCGGTCAGAGCTTCCATGATTTCGCTGGTTCCACCGTGGTGCACACCATCGGCGGATTCATCGCACTGGCCGGCTCCATCGTTCTTGGTCCGCGCCTCGGCCGCAAGTTCAAGCGCGACGGCGGCGGCCCCATGCTGCCGCACGATCTCACCATCGCGGCCTCCGGTGGACTGATCCTCTGGTTCGGATGGTACGGCTTCAACCCCGGCTCTACGCTCTCGGCCATGGACTTCTCGGGCATCGGCCGCGTCTCTGCCAATACCACGCTGGCCGCCTGTGCTGCTGGCCTTACCGCTATGCTGTACGCCTACATCTTCAGCAAGAAGTGGGATATCGGCTTCACGGTTAACGGCTTTCTCGCCGGCCTGGTTGCCATCACCTGCCCGTGCTACTGGGTCAGCCCCACTGGCGCCATCCTTCTCGGCGGCATTGCCGGCGTAATCGTCTGCGCAGGCGTAGAGTTGCTTGAGTGGCTCCGCATCGACGATCCCATCGGTGCGGTTCCCGTCCACGGCTTCTGCGGTATCTGGGGCACGTGGTCGCTGGGTCTGTTTGCCTGCGGACAATACGGCGCCTCCGGTCCCACCGGGCCGGACAACTCCGCTCCGCTTGCCGGGCTCTTCTATCACGGCGGCTTCACGCTGTTGAAGGCGCAGATCATCGGCAACGGCATCATCACGCTCTCCACATTTGCAGTTGCCTTGGTTCTCATGTACGCCGTCAACCTCACAGGCACCCTGCGTGTCTCAGAAGAGGGCGAGCTCTACGGACTCGATCTCCACGAGCACGGCATCTCTGCCTATCCTGAGTACGTCATCTCATCGCTCGCAGCACCGGCTGGCATGCCCAAGGATCTGACCATCCCGCAGCCGGAGCCTCACGGCGCCGTCAGGCTCAGCAGCGCCGACTGATGGCGTACACCGACACCTACCAGGACAGGAGAATGAGATGACAAAAGTCGAGGCAATCATCAGGCCTAACAAATTCGAGTCCGTCAAGTCGGCCCTTATCCAGATGGGAGTGGAAGGTATGACGGTCTCCGAAGTGCGCGGCCATGGCCGGCAAAAGGGCCACACGGAGGTGTTCAAAGGCCGTGAATACGAAGTGGACCTCTTACCCAAAATTAAAGTAGAGCTGGTGCTTCAGGACGATGTAGCGGAAAAGGCGATCGAATCCATCCTCTCCACTGCCTACACCGGGGTGATCGGCGATGGAAAGATCTTCGTCCATAAATTAAGTGACGTGGTTCGGATTCGCAGCCGCGAACGTGGTGCTGTGGCAGTCTGAACCGCTTCCCGGCTTCCCCAGGAGCAGCACCCTCCCCCGAGAGAGTGCGCTCCTGGGGTAGAATCCGGCAAACAACGCATCCATCGGCGCAGGTCACAACGCCGCAGGAGATTTGCATGTTGTCACTGTCCGCCAACTCCTCTTTTGAAGCTTATAGAGAGCAATGGCGATCAAAGCGCTGGCCGCGGCTGACCGAGCAGCTGTTCGGCGTAAGTCACTTTCTCTTTCGTCTCCGCACTCAGTTGCGCTTTGGAGAACTCACGCGCGCGCCTTTGAAGCTGCTGCGCCTTCAGATCGCCTCAGACATTGTGGAATGCGACTGGCTGGCCCGCTCGCCCGATCCCTGGGACGCTGACCTCCCGGCCCGGCTGGGACGGCGTCACTCGTCTCTGCAGACTCTGCGCGACGCCATCGACGTGCGTGCGCTGCTCTTCCACGCCATTCCCGACGCCGATACGGTCTACCTTCGCATCTATCGCGAAAATGCTGCGCAGATGCGCGAGATGGTCGTCACTGGCTGCACCCAGCGCAACGACAACTCCGCGCGCGCCGTTCACTCGCTGGCCATGCGCGCCAAGGTGCTTGGCTTCCGCTTTCGCCTTGAAGACGGCATCCTCTGCAAAATGACAGGCGATGACAGATCCAGCTACGCGCCAAACTTCGAGCGCTCCTTGTCGGAAGCAAACGGCCTGCGCTAAGCGCTGCGGTGCGCAACCGAAACGCAGATTCCGCTCAGCTCGTCTCGCTTGCCTCTGTGCGCGGCCAGTTGACCCGCTCGCACATCTTCACCAGCTCCGCCAGCGAGCCGGCCCGCATCTTCTCCATCACCCGCCGGCGATGCAGCTTGATGGTGATCTCGCTCAGGTTGAGGTCGCCGGCAATCTGCTTGTTCAGCAACCCCGCGGTCACCTGCGTCATCACTTCGCGCTCGCGCTCGGTAAGCGTGTCGATACGGGCCCGAATCGAGTCAACCGTCTCCGCTTCCCGTCTCCGCGCACGGTCGAAGGTAAAGGCCTGTTCCACCGCGTGAATCAATTCTTCTTTTTGAAATGGCTTGGTCAGAAACTCGATGGCTCCGGCCTTCATTACCTTGCGCACCATCGGCACATCGCCGTGCGCGGTCATGAAGATGATCGGTATGCCCAGGCCCGCCTCGCGCAGCTGCTCCTGGAACTCGACACCGCTGATGCCGGGCAGCCGCGCATCCAGCAGCAGGCATCCAGCGTTGGCTTTGTCCCAGCGCTCGCGGAAGGCCTCAGCCGATGGGTAGTGTTCGGCAGCGATGCCCACCGATTCGAGCAGATTGGAGAGGCCTTCACAGATCGCGGGATCGTCGTCCACAATGAAGACCCTCTCCTGTGCCGTTGTCATGACTGAGCTCTCACCGTGAATTGAAACATCGCACCACCGCGCGCTCCGCTGGCAAGCCACAGCCGGCCGTCGTGTGCTTCCACAATGCTACGGCAGATGGCCAGCCCCATGCCCGTGCCCTGCGGCTTGGTGCTGAAGAAAGGATCGAAGATGCTGCCCACGATCTCCTCCGCCACGCCTGGGCCATGATCCTCAACTGAAATCAGCACCTCGTTGTCGCTGTGTTTTTTCGACCGTATAGCAAGCTCGCGTGGCCCGGCAGAGTGAGTCATTGCGTCCATGCCGTTAATGGCCAGGTTCAGCAACACCTGCTGGATCTGCACCGGGTCGACCTCCAGCCGTGGAAGATTTCCAGCCAGTTCCAGCCGGATGGAAACTTCACGTCGAATGGCTTCATCGCGCAACAGCCGCACCAGCTCGTGAATCAGCCAGTTGATGTCCGTCGATTCCCGCACCTGTACATCTTTACGGAACAGCGCGCGCACCCGGCTCACAACCGCACTGGCGCGTGTGCTCTCTTGCACAATCTTCTCTGCCGTTGCCGAGGCTTTAGCGAGATTCGCGGGCTCGGCGTTCAGCCACTCACGGCAAGCGTAGGCATGTGTCACCACCGCGGTGAGCGGCTGGTTCAGCTCGTGCGCAATCGACGCCGCCATCTCTGCCATCCCCAATGTGTGCGACAGCCGCGAAAGCTGCTCCTGGGCCGCCGCCAGGCTCTGCTGTGCGCGCCGCTGCTCCTCAATATCGATATGGATGCCGTACCAGCGCGCGATCTCAGCCTTCGCGGAGCGCTGCGGAATGCTGCGCACCAGAAACCACCGATAAACTCCGCCAGCGCTCCGCACCCGCGCTTCTATCTCAAAGTTGCCGCCAGACTCGAGCGCCGTGTGCCAGCCGCGCCGGAACAGCAGCTCATCTTCGGGATGAATTACATCGAAAAACAGCTGTCCCGTGAGCTGCTCCAAGGGCCTGCCGAGATACTCGATGAGGTGCTGGTTGCCGTACTCCACATGCCCGCCCGCATCTGCACGCCAAATCTGCTGTGGAATCGCCTCGGTCAGCATGCGCAGTTGGCGCTCGCTCTCCTGAATCTCCAGGTTTGACTGCACCAGTTCCGCTGTGCGCTCCCGCACCTTCACTTCGAGTTGGTCGCGCGCAACGCGGATAGCGCTCTCCGTGCGCTTGCGTGCCGAGCTCACGACCGTAATGGCGATAGCACACACGAAAAATGCGGTAAGAAAGCTCTGCGAGTCCTTCGCGACGGACATGGAAAATAGCGGCGGGATGAAAAAATACGTGACCACCAGCGTGGACAGCGCGACCGCCACCGAGCCGGCAATGATGCCGCCAAACCACGCGCTGCCCATGATGGCGCCGAAGAAAAGAAAGACAAACGGGTAAGCGATGACGTGCTGCAGCGGAAAGGTCCACAGCAGGGCGACAAGCACAAAGCAGACCGCAATCGCGCACGGCTTCAGGCCGTATTCCATCATCCAGTCGGAGAACGCGCCCTGCTCCATGGCTGTCATGCTGGCATCATAAACTCATCTGCAGTTGGTCTGCGCGGCACAATACACGCGCTTGCCTGAACCGATTTAATTGTCGACCTTCCGCACAGCAACAATCGAAGCGTCGCCAGGCACCGCATTCTCTACCGTGGTGGTGAGCAGCACCTGAAAATATGACGGAATAGCCTTGTGATCGGGTGAGAGCACTGCCAGGGCTGCACGAAGCTGCGCCATCTTCTCAGGACTGGTGAGAAACTCAATCGCCGCCTGCGAACCCTGGGTATAAATTCCATAGATCAGCAGGACGCGATCTTCTTTTCGCTCGTTGGGCATCATCAATACGAGCGCATAATCGCGCGTGAGTTGATTCGTAACCGGGTCGAACTCCGGCTTGTAGAGCGGCTTCTCGCCCGGCTGCGGCTTGCCGTTGAGAATCACTCCGTCCTGAAAATGAAATCCCTCCACGTTAAGAAAGACACGACCGCTCCAGGACTGATTGCCGCCCAGCAGGATAACGTTGTTGTCTTTGATCTCTTCGAAATTCAGCAGCCGCGACTGCCGCACCGGGCATGCATCGCCGACGTGAAAGAACATCTCGCACAGGTCCACGAGCCCGATCGTCTCGCCGACGGAAGTGAAGTCCGTCACCGAGGGAACGAAGACGAACCGCTTCAGCTCGCGGAAATGGATGGTGTCGCGGAACTCCGGCAGGCTTGCCTTGGGAATCTCATGGCCGCTTGCCCACGTCTGTGCGCTGTCTCCGTCATGGGCTGCGCGCAGCAATGGGTGGTTTGGAATTACGATGAGCGGCGCGCCGGCCGGCGGAAGAAACGGATGCCAGAACCAGTCGAGGTTCGCAGGCAGAGCCACTGCAGCGTGCCGCGCCTGCATCGCGTTCGAGTCCGGCCCGCCGTGCCGCGCCAGCAGAACAGCCAGCACCAGGCAGGCCACTGCCAACGCCCCCGTAAGTCCAAGATGGAGCCACCTGCCCAGCTGGTTGGCCGGCTTCGCCGCGGTCAGTGCTACGGACGGCAGGACCTCGACTGTCTCCCCCGGCTCAATGCGACTGAACACCGGCACATAGTGGCCGGCGGGGAGATCCATGCGGATGACCCTGCCGTCGCCCTCTTCCTCGTAATACTTCTTCAGCAGCCGGCGAATCTCGTGCGCCTGCACCCGGACAATCGGATCCCTCTGCTGATCGAAGTCAGTGCCGCGGTCGTAAACCTCAGTGCCAATCAGATACTCGTTCAGTTTTTCGCTGTTTCCCTGGAAGGTCTGCTCGGCAATGAACTCCAGAAACCGGATCTTCTTGGGCGAGTTGACAAAGTGTTTGCTTTGGAGAACCCGGCGAAGCTCCTCACGCTTTTCGTAGACCGAGAAGCCATCCACCGAGCTGTTTCGAGACGCCACGCGCAAGCTCCCCGGCTCAGGAAGCGCAGCAGCGTACTGCGGAGCGGCCGACGCCTTCTCCAGACCGAAACCACCGTAATTCCCGCGTTGGGCCGCTGTCAAGCAAGCCACAGCCCAGGTCATATTCTGGACGGTTTTTGTGATTAACAGTTATTTGGACGGTTAACGATAGTTACTGTACCGCAAGACAAGACCAGGAATTTCTCTGGCAAATGCCGATATATCAACCCGGATGGCTGTCGTCTGCGGGATGGGCGGGCAATCCGGACCAGCGACCGCCCCAACAAACCCCAAAATCGGGCAACTTCGGATTGGTTCGACTGCTTTCGTACTCGAACGGGGCTTGACAGACTCATTAACAGCCCGCATAACCTCCATTACCTTGAAGGGGTCATGTGGAGAGCCTAAAACAAGACGGACTAAAGAAAACGCATTCTGGCGGCCACTCAAACCGCACTTCGTGCCCGCGATGATTGAAGTCCGAGTTGTGAGATCGGACACCGGGGATTTGCCGCATGGATGCGTCCGAGGAGATGGATGAGATTTCCGGCCCTGGCCAGATCGCTGCTCTGCCGTCTGATTTTTTCGCTCGTGGCAGCGGCGGGAGTACTTCCGGCTCAGGACCGCGGGCTTGCAGTCGCCCGGCAGTTCGACGGCCCGGTGCTGACCACGCGCTCCGCCGGAGCCGAGGGCAACAAGTACGGCTTCGAGGGCGGCAGGGTGGTCAAATTGGGTGGAGTCTATTATCTGTTCACATCGGAGATGGTTGGCGATCCGCACTGGGTAAAGATGAAACTGGCGCTTTGGACAAGCCGTGATCGCACCCACTGGCGCCGTTCTGGGACGCTCCGTGAGTCGAGTGGCGACTTCACCGACAAGGACCCGCGCGCAGCTCTATGGTCGCCCATCCCCGTCTTCAACCCCACCGAAAGCCGCTGGAACCTGTTCTACGTGGCCTACCAGGCCGCGCCGGACACGCCGCACCAATGGCTCACCAACCACGAGGGCCGCATCTGGCGTGCCGTCTCCCTCAAGCCCGGCATCAGCGGCATCGCAGGCCCCTATAAGGATGTAGGTGTGATTCTCGAGCGCGGCAAAACCGCCGACTCGTGGGAGGGCCTGCAGGGAACCGACTCGTTCTTCCCTTACGACATAAACGGTCGCTGGTATGCGCTCTACGGCAGCGCCCGCACCGAGAGTCTGCCCATCAGGCTCTGGCAGGTAGGGCTGGCGCGCTCCTCTCAGCTGGGTGGCCCGTGGACGCGCTGCTCTGCTCTCAACCCGCTCAAAGTTGAGCCCCGATTCATTGAGAATCCCATCGTCTCCCGGCTCAATGATGGCACTTTCATCGCCGTCTATGACAATCACCAGCCAAGCTCTATCGGCTACACATTTTCGCGTGACGGAGTTCACTGGTCGCGCGGCCGGCAGTTAACGGTGCAGACCGGCAGCGGGGTCTGGGCCAGCGAGGTGCGCACGCCGCTCGGCCTGGTAGACGAGGGTCACGGCTCTTTCACTCTGTTCTACTCCGCAAATGAAAAGATCGCCGGAGCCGGCCCCGACGCAAACGGCGTTACCATGACACCCGGCGCCGTGGGAGTAGTTGAAGTCAGACTCCAATCAACCGATAATGCTGCCTCGAGAGGCAGTCATTGACACAACGACATGTACCGGACGGAAATGCAGGAGGCTCTATGAAAAACCCAAAAAAAATCGGACAGCTCTGTTTCTCCCTGCTCGCCGCGCTGACACTTCTGGCCGGCAATACTGCGTGGGGACAGGCGAACCGTGCAGAGATTACCGGCATCGTGACCGACTCAACCGGTGCTGTGGTGGCCGGTACTGAGGTCACCGTAACAAATACGGACACCAACGTGCCCACCAAATCCGTCTCGAACTCTGACGGAATCTACGTCATCTCCAACCTCTTCCCTGGCCACTATTCAATCGAGTTCGCCAAAAGCGGCTTTGAGAGTTATGTGCGCTCCGGCATGACGTTGAACTCCACAGAGGTCGCACGCATCGACGCCGCACTCAAGGTTGGCGCGGCCAACGAATCCGTGACCGTAACCAGCGACGCACCCATTCTAGATATGGACACGGCCTCGGTCGGCACGAATATGAAAGCCGACGTCGTGAACCAGCTGCCACTCAGCATCTATGGCGGCGGTCGGTTTGTGGAAGACTTCGCCGTCGCCATCACGCCTGGCTACTCCGTGGTCAGCTCGCCTTACGGAGCCGTGGTCAACGGTGGCCAGTGGTTCACCAAGGACTACACGATCGACGGAACCTCTGGCACCTCCAACATTCGCGGCGACTCAATGGACGGCGGCCCCAGCATGGAAGCCGTGCAGGAACTGCAGGCGCAGACCAGTGGCCTCGACGCGGAGAGCAGCATCACCGGCGGCGGTGTCATGTCGTTCAATCTCAAGTCCGGCACAAATGCGCTCCATGGATCGGCGTTCCTCTACGGACACAACGAACTTTTCGACGCCAACACCTGGACCAACGATAACCAAGGCATCGAAAAGCCCAAGGAGCGCGCCTGGGATTATGGCTTCAGCCTCGGTGGGCCTGTCCACAGAAACAAAACCTTCTTCTTTGGTACATTCGAACGCTTTCAATCCATCGATTACCGGCTCAATGGCGGCGCCGCAACCGTTCCCACGCCGGCGTTCCTGCAGGGGAACTTCAGTGCACTGCTCGGCAGTACGCTTTGCACCTGGAATAAAACTCCTGACCTCTGCAGCAACGCAGCAGTCAATCACAACGGGGTTCCGGGTACCCCGCTCATCGTGATGAATGACGCTCTTCAGAACGTTCAGGCACAGGTGGGCATGATCTATGATCCGGCAACCGGCGATCAGTTTACCAACAACACGATTCCGCAAAGCCAGATCAGCCCCATCGCACAAAAGGTCAATGCGCTTTACTCGGGTTATGCTCCCGAGCTCGGCGGACTCACCTCCAACGAGAGAACATTGCTCGCCAACACACCCAGTCAGACCCCCAATGAATTCGTAGTCAAGCTCGATCACGTGCTGCGCGAACGGGATCATCTTTCTGGCTCGTGGATCTACGACCACAAGCCGCGCACGCTCGACGACGGCGGCGGCGTGTGGGAGTCGGGAACGACGAATGGAGGACCGCTGTCCAACGCCCGCATCCAGAAATACACGCAGCAGCAATTCCGTATCAGTGAATCGCACACATTCAGCCCGAACCTGCTGAACGTGGTCAATGTCACTGATTCATTCGATGACAACGGAAGCGGCCCAGCCGATCCAGGAGACTGGAACTCGAATATTGGCTTCGGAAATACCGGCGCCAACACGTTCCCCGAAATCTCTTTCTCAGATAACCAAAATGTAGGCACAAGCGAGACCTTCATCGGCAACGGATGGCAGGGCGACACCTCGGGTGCGATCATCACCACCGGCGACACGCTCACCTGGAACAAAGGCCGCCATAACCTCAGCTTCGGCGGCCAGTTCGTAGCGCATGAAGTGGACAGCCGCTCGGGTGAAGGAGCCTATTCCTTCAAATTTGCCTACAACCCCACCTCTTGTGGAAGCCAGTGGTACTGTGGCGGCTTTGGATACGATGGCTTCGCCTTCGCCACTTATGAATTGGGCCAGGTCAATAGCGCCACGGAATCGGTGCCCTATAACCTTTACGGACGCCAAAAGGACATCGAGCTCTTCGCGCAGGATAGTTACAAAGTGACGCCTAAACTGACCGTGAACCTGGGCCTGCGCTGGAGCTACAACACGCGCTTCCACGAGAAGTACGGCAACTGGGCGAACTTCGACCAGACCATCATCAGTCCCATTTATGGCGTTCCCGGCTCGCTGGTCTTCGCCAAGAACGGCAGCGACAGCTTTGAGAAGAACGAGTACATCAACAACTACGGTCCATCGATCGGCATCGCGTATCAGTTTCTACCTAACGTAGTGGTGCACGCGTCGTACGGCCTTATCTTCAACCCCGTCGGCGTAGCGTTCTACTCCGGTGTTCCCGATGGTTTCGCTCCGCAACTGGGATCGAGCTCCGCGAACAATT
>Ga0209169_10003005_pt1 | contig 10018 bp, 3 predicted proteins | sample HubBroMetageWRM4_FD_188346 | JGI IMG/M metagenome (GOLD analysis project Ga0209169, IMG submission 188346) | Warmed soil microbial communities from the Hubbard Brook experimental Forest, New Hampshire - Hubbard Brook CCASE Soil Metagenome WRM 4... | ecosystem: Environmental > Terrestrial > Soil...
CGGCACCGTGGTGTTCGACCCGGGGTCGAGTTGGGAGGTCAGGGGCAGCGATATCTTCAACGGTTTCGGCACGATAGAGTTCGACGGATTCGCCGCCGGCGACACGATCGACCTGACCAACTTCGCCGCGACCAGCGAGATCCTCTCGGACGGCTCGCTGGTATTGAGCAACGCCATCAGCGTCACCGACGCGAGCGCCGGCACCAACGCCGATTCGCTGACGCTGTCCGTCTCGCATGGCACGTTGACGTTGTCGACCACGTCGGGACTCACCTTCACATCTGGCAGCAACGACTCGTCCTCGTTCACTGTGACCGGCACCGTCTCAAGCCTCGATGCGGCGCTCGCCGGACTCGTTTATCAGCCGACCGCGGGCTATGCCGGCTCGGATTCGCTGGCGATTTCGGTCACCGATCCGGGCGACAGCCTGTCGGCCTCGGCCAGCGTGTCGCTGAGCGTGAACGCGCCCACGCCGCCGACGATCACTGCTCCCAGTACGGCCACCGTCGCTGAGAATTCCTCGCTCGTCTTCTCGACGGGCAAGGGCAACGCCATCACGCTGACGGATGCGAGCGCCGGCAGCGGCAGTGATTCGCTCACGCTCACGGTCTCGAACGGAATTCTGACGCTCGCCTCGACGACCGGGCTGACGTTTACGACGGGCGGCAACGGCACGGCGGCGTTCACCGTGACCGGCACTTTGTCCAGCCTCAATGCGGCCCTCAACGGCCTCACGTATCAGCCGACGGCCGGCTATTCCGGCTCGGACACGCTGGGGATTTCACTTTCCGATCCGGGCGATAGCCTCTCGGATTCGGACAGCATCGGCCTGACCGTTACGGCCGCCAGTGCGCCCGCGATCACCGCTCCCACGAGCGGTTCGCTCAACGAGAACAGTTCTCTGACCTTCTCGTCGACCAACGGCAACGCGATTTCAGTCGCCGACTCGAGCGCCGGCAGCACCGACTCGCTGACCCTGGCCGTCACGCACGGCACGCTGACCTTGGCTTCCACCTCCGGCCTGACGATCACCGCCGGCGCGAACGGTTCGTCGACGGTGACGGTGACCGGGACGATCGCCAACCTCGACGCGGCTCTCAATGGACTGGTTTACAAGCCGGCGACCAATTATTCCGGCTCCGATTCGCTGTCGATCTCGATTTCCGATCCGGGCGATGGTTTGTCCGCGTCGGATAGCGTGACCCTCACCGTGAACGCGGCTGTCGCGCCGACGATCAAGGCTCCAGCCACAGCCTCGGTCGCCGAGAACGGCTCCGTCGCCTTCTCCAAGTCGATCACCATCACCGACGCCAGCGCGGGCACCAGCACCGAGAAGCTGACGCTCACGGCCACGCACGGCACGCTCCGGCTGGGATCGACGAGCGGCATCACGATCACATCCGGGGCCAACCGCTCTGCCTCGATGACGATCAGCGGCACGCTGACGAATCTCAACAACGCCCTCAACGGCCTCACCTACACGCCGACTCGAAATTTCACGGGGTCGGCCTCGATCTCGCTGAGCTACACGGACGCGGGTGACGGCCTGACAGGCACAGGCAGCATCGCCCTCACCGTTAGCCGCAACGGCCGGGCATCCCGCTCGCTCGTTGTGACGCCGGCTCCGGTGCAAGGCGACCGCCAGTTTGTGCCGGTGACCGGAGGGGCAACTCTGTCGCTGACCAATCCCGCCACGACGGGCGGAAGCGCCGACGCGGACACATCCACTACGATCGACGCGCAGACTCAATGGGCTGGCTTTCTCCAAGCCCTCGAGTTCCTGATCAACTAACGTCCGCGCCGGTCGTTCGCGTGAACGAATTTCCGCGGTGACCTCCGGTGCGCCGCAGATGGAAGGCAGCGCGCGCTACGGAGACGGTCGAAAACCATCCGGTCGCGCTTGGTTTCTGGCGTTTGCCGTGCTCGTCTGTCCACCTCAGCCGCGATTGCCGCTATGTTCTTAGAGCGGCCTGCTTCCCTTCAGAAAATTCACAGAAATCTCGCGACCGGCGCGTTGTCACCGGCTCCTCGCGACGGCAAACTGTGAGGCACGACTCTCGGATGGCGTCAGGAGTTCTTCCTAGCGCCCGGTGTTTGGGCCAGCACCCTTCGAGTCGCGCTTGCAGCATCCCTCCGAATCACAACCCATTGCCCAATTAGCCGTTGGAGCCCGAAGCATGCTGTTCTCTCGCCGGCTGTCGATTTTTTCGCAGACCCGAGGAAATACCTACCGCGGCCGCAAGGTGCCCCGCCGGCGAAATCAACGAGAACTTGACCGCATGCAGCAGCCCGTCTGCTGCGGGCCCGTCGTCGAAGCCCTCGAAGGGCGCCAAATGCTCTCGGCCGTCGCCGCCTATCAGCCGGCGATCATCGTGGCCGGCCAGGTTGCCGCGCCGAACGTCGGCAAAAACGGCGTCACTCCGGCTACGACGGTCGCCTCGGCCCCCTACACGCCGGCCCAAATGACCACTGCTTACGGCGTGAACCAGATTTCGTTTGACGGCGTCAGCGGCACCGGCGCAGGTCAGACGATCGCCATCGTCGACGCGTACAACGACCCCAACATCGTCACCGACGCACAGAACTTCAGCAGCACGTTCAATCTGCCGCAGTTCAACGTTCAGGGCGGTCCGACCTTCCAGGTGCTCAATCAAACCGGCGGCACGTCGTTGCCGACCACCAACGGACAGGGCTGGGACGTCGAAGAATCGCTCGACGTCGAGTGGGCCCACTCGATCGCCCCGCAGGCGAACATCATTCTCTACGAGTCGAACACCAACAACGACCCGGACATGGACCAGGCCGTGGCTACCGCTGCCGCCAATCCGGCTGTCTCGGTCGTGTCAATGAGCTGGGGCGAGGACGAATTCCAGGGCGAGCAGTCGGAAGACCCCTTCGACCTCACACCCACCGGGCGCACGGGCGGCGTGACGTTCCTGGCGGCGACCGGCGACTGGGATTCGCCTGCGATTTATCCCGCCTTCTCTCCGGATGTCGTGGCCGTCGGCGGCACGTCGCTGCAGATCCAGTCCGACGGCACTTACATCTCCGAATCTGTCTGGAACAACAACAACGGTTACGGCACCGGCGGCGGCATCAGCCAGTACGAACCGCTGCCGGCCTATCAGGACGGCCTCAACGGCATTAACGGCGCCAGCACGACCAATCGCAATGTTCCAGACATCTCGATGGACGCGGATCCCGACACCGGTGTTTACGTCCTCGATACCTACTCGGGCGGATGGTACCAGGTCGGTGGCACCAGCCTCGCCACGCCGTTGACTGCCGCGCTCGTCTCCATCGCCAATCAGGGACGTGCCCTCAACGGTGAGCCAAGTCTCAACGGCCTCACGCAGACCTTGCCGACGTTGTACAACCTTTCCAGCTCCGATTTCCACGATATCACGGTTGGCGGCAACGGCACCTACAACGCGGCCCCTGGATACGACCTGGTGAGCGGCTTAGGCACGCCGATCGCCAACCTGCTCGTTCCCGACCTGGCCAATACGAACATCAACTCGTCGCCGACCGCGACCGGCCCGGCCTCGGCGTCGACGAACGAAAACACCTCGCTGGTCTTCTCGGGCGGCAACGCCATTACCATCACCGATCAGATCGCCGGCACCAACATCGATACGCTGACCCTGTCGGTCAACCAGGGCACGCTCGCGCTCGGTTCCACCAACAACCTGACCTTCACGTCCGGTGCCAACGATTCCTCTTCGATGACCGTCTCCGGCACGATCGGCGATCTGCAGGCCGCCGTCGCCGGACTGACTTATAGCCCGAATACGGGTTACGCCGGCCCCGATTCGCTGTTGGTCCAGCTCTCCGATCCGCTCGCCAACGTGAGCGCGTCGACCAGCGTGTCGCTGACGGTCAACGCGCCGCCAACCTTGACCGCGCCCGCCACCGGTTCGGTGAGCGAAAACGGATCGCTCGTCTTCTCGACGGGCAACGGCAACGCCATTGCGATCACGGACTCGGCGGCCGGCCCCGACTCGCTCACGCTCTCCGTAACCCACGGCACGCTGACGTTGGCCGGCACCTCGGGTCTGACGTTTGCCTCCGGGAACAACGGCACCTCTTCCTTCACCGTGACGGGGGCAACGAGCGATCTCGACAACGCCCTCAACGGACTGACCTATCAGCCGAACCCGGCCTACATCGGCTCGGATGCGCTTTTGATCTCCGTCATCGACACCACAGACACCCTGTCGGCCTCGACCAGCGTCGGCCTGACTGTGGTCGCACTCAGCCCGCCGGCGATCACCGCTCCGACCAGCGGCTCGCTCTTTGAGGACGGCTCACTCGTCTTCTCGTCGGGCAACAGTAACGCCGTCTCTGTCACCGACTCGGGCGCCGGTTCCGGTGCCGATTCGCTGACCCTCGCAGTGACGCACGGCACGCTCACCCTGGCGTCAACCGCCGGGCTGACCTTCACCACGGGCAGCAACGGCTCCGCGACGTTCACCGTCAGCGGCACCGTCAGCAGCTTGAACAACGCCCTCAACGGTTTGACTTACACGCCGACGACCGCCTATATCGGCTCCGATTCGCTGGCGATCTCGATCGCCGATCCGGGCGACAACGACTCGGCGTCGACCAGTGTCTCCCTCACGGTCAACGTGCAGCCCCCGGTGCTCACCGCACCGTCGACGGGCTCGCTGAATGAGAATGGCTCGCTCGTGTTCTCGTCGGGCAACGGCAACCCCATCTCGTTTACCGACGTGAACGCCGGCACGGCCAAGACCGAGTCGCTGACCCTGTCGGTCTCGCACGGCATCCTGACGCTGGGCTCGACGACGGGGCTGACCTATACGACCGGCAAGAACAACGCGGCCACAATCGCTGTGACGGGGACGCTGACCAATCTCAACGCCGCGCTGGCCGGCCTGTCCTACAAGCCAACCGCCGGCTACGTTGGTACCGATGTGCTTTCGATCACGGTCGCCGATGGCGTCAACAAGCAGTCAGCCTCGGCCAGCGTGGCGCTGACGATCAACGCCCTCAGCCCGCCGACGATTACCGCGCCGACGTCCGTCGCGACGGGCGAAAATCTGGTGATTGTGTTCTCCTCGGCCAACGGCAACGCGATTTCCGTCGCCGACGCCAATTCGACAACCGGCACACTCAGCCTTTCGGTCACCAACGGCATCCTGACGCTCGGCTCGACTCCCGGTTTGACCTTCAAGTCGGGCAAGAACGGCAGCTCGTCCTTCACAATCGCCGCGACCTTGGCCAATCTCAACAAGGCGCTGACCGGCCTGACCTATACGCCGACGACGGGGTACAGCGGATCCGACACGCTGGCGATTTCGCTGCTGGACACCACTGACGGCCAGTCGGCCACCAGCAACGTCGGGATCACCATCTCACCCGCCACTGCCCCGACGATCACCGCTCCCTCGACCGGTTCGCTCAGCGAGAACAGCACGCTGGTCTTCTCGGCCGCCAACAGCAACGCCATCTCGTTTACCGACGGCAACGCCGGCACGATCAAGACCGAATCGCTCACGCTCTCCGTGACGAACGGCACGCTGAAGCTCGGCAGCACGAGCGGTTTGACGTTTACGACTGGCAAGAACAGCAGTGCCTCCTTCACCGTGACCGGGACAGTCACCAACCTCGACAACGCGCTCAACGGCTTGACCTACAAGCCAAACACCAACTACTCGGGCTCGGACACGCTGGCGATTTCCGTCTCGGATCCGCCGGACGGTTTGTCCGCCTCGACTAGCGTCTCGCTTTCGATCGCCACGTTGGCGCCCACGCTGACGGCTCCGTCAACAGCGTCGGTCGCCGAGAACGGCTCCGTGCAGTTCACGAAGACCAACAACGACCTGATCAGCGTCACCGACGTCAACGCGGGGACCGGCATCGAACAGATCACGCTCTCCGCGACCAACGGCAAGCTCAAGCTCGGTTCGACGACCGGGCTGACCTTCACCTCCGGCGCAAATAGCTCGTCGGGGATGACGATCACGGGTACGCTGGCCAACCTCAACAACGCCCTGAAGAACCTCACGTTCACGCCGTTGACGGGCTACGTCGGCTCGGCATCGATCGCGATCGGCTACTCGGACTTGGGAAATTCGCTCACGGCTTCGGGCGCCATCCAGGTGACCGTAGGCTCGAGCGGCCCCACTTCGCGAGGTTCTCAGCCGCAGACCGCCGGCACGCCGACGTCGTCCCCCACGTCCACGTCGGACGACTCCCAGAATCAGTGGGCGGGCTTCTCGGCTGCCGTCGAGATCCTCAACGGCTAGTGACCGCCAGCTTCAATTCATCGCTCTGCGATTTCGACAACCCGCGCCATCCCGGTTGCCGCATGCCATTCGATATGGCAGTGGAAAAACCAGCGGCCTGGGTTGTTGGCTTTCCACAGCAGCACGATCTGGCTGCGGGCCGGCACGTTGACCGTGTCCTTCTGCGGCGGGTCAACCAGATTCAACCGATGGGGCGCGCCCAGCACGTAGAAATAGTGCCCGTGCAGATGGAACGGGTGGTCCATTCCCGTCGGATTGTCCAGTACGAATCGCAGCCATTCGTCTTTGGCCGCGGTGATTGGCGCGGCGTGCGGGTAGGCCTCGTCGTTGATATTCCACGCGTAGGGCCGCATGGTGCCGCCCAGTCGCAGCACGACCTCGCGCGAATGCGGGACGAGCGAAACGGCCGCGGGTGATCTCAGCGAAGTCGGCTCGAGTCCTGTTTTGCCCCAGGTCACGGAGTGGGGCGCCGGCTCGGCGTTGGGCGCGTCGGCGTAATTCAGAACGGCACGTGCCTCGTCACCCGCCAGGGTTGCCGCACGAATCCAGGCGGACCCAGACTGATCGGCAACCACAATCGCGTCGTACCGCTCGCCCGGGCTGAAGACCAGATTGTCGACCTTGATCGGTGCGATGGGCGCGCCATCCGCGGCGATGAGTGTGAGCGGATGGCCGTCGATCTGGAAGCGAAATTGGTAGGTGCTCGAAGCGTTGATCAGCCGCAGTCGTAGAGTTTCGCCTGGCTTCACGCGTAGGCTGGTCAGCGGAGCATGGGTGCCGGCGAAGCGGCCCCGCCCGTTCATGAGGGCCGACTCGAAAGGCACATCGCCGATGTCGGGCTTGCCGTCCATGCCTTTCATCGACCGGCCGGTCATGGCACCACCATTCATCCCGGCGCCCTTCATGGCCGGGCTTTTCATAGCCGGACCCTTCATTCCCGACATGGGACGACCGTGCGGGCCGACTAGCGCCGCCAGAATCTCCTCGGCGGGTCGCAGGAACCAGTCGTTGATTACCAGGATTTCCTCGCGATCGTAGCGGGCCGGTGCAGCGAGCTCATCGATCACGAGCGGGCCGAAGAGGCCGTTGCCGTATTGCACGCCGACGTGCGAGTGATACCAGTGCGTGCCGGCCGGAGTGGCGATGAATTCGTAGACGAACGAGCCGCCCGCCGGGATGGGAGCACGCGACACGCGGTCGACGCCGTCCATCTGCCACGTGCCCGGCTGGTGCAACCCGTGCCAATGAACCGTCGTCGGCACGGCTAAGTGATTGGTGACCTTGATTCGCAGCGTCTGGCCGAGCCGCGCGCGAACGAGCGGCCCCGGAAGCTGCCCGTTGTAGCACCAGATGTTTCGCCGCCGGCCGTCCGGCTCGGCTGCGCGCGGCCCGACGCTCAGCTCGTATTCGACGGTCGACGAGGTGAGGGCTGAGAGTTTAGAGGCGCCGCTCGATAAGAGCACGATCCCCGGCGCTAATGCTGCTCCGGCCGTTGCTCCCTGTCGCAGAAAATCCCGACGCGAGACCTCGGCGGGCGACGGACTGCTGTCGGCCGCCGAATCGTTAACTGCCATAGCGTGTGTCTCTCGGTCGCTCGTCAAGCGCGCAGTCTTCCGCAAAATGCCGCCGTCAAACAGCATAACGACTGTCGACCGCAAATGGCCGCGCTTCCGCCCGACGTGCTCGTCGAGTGCCGACGGAACGAAATTCCGAGGCGGCGCAATTCTAATGCGGCACGAAGAACAGGCCCGGATTCACGAGCGGGGGACTGAGATACTGCCGAGCGCGGTCGGTTTGGCCCGCCTCTTTGCGCATTTCCTTGAGCGCCTCGCTATCGATCTCCGTCGTCGTCACCTGGGTGTTCTGCAGCTTGCCGTCGGGGCCAAAAGTCCGCACGACGGTTTTGGTCGGAGCGTGAGGCTTGCCGGTCGCCAGGTCAATCACCGTCATCGTGAAGCGGGTCAGGCCGTCGAGACCATCGGCGTTGACCCAGACGTAGGTCTTGCCGCAGTGCCCCACGTAACAGGCGCACTCGGGCACGTCCTTCTTGCAGCCCACGCCGTACCAGCCCTTAGGAATGACGCAGTCGAGGTCGTCTTGTTCGCCAAGATAAAAGCGTTTGATCAGGTCCTGGCACGGAATGCAGTTGGAGTCGAGCGTGCCGCCGGCCACGAGGAGTTGATAGGCACAACGAATCCTCCGCAAGTTGTCGATGTCGGTCACCGGCGCCAGCGACCAGTTCTCGGTGACGTTCCGCTGGCCGCTGGGATTGAAGAGCAGACTCAACAGCGGCAGGCCCGAGCCGATCTGCTGGCCCAAGGTCAGAGTCGGCGCGTAGGTGGCGTTGGCGTTGAATGACGTCTGATCGGCGACGTTCACCGTCCCCGCGTTCACGACGGCGAACGAAGGCATGGCCGCCGGGTTGTCGTGAAACCGAGCCAGGTTATCGAGCACTTGCTGATAGTTGAGATCGGTCAGCGTGCCCGCCGTGCGCAGCGTATTGTCGCGCAGACTCAAGTGCGTGCGGCAGCCCGAGATCGACGCGAGCAGGCAAATCAGAATCGGCCACCACGCTCGCGCGAGCCGGCCGCTCGAGGCGCAATAAGCGCTCGATTCGAAAGCGCGGATCCTTGCGCGCACGGGTCCCCCCTCGCTTGGTCTCCTAGAAAATCTATCGGTTTGCGCGATTGGGCAAATTGAGCATTTCTTGGCGGTCGTGCGAGCGAACGACTCACAGCTGCGGCGGGGCATGCAGGCGGCATCCCGCCCCGGGGCACGTATCCCCTTTTGGAAGAGACTGTTTTACGTGTCCGAAAACGGCCAGCCCTTCCGTGAAGGGCGGCTACAATTCGGACATGACGATTGACGACGACGTCTGCTATCGAGCCCTCACGGCGCGGGACAACCGTTTCGACGGCGTGTTTTTCGTCGCTGTGAAGACGACGGGCATCTACTGCCGACCGGTCTGCACGGCAAAAACGCCCCGACGCGAGCGTTGTCGCTTTTTCACGAGTGCCGCGCTCGCCGAACAGTCGGGCTTTCGCCCCTGCTTGCGTTGCCGCCCGGAACTCGCGCCGGGAAATTCGCCCGTCGACAGCGCCCGCACGATGGCCCGGGCGGCCGCGGCACGGATCGAAGCCGGCGCGCTGAACGACGGGGGCAGCCTGGAGGATTTGGCCGCAAGCCTGGGACTCAGCTCGCGGCAGCTGCGCCGTTCTGTGCGGGCCGAATTGGGCGTGTCGCCGGTCGAACTCGCGCAGACGAATCGCCTGCTCCTTGCCAAGCGGTTGATTGCCGAGACGCAACTACCGATGGTGCAGGTCGCGTTTGCGGCCGGGTTTGAGAGCGTGCGCCGATTCAATGCCCTTTTTCGCAGCCACTATCGGCTGACGCCCAGCGCCCTGCGGCGGTCGGCGGCACAGCCGGCTCAGACCGATTCCTTGCGGCTGACCCTGGCGTACCGGCCGCCGTTCGACTGGGAGGCCATGCTCCGCTTTTTAGCGGCGCGGGCCATTCCGGGCATTGAGTGCGTGAGCAGCGAGGCTTACTCTCGCACCGTTCGCGTCGGTGAACATCGAGGCTGGCTGAGCGTCGCGCCGCTCGCCAATCGACATGCGCTGGTCGTCGATCTGGCCACGGCGCTCGCGCCGGCGTTGCCGTCGATCCTGGCCCGTTTACGAAGTTTATTCGACCTGGACGCGCGGCCCGACGTCATCGCCGGACATCTCGCACACGATCCGCTGCTGGCC
>Ga0209169_10003006_pt1 | contig 10014 bp, 9 predicted proteins | sample HubBroMetageWRM4_FD_188346 | JGI IMG/M metagenome (GOLD analysis project Ga0209169, IMG submission 188346) | Warmed soil microbial communities from the Hubbard Brook experimental Forest, New Hampshire - Hubbard Brook CCASE Soil Metagenome WRM 4... | ecosystem: Environmental > Terrestrial > Soil...
CCACGAGATCCGCACTCCCATGAACGGGATTATCGGCATGACTGAACTGGCTCTCGATACCGAGCTCAACCCCGAGCAACGGGAGTATTTGGGCATGGTCAAAACTTCGGCGGATTCGCTGCTTTCGTTGATCAATGACATTCTGGATTTTTCCAAGATTGAGGCGGGGAAGCTCGACATGGAGAAAATTGAGTTCAACCTGCGGCTGAGTCTGGAAAACGCGATGAAAGCCGTGAGTTTGCGGGCTCACCAGCAAGGGCTCGAGCTGGTGTACGATCTTCGTCCCGAGGTGCCCGAGGCTCTGATGGGAGATCCCACTCGATTGCGGCAAATCGTACTGAATCTGGTGGGGAATGCGGTGAAATTCACTGCAGAAGGCGAAGTGGTTTTGCGAGTGGAGAGAGTCGAGGAAAGTGAGACGGAAGTGACGCTCCATTTCTCCGTGAGCGATACGGGCGTGGGCATTCCTCTGGAGAAACAACAGTCCATCTTCGAAGGTTTCACGCAAGCCGACAATTCGACGAGCCGGAAATTCGGCGGTACCGGACTCGGTCTCACGATCTCTTCCCGCCTGATCGAGGCCATGGGCGGGAGGGTCTGGGTAGAGAGCAAACCTGGTCTTGGGAGCACATTCCACTTCACTGCGCGCTTTGGTTTACAAAGGAATCCTCAGCTGAATGAAGAAGTCGCTCTACCGGAGCTGGCAGGCGTCCCGGTATTGATCGTGGACGATAACGCAACCAATCGCCGGCTCCTGCAAGAGATGATTCAAGGTTGGGGTATGAGTCCCACGGCGGTCGATCGGGGCGCAACCGCTCTGGCCCTGCTGGAAAATGCGCGAAGCCTGGGCAGTCCCTTTCGTGTCGTGCTGCTCGATGCGCAGATGCCGGAGATGGATGGGTTCTCCATCGCGGACAAGATCAAGCACGATCTAAAGTTTGGCACGTCCGAAGTTGTGATGCTGACTTCAGTCGGAATGCGCGGCGATGCCGCGAAATGCCGGGAGAGTGGGATCAGCGCGTACCTGACCAAGCCGGTAAAGCGGTCCGACCTTCTTGGTGTGATCAAGCTGGTTCTCGGTTCGCGAGACATTCAGCCGGAACAGCGGCCGCTACTTACTACCCACTCTCTACGGGAGAGTCGCGCGGCATTAACCATTCTGGTGGCGGAGGATAATCGGGTGAATCAAACCCTGGCCCGGCGGCTGCTGGAAAAAAGAGGGCACACCGTTGTCGTGGCGGAGACCGGGGAGGCAGCTTTGGCAGCAATTGAAAAACAGGCATTCGATCTGGTGCTCATGGATGTTCAAATGCCGGTGATGGATGGTTTGGAAGCGACTGCAGCCATTCGCCAAAGCGAAAAGAGTAATGGGAATCACCTTCCGATTATCGCCATGACCGCCAACGCGATGATCGGCGACAAAGAACACTGTCTGCAGGCGGGGATGGATGGTTATGTGGCCAAGCCGCTATCGGTCAAGGATCTTTTTGAAGTTATCGAGGGGGTCGTGAAAAATCGAGTTGGCTCCGCGAAAGCGTTGGCGGCAGTCGTTTAGGAAGGACAATAGAGAAGCGAGCCAAACGCGCAATGATTGCGCCGCAAAGAACGCAACGCATCGCGCGGCTCGCTGAGATCCTTCGCAACGCAAAGAACGCGTTGCTCAGGATGACGTCAAACGCAGGGTCCCTCGGCTCCGCTCGGGGCAGGCACTCGGCTGCGGAAAAAACGCTGGCTTGGGATTCCGTAGAGACGTAGCTCGCTACGTCTTCGTGCCGGCGAGGTCAAAACCAAACGTGGCCAGCTACGTTTCTACGATTCTTTGCGGATGGAACAGAGACAACGACTCGCGCCACCGTCCAGCCGTGCCGCCGGTTTGAAACCGATGGCAAAGCCCTGTATAAATGCGGGGAAGCCAAATCCTCGTGCCCGACAGCCAATCCGACTCTCGCCGCTGGACCGTCATTACCTCTGCCTTGCTGTGCTGCGGGCTGGGAGTGGTTGTGATCTACACCAAGCGCAGCGCGTTCTTCAGCCCGTTGGCGGTGGTCGTCGTCGCTGCGATTGGGCTGGCGGCGGTGCTGCTGCAACTTCGGTTCTATAATCGCGGGCAGAGTAATCCCGTGCAGGCGCCGATGTGGCTGAATATTCTGGGCGTGGGCTTCGCACTTATCGCGTTTTTCGCCGACTTCCTAAGGTTGACTTCGCAGTTGGCGGAGCTCTTTGCTCTGGGAGCCGTGGGCAGCTTCGCGATCAGCAGCGCGATGATCCTGCACGCTTTTCGCAAGCGCCGGATGGCGCCGAAGTAGAGTCAGTTGCCGCGAAAATCCAGCGCGAAAGTGGTCTTCACTTGTACCGGCTCACCGTTTACACGATAGGGTTGGAAGCGCCACCACTTCACCGCATCTGTAGCTGCGGGTATCAGCTGATTGGGACCGCTGACGTCATGAACGTCGAGCACGGTGCCATCCGGACCGATTGAGACTTCGAGCACGACCACTCCCTGGATGTTCGCCTGCTTGGCCGCCTCGGGATAGATGGGCTCAACCTTGTGCGTGATCAGGCTCTGCATGGTTTCTGCTGGAACCACGGTGGGCGGCTGCTGCGCCAGCGGCTGGCTGGCTGGAATTTGTGACTCCAGTTCCCCCCATGCCTGGCGCCAGTACCACCAGCCGACCGTGCCCAAAAGAAGCACTCCCGCGAGGACGATCCAGGAGATTCGAAGAAGAGTTGCGCGGGAAATCCTGCGCCGGCGTACCGGAATCGCCTGCGCCAACGACGCAGTCGGGGATGGAGCGCTGGCGGCAGGATGGGCGACAGACTTCCTTCTCGTCCAGTGCTCGATGAGGGTTTGTTGTTCCGAGGTTAGGTTTACAAACTCCAGGCCGCAGTGGAGCAGCGCCTGGTAGCGGACGACTGCTTTCAAACGGAAACGCCCGCCCGCGTCCGGCAAGCGAAACTCGATGCCGACAGAATCACCGGGATGAAGCTCGCCCGCTACCACTAAGCCGAGGCCCAGCTCTCCGATCGTGACTGAACGCGCGGGAATGGAAAAGGGAATTCCCGACCGCATGACGGTCACATCCGCGGGAACAGCGAGAGGGAAACGTGGAACTCGACGGGAGTTAGTGGGAACCCGGGTGGGCGCCGGGGTTGCCGCGGCACTCATGGCTTAGCCTCTGCCCTGCACAGACGAACCATTCCCGCCTCGTCTTCAGCCGAAGGCGCAATCAGAATAATGTTTCGGCCAGAGTGTTTGAGTGGAGTATAGCATCGCCTGGGGCTAAATCTCCTCAGCAGAAACTCCAAAGTTCCTTTCCAATTAGGTTCAGACCGAATCGGGAAAGCCCGAGACCGTCCCGAACACGTTCGAAGGATGAAGGGTTCTGCTTAGCCCTTCTTATGGCCAGCGCTTGGCTGTGTCCTCCCAGCCTGCTGCGCGTGCCGGCTGAGGGGTTGCGTTTACTGCCGCCTGCGGGATTCGGATGGGCTGCTGGGTGGTTGTGGGAGTGGCCAATGTCGGCTTATTGCTGGTGGCTTCAAGCATCGACTCCTTGTCGTCGGACAACAAGGGTGCAGCCACGCGCAAGGCTTCGACTTCCTTTTCCAACCGCGCCAGTTCCAGTTCTTTCTGCCTCAGGACCTCATAAACATTCTTCATACCAGTGTGCCCTCGTTCAATGTTCTTGGTTGAAGCAATTGGCCGAACTCTAACAGGTATGTTGCTTTTGTCAAGGACGAACACGTGGAAAACCCCGCGTCAACGTGACGAGATTGGCTCTGCCTCGCTTCGATCCCCGCTCATGCTTTGCAACGCGGGTGCGTCTTCATTTTGCCATTTTTGGGCGAGCTGATCTAGCTCACCTAGTACCTTCTGAATATCTTTCATGCGCTTGGTGATGCCGTAGGTCACGGAGGGCGGGATGGTGGGTTCGTAGTCGCGATACAGGAATCCCTTTTGTTCGAGGAGCCGTAGCCGCTCGGTGAGGACGCGAGAGGAAATGCCGGCGATCTGGCGGCGAAGAACTCCGAAGCGCGCCGGCCCGTTCGTTGAGAGCGCCCACAAAATGTGCATGGTCCAGGGCCGGGCAAGGATTTCTAGCAATCCAGCCATTGGGCATGGGGTCGGCGACTGAGCATAACGACGCACTTGGTTACTTTAAAGTGCCTACTTTACAAAGACAAGTAGTTATTTAAAGTAACTTTTACGGGCGGAACGCAATCTAGTTTGCAATGGAGATCGGTTCGGACTAGAACTTCTCCACGGAGGTTTTGCCATGGCAGCTAACCCGATTTCAACTTCGTCACAGGGGCCGCGCGCAGCTGGGGTCTATCGGGCTGAACAGGCGTCGGCCGGAGCTTACATCACTCTGGTAGGGCGAATCTTGTTTTCGACAATTTTTATCGTGACAGGAATCTTCCACTTTTCGGCGGCGGATATTGCCTATGCCGCACAAGCAGGCGTGCCCATGCCTGGGTTTTTGGTTCCAGCGTCCGGCATTTTAGCGATGATCGGAGGACTCAGCATTCTCCTGGGATACAAAGCCAAAATCGGGGCGTGGCTGGTGGTGATTTTCCTGATCCCGGTCACGCTCAAGATGCATAACTTCTGGGCAGTAACAGACCCGATGATGCAGCAGATGCAAATGGCAATGTTTCTGAAGAACGTAACCATGATCGGCGGCGCGCTGCTGATTTCACAATTTGGATCGGGGCCGCTCAGTCTGGATGGGCGGAAAACTCGCTAGACGCCGACAGCAGTTAGCGCTCAGCCGCGACCGAATCTCAGCGATAAAACCGTAAGGGCTGAGTGCTAATTGCTGATTGGTCTCGCATCCACGCTTCGTCCTCACTCATATAGCACTGGTCCGTGCTTTGGGACCTTTTGTCACATTCTTGCAAACCCGCCCCACCTTTTTGCCACTTCGAGCGTCAAACTAAACAATCGGTTTTGTTATTGAAGGGATCAGGATATTTTCCCGGAAGCGAAGTTGCGCGCGAATCGCGCTGGGAGATTGTTTCGACGGAACGATTGAGCGCAATTCCGCGTATCTAGCGAGTAAGTAGAGAGTGTAACCGCGCGCAGAAACGTACGAGGCAGGTTTCGGAGGTGGTGTGTCATGCAGGACGGAGCGAATGGAACTGGGACGGGCAACGGAACTCTTGTACACATGAGGGATCCGCATGTCCAGGAAGTGGTCAAGGCGGCCCACGAAGAATTGCGGCAGTTGATGCGTCAGCGGGCTGAAATCATGAAACGCATCGGCACTCTGAAGCAGACAATTTCCGGGTTAGCCAATTTGTTCGGAGACGACATTCTCGGGGAAGATCTGTTGGAGTTGGTCGATCGCAAGAACGGAGGACGCCAGCCCGGCTTTACAAAAGCTTGTCGCATGGTTCTGATGGAAGCGGGACGGCCTCTGGCGGTGCGGGAAGTCTGCGAACAAATGCAGCACCGGCTTCCAACTGTACTGCTCCGGCACAAAGATCCATTAGCTTCCGTGACCACGGTGCTCAACCGTCTGGTCGAGTACGGCGAAGCGCTAAGCGTGGTTCGGGAGAATGGGCGCAGGGCGTGGCAGTGGGTCTCGGACCCCATTCCCGCAGAGCCACGCAACCAGGTGACGGTTCTGGCTTCGCAACTGTAGAGCGTAGCGGGCGCGGCTAGGAGGTTGCGATCGCAAAGCCTCGCACCGTTGCGAGGAAACAATAGAGACATTGCGAGCAATGTCTCTACGCGGGTATCAGCATTCCTTTTTCCAAGTGCCTCGTCACGTGCGCGTAGGACGCCGCGTGCGGATCGTGCGTTACCATCACGACTGTTTTCTGGAAATCTTCATTCAAGCGCTTCAGGATTTCAAGCACTTCCGTAGCGGAATGGCTGTCGAGATCGCCCGTGGGCTCGTCCGCGAGCAGCAGAGTGGGATCGCTCACAATAGCCCGCGCAATCGCGACTCTTTGTTCCTGTCCGCCGGAGAGTTGCTTCGGAAGATGGTTCACCCGCTCCTCTAAGCCAACCAATTTCAACGCGGTCATCACGTGATCGCGCCGCTGCTGGGCGTTCAGCTTGGTGAGCAGCAAGGGGAGTTCGACGTTCTCAAACGCGGTGAGCACGGGAATTAGGTTAAAGGTCTGGAACACGTATCCGATATGGACGTTGCGCCAATGCGCGGATTGAGAGTCGCTGAAGCGGAAGACATTTTCGCCGAGCACCAGCAGTTCTCCCGACGTGGGCCGGTCGATGGCCGCGATCATATTCAGCAACGTGGTTTTGCCCGAGCCAGATGGGCCCATGAGAGCCATGAATTCGCCGGCGGCGATCTCGATGGAAACATCGTCCAGCGCTTTCACTTCGAACGCGTCGCGCTTAAAAACCTTGCTGACGTTGCGTACCTGAACGACTCGGGTTTGGGTAGCGGTATTGGATAAAGTAGCAGTGCTCATGGTTGTCCCTTAATCTTGATTTTGTCGCCGTCTTTCAAGTTCTGAGGTCCCGCGGTAATGACGTTTTCGCCTCCGACTAAGCCTTTCACGATCAGACCGCCGCTGCGTTGCGAGAGGATTTGAACCTCGCGCTTCAGTGCCTTGCCATTGAACGCGATCAAAACCATTTTTCCGTTGTTGTCATCGCGAACGGCCGTCGTAGGCACGAACACTCCGGATGGTTCAGAACTTGTTGTCTTCTTTTCGTTCGCCAGGAACTTTACCGTGGCGTTCATCTCGGGGCGCAGATAATCGTCGGGGTTGAGGATCTGAACTTTCACCTGTACCGTCGCTTTTTGGCGGTTAGCCTCGGGTGAAATTTGCGCGATGACGCCGTCGTACTTGCGGTCGGGATATGCGTCGACGGTTACGATCCCTTTCTGATTGGGACCGAGCTTAGCGAAGTCATCCTGCGCGATGTCGAGTTCGACCTGAATGTCGTTGAGGTCGGCCAGAGCTACAACGGAGCCTTGCGGACCACCTTCCGCCGCACTGGCAAATTGCGAAGTGATCAGCTCGCCCTTTTCCGCGGTGCGCTCGAGAATGGTACCGGTGACGGGGGCGCGAATTACGGTCGCGTCAAGCTGTGACTTGGCATAAGCCTCCTGACCCTCTGCCTGCATCAGAGCGCCTCTGGCGCGCGCAATCTCTTCCGAGCGTGGCCCGATTTTCATCAGCTGGAAAGCTTTTTCCAGCGAATTGACCCGCTGCTGGTCAGCATCGAACTTGGCGGTTGCATCGTCGAGATTTTGCCTGGATACCACGCCGCCGGCTGCCAGCTCGCGCGAGCGGTCGAGCGTGAGTTTGTCGTTTACGAGTGTGGCTCGGGCTTCGTCGAGATTATGCTGGGCCTCCTGCACTTCCTCGGGACGCGAGCCATTCTGCAATTCCTCATAAAAGGCTCGGGCGTTATCTGCGGCACCCTTGGCCTGCTCATACTGGGCGCGGAACTCCTCGTCTTCCAGGCGGACCAGAACCTGTCCCTCTTTCACTTTGTCACCCTTTTCGACTCCGATCCACGCCACGCGGCCGGTAACTTTCGTATTCACATTGATCTTGTGGTGGGCGACGATGTAGCCCGTGGCGGAGAGAACGATTCCGCCGACGTCACCGCTTTCGGCTGCAGCGCGGGTTACTTGCACTTCTGGAATATCGGGGGACAGCAGGCGGTAAGCCAAAGCGATTACGCCGAGCAACACGACCACGGCGATTCCGCCGACGATGTAACGGCGAGCCCAGTTGGACGGTTCGCCCGCGTGCGCCGAGCGGTCAATGCGCAGGCTTTGCAGGTCTTCGTGTTTGGCGTCAATCGGCATAGATCAGTATTTCATCAGGCCCAGGCGTTGCAAGCAACGCCTCTACGGTTCTTAATCTCGCAGCGCCGCAAGAATATCTCTCCTAGCCGCGTGCCAGGCTGGCGCCATTCCTCCGAACAGCCCCATAATTATGGCGAATGCGATCGCGACGCCCACTACTTGTGGCGTCATGCGCAAGCTAAAAACGATTTCGCTGAAGGTTACGGCGTTGGACGTTCCGGTTGTCATCCCATTGAAGGGCAGCATGAGGACAATTCCAACTGCCGCACCGAGCAGCGACAGTAATATGGATTCGAAGACAAACGAAGTCAGAATACTCGGCCGCGAAAATCCAATCACCCGCAATGTCGCAATCTCGCGCGAACGATAGGCGACGGCTGCATACATCGTATTCATGGCCGCGAAACTCGATCCGATTGCCATGATAATCGCTACGACCCATCCGATATATTTTATGGGCGCGCCCGAACTGGTCTGCTTCTTGTAGTAATCAGTTTCGAGCATGCCTTCGAGCTTGAGGCGTTGGTCATCGCTGACCCGGTGTACGAGCGCGTCGGCCGAGACCGGATCAGTCGCCCGCAGATAGGCGGATGCAAAACCGCCCTGGCGATCAAAGTCAGCGGACATCTGATTGACGTCCCCCCAGATTTCCGACTCGTAGGCCGAACCGCCCGCATCGAATACGCCGACCACGGTCCATGGGCCTTTGCCAAATTGCATGGTGTCGCCGATGTTGGCATGAGCAAATCGTTTTTGAATCGACTCGCTCACCACCACCTCGCGCTGGCCCGGCGTAAACCACCGGCCTTGCGCGATCTTTACCGAGGGGCGAAGTTCGAGGCCATCCGGCATCATGCCGCGTACGGTGACGTTGACTTCTCCGGTGCCGTCTTTGCGCGGCAGCACGATGACCACTACCCATTCGCCGGACGCCATAGGCTCGCCGTGGCTATCTTTGGCAATTCCGGGCAGAGTTCTGAGCGTGGGAAACAACGCCGCGTCGAAGCCGCCGGAGAGTTCAGCCTGCGAGCCTTTGCGCAATACCAGAACATTTTGCGGGTCACCGCTGGTGACGAATGCGCGATCGAGTCCAGCGAGCAACGCCATAAGAAAGATCGCAGTCGTGACCGTGAGCGCGATGCCCAGCGCTGTCATGATGGTCAGGCCCTTGCGCAGTTTCAGGTTCCGGATGTTGTAGCGAATCGGTATTGCCATAGTCTTAGACTCAGCCGATGTGGCGCAATCCCTCCACAATATTCATGCGCGAAGCATTGTAGGCGGGCAGGCAGGCGCTGAAAAATCCCACCGACGCCGCGACCGCCAGAGCCACTACCATTGTCGGAACCGTCACGGTCAGTCCATTGGAGATTCCGATACCCACGGGCGAGTGCGAAAAAAGATGAATTACTCCCGCAGCCGCCAGAATTCCCAGTGCGCCGCCGGCCAGCGACAATGCGACTGCTTCGCCGACAAACAGCGAGAGCACGTTGCGAGCGGTAAATCCCAGGGTCTTCAGCACCGCCACTTCGCGAGTGCGTCCGCGGATGGACATCGCCATCGTGTTGGCGGAGACCAGGAGAATTGCGAATACCACCGCCGCGCAGATGCTCAGGATGAATGCCTTGACGTTCCCGAGCATGGCCACGAATGAAAGTTTGAAGGCATGTTCGCTCTCAGTCTTCGTGGGCTCGGGCGAGTTGCGAAACATATCATCAATCGCCGCTGTAACTGCGGGCACATCGTCCGCGGAAGCGACTCGCGTATCGAAAAATCCCGCCTGTCCCTTGAACCACGGAATTGCTTCTTCCAGATAGGCCGTATGGAAGTACAAAGTTCGCGGCGAAGGGTCCATTGAGAATATCGCGCGGACCGTGAGCTCGGGATCGACGGGCAAAAACGTGCCCTTAAGGGTGATGCGGTCGCCGATTTTCCAGCCGAATTTCTTGGCCAACTCCACATCGACCATCGCTCCGGCGCGATCCCGTTGCCAGGCGAGCAGCTGATCTGCCGGGACAACCTTGTCTGAAGCCACCTTCATGTATTCACTCGGATCGGTGGCAAACTGGGCAAACGAATTTTCCGGACGGTCATCCTTATATATGCCTCCAAAGTAGGTCATGGGCACGATCGCGACCACTCCGGGCAGGCTGCGAATCTTGTCGCGATAATAAGTGGGCAGGAAAAATGTGAGTGAAACCTTATCGCGTGTGATCACCCG
>Ga0209169_10003007_pt1 | contig 10013 bp, 9 predicted proteins | sample HubBroMetageWRM4_FD_188346 | JGI IMG/M metagenome (GOLD analysis project Ga0209169, IMG submission 188346) | Warmed soil microbial communities from the Hubbard Brook experimental Forest, New Hampshire - Hubbard Brook CCASE Soil Metagenome WRM 4... | ecosystem: Environmental > Terrestrial > Soil...
ACAGCTCTCGCTCGATCGTATGGGCTGAGAAGCAAGAAAAATTCCAGCCGAAGGAGAAGTGTTTTTTCTTGACTTCTACCTTTATAGAACTTATCAGGACTTGGCCGCGTGGCGGAGTAGCGCTATTGCGGTTGTTTGTTGAGCTTAAACAAAATTGTAATTTTGCTCTGAAATTCAACGGAGCTTCTGCGAAATACGAAGGGTTCAAAATCCAGGTGTTTCAGTGTCTCGGCCGCCAGTGATGAAGGCAGCGAGGGGGGCAGAGGAGCCCGAAGGGCGTCTGTTGTTGGAAGCGTTGTGTAGTAGAAATCAATCAGTCTTGAGTCGATTACTTTTCCGCCTCGCCCCACCACTACAAGGAACTGCGCGGTTCCCTCACCATGTAATTCTTCCGCGACACGACGGTATTGTGGCTCGATGGGCGTCTTCAGGAGAGCCGCTGCGCACTTTTCGGAGATTTCGGCCCTCCAATGCCAGACAAGTGGAACTGCACGTTGATAGACCAGTTCAAAGCTAAGAGGCGTGCATTCCGACTTGTCGGCTTCATCAGCCTCCGCAAGTAGACACGCAGGATGCCCCAGCAGCGCGTCAGCGGGACCGGGCACCTGCCGATAGCCCTTGGGACAATTAGGGAAACAGGCTGTCGCTTTTGTGGGGGGTATAACAGGTTCTCCGGGCACATCGTTAAGGGGAAGCTGCATCCAACTTACTTCATGAAATCCATTTCCACACACTACCGTTGAGCTGTCCGCTTGAACTGTCCGCTCCTTGGTCTGCGCCCGCGACGGCAGCGCGAACAGCAATAAGAGTCCTGCAATACCATATATCTTCGCAATCATCTTACATCCGCCCCTTCGTGGCTCAGTCGTCCGTGCAAAGTTAGAACGATCGTAACAAGAAAACTTGCGCAGAACTTGGTTCGTAGTTGGATTGGCACTTTCTCATCCCTTATGCGCGACTCAACCACTAGGGCAATTCCTATGCGGAGCCCGAGTGCCCGGGAATCTCAGGGCCTGGCAAACGCATTTACCGGTAAGTGGATTTTTCCTTGTTTCCGGTAACGCGACGTGGCGCGGGCCTATCGAGCTCCAAGTTCCTCAGTCGCGCGCCGCAAGCCGCGATCCATTTGCTCGCTTTAATTTGTAGCTCCACCGCAACGCTCATAGCTAATCCTCAGGAAGGAGGCATCAGTGGCGAAGTTGCCGATCCGCAGAATGGAGTGGTCGCTGGCGCGCTGTCGAAGCTAGTCAACGCGGCGGGAGTGGCTATCTCCGCACAGCGCAGCGATGCGCAGGGAAAAATCGCGCTCGCCGCGCACAAGGAGAGACGCAAAGAGCTGCGCTGAGACCTGCGCTCCCAACCGGCTTGATTATTGAGATCGTCGCAGAACGTGCAATAACGGACAGTATTCGCACGCACGGAAGTTCATGCTGTGATGTGCGGAGCTACTTAAGGAGACTTCCTGTGCAAAAGTATACAGCGTTGCTAGCGGTGCTGGTGGGTTTGGGTGCGTGCGCTGTGGCCCAGGCTCAAACGGCAGATTCGTCCTACGGCAGTCACATCGTCATATACCGAGAGAACGTGGTGAGCCGCACGACTCGAGCGGTCAGTTACAAGCACCGCAGCGGATCCACGAAAATTGATTTCGCAGGCACCGATTTGATGGCGTCCGCGCAAGGTGAAGCGCGCGTGGAGAGCAAGCGCGGAGCGCTGGAAATCAAAGCGGAATTCTCAGGCCTCGAGAGGCCCACAGCGTTTGGCAACGAGTATCTGACCTACGTGTTGTGGGCGATTTCGCCGGAAGGCCGCGCGATGAACATTGGCGAAGTGCTGGTGGGCGAAAACCATCGCAGCAAGCTCGACGTGACCACCGACCTGCAGGCATTCGCAATGATCGTGACCGCTGAACCTTATTATGCGGTGCGGCGTCCGAGCAACGTGGTGGTGCTGGAGAATGTAATTCGTCCGGACACCGTCGGAGCCAGCGAAGCGGTGGACGCGAAATTCGAGTTGATCGATCGCGGCGGATACATACCCACAGGATATAACTTCGACCCAGTGGTGTTGAGCGCGAAACTGCCTCTGGAATTTTATGAGGCACGCAATGCGGTGCGCATCGCCCGGTCAGCCGGGGCAGAGACGTACGCAACGACCAGCTATGAGAACGCCGTCGCACAATTGAAACTGGTAGATAATTTGGTAGCGATGCGGCACGTCGAGACCAAAGATCTGATCGCGAAATCGCGCGAAGTGGTGCAGACGGCCGACGACGCACGCGAAATCGCAGTGAAACGGGAGGATGCGGAGCGCTTGGACGCCGAGAGGGACGCGGCAGCTGGACAAGTCGCCGATGCTAATGCCAAGTCCGATGCAGACACGCTGGCTCGCCGGCACGCGGAAGAGGAAAGGGCCGAATCCGACCGGCGTCGCGCGGATGCCGATCACGCAGCAGCTGCGGCACAGCTGCAGACGCAGGCCACCCAAGCAGAATCGGATCGCAATCGAGCTGCGGCGGCGAATGCGGATCAGGCGGCGGCTGCGGCACAACTGGCGACGCAAGCTGCTCAAGCGGACGCGGATCGCAATCGTGCTGCGGCGGCGATCTCGGATCAACGACTCCAGCAAGCGGTGCAGGATCGTGAAGAACTGCGCGCGAAATTGCTGCAACAGTTCAACGCCATTCTCTCGACACGCGATACGGCTCGTGGGCTGGTGGTGAATTTGTCGGACGTGCTTTTCGATACGGGGAAGTACACGCTTCGTCCGGGCGCGCGTGAGAAGTTGTCCAAAATTTCCGGGATCGTTCTGGCTTACCCGGACTTACGGCTGGCGATTGAGGGGAACACCGACAGCGTGGGCGGTGATGCTATGAACCAGACCCTATCGGAACAACGCGCGAAAGCGGTGCTCGATTACTTGGCTTTGCAAAACATTCCTACGACGTCCATGACATCGCAGGGATTCGGCAAGACGCAACCCGTCGCGTCGAATGACACGGCGGAAGGGCGTCAACAGAATCGCCGTGTGGAGATGATTGTGTCGGGCGAGGTGATTGGAACGACGGTCGGGCCTGTTTCACAAAACTTGCCGCCGGGCAGCCGGCCGTAGGGTTTCTGGTTCGCCGATTCGAGCGGAGTTGCAAGCTAACAGTTGACACTTGACAGTCGAAACTTAAAAGTTAAGAGCGAAAGGTCACCGGTCATTGAACGTCGGTGACCTTCCCGTTTGTAGAGATCACTTTCATGCCGGGGTAGAAGTACAGCTGCTTCGCCCCTAGGTTGCGGCCTCCTTCGAGCGTACGGCATTCTGCGAGAGTCAGTCTTATTCGGTGTCCAAATTCGCGGAGGGTGGGTATGCCTGAGCCGAGCAAAATTGGGCGGATGTTCACGCCGATTTTGTCCACTAGTCCTGCGGCCAAAAGTGACTGCGCCAGTTCGCCAAATCTCAATGTCCGGTTACGCGTGCCAGGCACTGACACCCGCTTGCCTCTGAGTGAGGTAAAATCGCAGCCCAAGAGGAGCGTAGCGATTGGCCTCCGATGAGTGGTTCCGAAGTGCTGACTGGAATCCATCCGTTGAAGCTAAGTTCAACGAGAAACTCGGTCGTGCGCGACGCAAATCCCAATATTTGCGAATCCAAGCGAACTATTTGGCAAAGACTCATCCGCAGGCTGCATTGGCCTTACTCGATAGATATATTTCTCTTGGCGAGGATTTTGATTTTGCCCAGGCCTTTCTTGACCAAGCAACGGCTTACTTGGCTCTTGGGCGATTCGATGATGCGCTCCGTTCCCTTGAGAACGCTTTGAATCGAGAACGTCAGTTCCCGAATTTGAAAACCAATGCATGGAGCGAGTTCGCAATGCTAGTTGCTACGATGAACATCAAGTCCCAGTTCACCAAGGCGCTTCAAGCTCTCTCAGAGAATCAAAGTAGACTTATGCTTCCCGTCGAAAAATTCACATGGCATGCGGCTAGCGCACTGATACTAGCTGCCCAAGGTGAGCGCAAGCGTGCTGGGGAACACGCGACTAGAGCATTGGAGGTAGCGCAGCCAACGCATTCAGGATTTCGATACCATCCCACTGTCGGCTTGGTTGGCCGAACATACGAATCGCTCCGAGATAAATTAATCGAGTTGTCAGGCGCTTCCTGCTGATAGCTTCGTTCAACTCCCTCACCGGACGTGGAAAATCGACGCGCTAGCTTATAATGCGCGTGGCGCGCCCGCTGCAAGAGCGTCGTGGGGAGGCGGTGCGCAACGCGGTGCGAAGAACGCGACGCGAGTGCTGCACAAACCCAGCGCGAACGCAGCACACAAATGCAGCGAAAACGCAGGAAACTAGGAGGGCAATGGCTCGGCTGGATTCTCCGCGCGTCGTCAATATCGAGGACTTGCGCGAGCTGGCGCGGCGTCGGCTGCCGCGCGCGGTATTCGACTATGTGGACGGCGGCGCAGGCGACGAAGTGACTCTGCGCGAAAATTGCCGCGCGTTCCAAGAAGTAGTTCTGCGCCCGCGCCATGCCGTCGCGCTCGACAAGTGCGATCTGCGCACGCGCATTTTGGGCCACGACATTTCTTTTCCCGCAATTCTGGCGCCGATTGGTTACAGCCGCTTGTTGCATCCCGATGGTGAGCTCGCGGCAGCCCGCGCGGCCGGCGAGTTTGGCACAGCGTTTATCCTCTCCACGGTTTCCGGCCACAAGCTCGAGAAGGCCAAGGCTGCTTCCACCGGCCCGGTGTGGTACCAGCTATATCTGATCGGCGGACGCGAAGCCGCCGAAGCCGCGATCGAACGTGCGCGCGTGGCCGGGTTTTCAGCGCTGGTGATCACTATCGATACGGCAATCGCCGGAATGCGCGAGCGCGACGTGCGCAACGGCGTGAAGGAATTGCTCGGCAATTCGCTCGTGGCGAAAATTCCGTTCGTCCCGAATGTGCTGATGCATCCGCGCTGGCTCGCCGCGTTTTTGCTCGATGGTGGCGTCCCGCGGCTGGAAAATGTGGTGGCGCCGGGCGTTGGGCCTATGCCGATGATGGAAGTGGGCTCGGCCCTCGCGCGATCGGTGATCACTTGGGACGATCTGCGCTGGCTGCGTAAATTGTGGCCGGGCCCGTTGGTGGTGAAGGGCCTCCTCACCGGCGAAGACGCACGCCGCGCGATTGACGGCGGTGCCGACGGCATCGTGGTGTCCAATCACGGCGGGCGCCAATTGGACACTGTGTCGGCCACGTTGCGCGCGCTGCCAGAGGTCGTCGCGGCGGTGAACGGGCAAGCCGAAGTGTTGATGGATGGCGGAGTGCGCCGCGGCTCCGATATCGTGAAAGCCATTTGCATGGGCGCGCAGGCGGTGCTCGTCGGCCGTGCTTACGCGTACGGCCTCGGCGCGGCGGGGCATGCTGGTGTGGTGCGCGCGTTGGAGATTCTGCGCGCCGACGTCGAGCGCGTGCTCAGGCTGTTGGGTTGCGCCTCCGTAGCAGAACTGAATCCGTCGCTGGTGGGTATGCCGGAAGCGTGGCGCGCAAAGTCACATCCGCAGTGACGCGGGGATTTTGAATTTGTAGCGCCCGCCTGCTTTTCAGGCGGGCGTAGTTGACTTTTCCTCTCACATCACTGCGGTGCGCCAAAGTGCATCAGCACCAGGGCCCTAGTCATTTACCGCAAACTGCTCAGCCGCCGAGGCCACCAATTCCAAGCTCTCGCACTTACGCTAATGATGCAGCTGCAAGCCCAAACCATTTCCGCAGCGCGACGAATCCACGCACACGCGCATTCCTTTGTTGACGCCGGAGCAGCGCGTGTGCTAAATCCCCTTATCCGGTAAACGTATACTTGCAACGCGGATCGTGCGGAGATTCACGGCGCTCGCAATGCCTCATCGCGCGCCCAGCGTTCTTCTTCCGATACTTTGCGCAATCTCTGCGCAAATAAGCGTGCCGGTTAATGTTAGTCTTTGCTTTAACGTGTCCGTACACGGCGTTCGAATAGCCGGGCTGCCCGGCGAACGCAAAGAAAGACAGGCGGAAAACGAATGATGAATCTGGGCTTGGCGATGTTCGCCGGAGATCGCTTGGTGCGTCTGGCGCCGGTGGATCTGGTGATTGTGGTCTTTTATTTCGTGCTGGTGCTGGCCATCGGCTTTTACCTGAAGGGCCGCTCGAACACCGGCGAAGATTTTTTCCTCGCCGGCCGCGAAATGACGGCGTGGATCGCCGGCCTCAGCTTTCTTTCCGCAAACTTGGGCGCCCTGGAATTAATGGGCTGGGCCGCGGCCTCCTATCAATACGGAATCCTCGCGGCGCACTGGTACTGGATCGGCGCCATCCCGGCAATGTTGTTCCTCGGCCTCGTGATGATGCCGTTCTACTACATTTCCAAAACGCACTCGGTGCCCGGCTACCTGAAATTGCGTTTCGGCGAAGCCAGCCGCGCGCTCTCCGCGATTTCCTTCGCGTTCATGACGGTGCTGATGAGCGGCATCAACATGTACGCCATGGCGCTGGTCATGAAAGTCGTCCTGGGTTGGGACATCAATTTCAGCATTTGGATTTCGTCGATCACCGTCGCGGTCTATGTGACGCTTGGCGGCTTGCGCTCCGCAATTTTCAACGAAGTGTTGCAGTTCATCCTCATCTGGGCCGGCGCGTTGCTGATTCCGATTCTCGGCTTGATCGAAGCGGGCGGCTGGAAAGCGCTGCAACTGAAAGTCGCGCAGAATGCCTCGGTGGAATACACGCATCTGTGGTCCACGCTCGGCTCGTTCAAAGACAATCCGATGGGGATTCACTGGACGGGCATCGTCTTCGGCCTCGGCTTCGTGATTTCATTTGCCTACTGGACGACAGACTTTCTCGTCGTGCAGCGCGTCCTAGCCGCGAAAGATTTGCGCGCAGCGAAAATGGCGCCTATCATCGGCGCGGCCTTCAAAATGTTCGTGCCCTTCATCGTGATTCTCCCCGGGTTGCTGGGCCTCGCCGTGCTCCCGATGAAACTGACTGGCGAAGCTGCGGCAGTGGCAAGCGGCGGTCACAGCTACAACGAAGTGTTACCGCTGATGCTAGCGCGCTATTGCGGTCCTGGATTGCTCGGCCTGGGAATCACCGCGCTCATCGCCGGCTTCATGTCCGGCATGGCCGGCAACGTCAGCGCGTTCTCCACGGTCTGGACCTACGACATCTACAAAGCGCTGATCAAGAAAAAGGCCACCGACGCGCATTATGTGCTCATGGGCCGCTGGTCCACGATTCTCGGCGTGCTGATCAGCATCGGCACCGCATACCTGGTGATGCAATTCCTCAGCATCATGGATTACGTGCAGGCGCTCTTCAGTTTCTTCGTCGCTCCGCTTTTCGGTACGGTGATTCTCGGCATGCTCTGGAAACGCGCCACCGCTGCGGGCGGATTCTGGGGCCTGCTCGCCGGCACGGTCTCGTCCGTCGGCATGTGGGCGTGGGTGAAATTCGATCCCACAGCCCTGCGTTACGTCGCGCTTTCCAGCGACGCGAAAGACATGGCGGAAAATATGTATCGCGGCCTGTGGTCCTGGATCATCTGCGTCGTGGTGACGGTCGCAGTCAGCATGGTCACCAAGCCCAAGCCCGAAAGTGAATTGATCGGCCTGGTCTATGGCGCCACGGAAATACCCTCGGAAGCGGCAGTTCCGATGTACCAAAAACCGGCATTCTGGGCCGTGATCGTCGCGATTGTTTTCATTGCACTCAATATTATGTTCTGGTGAGGCTCATGCGATCTGACGGAACAATTTCCATCTGGTTTTTCATAGGCGTTTCGCTGTTGGTCAATGGCGTGCTGATCTTCGGCGCGGGACTTTACCAGATTTCCCATCCGCCCGCGATCAAAGTAGTTCTCTACGACTTGCACGCAAGCGTATGGTGGGGCGGAATCCTGGCCATCATCGGATTGCTCTACTGTATCCGCTACAATCCCAAACGCGCCTGATTTGGCCCGCGCCTACCTTGAGCGCGCCGCCGCCTTTAGTAGCGCCGGCTTGTCCTGAGATGCCGCCGGTGGCGGCATAGAAGGGCGTCCCGCCGGCTCATTGGCCGTCGCGCAAGCCCACAGTTGTTTCGCCTGCCGCCATGGAATTCCTCACTCCGCATTAACACCCCACGTAGTAAAGTAATCCCCAGCCACATTCGCGCAACCGTTCCAAAAATTCAGACCGGAAGGATGCCAGATGGCGATTCTCGTCGCGGGAGGTGCCGGTTACATCGGCAGCGTCACCGTAGAACTATTGCGCGCCGCAGGCGAACGCGTAGTGGTTCTGGACAATCTGGTTCGCGGTCATCGCCCCTCGCTCGACAAGGACATCCCGCTCTACCAAGGCAATATCGGCGACCGCGCTTTGCTCCAGCGAATCGCTCGCGAACACCAACTCGAATCCTGCATCCATTTCGCCGCCGTGACGTTCGTCGGCGAATCCGTAAAAAATCCCGCCTGGTATTACGAGAACAATGTCGAGCAAGGCATCGCCCTCATGAGCGCCCTCGTCGAAGCCGGTGTCCGCCGCGTGGTCTTCTCCTCCACCGCCGCCACCTACGGAGATCCGCAGCACGTTCCCATCTCCGAATCCGAACCGCAGTGGCCCGTAAATCCCTACGGCTGGTCGAAATTATTCATGGAACGCCTGCTGCATTCCTTCGACGTCGCCTACGCCTTGAAGTTCGTTTCGCTGCGCTATTTCAACGCCGCCGGCGCCACCGAAAAATGCGGCGAGCACCACGATCCGGAATCCCATCTGATCCCTTGCGTCTTGCGTGCAGCTGCAAAAGAACCGCCCGAAGTCGCCGTCTTCGGAAATAATTATCCCACTCCGGATGGCACGCCCATTCGCGATTACGTCCACGTAGTGGACTTGGCCGATGCCCACATCCGCGCCCTCGGCCATCTGCGCCGCGGCGGCCAATCCGATTATCTGAATCTCGGCACAGGCCAAGGCTACTCCGTCCTCGAAGTAATCGAAACAGCCCGCCAAATTACCGGCCGCGACATTCGCGTTCGCGTCGAACCGCCCCGCGCAGGCGATCCGCCGCGCCTCGTAGCCGATCCCACGAAATCAAAATCCGTCCTCGGCTGGGTCCCCGCCAAATCCGATCTCCGCTCCGTCATCGACTCAGCCTGGCGCTGGCATCAGCGCCATCCCCACGGCTACGACTCGTAAAACGCTTCAGCCCCAAAGCGATTGCTACTCCCGCGCGGCAGGTCATCGTTTCGTTGACACCCGCATAAGCCAGGTGTATATGTCGGCTTTCTAGGTATGGTCACGGCCGAGCCGAGAACCGAGCTGCTGCGCGGAACTCTAGACATGTTGATCCTCAAGGTTGTGGCCTTAGGCCCCAGCCACGGCTACGCCATCGCCCAACGCCTGCGCCAGACCTCGAAAGATTTTTTCCAGATTCACCAAGGCTCTTTGTATCCCGCGCTGCATCGCCTGGAAGGCCGCGGCTGGCTGCAAGCCGAATGGAAGGAATCGGAAACCGGGCGCGAAGCCAAGTTCTACTCCCTCACCAAGAAGGGCCGGCGCCAGATGGACGCCGAAGTCGCCGAATGGGAGCGTCTCGGCGACGCCGTCGCCCTGTTCCTGCGCGCACCAGGGAAGGAGTCCTAGCCATGAGCTGGATTCGCCGCGCATTTCGGAAATCACAAGCAGAGAAGTCACTCGACAAAGAATTGCAATTCCATCTCGATCGCCAGCTCGCTGACTACGTAGCCGCTGGCATGCAGCCCGATGAAGCCCGCCACCGCGCGCGCCTCGAATTCGGCATCCTGGACACGGTGAAAGAGGAAGTCCGCGACACCCGCTGGGAAACTCGACTGGAAGATGTATTTCGTGACTTCCGCTACGCAGCCCGGAGCCTGCGCAAAGACCGCCGCTTCGCCATCGTCGCCGTGGTCGCGCTGCTGCTGGTGGTCATTGGAATCTTCAGCGTGATGGCCTACACAGTTTCGCTGCAGACCCATGAGATCGGCGTGCGCATGGCGCTCGGCGCCC
>Ga0209169_10003009_pt1 | contig 10011 bp, 8 predicted proteins | sample HubBroMetageWRM4_FD_188346 | JGI IMG/M metagenome (GOLD analysis project Ga0209169, IMG submission 188346) | Warmed soil microbial communities from the Hubbard Brook experimental Forest, New Hampshire - Hubbard Brook CCASE Soil Metagenome WRM 4... | ecosystem: Environmental > Terrestrial > Soil...
ACCGGAAGCCCCCTGGCCCGAAGCCCCCTGGCCCGAAGCCCCCTGGCCCGAAGCCGCCTCGCCCGCGTCGGCTGGCGTCCGCGTCGGCTTGGCTGCCTCGCCTGGCGCCTCGGCCTGGTCGGCCGGTTGAGCTCTCGGGTCATCGGGCATCCCGGCCTGGGCGCCTAGTCGAGTTGCCGCGCCGGCTGGCGTCCGCGTCGGCTTGGCCGCCTCGTCTGGCGCCTCGGCCTGGTCCGCCGGCCGAGCTCTCGCGCCGGCGGACGCCGCGGCCTGGTCGGCCAGTCGGGCTCCCGCGCCGGCGGCCGCCTCGGCGGAGGCCTGCCTCTCCGGCCGGGCCCGGGCACCGGCCGCTGGCTCCGGTCGAGCACTCTCGATCCTGGTCAGCACGAAGCCCTGGCCCGGAACCACCCCGTCCCGCAGGTCCGACAGCGGATGCGCCCGCACCGCCCGCCCGGCCGCCGTTCCGATGGCCAGCCGCTCGAACGAGCCGGGCACGATCTGATCGACCCAGGTCACGGCCTGTTCCCCGGACAGCTCGCGGGTCGATCCGCCTTCGGTGACCGCGCACCACACGGCCCCGCGCAGGAACATGACCACTCCGTCGTCGACCGGCACCACGATCCCGAACGGGGTGACATCCCCTGATATGTGCCCGATGACCCAGGTGGCCAGCCGGGCCGCAATCGCTCCGGCGGGCAGCTGGCGATCGGCGGCGACCGCGGCGGCGAGCGCGAGCAGCTCCCCGGCTGTCTCGCCAACGCCCGCGGCCCCGGCTGCCTCACCGGCGCCCGCTGCCCCGTCGCCGGCCGCGGCCCCGGCCGGGATCAAGATGACCGTGTCGCCGAACCGGCCGACGAGACCGTCGCCAGGCTCAATTCCTATCTGCATAGTCGTCCGTTCATAGCGCTTCTCAGGCTGACGGTCAGCCGTGCACTCCCTTGGTGGTGAACAGCCACAGCGCCGAGGTCGCCCACAGCCCGGCCAGCGACACGAATACCACGCCGCCGAGCACCGGGATGACCCACTTGGGCATGGTCTCGCGGTTGACCAGGCTGAGCATCTTGGCCACGAACGCGCCGTAGAAGATGCAGCCGAGCACCGAGTGGATCAGTACCCGTATCGAGTAGGTCTGGAACCCCAGCGCGTAGAGGCAGTGGATGATGACGGGCACGGTGAGCAGGATCGCGATCCGGCCCGACCAGCGGTGCACGGTCGCGATCCCGTGCGGGGCGTCCGGCCGGCTGATCCGGATGCCGGTGCCGAGCTGGACGACCGCGAACACCACCGCCGCGGTGGTCAGCCAGGCCTTGGCGTACAGCGGCGAGGAGAAGCCGGCGATGTCGAGTGCGTAATGGGTGGGGTGGTGCAGCCCGCCGTACAGCCCGAGCACGAGAGCGACGGCACAGCCGCTGAGCAGGGCGATCAGCAGCGGCTTGGCGTACTGGTCGGGGGCCTGGCGCACGGTCACTGGTTGGGTCGTCATCGTTCTGTGCTCCTCTCACGGGCCGTGTCGGGTTCCATCGCGGCCGCTCACGGGCTGACGACGGTCGCGTTGCCTGCCACCTGCGCGGCCGTGAAGCTGCCGCCGTCCAGGGTGAAGGCACCGTCGCTGAGGTCGAGCAGCGGCGCGGGCTGCCTGGTCGAGCCGATGACGGCCACGCCGACCTGGGTCCCGTCGGGCAGCACCGCCCAGCCGATCCGGGTGGCCAGCCCGTTGATCGCGACCCGGGCCTGGAAGACCCCGGCCGGGTGCGGTGACAGCTCAGCCGAGAACGGCAGGCTCAGCCCGGTGTTCGGCGTGACCATGCCGAACATGGCCAGGCCGGTTAGCGAGCCGGTCAGGCTGGCACCCTTGCTGCCGGTGAGGTTGACCTGGTTGCCTTTCACCGAGCCCTGCAGCCAGGCCTCGATCGTGTGGCCGTTGCACACGTAGGCCACGGCCTGGTTGCCGTCGGTGCTGACCGCCAGCGTCAACTCGCCGTTGCTGCTCCGCCCGGCGTACACAGCCTGCACGATGGCTTGCGCAGCGGAGAACGGGAAGCTCTGCCCGAGGAATCCGGACACCGTGCCGAACATGTCGGGGCCGGAGACCGAGCCGGTCAGCCGGGTGCCGCTCGAGCTTGTCAAGCTGACCAGGTCGCCGCTCACCGAACCCTGCAGCGATACCTCGCTGGCCAGGCCCGCGTTCAGGTCGGCCGCGGCCTTCTTGCCATTGATGGCGATCGCCACCGTGACCTGGTCGCCGCTGCTCCGGCCTGCGAACAGGGCGTGCGCCGGAGCCGAGGTCGCCCCCGCGGGCAAGGACGTGGCCGTGGCTGTGGGCGTGGGCGTCGTCGCCGCCGCCGCCGCGGGCGGGCCACCCGGCTTGGCCGCCACCGCGTTGCCGTAGAGGAAGAGCCCGGCGACTATCACCACCGAGCCCAGCGTGAGCAGGGGTCCTTGTCTGCTCATTCCTTGCACCGCCCCTCACACCATCGGTCGCATCGGTACCTGGATTGGCTGGGATGATGCGGCGCCTGATCACTTGCCGATGGCGCGCTCCGGCCGTCGCTGTTCACTCGGGTCTCCAGGACCCGCAAGGACTAAGGAACGAACGCCGGATCGGGGACCCGCGACCGGGCGGCCGGGATCGCCGAACTCGGCGCAACCTGGACCGACGAGGCGTGCCTCGGCCAGACTTCACCCAATCGCACAAGCCCCCACCACGCTTCCGCTCCCCGCGCGGCGAGCCGGCCTGCCCCGGACCGGAAGACTGGACTCCACGCGCATAGGCCATTTTTACACAGCGCACGGCCGCCGGAACGGTTGGCGTATCTCGCGGATATAACGGTATCCGCAGCTAATGCGGGCGCAGCCTCGCGGCGTTAGCCCTTGATCACCAGATTGTCAAGATTCGCGCCTGAGCTCGGAGACGATGTCACGGGATCACGATCACTGGGTAGTGATTGTGCCGCTCCAGGGCCCGCGGCACGGATCCGAGGACGTGGTGGTATCCGTGTTCGGATCGCCCGACGACGATGCCCACCGAGGCGCCGGGCCCGTGTCGGCGGGACAGGTCATCCGCCGCCGCGATCAACTGGTCCGCGACCGCCCCGTCACGGCGCTGGAAGTGCCAGTGCTGCGCCGCGCCCCTCAGGTGACTGGCCTGCAGGCGGGCGCGGACCTGCTCGGACAATTCGCGGGTCGCGTCGTCGAAGCTCTGCAGCACATCAGCCGAGGCGCGCCCGCCCACGTCGGCGGAGGCGGCGAGGGCCGACAGGTGCGCGACGTACACGATCTCCATGCCGCCGGGCCGGTCGTTCAGGAGCCGGGACGCCGCGTCGAGGGCGCGCAGCGCCGAGCCTGACCCATCGAAGCCGACGACCGCGTACATCAGTCTCTCCGTTGGCCCGGTAAAGGTGCCCGCGGTCTGGTCTGGGTTGGCGGTGAGCGTAATCATGAGTAGCTCCTTCACCCGGCGTGGCCATGTAGAGTTGGTAATTGCAACACTACGACTCATGGTTGTACTTTGCAACCTAGATGAGGAGGAAAATGAGGGGGAAAGTGACTCGCGAAGCTGCCGTCGAGGACCTGTACAAGGGCCTCACCACGATGGTCCGGCGGGCCCGTGACGTGGGCGACGATCTCCATCCCGGCTTGTCCGTGGTCGCCTACACGCTGCTGACCGAGATCTCCCTCACGCCGGGGGTGCGCGCGGCCGACCTGTGCGCGCACTTCGGCCTGGACAAGTCCACCCTGTCCCGGCAACTTGAGCAGCTGATCTCGGCCGGGCTGCTGCGCCGTGCGGGAGAACGGCCGGGGCGCCGGGGCAACGTGCTCGCTCTTACCCCCGCCGGCGAGCAGCACCTGGCCGCCGCGGCGCAGGCCGTCCGAAGCCGCCTGGCCGAATGGCTGAGCTGCTGGGAGGACCAGGACATCGCCGCCTTCGCCGAGCTGGTCGCCCGGTTCAACCTGAGCTGGAACCGGGCCTGACCGGCGGACAATCTCGCACTCTTAACGTCTAATCGCCCAAATGTCAAGACTTGTCTTCAGCCTGTGGACGCACCGGGTTATCCACAGCCGACCGGTCGAGGCGGTCGGTTCTGTCAGACCCGCTCCGGACGCTGGCGACATGAAGCAAACCACCTCGGCGGCTGACGCCGCCCCGCAGACAACCCCCGTCACCGTCCGGGCCGGCTCGCCCGCGGCGCTGCTGGCAATCGTGCCGCACCTGCTCGGGTTCGTGCCAGAAGCCAGCCTGGTCGTGATCGGCACCGCGCCGCCGCGTGACCGCATCAAGGTCACGCTCAGGTACGACCTACCCGACCCGCCCGAGGAGGCCCTCGCCGCGGATATCGCGGCGCACGCCGCTGGCGTCATCGGCTCGCAGCAGATGACAGCGGCGGTAGCGGTGGGATACGGACCCGAGCCGCTGGTCACCCCGCTGGCGGACGCGCTGCGCGACGCCTTCTCGCAGGTCGGCACCGACCTGCGAGAATTCCTCCGGGTGCAGGAAGGCCGCTACTGGTCCTACCTGTGCAGCAACGAGAGGTGCTGCCCGCCTGCGGGCGTGCCCTTCGATCCCAGCAGTCACCCCGCCTCGGCCGCCTTTGCCGCTGGCCGGGCCACGGTGCTTGCCGACCGCGCCGCCGTGGCCGCCCGCATCGCGCCGCTGGGCGGCAGCACCGAGGAGTCCATGCGCCAGGCCACCCGCCGCGCGGAGCGGCATGTCGCTCAACTGCTCGGGAAGGTCCGCAAGTCGGCCCGCATCGGCGCCGCGCGGCACATGATCGCCGCCGAGGGCCTCGCCGCCGTCGGCCGCATGATCGCCGGCTACCGCCGAGGCGACGCCACCGCGACGGACTATGAGGTCGCCTGGGTGACGGTGGCGCTGCGCGACCTGAGGGTCAGGGACGACGCCTGGGCCCGGATGGATCCCGCGCACCGCGATGCGCACCGCCGGCTGTGGACCGACGTGGTCCGGCGGGCGCAGCCCGGGCATGTCGCGGCGCCCGCGTCCTTGCTCGCCTTCGTGGCCTGGCAGTGCGGCGACGGAGCGCTGGCGAACGTCGCCCTGGACCGGGCGCTGGCCGACGACCCCAGCTACTCCATGGCGACGCTGCTCCGCCAGGTGATCAGCGCCGGCGCCCCGCCGTCGCTGGCCAGGCTCCCGATGTCGCCTGAGCAGGTCGCCGCCGCCTACCAGGACATCGACGAGGCCGCCGAAGACTACGGCGACGAGGACTACGAGGACCACGAGGACTACACCCAAAACCCGGACCCAGACGGCCAGGACCCGGACCCGGACGACGACGAAGCCTGAGGTCACAGCGTCCTATGAGGCAGTCGTGAGGATCACCACGCACCGCGCCGCGTTACACTGCCCGGGGACCTTGGTCCAGCTCAGCCTGGTCTAGGCCTTTCGTCTTCATCGTCCGTTCCGCATCATAGATAGCAGCCCATCACCGGAAGGATGTCCGCATGACAGCCGACACGCACGAGGCTGCGGTGGCCAGACTGCGTGAGGCCTATGCAGCCTGGCCGCCCGGCACACCGGTCCGGCTGGCCAAGCGCACCTCGAACCTGTTCAGGTTCCGCGACCCCGCACCGAAGACCCCGGAGGGCACGCAGGCCCCGCAGGTCGTCAAGGACCGCCAGGCCCAGCTCGCGAGCACCGCCAGGGCCGGGCTGGACGTCTCCGCGTTCGACCACGTCATCTCCGTCGACCCCGCCGCAAGGACCGCGTGGGTCGGCGGCATGACGACCTACGAGGACCTGTGCGACGCGACGCTCCGGCATGGCCTGATGCCGCTGGTGGTGCCGCAGCTCAAGACGATCACGCTGGGCGGCGCCGTCACCGGGCTGGGCATCGAGTCGACCGCGCTGCGCAGCGGCATGCCGCACGAGTCCGTCACCGAGATGGAGATCCTGACCGGCGACGGCCGCGTCGTCCGCGCCACCGAGAACAACGAGCACGCCGACCTGTTCCTCGGCTTCCCGAACTCATACGGCACCCTCGGCTACGCCCTGTCGCTCAGGATCGAGCTGGAGCCGGTGCGGCCCTTCGTCCACCTCTGCCATTTCCGTTTCACAGACCCGCAGGCCTGCATGGACGCGGTCGCCCAGATCGCCGCCGAGGGAAGCTTCCGTGGCCACCGGGCGGACTTCGTCGACGGCACCGCGTTCTCGCCGGACGAGCTCTATCTCACGGTGGGCGCGTTCAGCGACGTCGCGCCCTGGCGCGGCGATTACACCCGGCAGCAGATCTACTACCAGTCGATCAGGCGGGAGAAGGAGGACTTCCTCACCGTCTACGACTACCTGTGGCGGTGGGACACCGACTGGTTCTGGTGCTCCCGCGCGCTCGGCGTGCAGAATCCCGCGATCCGGCGGCTGTGGCCGCGCCGTTACCGGCGCTCGGACGTGTACCGCAAGATGGTTGCCTTCTACCGCAAGCACGGCCTCGGCGACGCACTGAACGAACGACGCCAGCTCCCGTCCCGCGAGGCGGTCATGCAGGACGTGGAGATCCCGGTCTCTCGCGGCGCCGAGTTCCTGCGCTTCTTCGCGTCGGCGGTAGGGATGACGCCGGTCTGGATGTGCCCGCTGCGGCTGCGCGGCGAGCGCACCTGGCCGCTGTACCCGATGCGGCCGCACGAGGTATACGTCAACTTCGGATTCTGGGGGACGGTGGCGCTGCCGCCCGGCCGGGCCGACGGCTACTACAACCGCCTGGTAGAAGACGAGGTGGCGAAGCTGGACGGGCACAAGTCGCTGTACTCGACGTCGTTCTACCCTGAGGACGAGTTCTACCGGCGCTACAACGGTGCCGCCTACGCCAAGCTGAAGCGCGCCTACGACGGAGAGGGGCGGCTGCTCGGCCTGTACGAGAAGTGCGTCAGGGGACGCTGAGGATGGAAGGAACAGTACGCATGTCACTGGCGGAGGTCTTCGAGACGGTCGTGGGGCCCGACGCCCCGCTGGAGTTCGCAGCCTATGACGGCAGCCACGCGGGCAAGGCGGGGTCCGAGGTGAAGCTCACGGTCCGTTCCCCGGTGGCCGTGGCATACCTGGCCCAGGCGCCGGGCGCGCTCGGGCTGGCCCGCGCGTATGTATCCGGGCACCTCGACGTGGACGGCGACATGTACGAGGCCCTGTCCAGGATGACCAAGGCCCAGTCCGTCGGCATGAGCATCGCGGAGAAGCTGCGCCTGCTTCAGGCCCTCGGCGGACCGAAGCTGCTGCTGAACCGGATCCCGCCGCCGCCGCAGGAGAACAGGCTGAGCCGCCGCTGGCTGGCCGGCCGGCTGCACTCCAAGGGCCGCGACGCCAAAGCCATCTCTCATCACTACGACGTGTCCAACCGGTTCTACGAGTGGGTACTCGGGCCGACGATGGCCTACACCTGCGCCTGCTATCCGAGCCAGGACGCGACCCTGGAAGAGGCGCAGACGTACAAGTTCGACCTGGTCGCGCGCAAGCTCGGGCTGCAGTCCGGCATGCGCCTGCTGGACGTGGGCTGCGGCTGGGGCGGCATGGTGATCCATGCCGCGCGGGAGTACGGCGTGAAGGCGCTCGGCGCGACGCTGTCCGCGCAGCAGGCCGCCTGGGCACAGGCCGCGATCGAGCGGGAAGGCCTGTCCAAGCTCGCTGAGGTGCGGCACCTGGACTACCGGGACGTGCCGGAGACGGGCTTCGATGCGGTCAGCTCGATCGGGCTCACCGAGCACATCGGCAAGCAGAACCTCCCGTCGTACTTCTCCTTCCTGCTCGGCAAGCTGAACGTGGGCGGGCGGCTGCTCAACCACTGCATCACCCGGCCGGACAACATCGAGCCGCCGATCCGCAAGAGCGGGTTCATCAACAGGTACGTGTTCCCCGACGGCGAGCTCGAGGGCCCTGGCTACCTGATCTCGCTCATGCACGACACCGGCTTCGAGGTCCGGCACGAGGAGAACCTGCGCGAGCATTACGCGAAGACCCTGGCCGCCTGGTGCGCGAACCTGGACGCGCACTGGGACGAGGCGGTCGAGGAGGTCGGCCAGGGTACGGCCCGGGTGTGGCGGCTGTACATGGCCGGCTCCCGGCTCGGCTTCGACCGGAACCACATCGAGCTGCACCAGGTGCTTGGCGTCCGGCTGCACCCAGACGGCACCTCGGGGATGCCGCTGCGACCAGACTGGGAGTCCCCGCGGGTGCTAGCCCGCTTATTTATATTCCGAACGGGCCGTGGTGCTCCGGTCGCTGCCGTGATCCACGGTCCCGCCGTTCCCCCCGGGTCCCCCCGGTCCCCCGGAGTCGGCCAGGGATAACAGTGGCACGGACGGCCGTTCCGGGTCCGGCCCAGGATGCGGTTCCGTGTCCAGCATGCGCGGCATCGTCCCGGCCGCGAGCGTGCTCCCCGGAACGGCGAGGAACGGTGACAGGTCGGTGACGGCTCCGGCCGCGAACAGGGCCGCGACCGCCTGGGCCGAGATCACGGAGTTGGCGTCCAGGGTGCCTCCTCTGGTCACGGGAAGGGCGATGGCGGGCACCCCGCTGCATCCGGCGGCCACGATCGCAAGCCCGTCATCCGGCCCTGCGGTCACGATCAGGTCGGTCCTTTCGCTCTGCTCGGTGGCTGCCATCAGCGCCTGGGCGAAGAGCACGGGCAGGCTCAGCTGGCGGGCCAGCAGGTCCGCGATGTCATCGTCGGGCGAGGCCAGGCGGCCGGTGATGGTGGAGATCAGCCGCCGCTGCGGCGGTGCGAACGGCGTCCCGGCCAGGACGCTCCGCAACGGGGCGGTGCACCTGGCCATCGCGGGGGAGTGCTGGGCGCTGGCCACGCCGAGCACCTCCGCGGCCACGCCTGCCGCGCCGGCCCGCCTGACCATATCCCGGATGCCCGCGATAGAACCGGCAAGCACCTGCGCGCGAGGCCCCTCGTAAGCGGCGATGTGCAGCCGGTCCGGCGCGCACAGGGCGCGCGCGACCCGGGCATCCGCCCCGATCCTGGCCATCGCTGCGGGCCCGCTACTGCAGCCGAGCAGGATCTGGCCGCGCTGGGCCACCAGCCGCGCCGCCTCGGCCGCGGGCAGGCTGCCGGCCCAGACCAGCCCGGTGATCTCGCCCAGGCTGTAACCGACCGCGGCGCCCGGCCTGACCCCGGCAAGCTCCAGGGTCCGCAGCCCGGCGAGCGAGGCGGCCAGCAGTGCCGAATGCGCGGCCGCCGATTCCACCAGCCCGGGAAAGACCAGCACCACGTTCCCGGCTGCCCCGGCCGAGATGCGCACCCCCGGCTCCGCCGCCATCGCGGCTGACCCGTCCGCCCGCAGCCGCCGCGCGGCCTGCCGAGCCTGCCCGGCCAGCTGCTGCGGCGTCGCGGGCGCCAGCGCGACCCGGAGCACCGACCCGCCCTCGTCGCACCCGCGGACCGCCCCGGCCGCCAGTTCCCTGGCCAGCTCCCAGAGCTCCGCGAACGAGAGCACCGGCGCGCTAGCCGCGATAACGTCGAGCCTGTCAGCCAACGCCCGAGCATTCCCTCCGCCCAGCACAAAAACCCCGGGCGGCGCCAGAACACCCGCCGAAAGCGCCAGGCCCACGGCACCCCCAGCTCGACCGCCGCGGACTCCTGAAGCCGCATCCATAGCCGCAGCCGCCGCGGCCACATCCGCCAGAGGCGCAGCTGCCTCGGCCACATCCGCGAGAGGCGCAGCCTCACTCGCCGACCTGTCCGTAGCCCCCAAAGGCCGGGCCGATGTTGCAGCTGTTACGCCGGTCGCCATGACAGGCACACCCATAGGCGCAAGCGCAACACCCGCGGCCGCCGCCAGCGTGTCAGTAGACGCCGTGAGCCCCGGCGTATCCGGTGTAGCGGTCGTGTCCCCGATGTGCGTGTCCGTGGCTGCGGATGGTGCCGGTGTCGCCGCGGCCGGCGTGGCGGTGGACGCAGTGAGTGCCCGTGCGTCCGGTGTCGTGTCCGCGATGTGCGTGTCTGTGGCTGCGGGTGGTGCTGGTGTCGTCGCCGCCGGCGTGCCGGTGGACGCAGTGAGT
>Ga0209169_10003010_pt1 | contig 10011 bp, 4 predicted proteins | sample HubBroMetageWRM4_FD_188346 | JGI IMG/M metagenome (GOLD analysis project Ga0209169, IMG submission 188346) | Warmed soil microbial communities from the Hubbard Brook experimental Forest, New Hampshire - Hubbard Brook CCASE Soil Metagenome WRM 4... | ecosystem: Environmental > Terrestrial > Soil...
CTCTCGCACTCGCAGGGATCGTGGTCGGCCTCGCGGGCACGCTCGCCCTTTCGGGCGTGCTCAAGAGCCAGCTCTTCGGCGTGACCGCGACCGACCCGCTCACTTTCATCGGCGTCGCCATCGGACTCATCGCCGTCGCAACCGCAGCTTGCTATATCCCCGCGTGGCGCGCAGCGAGTGCAGATCCGCTGGTCGCGCTCAGAAACGAGTAACCTCAACCGATGTACACACTTTGGCAAGACATCCGCTTCGGCTTGCGCGTCCTGCGCAAGAATCTCGGCTTCACCATAATCGCCGTCATCACGCTGGCGCTCGGCATCGGTGCCAACACCGCCATCTTCAGCGTGATGAATCAAATCTTGTTGCGCCGCCTGCCCGTGCGCAATCCAGGCGAGCTCATCATCTTGCATGCGCCGGGACCCGACTCAGGCCGCACCTCGAGCGATGGCGACTCCAGCGAATCCTTCTCCTATCCGATGTACAAGGGCCTGCGCGACGGCGCCTCCAGTGTCGTCTCTCTCATTGCGCGTGCCTCCTACGACGCAAGCCTCGCGTCGCAAGGCCAAACCGAGCGCGGCCGCCTCGAGCTCGTCACCGGAAATTATTTCAACGTCCTCGGCGTCGGCCCTGCCATCGGTCGCGTCTTCGACCCGCAGGACGACAACTCGCCGGGCGGCAATCAGCTCGCAGTTCTCAGCTACAACTATTGGTCCCGCCATTTCGCCAGTGATCCCAACGTCCTCAACAAGTCCATCCTCGTCAATAATGTGCCGATGACCATCGTCGGCGTCGCGCGCAACGGCTTCACCGGCGTGCAAATCGGCCTGACGCCCGACGTCTTCGTACCGATGTCGATGGCCAAGCAGATGACCTTCGACGACGGCGCCATCACCGATTGGAACGACCACTGGATCAAAGTGCTCGGCCGCCGCGCTCCTGGCGTCAACGACGCGCAGGCTCGAGCCGGGCTCAACGCCGCGTATCATCCGCTCCTCCAGGAAAATCTCGCCAAGCACACCAATTTCAACGAACAAAAACGCCAGGCCTTCCTGGCCAGACAAATCGTGATAGAGCCAGGCGCGCGCGGCCGCAACATCGTCCAACGCGACTCCGGCCCGCAAATCCTGATTCTCTTCGCCATGGTCGCGCTGGTTCTCCTCATCTCCTGCACCAACGTCGCAAACTTGCTCCTCGCGCGCGGCGCCGCCCGGCAGCGCGAATTCGCAATTCGCGGCGCGATGGGCGCCACACGCAGCCGTATCGTGCGCCAGCTCGTCATCGAAAGCATGCTGTGCGCGCTTGCCGGTGGCGTCGTCGGCATCGCTCTCGGCTCGTGGCTGATCAGCGTCCTCGTGCCGATCATCGTCGCAAACGCCGGCGTCGACGGCCTCACCGCCCAGCTCGATCCAGCGGTTCTTCTCTACGCTTTCGCCGCCACTCTGCTCTCCGGAATCTTCTTCGGCGTGCTACCCGCGTGGCGCGTCACGCGCAATTCCGTCACCGACGTCATCAAGGATCAAGGCTCAACCTCCTCCGCCAGCGTCGGCCACGTCCGCTTTCGCAAAATCCTCGTCGCCGGCCAGGTCGCCTTCACTTTGCTGCTGCTCGCCGGCGCCGCCCTTTTCACCAAAACGCTTTGGAATCTGCGCAACGTCGATCTCGGCCTGCACATCGAGCACGTCATCAGCTTCGGCATTTCGCCCTCGCTGAACGGCTACGACAATCCGCGCATGATCCGCCTCGTAGACGACTTGCGCGCGCGTCTCGCATCTCTGCCCGGGGTTCGCAGCGTCACCTCCTCCGAACTCCCCGCATACGGCGGCGACACCGAAGGCAGTAACATCACCGCGGAAGGCAACGCTCCTGTTCCCGAAGACCTGCAAACGGTCAACATCGTCTCCACCGGCCCCAACTATTTCTCCACATTCCGAGTCCCGCTCGTCTCCGGCCGCGAATTCACCGAAGCCGACAAAGCCGGCGCGCCGAAAGTAGCAGTGATCAGTGAAGCTGTCGCCAAACGTTTCTTCCCCGGCCGCGATCCCGTCGGCATGAAGTTCTGCTTCGGCAATGGCAAGGTGAAGCCCGACATCACCGTCGTCGGCATCGTCCGCGACATCAATCAGGATCACGTCAACTCCATCACGCCAAATCCCTACGTTTACATCCCGTATTCGCAGCGCGACGCCTTGTTCGCGATGAGTCTCTACGTTGCCACCGAGCGCGACCCGCTCCAGCTCGCCTCGGCGATCCAGTCGGTCGTTCGCGACGCCGACCCGAATCTCCCGGTCTACGACCTCAAAACCATGGATCGAGTCATCGAACAGGATCTGTTCAGCGCGCGCATGGTAGCCGTCCTATCGGGCGCATTCGCCGGACTCGCCGCGATGCTCGCCGCTCTCGGCATCTACGGAGTGCTGGCGTTCCTCGTCGTCCAGCGCACGCGCGAAATCGGTATTCGCATGGCCATCGGCGCCGAATCGGGCGACATCCGTAAGCTCATCGTAAAAGAAGTCGGCTCGATGCTGATCCTGGGCGTGGTGGTGGGCCTGCCGCTCGCCTATTTGCTGGCGCGTCTCAGCGAATCGCTGCTCTTCGGCGTCACCGCCAACAACCCGCTGATTTACACGGTCGGCTTGGTACTGATCGCGGTGGTTGCGGTCGTCGCCTGCTACGTTCCTGCGCGCCGCGCGACCCGCGTCGACCCCTTAGTGGCTTTGCGGTACGAATAACGAATTAGCTGGCGCCGCCGGGCAACGATAAGCCCCGAATGCGCCTCTGAAACGTTCAGATTTATGAAAACGGTTTGGCCCCGAGCGACGTCATTACTGGCAACGGACGGTACTCATAAGGAGAAGCTTTGAGCGGCCTGTGGCGTGATGTCCGGTTCGGCGTTCGAATGCTGGCCAAAAACCCAGCCTTCACCGCCATCGCCGTCCTCACACTTGCCCTCGGCATCGGCGCCAACGCCGGTATCTTCACGATTCTCCAGCAGGTTCTCCTGCGCCGCCTCCCCGTCCCCAATCCCGATCAGCTCGTCCTTCTCTACTCTCCCGGCCCGCGCCAGGGACACGTCAGCTCCGACGAAAGTGAAGACGGCGCCGAATCGTTTTCCTATCCTTTCTATACCACCCTGCGCGACCACAACCCCGTCTTCTCGGGTCTCGCGGCGATGGACACGTACTCAACCGCATTGACGTATCGCGGCCACACCGATCGAGTCCAAGGCTACGTCGTTTCTGGCAATTTCTTCGAAACCCTCGGCGTGAAGCCAGCGCTCGGTCGCACCCTCGAACCGAGCGACACCGCGACGCTCGGCGGCGCCCCCGTCGTGGTGCTGTCTTACGGGGCCTGGAAGTCGCGCTTCGGCGGCGATCCCGGCATCCTCAATCAAGGCATCCTGGTCAACAACAAGCCGATGACGATCGTCGGCGTCACGGAATCGACCTTCGACGGCACGCAGCCCGGATTCACTCCGCAGCTTTACATCCCTATCACGATGGTCGCTTCGCTCGACGTTCCGCCGCGCGACCTCACCCGTCACAACGACAACTGGATCAAGCTGATCGCTCGTATCAAGCCCAGCATGTCGATCGAGCAGGCTTCCGCAGGCTTGCAGCCCGCTTTCAGCTCGATCTTGAAGGATGAATTGCCGCTCTTCACGGGCTGGAACGACAAAGAGCAAGCCGCATTTCTCGCGCGCCAAATGATTCTTCGTACCGGCGCGCACGGCCGCCCCATGCTGGAGAATGGCGTCGGCAAGCAGATCATGGCGCTGATGTGCATGGTCGGCATGGTTCTCTTGATCGCGTGCGCCAATATCGCGGGTTTGCTGACCGCGCGCGCCGCATCACGCCAGCGTGAAATCGGAATCCGCCTTTCGCTCGGCGCCAGCCGGTATCAGCTTGTGCGTCAGCTTCTGATCGAATCGGTTCTCCTTGCCGGGGCAGGCGCGATCCTCGGCCTGCTGATCGCTTCGTGGACGAGCTCCACGCTGGTGAAATTCGCATCGCAAAATGGCATCGCCGACGGCCTGTCCGGAAATCTGAATCCCGCGGTGCTGGCATTCACCTTCATATCCGCAGGCGTTTGCGTCGCGCTCTTCGGCGTCGCTCCATCGCTTCGCGCCACGCGCGGCGAACTCGTCTCCAGTGTCAAAGAGCAAGCCGGTACAACCTCGCTCGGCATGAGCCATCAGCGTTTGCGTCAGAGTCTCGTCGTTTGTCAGGTCGCACTCACGCTCTTGCTTGTGACAGCCGCCGGAGCCTTCGCCCAAAGCCTTTTCAACGCCAAGCACACCGACCTAGGCCTTCGCACCGACCACATGCTCCAGTTCGCGATCACTCCGGGCATTCTTGGATACGACGAAGTGCGAGGCAAAGCGCTGTTCCGCACTCTCGATGAAAGATTTGCCACGATTCCCGGCGTGCGCTCGGTCAGCAGCGCTGCGGAAAGGCTGATGGACTACAGCGACCGCAGCTCCAACGTGGACGTCGAAGGCGAGCCCGCCGAAGAACGCGGCACCAAGCACGTTCTCCGCAACGCGATCGGACCGGGTCACTTTTCCAACATGGGAATTCCTCTGCTTCAAGGACGCGAGTTCACTCGCGCCGACCTGCTCAGCAGTCCGAAGGTTGCCATCGTCAATGAGACTTTCGCGAAGACCTTCTTCCCCAACGGGAATCCCATGGGCCACCACCTTCGCTTTGGGCACTCGTCGGATCATCCGCCCGACATCGAAATCGTCGCCATCGTCAAGAACAGCCATCACGAAGGCGTCAAAGACGAAGAGATCAAACCGTTCGTCTATGTTCCGTACGATCAGGATGCGAATATCGGCCAGCTCACGTACTACGTTCGAACTTCGCAGGATCCCACGCTGATTTCGAGTTCGGTTCGCAGCGTCGTGAATGATCTCGATCCTAGCTTGCCCATCTCAGGCATGCGCACGTTCGAAGCGCAAATCGATCGGCAACTTGCCAATGACCGGCTGATTGCTTACCTTTCCGAGATCTTTGGCGGCTTGGCCGCCCTGTTGGCGGCAATCGGCATTTATGGCTTGCTCTCCTACGGAGTCACCCAAAGAACGAGAGAGATCGGCGTTCGCATGGCCCTCGGCGCAGGCGTGAAAAACATCGGCCGCATGATAATCACCGAGATGTCTTGGCTGCTCCTTATCGGGATTGTTATTGGTCTCCCATTGACATATGGGCTGGGCAAGCTGTTGAATTCCATGCTGTACGGGGTCAAGGCATTCGAACCGGCCACGGTGGGCATCTCGCTGGTCTTTATGGCTCTGGTAGCCTTGGCGGCGGCCTATATCCCGACTCGCCGGGCGACCCGGGTCGACCCCTTGGTGGCGCTACGCTATGAATAGAGCCAAGAATCAAGGTACCGGTACGAGAACTTTTGGAACATTCGTCGTCTATACATCGTCTTGCTTATTAGCAGACGACAGTGTGTCGATTTCAGCCGTGCCGATTCGTCGCAATGTAGGGGCGATTTTCAGTCGCCAAGCCCGAGTTTCGATTTTCGAGTTTCGAATTTCGGTTTTTTAGCTTCCAGACAGGAGAGCCCATGCTCGATCCAAACGCACCAACACTGATCAAGATGCAAGGCGTCAAGAAAGTGTTCATGACCGACGAGGTCGAGACACACGCCCTCGAGGAAATTCACCTCGAGATCAAGAAAGGTACCTACATCTCGATCGCGGGCCCCTCGGGCTGCGGCAAGTCGACCTTGCTGTCGATCCTCGGCCTGCTCGATTCGCCGAGCGAGGGCAACTACGAGCTCAACGGTCAGCCCGTGGCGAACCTCTCGATCAGCGAACGCACCCGTATCCGCAATCGCGAAATCGGCTTCATCTTCCAGGCGTTCAACCTGATCGGCGACCTCACGGTATATGAGAACGTCGAGCTGCCGCTCACCTATCGCGGCACCAGCTCGAGCGAGCGCAAGCAGAAGGTGCAGAACGCGCTCGAGCGCGTCGGTATGGCCCACCGCCTGCGGCACTATCCCTCGCAGCTCTCTGGCGGTCAGCAACAGCGTGTCGCTGTGGCGCGCGCTTTGGTCGGCGATCCCCTCATCCTGATGGCCGACGAGCCCACGGGAAACTTGGACTCCAAGAACGGCGAAGCCGTGATGGAATTGCTCCGCGACTTGCACCGCAACGGCGCAACGATCTGCATGGTGACCCACGACCAGCGCTACGCCAACTTTGCCGAGCGTACCATTCACCTGTTCGACGGCCGCATCGTCGAAGAGACCCAAGAAGCCCGCGTCGGAGCCTAGTCGCCGACCGCTTTTGTGGGTTGCGGCTTCAGCCGCGACATTCGCTCAGTCACAGTGGGGGCTTTCGCCCCTGAAGTAAGATTCGTTCTTTGACAAGGGCGCGGAACTCCGCGCCCTTGTCACTTTCAGAACAGTTTGAAGATACATTTAAGTTGCAACCGTCGTATTCACTATCGGCTGGAAACAATTCCAGCAAAAAGTACGTTAGTCCCTTAAGAGTTGCGCGCGGCGCGCACACAAGGGGAGGAACGATGCAGGCACTCTGGCAGGATGTCCGATTCGGATTCCGAATGTTGATGAAGAACCGGCTCGTCTCGCTGGTCTGCATCATCGCTCTCGCGCTAGGCATCGGCGCAAACGCCGCCATCTTCAGCATGGCCGAAGCTTTCCTTCTGCATCCCGTTCCATTTGAAAACGCCGATAGCTACCTCATGCTCGCGGACAGGCATACGGATAGCCGCGGCGCCGGGTTCGGCACGGTGGATGATGTTCCCATCGCCCCGGCAACGTATTTCGACTGGCAGAAGCAAGCAAAATCCTTTGACCGCATCACCGCGTATTCATGGGACGAAGTGAATCTCACCGGCAACAACGAGCCGCAAAAAATTCAGGCCATGCACGTCGCCGCGAATTTTTTTGAAACGATCGGCGTACCGCCGCTGATGGGCCGCGCGTTTTTGCCGGAGGAAGAAGAAGCCGGCAAAGAACAGGAAATTATTCTGGGCCATGCGCTGTGGGAACAGCGCTATGCTTCCGACCCGAATATTCTCGGAAAAAGTATCAAGGTCGATGGAAAGAGTTTCACGGTCGTCGGAGTCATGAAAAAGGGCTTCTCCTATCCGCTCCCGGCGGAAGCGTGGATCCCCTTGTATTTCAGCACCAAAGAACGCGGACGTCGTGACAATCGCTGGCTCTGGGTGGTTGGGCGCCTCGCGCCGGGTGTTTCTTTTGAACAGGCGAGCGCGGAAATGCATGGGATTTCACAGCAACAGGCGGACGCCTACCCCGACACGAATCGCGGCTTCAAAATCGCTCCGACTCTTCTGCGAAACTACATCACCAGCGACCTCACCAAGCAATACATGATTCTGTTACTCGGCGCGGTCGGCTTCGTCCTGCTGATCGCCTGCGCGAACGTCGCCAACGTGCAATTCGCCCGCGTCACCGGACGCACCGGCGAGTTCGCAATTCGCTCCGCGATGGGCGGCAGCCGTTGGCAAATCGTGCGTCAGCTTTTGATCGAGAGCGTTCTGCTTTCGCTCGGCGGCGCCATCCTCGGACTGTTTTTCGCGCAGTGGAGCATCGACATGATCCTGTCGCACATGCCCGCTGATGTGGCGAAGTTCGTCGCGGGATGGAATACGATTCGCCTCGACGCCAACGCCTTTCTCTTCGCGATCGGCATTTCCGTCGCCAGCGGAATCATCTCCGGCATTGCCCCTTCCTTGATCAGTTCGCAGACGAATGTCGCGGGCACGCTGAAAGAAGGCGGGCGCGGGACTTCCATCGGGCGCGGCCGCCATCGCATGCGCGCGGCGCTCGTGATTGGCGAAGTGACCCTCGCGCTCGTGCTTCTCGTCGGCGCGGGACTTCTCGTCCGCAGCTTCCAGGGCTTGCTCAACGTCAACGAAAGCTATTCGCCTTCGACTCTGCTCACGATGAACATGCAGTTGCCCGAAACGCAGTACGGTACGGAAGCACAGCGCTTGAATTTCCATGAGCAGGTCCGCCAGCAAGTCTCGGAGATTCCGGGAATTCAGGAAGCGGCGCTTGTCTCGCATCTTCCCTATTCCGAAGGCGGGTTCATCGGAACCCAGGATTTTTCCATCGAGGGTCGGCCGCTGACGCAACGCAATGACACCCGCGACGCGATCGTCGAAACGTCTTCGCCGAGTTATTTCCACACAATGAACATCGGACTGCGCGACGGACGCTATCTCACCGATTCGGACGGGGCAACTGCTGCGAAAGTCGCGGTGGTCAGCGCAAGTCTCGTGCGGAAGTATTTCGACGGCGAAAATCCGATCGGTCACAAAATCAAAGTTGGCAAAGAAGATTCCGAAAATCCCTGGATGACGATTGTCGGAGTCGTCGGCGATCTGCACTACAGCTGGATCTCGCGAGAAGACCAGCCGACGATGTATCGGGCGGTGAGGCAAAGTCCGCCATACTACACAACGCTGGTTCTGCGGACGAACGGCGATCCGCTGAAATTCGTCTCGACAGTGCGGACAAAGATCGCCGCGATCGATCCCAATCTCCCGATGTACAACGTCAAGTCGATGGACAAGGTGATTACCGAAGGTATCGTCGGCATCGCGTATATCGCGGTGATGATGACGGTTTTGGGAGCGATTGCGTTGGCGCTGGCGTGCGTTGGAATTTTTGGGGTGATGTCGTACTCGGTCAGCGAAAGAACGCACGAGATCGGCATCCGCATGTCACAGGGCGCGCAGACGAAAGATATTCTGGCGCTCGTGCTGAACGGCGGAATGCGGATGATGCTGCTTGGCCTGGCGATCGGGCTGCCGATTTCCTACGCCTTGGCGAAAACTATGTCGGGATTGCTCTTCAATGTGAAGGCTTCGGATCCGTTCGCGTTCCTGGTTCTGCCGTTAATCTTAGCCGCCGTGGCAGCATTCGCCTGCTACCTCCCGGCGCGCCGCGCCGCCAGTCTGGACCCGCTGCGAGCGTTGCGCCACGATTGATGGTTATTTGTCGGCTGCGGCTGGTGGCTGGTAAAAGGGAGTCGTGGCTCGTAAGGCGATCGGTGGCTGAGGATCGATGATTAGACTATGTCTCTAAAATCAAAAGGGTTAGCGAATCATCTGGGGTGTCACGCACACTCCCACCGTCCGCAAACCCTTTACAATCACATCCTTGCATCACGTGCGCGTGCAACCCCCCTTAGAATGACATCCTTGCAAAAAAGCCTAGGGGGGAGGGTCGCATCCCCTTACCGGCGTCAGGATTGGAGTAGGATTAGGAACAGAATAGGATTTACTGGAACGGTTTTCGGTTTGAAGGAGACGGTGTGGAACCATTGATTCAGTTGCGGAATTTGGAGAAATCGATTGAGGCGGGGCCCAACAAGTTTTTCCTGCTGCGCCGCGTGACGCTGGACATTATGCCGGGCGAATTTGTCACCATCATGGGTCCGTCAGGCGCGGGCAAATCGACTCTGTTGAGCATCATCGGGATGCTGGATAGCTCTTGGACCGGCGAATATTTTTTCCTCGACCAAGCCGTGCATCGGCTCAATGTAAAACGTCGAAACGAACTGCACAAAGCGAACATCGGATTCGTTTTTCAGAGCTACCACCTGATCGACAATCTCACCGTGTTTGAAAATCTGGAGATTCCGCTCTCGTACAAGAACGTGCCGCATAAAGAGCGCGTGAGCATGGTCTGCGACGCCCTCGATAAATTTAATATCGTCGGGAAAAAGGATTTGTTCCCGAGCCAACTTTCGGGCGGACAGCAGCAACTCGTCGGCGTGGCGCGTGCGGTGATTCAGAATCCGAAACTGATTCTGGCAGACGAACCGACCGGCAACTTGCACTCCGAGCAAGGCGACGAAATCATGCAGCTGTTCAAGCGTTTGAACGAGGCCGGCACGACGATCATCCAGGTGACACACTCCGAGAGAAACGCGACCTACGGAAACCGGATCATTCAATTGAAGGATGGTTGGGTCGTCAGCGAAGGCAAACCCGAAACCCA
>Ga0209169_10003011_pt1 | contig 10010 bp, 10 predicted proteins | sample HubBroMetageWRM4_FD_188346 | JGI IMG/M metagenome (GOLD analysis project Ga0209169, IMG submission 188346) | Warmed soil microbial communities from the Hubbard Brook experimental Forest, New Hampshire - Hubbard Brook CCASE Soil Metagenome WRM 4... | ecosystem: Environmental > Terrestrial > Soil...
ACCTGGCCCTCTCTGACGCGTACTACAGTCAAGCGATGCGGGAAACGCGGAGGGTGTCGTGCAGCGGTATGCCGTTCTTTATCTGGCGACATTGATCGTCCTGATCCCGGTCGATTTCCTGTTCTTGGGCGTCGTCGCCAAGGGATTTTTCACTTCGCAGGTCGGCGACATGCTGGGCGAGATCAGGCTCGCGCCTGCGGTGCTGTTCTATCTGCTTTATGTCGCCGGCGTGCTCGTGTTCGTCAGCGCACCGGTCACGGCGACCTGGCAATCGGCTGTGCTGTACGGCGCGCTGTTCGGCTTTTTTTGTTACACGACGTTTGAGCTGACATCGCTGTCGCTGCTGAAACACTGGACCTGGCCGGTGGTCATCCTCGACGTGTCCTGGGGGACGTTTGTGACCGCGTTATCGGCCACGGCCGGGTTTCTGATCGCCAATTGGATCGCTCCGAACCCTTGACCGAGATCATCGGCGCATTCCCCGGATGCTGCGCAGTGCGCCGCGTCTCGCGGCGTGGTGCGCTGCTGATCCGGGGTCCATGAATTTCGAGAAATCCCGGCTTCTCGCGGAGCGGCGTAAAGATACGCCGCACCGCGTCCGGGACAGCTCAACGCCGATTATTTCGGCTGCGGCACGATCCGGATATAAGGCTTCGGCTCCTTCCAGCCTGCGGGATAGATGGTCTTGGCCTCGTCGTTGGAGACCGAGCCCGCGATGATAACGTCGTCGCCCTGTTTCCAGTCGGCGGGCGTCGCCACGCGATGCTTGGCGGTCAACTGCAAGGAATCGATGACGCGGAGGATTTCCTGGAAGTTGCGGCCGGTGGTCATGGGATAGACCAGCACCAGTTTGATCTTCTTGTCGGGGCCGATGATGAACACATTACGGACGGTCTGGTTGTCGGCGGCGGTGCGGGTGCCGACGTCGCCGGAGGTTGACGCCGGCAGCATGTCGTAGAGCTTGGAGACGTTGAAATCGGTGTCGCCGATCATGGGATAGTTCGGCGCTGCACCTTGCGTCTCCCGGATGTCCTCCGACCACTTGGTGTGCTTGTCGACGGGATCGACGGAAAGACCGATCAGCTTGACGCCGCGCTTGTCGAATTCCGGCTTCAGTTTCGCGAGCGCGCCGAGTTCCGTGGTGCAGACCGGCGTGAAGTCCTTCGGGTGAGAGAACAGCAACGCCCAGCTGTTGCCGATCCAGTCGTGAAATTTGATCTTGCCTTCAGTGGTTTGGGCCTCGAAATCCGGGGCCACGGCGCCAATTTGCAGTGCCATAGGTCGACCTCATCGCGTTCATGCTGGGGATAACTTCCGGAAGCCACTATAGGAGCCCGTATCCCTCAAGTGAATGACTGCTGGTAAAAAGGGCGGTTTGTTCTCTTTGCAGGCTCGCACCTAGCAACTTCTTTTGATAACAACCCCGACTTGGAAATGGTCTCGATCTCAGGAGCGGGATACCGTTGCCCGGATCTTGCCGCTCAAGTGCCGCAATCAGGCGCCACCGGTGAACCGGTCAGGACATCACCGCGACAAATTGGCAACCCTGTCAAATTTGATGCGACCGGGTTTCGAATCATTAACTACTCGTTTACGCCCGCAGGAAATGCTGGCCCAGAACAAAAAACTGAGAACTGAAAAGAGTCACTCCAATGTCTGCCCCCTTGGCCACCTCGGCCGAAACTGCCTCTGCCGTTGAACCTTCCAGGATCTCCTGCCGTGATACCGCTGCCCACGCGCTGACGATCGTCCGCGACGGCGTCATTACCGGCGAAGGCCCGACCACCAAGGGCCGCGTGCACTTCTCCCGCGAGCTGGACGCTGACGACGTGGCGTGGTGCGAACGCATCCTGACGGCCTCCGCAGTAGCGCATCAGCCGGTCAGCCGGGCCGAAGCCGAAGCCTTGTTCGAGATCGACGGCGCCGCCACCGAGCGCAGCGACTCAGGCCGCTTCGACGACCTGATTGCCAAGGCGGTCGTCCATCACGCGGCTTCCGTTTCGGGGCTGCCGGTGCCGCCGCGCACCGTTGCGCTCTCGCCGGAAACGGCCATCGAGAGCTGGGCTCCCGCCCATGCTGCCAATGTCGATATCGAAGTGCTGAACTGGATCGCGACCCAGATGCGGGGCAGCCGGCGCCGGAACCGTACGCTCGCGGCGCTGATCGCCACGATCGTCGGCGTGGCACTGCCGCTGGCGCAACTGCCGAACATGTTCGACATCGGGATGTAACTTCGGAAGAGTTTTCTGGATCAAGCGGCGGGGGTTACTTCCCCGCCGTTTTTTGTTTTCCGGCGTCGGCATCGAGACCAACCGTCCGGCCCGGAAAGCCGGCCACGTCGAAATAACGCTGAGAAAGCACGCGCTGGAATTTGACCACGGTCTGCAACCCGTTGGCTGCTGGTTTGGAGGTGATGGTGCCGTCGGCCGATTTCAAAACGATGCCGTTCGGCAGCGCCTCCGACATCACGCGACCGGTCAGGCCGCCATTGTTGGTCGGGCGCAGGCCCATCAACTGGGCGATGGTCATGCCGATGTCGGCGTTGTTGACCGGCAGCGGATCGACATAGCCCGCTTTGAAGTCCGGCCCGATCGCGGCCATGAAGTTCAAGGTGTCGCCGCGGCCGAAGCTACCGTGCATGCCCTGGCCCTGACGCAACACCGTGTCGGCAATCTCGACGGAACAGTTGGTTGGCTCGCCGCATCCTTCCACATAGGAGCGGAAATTGACCACGATCGAGGGTATGGGCGTCACTGCCTTGCCCTTCAGATTGATCTGCGACAGCGGCAGCGTGCCCGGGAAACGTCCGAGCCTGTCGTCGACAAAGAGACCGCTGACATAATCCTGCTCGAGCAGCGCCTTGATGGCGCGATCCGCCAGTTTCTTGTCAAGTTTGGGCAGATAGATCAGGTCCGATCCACCGTTGGTGGCGACCACGAGGTCGGGCTTCGCAGGGTCCTGTCCCAATAGGCCGTTGCCGGCTTTGGTATGCGCACCGTCCGCCACTTTGGCGTTGTTGTCGTTGGGGTCGAACAGCGGAAGGTCGAGCGCTTTCGCCAGATCGAGCGCCAGAAAGCCCATCGGCAGGAAATCCTTCGGCGTATCCTCATAGGAGATCTTCGCCGCCGCGCTGGTCTTGCTTTCCTTGGAGATCGTCGAGAAGCCGTGATCGGAAGCGATGAGGATATTGGTGTCAGCGGCAAGGCCGAGTTCGTCGAGAGCCTTGCGCAGTGCGGCGAGGTTGTCGTCGGCGTTCCTGATGCCGGCCATCGACGTCGGTCCATTAATGCCCGGCGTCACCGTGTTGAGGCTGTCGCCGTGATTGTGCTGGCTGCCGTCGGGATCGCGTGACCAGAACACCAGCACGAACGGCTTGTTGCGGGCCTTGAACATCGGCAGCACCACCTTGGTGGCGACGTCGACGAAATAGGCCTGCTGCGCGGTGTTGGGGACGAGTGTGCCCGGCGTCTCGGCATCGCCGATCTTGCCGTTGTCGCCGCGCGAAGGCGTCGCCAGCGCAAGGCCGGCCTTGGCGAGCGCGGCTTTCATCTCTTCGGAAAGCGGAACGCCATTCTTGCCGCCGGTGGCGTCGTCGATCACGATCGAGTGGATGCCGTCGGTGCCGATCTTGTCGGTGTGATCGAAAATCAGGGTGGGGCCGACCTTGCCAAGCGCGGCCGTGCTGAAACCCTTCATGCGCGCCATCTTCAGGATGGTCTCTTCGTTCAGATAGTCGCCGCCAAAATGCTCATCGACGTCGGCCAAAACGGGATCCACTTCGAGAAACGGGGTCACCGTTCCACCCGCAGCGGGGACGGGGTAGCCGGTATAGATCGAGTTCGAGAAGTCGCCGGTGTCGCCAAGGTAATGACCGGTCGCCATTGCCGAGGCGTTGGCTGTGGTGAAGGTCGGAAACAGCGAGTGGGAGTTCTTGAAGTTGACGCCGCGGTCGCGAACCTCCGCCATCGCAGGTGCCGTGTCCGGGCCGACGATCCGTCCGCGCAACCCGTCCGGCACGAACAGAATGACGTTGTGCGGCCGGCTGTTTTGCGAAAAGGCGGCGTCCGCCGACAGCAAGACCAACGCCATAGACAACATCGTCACCGCGCGGCGCATTTTTGAATTCTCCAGAGAATCGTAACGGCCCGCCGATGGGCCGGTATTGTTGTCTAGGTTTGCCATATGACAGAATTGTTACAGGTCGCCGAGGTTCGCCGCCTGCCGCGCTAAGTCGCCTCGTTAGCCAATGGTTTTATTCGTGACCCTTAGCCGTTGGGCGAGGACGCGCATGACCTTGAGCGCGAAGTAGGGGGTCTGGCTGACCAGAAACAGGAACTGCTTTTCCGATACCGGCACCAGCTCGACGTCGGTAATTGCGGTCACAGTGGCGCTGCGCGGCTCGCTATCGATCAGTGCCATCTCGCCGAAAATGCTTTCGGCGCCGAGTTCCCTGATCGTCCGGTTGCCGATCTGAACCCGGACCTGTCCGCTTTTGATCACGAAAAGCTCGCTGGCTTCGTCGCCTTCGCGGAAAATGATGCTGCCGGCCTTGAAGGTTCGCGCCTCGATATTGTTGCCGGTCAGTACGCCAAAACCCGTATCCTGCTGCATGGTGCCGCCCCTTTTCATCGAGCCGTCACACTAGAAGCTGGTGCGGAGCTGGGCAAGAATGGGACGGAAAAGATCACCGCAAGTTGCGGCGCTTTCTAACTTCGCTGGCGGCTGAATGGCCGGCAGTTATAGGCCTTGCGGAATCCGGCTGCCCTGGCGTCGTCCTCGGAACAGAACCAGCGATCCGGGCGGGTCAGCGCCGGATAGCTGCGGCAGGCTTGAAGATGATAGATGCCGACGTTGCCGGTGACGCGGGCGCGCAGCGCATACTTGCCCTTGATGCCGCAACCTGACGGCATCGAAGGCTCCAGCGGAAACAGTGCTTCGCGTATCTCACGATCCTTGTCGGTCCGGCAGGCGCCGCCGAGCAGGGCGCTGTCTTTTCGCCCGGCACGGAAATCCTGCGGGGCGATGAAGCAGCCTTTCCAAAGGCCGCGGCGGTTGGTCTTGGCGTCGGTTTCGTCTGCGCCAAACCGGCTCTGGCCTGCGGGAGCTACATTCACGGCGAAGCCACGCTGAACCAGAAGCTGGTTGAGACTGGTGGTTTGTCCCTCGGCGGTGCAGGTGCCGAGATGCCAGCTTTTGTAAGCGGTGTCCGGCCCTAGATCTTCGCAATGGACGTCGCGATCGCTGATCAGTTTGGTCAATTGGTCGCGCGCCTCGGCGCCGCAAGCCCAGCTGTCGGCGTGGTCGTCGATACAGACCTGGTCGGGTGCCGGGACATCGATCCCGCCAAGCCGGTAGGTCACCCCGCCGACGTCGACGGTGCCGCCATCCCGCACCAGCGAATTGGCGGCGAAGCTTGGGCTGGCGGCGAATATCGCCAGGATCAGGATGAAGCAACGCATGATTGAACAGCATAAATGAAAGCGTGTGACTTGGCCCACGCCTATCATATCTTTCCCGTGATTGCTCTGGCGTTGTCGTCGCGGGGGCTGCCCGACGTCAGGTCGGGTCCTTGGCCCTTTTCAGGATGCTGACCGCGCGGACGCCGTCCAGCTCCTTCAGTTTGTCCGGATAGGTCGCGATGTCCTGTGAGGAAACCTTGCTCAGGAGGACGAGAAGCTCGTCCGAGCCTTGTTGATCCCTGTTTTCGACGAGGAAACGCTTGATCTGACTGGTTCTCAAACCAAGCGCCTCCTTCAGCACCTCGGGCGTCAGGCTGCCATTGTCGACCTCGATCTTGAGCTGGCAGCTTTGATTTCGCGATCGGTAGGCTTCTTCGAGCGGCTTGATACCCGCCAGAATGATCAGGATGATCACGGTCGAAGTGCTCGCAGCCAGATAGAGGCCGCCGCCCACCGCAAGCCCGACGGCCGCGACTGTCCAGATGCTGGCCGCGGTGGTGAGCCCCTTGACGATCTCGCCGCGGGCGAGAATAGCGCCGGCGCCCAGAAATCCGATCCCCGAGACCACCTGGGCTGCGATCCGCGACGGATCGAGCACGACATTCTTCTCATTCAGGATGCTGGAAAACCCGTATTGGGAAACGATCATGATCAGGCAGGAGCCGACGCAGACCAGCATGTGGGTGCGGATTCCGGCCGCCCACAGCAGGCGCTCGCGTTCAAAACCAATGAGGCTTCCGAGTGCCGCTGACGTGACCAGACGGAGCAGCATTTCAATGTTGGACATCGTGATCTCCGGGGTCGGCTCCCTGCAGGATTGGGAGGGCACGATAATGGAATTTTATAGCTGGGGAAAAGCTGCGCCGCACTGCTCCCTGCTGGGCTCGCGGTAGTCGAACTGGTATGCGCGATGCAATGCCGGGATCGCCGGTTTTCAGCATATAAGCCGTTGCCTCAGCTCAGTTTTGCTGTACGACAAATGGTTACAAAAGCTCCCGCGTGCCAGCGTGGGGATGGGAGAACGCAAACAGTCCTTCACATGTTCAAACGAATTTTGATCGCCAACCGCGGCGAGATCGCCTGCCGCATCATCAAGACCGCCCGCCGGATGGGAATTAAGACGGTCGCCGTCTATTCGGAGGCCGACCGCGACGCCCTTCATGTCGAGATGGCCGACCAAGCGGTCTTCATCGGGCCGCCGGCCGCGGCCGAGAGCTATCTGGTGATCGACAAGATCGTCGAGGCCTGCCGCGCTACCGGCGCAGAAGCCGTCCATCCCGGCTACGGATTTCTGTCCGAGCGCGAAGCCTTTCCGCGCGCGCTGGCGAAAGCCGGGATCGTCTTCATCGGTCCCAATCCGGGCGCGATCGCGGCCATGGGCGACAAGATCGAGTCCAAGAAGGCGGCCGCGGCCGCCAAGGTGTCGACCGTTCCCGGCCATCTCGGCGTGATCGAGGACGACAAGCACGCCGTGAAGATCGCCGACCAGATCGGCTATCCCGTGATGATCAAGGCTTCCGCCGGCGGCGGCGGCAAGGGCATGCGGATCGCCCATTCCAAGGCCGAGGTTGCCGAGGGCTTCAAGCTTGCAAAGGCGGAAGCGAAATCGTCGTTCGGCGATGACCGCGTCTTCATCGAAAAGTTTATCGTCGATCCCCGCCACATCGAAATCCAGGTGCTGGGCGACAAGCATGGCAACGTGATCTATCTCGGCGAGCGCGAATGTTCGATCCAGCGCCGCAACCAGAAGGTCATCGAGGAGGCGCCGTCGCCGCTGCTCGACGAGACCACCAGGCGAAAGATGGGCGAGCAGGCGGTCGCGCTCGCCAAGGCCGTGAATTACGATTCGGCGGGCACGGTCGAATTCGTCGCCGGCCAGGACAAGAGTTTCTATTTCCTCGAGATGAATACACGCCTGCAGGTCGAGCATCCCGTGACCGAACTCGTCACCGGCATCGATCTCGTCGAGCAGATGATCCGGGTCGCCGCCGGCGAAAAGCTCAAACTCGCGCAGAAGAACGTCACCTTGACCGGATGGGCGGTCGAATCGCGCGTCTATGCGGAAGATCCATTCCGAAATTTCCTGCCTTCGATCGGGCGGCTGGTGAAATACCGGCCGCCGGCGGAAAGCGAGCGCGGTGGCGTCACGGTGCGCAACGACACCGGCGTGCAGGAGGGCGGGGAAATATCGATCTATTACGATCCGATGATCGCCAAGCTGGTCACGCACGCGCCGTCACGGGCGGCCGCGATCGAAGCGCAATCGATGGCGCTCGATTCATTTTACATCGATGGCATCAGGCACAACATTCCCTTCCTCTCGGCGCTGATGAGCCATCCGCGATGGCGCGAGGGCAAGCTTTCTACCGCCTTCATCGCGGAGGAATTTCCGCGCGGGTTCTCGGCACGTGCGCCGGAAGGCGAAATCGCGCGGCGGCTGGCCGCGGTCGCCGCCGCCATCGACCACGTGCTCGGCGAACGCAAACGGCAGATTTCCGGCCAGATGATCGGACGGCCGGTGCAGCGCGCAAGCCGCCGTGCGGTATGGCTCGGGCGCGAGGAGATCCCGCTTGAAATCGTGCGCGAGGCCGATCACCTTGCGATCCGCTTTTTCGATGCCGACGGCAGCACGGGCCAGCCGCACCAGGTGGCGTCATCCTGGAAGCCGGGAGAGCCGGTCTGGCACGGCACGATCGATGGCGTTGAAGTCGCCATGCAAATGCGGCCGGTTCTCAACGGGTTCCGGCTTGCGCATCAGGGCTTTGAGGTCGCCATTCAGGTTTTCACCGAGATAGAGGCATCTGCAGCAAAGCTGATGCCGGTGACCACGGCTTCCGATTCCGGCAAGAAGCTATTGTGTCCTATGCCGGGCCTTGTGGTCTCGATTGCGGTCAGTGAGGGACAGGAAGTCAAGGCAGGCGAAACGCTCGCGGTCATCGAAGCTATGAAGATGCAGAACGTGCTGCGCGCCGAACAGGATGGCACCGTCAAGAAGATCTATGCCACCGCGGGTGCGACGCTGGCGGTGGACGCGCTGATTTTGGAATTCGCCTAACAACAAGAGAATTCTGCGATGACTTTCCAGAAACGTCGCGAAACATTGCGTGCGATCCTGTCGGGACCCGTCTGCATCAGGCCCGGCTCGGTCTATGACGCGATCTCGATCCGGATTGCCGAAGACCTCGGCTTCGAACTCGGCATGTTCGGCGGCTCGGTGGCGTCGCTTGCGGTGCTTGGCGATCCCGACATTGCGCTGATCACGCTCACTGAACTGGCCGAACAGATGCGACGAATGTCGCGCGCCTCGGCGTTGCCGGTGCTGGTCGATGCCGATCACGGCTACGGCAACGCGCTGAATGTGCGGCGCGCGATCGAGGAACTGGAAGCTGCTGGTGCTGCGGGCCTCACGATCGAGGATACGCTGCTGCCACAGGCTTTCGGCGAGACCCAGACCCAGCTGATTTCGCTGGAGGAGGGTGTCGGCAAAGTGAAGGCGGCGCTGGATGCGCGGCAGGATGCTTCGCTTGTCATCGTCGGACGCACAGGCGCCGCATCCATCTCCTCGCTGGCCGACGCGATCCTTCGTGCCAAGGCCTATGAAGCCGCCGGCGTCGATGCCTTGTTTTTCACTGGCATCAAGGCGAAAGCAGAACTGGAAGCGATATCAGCCGCGACGCGGCTGCCCATCATCCTCGGCGGCGCGCCGGAAGCGATGTCCGACCTTGGCTATCTCGGGGAGCAACGGGTCAAAATCGCGCTACAAGGCCACGCGCCGATTTCGGCTGCAACTAAGGCGGTGTATGAAACGCTTAAAGCGTTGCGCGAGGGAACGTCGCCAAGGGTCTTGACCGGCCTTGCATCCGCCGATTTGACCGCGCAGGTCACGCGCGAGGCGGACGTGAACGCCCGCTTGGCCGCATTTCTTGGGGCTAAGCGATGACGGCTGCCATCCGTCGGGTCTTGATCCGCGGACGGGTGCAAGGCGTAGGCTACCGGGCCTGGGTCGACCATCAAGCGAGGCGCCGTGGCCTGCAAGGCTGGGTGAGAAACCGCCGCGACGGCAGCGTCGAGGCGGTGTTCGAAGGGGCTGAAGACGCGGTAGCAAATATGATTACTTCTTGCCGGAATGGACCGCCCTCAGGGCGGGTTGATGACGTTGCGGAGGAAACCGCACATGCGGATGAATTGGGGCTGCGGCGCGCCGGCGAGGCGTTCTCGGTTCTGCCGACGATTTGAAATCTGAGAGTTCAAGGGGAAATCCAATGACAAGAAAATTCGGATCGGGATGGGCGGCGCAGTGGTTGGCCGCAAGCCGCCGACTGGCGTACCTCGGCGTCCTCGTTGCGGTCGCGCTTATGGCCGGCCGTCTCGACGCATCGGCGCAAATGCCATCGGCTTCACTTCCGGGCGTCGATCCGGCCTTGCTCGAGGATATCGTCGTTGGCAGCCGTATCCTGGCTGATTTCGGCGTCGTCGACGGCTTCGGCCATGTCAGTGCGCGTAACCCCGCGAATCCAAACCACTTCCTGATGTCGCGCTCGTTGGCGCCCG
>Ga0209169_10003013_pt1 | contig 10001 bp, 5 predicted proteins | sample HubBroMetageWRM4_FD_188346 | JGI IMG/M metagenome (GOLD analysis project Ga0209169, IMG submission 188346) | Warmed soil microbial communities from the Hubbard Brook experimental Forest, New Hampshire - Hubbard Brook CCASE Soil Metagenome WRM 4... | ecosystem: Environmental > Terrestrial > Soil...
GATCGAACTGAAGGGGATTCGGAACGCTCGGATCCACGTCTTGGATCCCGTTTGCTAGAACGGTCTGCGCCTCGAGCCCTTCCGCTTCGAGCATCGATTCGAGGAGCACCGCCTTGTCCTTGCAGTCGCCATACCGGTTCGCGAGAACATCCGCGGCGGGATGGGGTTGATAACGGCCGACACCGAACGAAAGACTGACGTATCGGATATTTTGCGAGACCCAGTAAAAAAGCGCGTGAGCCTTTTCCTCGGGAGTTCTCAGGCCCCTTGTGACTTCCTCGGATTTCGCGCGAATCTCGGGCGTCGGCGCGCGCCTATCCGTTTCGAGTTGTGCGTACCAATCGGAGACCTCGCGCCAACTCTGGAAGGTGGAGAACATCACGCGCGGACCCTGAGCTGGGCGGTAGCCTTCGAGAAGAGTCGCAACGTCGAAATGGAAATTCTTGAAAAAGTCGACCGGCGGCGGAGTAGTCGAGTTCGAAGTGGCCCAGTGATACAGCTTGCGGTCACCCTCCACTTTCACCGACGGTTCTATCCCCTCTGGACTCTTGACTTTCAGCTCGCGGTCCTTCGGCACGTTTAGATCGAGCTGCTCGTCGCGGGTAATCACCCGCCGCTGGAATTCAAACGCCTGCCAGAACTGGCCGGGAATAAGCGGCTTCGTGAGCTTTACAGTGTCGTACTCGACTGAATCACCTACCGAAAGGCCAGGAACGGTAACGTGTTTCTCTCTCGCGTCTGTATAGACTGGCGCTTCGCGCGTGACCGGAGCACTCAGATCCTGAACAGCGTCCGGTCCTGCTGTGATGCTGGCGCCGTCCGCCTTCAGAATCAGGACGCTTTTGACCTGTTCTTCTTCATTAGCGGCGTTGTACGCGAAGACAAGCTGGCCAGCGAAGTTTAGCCCAGCCTGCGATTGAATTCGGATACGGGCGCGAGATTCGAGCGTCATCGAGCCATCGTTTTCGCACCGGATAGAGGTGTGGATGAACTCGTAAACAGCGGGTTGCTGGGAGAAGTCCTGCGACGTCGCGGAAGCCGACTGGGATGTCGTTGCTGGCGTTGTCGATGATTGGGCGGCGACACAAAGCGCGAGGACGAAGGGACTGCACAGAAGGGCAAAACCCTGCGCACACAAGGTTAGCCGTTGGTACATGGAACCAAGCATAACCTTTAGATTGATGTTTTTCCAGTGACCGAACGCTATGGTTCCCCCGGTGCACTACGAGCTGGCCTGGCTACTCAGAGCCGCGTGCTTCGCAGCCATCTTGCCAATAGAGGCTACGTCGCTTCGAGAGGCGAAGTAGCAGCTGAAGTTAGGGCTTGGCACCGACCGGCTCGGCGGTGACAGCCGGCGCGGGAGCGGCAGATTCCGCTGGAGCTGGGACGGGAGCTTCGATTTCCCAGTCGCAGCCTTCTTTCACGCATGCGCGGAAATTGCCCTGCTTGGTGCGTTTTTCGACGATGAATGGCGCGGCGCATTTCGGGCATGGCTCGTTGATCGGCTCGTGCGGCGAAGTGTAATCGCAATCGGGATAGCGGCTGCAGCCGTAGAAGATGCGTCCTGCTCCGCGGCCTTTCGAGGTGCCGCGGCGGACGAATTCGCCCTCGTTGCACTTCGGGCATTTGATGCCGAGCGTAATCGGGCGCGTGTACTTGCACTTCGGATAATTCTGGCAGCCGATGAAATCGCCGAAGCGGCCGGCGCGGCGGAGAAGCGGCGCGTCGTCGAGGGGACATTTTTCATCGAGCACCACGTCCGGCTGCCGCGCAGTGCGCGTGCCCTGAACGAGGCGCTTGGTCTGTTTGCATTCCGGGTAGCCGGAGCATGCAAGGAACGCGCCGAAACGGCCGGCCTTGATGACCATTTCCTTGCCGCAGGTATCGCAGATTTCGACTTTCTCTTCGCCCTCCGCCGGAAGCTCAGGCGAGAGATCCTTGATGTAGTCGCAATCGGGATAGCGATTGCAGCCGAGGAAAAATCCGAGTCGCGAGATACGCTCGAGCAGTTCGCCTTCGCCGCACTTTTCGCACTTTAGGCCCGTTGGAATGCCTGCCTTGTAGGAGAGCATTTCTTCGCCGGCTTTATCAAGATCGACGGTGAAGCGGTCCCAGAACTCCTGCACGGATTGGCGCCACGGCATCTTGCCGTCTTCGATTTCGTCGAGTTCCTCTTCGAGGCGCGCCGTGAAACCGACGTCAAAGATGTCTTCGAAACTTTTCACCAGCAGCACGCTCACGCGCTCGCCGAGCATCGTGGGCGCAAAGCGGCCGCCGTCTTTTGTGACGTATTCGCGCTCGACGATCGTGGAAATAATCGCGGCGTAGGTGGACGGGCGTCCGATGCCTTTTTCTTCGAGCTCTTTCACCAACGTCGCTTCCGTGTAGCGCGGCGGCGGCTCGGTGAAGTGCTGATCGGGACGAATCGATTCGAGTTTGAGGATTTCGCCTTCGCGGACCTGCGGCAGGCGATTGCCCGCGGCGTCGCCGGCGTCTTCCTTTTCTTCCTCTTCCAGCACGGATTGATATGCGGCGAGGAAGCCGTCGAATTTCTGAACGGAACCGCTGGCGCGGAAGGTGTAATCGCGCACGGCAATGTCGATCGTGGTCTGATCGAAAATTGCAGGCACCATCTGCGAAGCGACGAAGCGCTGCCAGATCATCAGGTAAAGCTTCCACATCGATTCATCGAGATAGGGCTTCACACTTTCCGGCGTGCGCGTCACGTCTGTGGGGCGAATCGCTTCGTGCGCTTCCTGCGCGTCTTTCTTCGATTTGTAAACGTTGGGCTTCTCGGGCAGATATTTCTGGCCATAGCTCGATCCGATGTGATCGCGAACCTGGGCGACGGCGTCGGCCGAAACGTTCACGGAATCCGTACGCATGTACGTGATCAGCGCCACCGAGCCTTCATCGCCGAGTTCCACGCCTTCGTAAAGTTTCTGCGCGAGCATCATGGTGCGCTTGGCGGTGTAGCGGAGGCGGTTGTATCCGGCCTGCTGGAGCTTTGAAGTGGTGAAAGGCGGCGGAGCGAAGCGGCGCTTTTCTTTTTGCGTGACGCTCGCGACTTTCCATTCTGCCTTCTCGATGTCCGAAAGCACTTTCTGCGCGGCGGCTTCGTTCGAGACTTCGATGTCTTCGCCCTTGTACTTGAAGAGCTTCGCTTCGAACGGAGGAGGCTCGGACGCATTCAGCATCGCGTGAATCGTCCAGTACTCGACGGGCACGAAGGCGCGGATTTCCAGTTCGCGCTCGACGATCAGGCGCAGCGCAACGGTCTGCACGCGCCCGGCGGAAAGCCCGCGGCGGACTTTGTCCCACAGGATCGGCGAAACTTTGTAGCCCACGATGCGGTCGAGCACGCGGCGCGCCTGCTGCGCGTCCACGAGGTTTGCGTTCACCTGCGTCGGCTTTTCGAAGGCGGCTTTGATGGCCTTCTGCGTGATTTCGTTGAACATCACGCGATAAATTTTTGGAGCGGCGCCGTTCGAGGATTTTTTCGCTTCCTTCGTTGGCGTCGTTGCCTTGGCTTCTTTCTTCGCGGCGGGCTTGTCGCCGTCCTTATCGTCTTCCTGGCCTTCTTCTTTCGGTTCGACCAGGTTCGAGTACTGGCGCGGGTTGCTGAGGATTTGTTCCAGGTGCGCGCAGATCGCTTCACCTTCGCGGTCCGGGTCGCCCGCCAGATACACGGCCTCGGCGCCGGCAGCAGCCTTGCGAAGATCGTTGATCACCTTGATCTTGTTCGGGATCACTTCATAGGTAGGCTCGAAAATGTTTTTCTCGGTGACCACCACCGGCTTCGGCGCGGGCTTCGCGTCGGCCTTGGCCTTCTTCTTTTTCTTCTTCTTTTTGCTCTCGGGGTCGGGAGGCAGAAGGATGCCGATGTTCTTCTTCGGCAAGTCCATCACGTGGCCGTACGAGGCCTTCACGAGGTAATTGCGGCCGAGGTATTTGTTGATGGTCTTCGCCTTGGCGGGCGATTCGACGATTACGAGTGATCTTGCCATTGCGGTTTTCTCTAATCCTTTATATTGCGCGAAATCTTGTGCTGCCTTGTGATGCTTGGTTTGGCCGGTTTGATGCCGCGCGCCCCGAAGGGCTTATTTTTCAACACTTCCAAAATCGCTGCCGGCTTCCCCTGGGATCCGGCTTGGTCCTCAATCCTAGCCTGTAATGCCTGAAACGATTACAACAGGACTTTCAGGAATTGCTTACCCGGTAACTGACGTACCACGCCTTTGAGTTCTAGGTCAAATAGGGCAGCCAGCACCTCGGACGAGGTGAGGCGCGATTTTTCCATTAAATCGTCGATCGCCAAGGCCTCATCCTGCGCCAGAAGCTCGTATAAAACGCGCTCGGACGGCCCCAAATTCTGCTCGACCAATAGAGTCCGTTCCTCTGTCGTAGCCGACTCGACCGGCAATAACTCGGCCCGGACGGGCGTGGGAAGCTCTTCGATCACGTCCTCCCAACCTGTGACGAGTTTCGCGCCCTGCTTGATGAGCTGGTTCGGCCCGAAGCTCGAAGCTTGTGTGGCGTTTCCGGGTACGCCGAAAACCTCGCGGCCAAACTCCATAGCGAGCCGTGCGGTGATCAGCGAGCCGGAATGTTCTGCGCCCTCGATCACCACGGTGCCTAGCGACATACCGGCGATGATTCGGTTCCGAATCGGGAAATTCTGTGCTCCGGGGAACGTGCCCATCGCAAATTCGGTGACGATCGCGCCGCGAGTGGCCATCTCAGCGAAAAGCTTCTTGTTTTCTTTGGGATAGACCACGTCAATCCCGCAACCAAGCACGCCGATCGTCGCGCCATTCACAGAAGCCAGGGCGCCGGAGTGCGCGCTGGAATCGATCCCGCGCGCAAGACCGCTCACGATCACAACGCCGCGGTCCGCCAGGTCGCGGCCCAGCTTCATTGCCATTTGATTGCCGTAGGGCGTCGGACGACGCGAGCCGACCAGCGATATTTGGTGGCGGTTCAGAAGCGTCTTATCTCCAATGAGATACAGGAGGGGTGGAGGGTCAAAAATTTGCAGTAATCGTTGGGGGTAGTCTGGCTCATCCCAGGTGATCAGCGTGATTCCGGCGGCTTGCGCTTGGGCGATTTCCTTGGCTGCGGAGCTGATGGGCTGGCGGCTGTGGATGGCTTGGGCGACGGCTGCGGGGAGGTGCTGCGCCTCAAGCGCGGTGAGCGAGGCGGCGAAAACAGCCTCGGGCGAGCCGAAGGCTTGAAGCAGCTTTCCGGCGGTACGCGTGCCGAGGCCCGGCGTAATCGCGAGCGCTACCCAGTAGAGATATCGATTGGAATCGTTCAAGTTGCGGGGAGCGTACGTTCGAGGCCGATTAGCTGTCAAGTCAGTACAAATACGGATGATGCGCGAGTCGGCCATGTGGGAAGCCGCAATTCGAGGGCTGCGATGCGATCGGCTCGCTGCTCGCGGTGATGTGGGCGGCCGGCCTTTGCTGCTAGAATGCGCGGCTTGAGGCGCTGCCGATGAGACTAAACACGATTGCCGCGGGAATTTTGGTGGCCACGCTATCGCTGGTGACCGCGACCGGATCGCCGCGATCTTCGGCGCATCAGCAGGAGGCGCAACAGCCTGCGCAGGGCGCGCTTGAGCGCGAGAGCGCGCGCATGTGGAAAGTTGAAACCTCAGGAGTGGACTCGGACCTACGCGGCATTAGCATCGTGGCTCCAGTTCGCGGCGCGGCGAAAACGGGCATAGTAATTTGGGCATCCGGATCCGGCGGGGTGATTCTGAAATCTACCGATGACGGAAAAACATGGCAGCAGATTCACATTCCGGATGCCGGCGCGCTGGATTTTCGGGGCATTCGCGCGTTTGGCACCGGCGCGGTGTATGTAATGTCGAGCGGCGAGGGCGACAAATCGCGAATCTACAAAACGACCGATGGCGGTGCGACGTGGAAGATGCAATTCACAGACACGCGCTCCACATTTTTTCTGGATGCGATTGTTTGCGACGGCGAGCTGAAGTGCGCGGCGTTGAGCGATCCGGTGGACGGAAAATTTGTGATCGTGCGAACCACCGACGGCGAAACGTGGCAGATCGCGTCGAGTGAGTTCATGCCGGCGGCCCTGAAGGGCGAAGGCGCGTTTGCAGCGAGCAACTCCGCGATGGTTTTGATGCGCGGCGGTTCGGGAGCTCCTCGCCTGAGCTTTGCGACGGGCGGCCCGGGTGGAGCGCGTGTGTTTTATTCGCCGGACTTCGGAAAATCGTGGACGGTTACGGGGACGCCGCTCGGTGGCGCAGATTCGAGCGGCATTTTTTCCATCGTGCGCAGCTTCGATGCAGGCGCGATCGTGGGCGGCGATTACAAAAAGCTCGACTCGACGGAAAAGACCGCGGCGTACAGCACCGATCGTGGCGCCACCTTTCAACTCTCCGATTCGCCGCCGTCCGGATTCCGCTCGGCGGTGATCGCGCTCAACGGCAAGATGCTTGTTGCGGTGGGGCCGAATGGATCGGATTTCTCGGATGATGGCGGCCGCACGTGGAAACGTACGGATGCGGTGGGATTGAATGCTGCCGAATCGATCATGATCGGATCGGGCCGCGAAGCTTGGGGTGTCGGTCCGGGCGGGGCGGTGATGCGCTTGAAGCCGGGTCCGTGGAGTGCGGGCCGGGCGACGGTCCGGTAGGCGTTTGCCGGGCCGAACACGGGAGTGCACTCAATTGAAATTCGAGAGGCGCGGATGAAAACACGGGCGATGCGTGTGTTGACGGCGATTTGGATCACGCTGATTTGTGTTGCGGCTTGCGCGGCGTTGGTTGCTCGTGCGCAAGCGCAGGCGGATGCACGCGATTTGGCCGGTGAGTGGTCGGGTGTGCTCGGCGGCAGGCTGCATCTTGTGGTGACGATTTCGACATCGAGCACGGGTGAATTGGGCGGGACGCTGAACAGCGTCGATCAACACGCGGTACTGACGCTTGCGAACGTGAAGCTGGACGGCGCGAAGGCGCACTTCGAGGTTCCGCGCGTGGGCGGCGTCTACGACGGAACGATGAACGCAAAAGGCGATCTGATCGACGGCAAATGGACGCAAACGGGCGTGCCGCCGCAGGACCTCGATATGAAACGCACGAGCGGCGCGCCGGCTGCATCTGCAAGCGCTGCGACGCAAAATGCTCCGGCGACTACGAGCGCAACGAAGGATCACACGCCCAAACCGCTGACTGTTGGGCTCGATACGCTGGTCCATGCGCAGCCCGTCGCCTTCAAATCCGGCGGGAAGTGGCACGTCGCCTACGAATTGCACGTCGTGAATATGGATAAGTGGGACTACGCGTTGCAGGAGATCGACATCGTGCCGGCTGACGCGCCGGATTCTCCCGTCGCAAAATTCGCAGGCAGTGCGCTCGCCGACGCGATCACGTATCCGGGAATCGGCGCGAAAGGTGCAGCAGGCCCCGCGACGTTGCGGCCTGGGGAAGATGGCGTCGTGTATTTGTGGCTAACGGCCGATTCGCTCGACGCGATTCCTGCAACGCTGCGCAACAAAATCAAAGTGCGCGTTGGGGATTATCCTGAAGCGCTCACGGTGAACGGGCCAAGCGTCAGCGTCGACAAAAAAACGGTCGTCGTGATCGCGTCGCCGCTCGATCGCTCGAATCTGGTGGCGGCGAATGGTCCGTCGAACACATCCGCGCACCGCCGCGCGCTGATTCCGGTGGACGGGCATGCGTACATTTCGCAGCGCTACGCGATCGATTGGGTGGAGGCGTATCCGGACGGCAAGACGTATCAGGGCGACGAAAAGGACAACAAGAACTACAAAATTTACGGCGCGGAGATTCATTCGGTCGCCGACGGGGTCGTCACCGAAACGAAAGACGGCATCCCGCAAAATATTCCGAACGCGGACACGCACGCCATTCCCATCACTCTCGAAACAATCGGCGGCAATCACGTGATCGTGGATATTGGCGGCGGTCGCTATGCGTTCTACGCGCACATGCAGCCGGGCTCGTTGCGAGTGAAAGTGGGCGACCACGTGAAGTCGGGCGATGTACTGGGGCTTGTGGGCAACACGGGAAATTCGTCGGAGCCGCATTTGCATTTCGACATTTGCGACGCGAGTTCGATGCTCGCGTGCGAAGGCTTGCCGTACGCGTTCGCGTCGTTCGACGTGACCGGTTCGGCGGCGGGAGACGGCTCGTCGCTCAAAGCGGCCGCAGCCGTGACTCGCACGATGGAAATTCCCGCTGAGGACGAAGTGGTCACGCTGCGGCTCAAGTAGGCCGTCTGGCAGTTCGATGGTTATGAAAGTGTTGAACGGACTGTCGTGGCGCGCATCGAAATCCGCCGGTATCCGTGTGATATATTGGTGGTGTAGCTGTTGCAGGAATTAGCGTGAAGAAACTGCGCATCTCCATCGTCGAGTACCTGAATACAGCGCCGCTGGTGTGGGGATTTACCGACGGGCCGCTGGCGGGGAAGTACGACCTCTCGTTTACGGTTCCCTCGCAATGCGCCGAAGCGCTGCGCCGCAACGAAGCGGACATCGCGATCATCCCCTCGATCGAATACCAGCGCATCGACAACGTCGTAGCGATTCCCGGCATGTCGATCGCCGCGAAGGGCGAAGTGCGCAGCCTGCTGCTGGTTTCGCAGCGGCCGATCGAGCGTGCGAAGAAAATTGCGCTGGATACGAGCTCGCGCGCGACGCAGGCGCTGGTAAGAATTTTGTCGAGCGAGCTGTGGGGCATCGATCCTGAATTTGTGCAAGCGGCGCCCGACCCTGCGGAAATGTTGCGCACGGCGGATGCGGGCCTGGTGATTGGCGATCCGGCGCTGCGCATCGCGATGAAGATGGAAGCGCTGGCGGCGAAATCGCAGCGCGATTTGAGCGGTTATGCGCCGGGCGAAGAGCCGTGTTGCCAAGGCGACCCGGAAGAGATGCCGGTGCCGGGCTTTGAAACCGTTTTTGTGTACGACATCGCGTTTGAGTGGCGCGAACTGACCGGCAAGCCGTGCGTGCTGGCGATTTGGGCCGGACGGTCGGAAGCGATTACGCCGGAAGTGATCGCGGATTTTGAGGCGTCGAAGAAATTCGGCATCGAGCGCGTGCGTGAAATTTCCGAAGCGGCGTCGATCAAGTTGGATTTGCCGCCGCGGCCGCTCGAGCGTTACTTGACCGAGAATATTCAGTACGACCTCTCGGGCGAGTATCTCGAAGGGTTGCGGCTCTATTACGAGAAGGCAGCGCGCCTCGGCATCGTGCCGCAGTACAAGCCGCTGGTGTTCGCCGATAACGGCAGCGAAAAAGTTCAGTCGATGTTGAACGCGCAGAGCAAGCGATAGAAATTCAAGGACGCACGAAACCAGAATGGGAATCTCTAAACAAGAAGCGCTCGAGCTTTTCGAATCCGACGATCTGATTGGCATCGGCATGATGGCCAACGAAGTGCGCCGCAAGAAGACCGATCCGCGCGTCGCGACCTACCAGATCGACCGCAACATCAATTACACGAATTTCTGCACGGAGTATTGCTCGTTTTGCGCCTTCTACCGCCCGCTTGGCGCGAAGGACGGCTACATTCTGCCGCTCGAAGAAATTTATAGCCGCATTGAGGAAATGATCGAACTCGGGGGCAACGGCGTGTTGATGCAGGGCGGATTGCATCCCGATTTGCGCATCGAGTTTTACGAAAACATGCTGCGGTCCATCAAAGCAAAATTCCCGCAGGTGCATCTGCACTGCTTTTCGGCGCCCGAGATTGGCTGCATCGCGGAAGTCTCAGGGCTTACGGTGCGGGATACGATCGCGCGGCTGATGGATGCGGGGCTTGATTCGATTCCCGGCGGCGGCGCGGAAATTCTCGACGACGAAATCCGCCAGAAGATTTCGCGGCTGAAATGCAAATCCGAAGAGTGGGTCAACATGCATCGCGACGCGCACTCGCTCGGAATGCGCACCACGTCAACGATGATGTTTGGCTGCGGCGAAGAATATCGCCACCGCGTGAACCATCT
>Ga0209169_10003015_pt1 | contig 9994 bp, 7 predicted proteins | sample HubBroMetageWRM4_FD_188346 | JGI IMG/M metagenome (GOLD analysis project Ga0209169, IMG submission 188346) | Warmed soil microbial communities from the Hubbard Brook experimental Forest, New Hampshire - Hubbard Brook CCASE Soil Metagenome WRM 4... | ecosystem: Environmental > Terrestrial > Soil >...
CTTCAAAAAAATCTTAAACAGCATCGCATTCACCAATATCGTCACCAGCGACGCCACCAGCGTCGCATTGTAAATCGCCGGCGTAATCAACCCCGCCTTCAGCGACACCTGCGCCAAAATAAACGAAAACTCTCCAATCTGCGTCAACCCAATCGCCACCCGCGCCGACGTCGACACCGGATACCCAAACAATTTCACCACGCCAAACCACGCCACAAATTTCCCCGCCAGCACCAGCCCCACCAGCAGCAAAATAATCTGCCACGCCGATCCCCACGTCCGCGGATCGATCAGCATCCCCACCGACACAAAAAACACCGCCACGAACGCATCGCGCAGCGGCGCCGTCTGGTGCTCCAGCTTCTTCACAAAGTCCGAGCTGCCCAGCAACATCCCGCCCAAAAACGCGCCCAGCGCCAGCGACAATCCCACCGCCTCCGTCACCGCCGCCACCACCATGCAAGTCGTCAGCGCCAACAGCAGCGAAATCTCGTCGTTGCAGGTCTTCTCTACGCGTGCCAGCAATCGCGGCATCAGCTTCCACGCCGCCGCCGCAATCGGAATCAGCAATAAAAACGCCTTCCCAATCCGCCACGCGATCTGCCCGAAATCCGCGCCGCCCTCGCTCGCCAGGCTCGGCAGCAGCACCGTCAAAATCACCACAACCAAGTCTTCCACCAGCGTCAGCGCAATCATCACGCGCCCCGCTTCGGTATTCATCTCGCCGCGATCCATCAGCAGCCGCATCAACACCATCGTGCTCGCCACCGCCACAATGCATCCCACCGCCAGACTCTGCAGCACCGGCCAATGCATCAACCAACCCACGCCCATGCACAGCCCCACTGACAACACCACGCCCAGCGGCGATCCAAACAGCGCCACCCACTTCACCTTCATCAAATCCGGAATCGAAAAGTGAATCCCCACCGAAAACATCAGCAGCACCACGCCCACTTCCGCCATCAGCTCAAACACATGCGTGTCATGCACATGCAGCCCCGGCGTCATCGGGCTCACAATCAGCCCCGCCAGCACATACCCCAACAAAATCGGCTGCTTGATGCTCCAGGCCAGCAGCCCGCAGACCAGCGCCGACCCAAACACCATCGCAATATCCCGAAATATGACCGAATGCTCCACAACACCTCTCCAAATTCGCGCGCAGTATACACTCACCGCATAACGGTAGCGTCGGCTTCCAGCCGGCGTTTTTCCCAAACGCCACCATGCACTACCCGTCTTCTCAATCGCTCCGTCGCAGACGACCTATATGGAGTGCGGCACTCCAGTGCCGCTTTTGACCAACGATCCTCGCCGCAAAATTTTCAAGTCGTCATCGACTTGACCACATCACTCCCCCAACCTGCGCTAAAATCCCAAAATCATGTCCACCCCAGCCCAACTTCTCTCCTTCGACCTCGCCCACGCGATGTCCCACCTCTCCACCAAAGACGAAAAACTCGCCGAACTCATCCTCGCCACAAAACAATTCCAAAAAGACCTCGACCTGGCCCAATCCCCCTACGAAGCCCTCATGGAATCCATCGCCTACCAATCCATCTCCGGCAAAGCCGCCGCCACTATCTTCGGCCGCGTCAAAGCCCTCGGCGACAACGGCCGCCCGCCCACTCCCGAAAAAATGCTCAAGCTCAAAACTCCCACCCTCCGCAAAGCCGGCCTCTCCCACGCCAAAGTCCTCGCCATGAAAGATCTCGCCACCAAAACTCTCGAAGGCGTGGTCCCCACGCGCGAACAAGCCGAACAGCTCTCCGACGACGAACTCGTCGAACGCCTCGTCTCCGTCCGCGGCATCGGCGCCTGGACCGTCGAGATGTTCCTCATCTTCAACCTCGGCCGCCCCGACGTCCTTCCCATCCACGACCTCGGGGTAAAAAAAGGCTGGTCCGTCACCTACGGCAAAAAGCGCATGCCCAAGCCCAAAGAACTTCTCGCCTTCGGCGAACGCTGGCGCCCCTATCGCACCATCGCCAGTTGGTACATGTGGCGCTCCTTCGAACGCGCCGGCTACAAAGTCACAAACAAAATCCTTCCCCCACGCGTCCGCAAAAAAATCGCCGCCGCCAACTCAGCCGCCGCATCCAAACAAAAACCAAAATCAAAATCCCCCAAACCCACTCGCCGCAAAAAACGTTGAACGCCACCGCCGCAAACAAAATCGCAGGGGCACGGCACGCCGTGCCCGTCCCATCTCTTCTCCGCGCACCTCAGCGCCCTCTGCGCCTCTGCGTTATCTTTTCTCTTCTCCTCCTCTTCTTCTCTATCCCCGCCAACGCCCAGGACTCCGCCATCATCCACCTCGAATCCCAAACCTTGCCCAACACTTCCGCCCCCAACACAGAAAATCCCGCCCTCCTCACCTTCGACGACCTCGTCACCCTGTCCCACACCGCCGACCCCACCGGCGACCTCGCCCATCGCCTCGACTCTCTCCTTAACACTCCCTTCCTCCACGAAGACCCCAGCACCAAACCCATCCGCCCCTCCACCAATCTCGGCCCGACTCTCCGCGTCGCCATGTGGAACATCGAACGCGGCCTCAACATCGATCTGATCCGCGCCGCTCTCACCGATCCGCAACAATTCGAAAAACTCGCGCCGAACGAACCGCCCATCGATCCCAAATCTCAAAGGAACCACGCTGCCCATCGCGCCGCCGTCGACTCCCAACTAAAAAAACTCAGCGACCTCGACCTCCTCATCCTCAACGAAGCCGACCTCGGCATGAAGCGCACCAACTACGACAACGTCACCGCCGACCTCGCCTCCGCTCTCCACATGAACTACGCCTTCGCCACGGAATTCCTCGAAGTCGACCCCATCTTCGATCTCAACTCCGAAGAAGTTCACCTCCCCGACGCGCAGGAAGACCAGCGCCTCCAAACCGACCTGCAAGTCGATCACGACAAATACCACGGCCTCCACGGCACAGCTATCCTCAGCCGCTATCCGCTCCACAACGTCCGCATTTTTCGTTTGCCGGTTTGCTACGACTGGTACGCCACCGAATACGCCGCCATCTCTTCGCTCGAGCAGGGCCGCCGCTGGTCTGCCGAAAAGTTATTCAAAGAGCGCATCGAGCGCGAACTCCGCCACGGCGGCCGCATGGCGCTCATCGCCGACATCTCCGTCCCCGAATCCCCCACCGGCCAGGCCACCATCGTCGCCGCTCATCTCGAAAACAAATGCACTCCCGCCTGCCGCAAGAAACAAATGATCGCGCTCCTCGACCAACTTAAGAACAACACAAATCCCGTCATTCTCGCCGGCGACTTCAACACCACCGGCAGCGACAACACTCCCACATCCATCCGCAACGAAATCATGAAGCGCATCACCGACTATCAATTCTGGATCAAGCAGGTCATCTCCTACTTCAATCCGCTCGGCCTCGCCAAACTCGCGCTCTATCCGCTCCACTACTTCCACAGCTACAACGACCCCACCGCCTACCATCTCCCCATCATTTGGGACAATCGCGAGCGCCCGCTCTTTAACTACATCGAAAATTTCCGCTTCGACGACGGCCGCACCTTCGACTTCCGCGGCCGCAAAAAATTCACCGATCCCCCGCGCGCCCGCACTCTCGCCGACAGCAACGAACGCCAATGGAAAGGTTTCGTCCCCACCTACTCCTTCACCCGCGACTTCGGCGGCGTCGTCGGCCGCTTCAAACTCGACTGGATCCTCGTCAAGCCTTTCACTATGAATCCCCGCCAATCGAAACAACCTCTAAAATTCGCGCCAACCTATCCCACAACCATGCAGGAACTAAACTCCGCCCCCGCCGACCGCATCTCCGACCACCCACCCATCACCGTCGACCTTCCTCTGACCGAACCACCGTCTTCGAACTAATATCTTTCCGCTCGACGCTCGAAACAAGTGGCTCAAATCGAAATTCTCGATTTCGATTTTCGAATCCTCGCCGCGAACCACTTTGCATTGCATCGAGAACGCAATATACTTCCCCTGCGAATGTCTCCAACTCACGAAATCGCGCATCGCCACTTCGCGCCGGCTCAATCCGGCGTAAGCCCTGCGTGTACTTTCACCTTCGTCTGTTGCGCGACACCCGGTCGGACCGAAACGTAGCAGCATCGCTTCTACTAACGTTTCCCCGGCCGCTTCCGTCTCTGAGCGGCCTTTTTATTTTCGTATTTGCTAAAGGAGAGTCCCGTGCCAGACGCAACACATCACGCCCTGAGCGACCGCGCCGCCTTTCAGCTCGCCAACGTCACCAAAACTCCTCCTCAATACGCCGCGATCACTCCGCGCTGGCTGGTCCGTCTGCTCGACTGGAAGCCACTCGAAGCCGGTACCCTCCGCGTAAATCGGGTGATCGACGATTCGGCTCCCGACGTGATCTGTGGCCAGAAGGACGAGAAGGCGCTCCCCGACTCTTACATCGACTACGACCCGAAACCCCGCGAGTACACCCTCTGCGGTATCTCGTCCGTCGTCAACGTTCACACCCGCGTTTCCGACATCTACAGCAATCCCTTCGACCAGATCCGCGAACAGCTCCGCTTGAACATCGAGAACGTCAAAGAAAATCAGGAAAACGAGCTCATCAACAATACCGACTACGGCCTGCTCAATAACGTTCCCACGTCCCAGCGCATCCAGACGCGCAAAGGCGCGCCGACTCCCGACGATCTCGACGAACTTCTCACCAAAGTTTGGAAGGAGCCTTCCTTCTTCCTCGCTCATCCGCGCGCGATTGCCGCATTCGGCCGCGAATGCACCCGCCGCGGCGTTCCCCCTCCAACCGTCACTTTATTCGGCACTCCGTTTCTCACGTGGCGCGGGATCCCGCTCGTTCCCACCGACAAACTTCACGTCGACGGAAAAAAGACGCCGAAAGGCTCCGCCGGCAAAACAAATATCCTTCTCCTCCGCGTCGGCGAAAAGAAACAAGGTGTCATCGGTCTCTTCCAACCAGGATTGCCCGGCGAGCAAACTCCCGGCCTCTCCGTCCGTTTCATGGGCATCGACAACCGCGCCATCGCTTCGTACCTGATTTCCCTGTATTGCTCCGCCGCAATTTTGGTCGACGACGCCATCGCCTCACTCGAAGACGTAGAAGTCGGCAGCTACCATGACTACAAGTGAGTCGCAAAAAGGCGCGCCGCTGAAGCCAGCCTCGGATTTCTCGACGAGCATTCCGGGATCGGAACTCTCAATCCCCCCAGGATTGCCCGACACCGAAACGCTCGCTCGCATGGCCAACGAATTTTTCACAGCCCTGCCCCTAACCGAGGGCGCGCTGCCTCTTTCGACCGACAGCGTGCCCGGCGCCTCCGCTACATCCACGCGCTTCGCATCACCATCGCCTCACGACCTGCCATCCGAGACTCGCATCCACTCCGCGCTCGCGGCGCTCCCTCAAAACGCCCAGCCGCAAGTCCCCGCAATTCCCGGAGCCATCATGTCGCCGCCGGGACTACCCGGCAGTCCCGACCTCGCCCGTTTCTCCGATCCCGCTGCCTTCGCGTTCCTCGAAGAAGCGCGCCCACTTTTCGGATTCGTCGGCCTCACCACTGCCGCACCTCCGACTCTCGACGCCATCAAAATCCCAACCGAAACCGATCTCCGCGCTCTCGCCGACGAATTCTCCACGACGACTCCTCCTCCGCGCGTCAGTGAACCACAAATCCCTCAGGCCGCCCCACAGATCCCCGGCGCTCCAGCCGCTCCGAATCCATCTGAACTCTCTCTCGGCTACAGCTTCCTCAACGAAATTCGCCAACTCGTCGCGCTTCCACCGATCGAATTCGCATCGGCCATACCGACGACAGCTCCGTCCGACGCCTCCTTCTCAAATCTCTCCTCCGAACCCTTCGACGCCGCCTCCATCCGCCGCGACTTCCCCATCCTCGAAGAGCGCGTCAACGGCAAGCCCCTCATCTGGCTCGACAACGCGGCCACAACGCAAAAACCTAAAAGCGTCATCAACCGCCTCAGCTATTTCTACTCCCACGAAAATTCCAACATCCATCGCGCCGCCCACGAACTCGCCGCACGCGCCACCGACGCCTACGAAGCCGCACGCGAAAAAGTCCGCCGCTTCCTCAACGCTCCGAGCACCAAAGAAATCATCTTCGTTCGCGGCGCAACCGAAGGCATCAATCTCATCGCCCAAAGCTGGGGCCGCCAAAATGTCCGCAAGGGCGACGAGATCGTCATCACCTGGCTCGAACATCACGCCAACATCGTTCCCTGGCAAATGCTTTGCTCCGAAACCGGCGCTCGCTTGCGCGTTGTCCCCGTCGACGACTCCGGCCAAGTCCTGCTCGACGAATATCACAAGCTCCTCGGTCCAAGAACGCGACTCGTTTCCTTCGCGCAAGTTTCGAACGCCCTCGGCACAGTCACGCCCGCGCAAGAAATGATCGAACTCGCCCACCGTTACGGCGCCAAAGTTCTTCTCGACGGCGCCCAAGCCGTCTCGCACATGCAAGTCGACATGCAGGCCTACGATTGCGACTTTTACGTCTTCTCCGGCCACAAAGTCTTCGCCCCCACCGGCATCGGCGTTGTCTTCGGCAAGTACGATATCCTCGAAAATACGCAGCCCTGGCAGGGCGGCGGCAACATGATTCAGGACGTGACCTTCGAAAAAACCACCTACCAGCCGCCTCCAGGAAGATTCGAAGCCGGCACCGGCAACATCGCCGACGCCGTCGGCCTCGGCGCCGCCATCGACTACCTCAGCCGCATCGGAATGGTGAACGTTTCACGCCACGAGCACGACCTCCTCGTCTACGCCACCGAAAAGCTCCTTCGAATCCCCGGCCTCCGCCTGATCGGTACCGCCCGCGAAAAAGCCGGCGTCCTCTCCTTCGTCCTCGACGGCTATCGCACCGAAGACGTCGGCGCCGCGCTCAACCGCCAGGGCATCGCCGTTCGCGCCGGCCACCACTGCGCCCAACCAATCCTCCGCCGCTTCGGCGTCGAAAGCACCGTCCGCCCCTCGCTCGCCCTCTACAACACCTGCGAGGACATCGACGCCCTCGTCGCCGCCATCTGGAATCTCCGCCAGGGCCACTCAACCCTCTAGCGACCCAGTCATCCGCTGCCCAATCCGTCGCTCCCCTCTTCTCATCCTTTTTCCCCACTTGTCATCCTGAGCGAAGCGAAGGATCTCAGACGCAGCCCACACTACAAAAACAATCGACGTGATATCGTCCCGCTATGCGCTTGAAAATCGTTCAAGTCGGCGAAGCCGTTCTAAGAACTCCAGCGAGGCCCCTGACCCGCCAAGAAGTCACCACCGACCAAATAACCCGCCTCATCACCGACATGCGCGAAACAATGTACGACGCCCCCGGCGTCGGCCTCGCCGCCCCGCAAGTCGGCGTCCCGTTGCAACTAGCCGTGATCGAAGACCGCGAAGACTTCCTGAAAGCAATTCCGCCGTCCGAACTGGAAGAAAAAGAGCGCCGCCCCGTCCCGTTCCACGTCATCATCAACCCCAAAATCGAACTCATCGGCGACGACCCCGTCCAATTCTTCGAAGGCTGCCTCAGCCTCTCCGGCTTCTCCGCCCTTGTCCCGAGATCTCGCCAGGTCCGCGTCTCCTACTGGAACGAACACGCCGAAGAGAAATCCGTCCTCGCCACCGGCTGGTACGCTCGCATCCTCCAGCATGAAATCGATCACCTTCACGGCACGCTCTACATCGACAAAATGAACCCGCGCTCCTTCACCTCTTTCGAAAATCTGAATCGCTTTTGGAAATCGAAGCCCATCTCCGAAGTCGCCGCCGACCTCAAACGTTGATCCAGCGAAGCGCAATCGAAAGCGACGCGCCCTCAATTCCATACTCTGTGCTCTCCGCGTCCCTCTGCGGTAAAACTCTTTCAGCCTTTTCCCGCCGTCGAAATCGACTCCAGAAAAATATCCAGCAACTGAATCTGCGGCTCGAGACTCATCTCGCCATCCCACTCCACCTGCAACACCAGCCCATAAAACGCCGCAATCAAAAATCGCGCCGTCGCCTCCGCATCAACCTTCCCCGAAATCTCCCCGCCCCGTTGCGCCTCTGAAATAATCTCGCTCAGCATCCTCAACGGCCCCTCAAAACTCCCCCGCACGAGCCTCAATATCCTCGGATTCCTCTGCGCCTCCGCCCATAACTGAATACTCAGCCTCCGCCGCAACCGTTCCTTCGGCGTCTTCAAATCGCCAAAGAACGCATCCCGTAGCCGCCTCAGCGCCTCCACCACCGTCCCCGCCTTTGTCGCCGCCGCAATCAGCGCCTGCTCCACCTCGCGCCTCTCCTCCGCGATCGCCTCGATAATCTCCTCTTTGCTCTCGAAATAGTTATAGATTGCCCCCGGACTCAACTCCGACTCCTTCACAATCTCCGCCATCGTCGTCCGATGAAACCCCTCCCGCGAAAAACAGTTAATCGCCGCATCCAAAATCTCCCCCCGCCTCTGATCCAAATACGCCTGACTCACCTTCGGCATCCCTCACCCTCTCTCATCCAATCTCCGAAGCGACGATCACTCGGTTTACCCAGCACTTGGGTGCCGCACCCTCAGCCTTTAGAGGGTGCGGGTTTAGACTCAACCCCCATCGAGCACCAAACCACTCATACCCCTTCGCCCAGTGGCACAGGCACTCTTATCTGTGCGCCATCTCAGCGCTACTCCGCGCCCTCCGCGCCTCCGCGTTAGCTTTTCTCTTCTTCCCTCAGTCTTCAGCAACCCGCGCCACCGCCACGTGATAGAACCCATACCCCTTCATCGCACCCGCCGCCGCACCAAAATATCTGCGTCGATATTCATCCGCCGACAAATCCAACTCCAACCGCAGCCCACGCCTCCCCAAAAACTCCGCCAACTCTCCCGGCGCAATCCCAAACGTCCAGGGCTCCCCAATCCGCGCAACATCGCGCAAAATCCGCTCACCTCCATCGAATTGCACCGACCCATCCATCAATCCTGCATGCACATAAGTAAAAATAATCCCGCTCCCCGCGCAGCCCGCCACAAATCGCAGCACCGAATCCACCGCCTCCGCAGTCAGGTAATTCGTCACTCCCTCCCACAAAAACACCGTCCGCCGCGAAGTCTCAAACCCCGCTCGAGCCAAAACCTCCGGCAGCGCCTGTCGATTGAAATCAATCTCCACAAAACGAACCTCCTCCGGAATCTTCGGCAACGCCCCGCGCAAAATCGACAGCTTCATAGCCAGCGTCGAAGGATGATCCACCTCAAACACCACGCAGCCCTGAAGAGCCGACAGCCGATAAGCCCGGCAATCGAATCCCGCCCCCAGAATCACAACTTGCTCGTCAACCTCGCAACATAACCCGCCTTGAATAGGCCGTTGTCGCCACAACGTATTACCCAACGCCTCATCAATCATCTTTGTCCGTGCGATTGCCGAAGTCCGTGCCCCGGGCAGTCGCCAATCCGCATACCAGTTCACGATCGAGGCAAGCGAACCCCATCTCGAAGCACGAACCGCCCTCCGCAATGAAGCCCCAACAAATCGCTCCGCAAACGGATCGACAAACAGCCGCCTCCCCTCCGGGCGCACCGACTCCATCGCCCGAAAAAACGCCATATACTCCGCCGTCCGGCTCCCCCGCACCCCAATCATCCCGTTCCTCACGTAACGCAATAAAACGAACACTCATTCTATATAGACGTTGGAGCTTAGAAAAAGCACTCTTCCCTGGGGGTTATGATCCCCACCCCCACCCCCTCCCCTCCCACCCCCTCGTTGTCATCCTGAGCGCAGCGAAGGATCTCACCGAATGATCAGACACGGGCCGCGTGGCTGGCGCGAGGTCCTTCGCTGAAGCGTGGAAGTTACTCCGCGCGACTCAGGACGACCAAAAAGACGACCCGATCGTGCCTTTAGGAGGGAAGAAGGATGAAGACGTTGGCCACGGTTCTCGGGCTCATTACCCTCGTGTCGACGGCACAGTCCAGTCATGCTCAGGAGCCCACCC
>Ga0209169_10003016_pt1 | contig 9993 bp, 7 predicted proteins | sample HubBroMetageWRM4_FD_188346 | JGI IMG/M metagenome (GOLD analysis project Ga0209169, IMG submission 188346) | Warmed soil microbial communities from the Hubbard Brook experimental Forest, New Hampshire - Hubbard Brook CCASE Soil Metagenome WRM 4... | ecosystem: Environmental > Terrestrial > Soil >...
GCCGGATCAGTTCGTGGAGCAGCGTGGCCGTGATGCGCGTACCAGTACAGCCGATGGGATGGCCGAGGGCGATGGCTCCGCCGTTCACGTTGAGTTTGGCGTGATCGAAATGCAGCTCGCGGTCGCAGGCGATGACCTGGGCAGCGAAGGCTTCGTTTAGTTCGACCAGATCGAAATCGGAGAGACGGAGTTTGTGTTTCTGCTCCATCTTGCGCAGAGCGGGAACCGGGCCAATGCCCATGATTCGGGGATCGACTCCGGCGGAAGTCACCGCGATAATGCGGCCGAGGGGCTTGAGGTTATTTTTCTTAACGAAGTCTTCGCTGGCGAGCACCACAGCGGCTGCGCCGTCGGTGATGCCGGAGGAGTTGCCGGCGGTGATGGTCCCGGCCTTCGAAAATACTGGCGGCAGTTTCGCCAGCTTCTCTATGGTTGCGCCGGCGAAGGGATGCTCGTCGTGGTTGAACGTTTGCGGGCCTTTCTTGCTTGCGAGGGATATGGGGGCGAGTTCATTTTGAAATCGCCCGGCTTCGATTGCTGCTGCGGCGCGGGTTTGGGAGCACAAGGCAAATTGGTCTTGCTCGTCGCGCGTGACCTTATACTGCTCGGCCAGCACTTCGGCGGTTTCGCCCATCACCATTTTCGCCAGGGGACAGAAAAAGCCGTCGCGATACATGCCGTCTACTAATTCCTGGTTGCCGAGGCGATAGCCCCAGCGGGCGCCGTCGAGATAGTAGGGAAGCCGTGACATGGACTCGGTGCCTCCCGCAAGAACGCAATCGAGATTGCCGGTAGCAATTTCCTGAAAGCCCAGGGCGATGGTCTTGATGCCGGATGCGCAAGCTTTGTTGACGGTGTAAGCAGGGACCTCCTGGGGAACTCCGCTGCGAATGGAAATCTGGCGGGCGGGATTCGGACCTCCTCCTGCCTGGCGGGCGTTGCCGAAAATTGATTCCTCGACTTGATCGGGACGAACGCCGGCGCGTTCCATCGCGGCTTTGGCGGCTACGACGCCCATGTCGGCCGCGGTCATTGTGGCCAGAGAGCCGCCGAATTTGCCGATGGGCGTGCGAACTGCGGAGAGAATGAAAACTTCGTGCAAGCCTGCCTCCAGGGAAAATCAGTCTAACATCCGATTTGATGCTACCGGTCACCTGCTGGACTCCTCGGCTATTCTCTGCGTTTCAAGGTGTAATGCCCATTACGAACAAAACCTTAAAACGCGGAGATCGCAGAGAAGATCTGCGGAGTTCGCGGAGAAGAGCGCTGCCATTCGCGGGCTTAGGCTAAACTTAAACCTTCATGAATTACATCTACGGAATCAACTCTGTGGCCGAGGCGTTGAAGGCGCGAGGCCGCGCCTTTGCCTGGGTGGGGGTGGCGCAAGAGCGACATGACTTGCGATTGCAGCGAGTGGTCGACGAGTGCCGGCGGCAGGGAGTTGCCGTACGCTTCGTGGGCCGCGCGGAACTGGACCGCATGGCGGGGAACAACGCGCATCAGGGTGTGGTTGCGGTCACGTCCGCAAAACAATACAACGGCCTTGAAGACGTAGTCGCGGCCAAACGCGGGCAGTATTCGCTGATTGTTGTGCTCGACGGAGTACAAGATCCGCACAATTTGGGCGCAATACTGCGTACCGCCGACGCTGCCGGAGCTGATGGCGTGGTGATTCCAGAACGCCGGGCGGCGGGGGTGACCGCGACCGTCACCAAGGCTTCTGCGGGAGCGACCGAGCACATGCCGATTGCGAAGGTGACCAACATTGCACGCACGCTGGAAGACTTGAAGGCGCAGAATCTGTGGACGGTGGGCTTGGATGAGCGCGGCAAGCAATCCTATGATTCGCTGGATTACAACATGGATTGCGCCATCGTGTTGGGAGCTGAGGGCAAGGGAGTGCATGATTTGGTGGCGAAGAAATGCGATTTTCTGGTTTCGATTCCCATGCTCGGCAAAGTGCCTTCGCTGAATGTGTCGGTGGCGGCGGGTGTGATGCTGTATGAAATCGTTCGCCAACGGCGGAAGCAGGCGTGATGAAGTGGTTCTGGGTTGTCTGTGTCCTGTGTGGGTTAGCTTTGCCGGCGCTGGCTTTGGACCGCGAGGCCTTCACTTTTACTCACTACAATCTGGACGTGCGTGTCGAGCCGGAGCAGCAGCGGCTGGGCGTAAGGGGCAGGATCACGCTGCGAAATGATTCGGCGGTCGTGCAGAAAAGCCTGGTACTGCAAATTTCGTCCACGCTGACATGGAAGTCGATTCAGCTTGCCGGCAAGCCTGTTCAGTTCGAGAGTCACGAATACACTTCTGATATCGACCATACCGGCGCGCTGTCGGAAGCAGTTGTGATCTTGCCGCACGAAATTCCTGCGAAAGGAACGGTTGAGTTGGATGTCGGATACGAGGGAGTAGTTCCGCTCGACACTACGCGGCTCACGCGAATCGGGGTTCCCGAAGAGAAAGCCAAACGCAACGACTGGGACCAGATTGGCAGGACGTTTACGGCGGTGCGCGGAATTGGGTATGTCGCGTGGTATCCGGTGGCCACAAAGGCGGCGAGTCTGGCGGACAGCGATGCGGTTCCGGAGGCGGTGGGACGATGGATCGTCAGACATACCGAGACCACGATGGATGTACTATTCAAGTCGACTTCGGAGCAGACAATTTGTTTCAGCGGCGGGCCCAATCTTGCCGAGGTCCCGGTGGATGAGTCCATCAAGTCAACTCGCGATTTTGGCAAGGTGGAACCGGGCGTGAGCGTTCCGACATTTGTGATCGCCGGCTATGAGAAGCTTCCGCCGCAAGGTTCGGTCGACGTCGAATACCTCCCCGGCCAGGAGGAAACCGCGAAAGATTATGCCGAAGCGGCGTCCCAGATAGAAACGGTTCAGGTCAGAGGGGGTTCGAGGAATCTGCAAATACTCAGTCTGCCGGACGCCGGTGCCACGCCGTTTGTGAGCCAGGGCATGCTACTGATCCCGCTCGGAGCTGAGCTGACGAACGAGGCCGAGCTGGACATGGTGTACGCGATCGCTCGCCAGCGGGTGGTCTCGTCTCGGGCCTGGATTCAAGAGGGTCTCTCGCACTATGCGCAGGCTGCGTTCGTGGAAGAGCATCGGGGTCTGCAATCGGCGCTCGATTATCTGACTGCACATACGGCAGCGTTAGTTGATGCCGAGAAGACGGCTTCAGTCGCAGCCGCTTCGGAAACGTCGCGCTCGCTGGTCAACGCTCCAGACGACCTTTACCTGCAATCCAAGGCAATGTTCGTATGGTGGATGGTGAAGGACATGTTGGGAGGCTTACCTACCGGGGCCTTGCTTAGTTACCACGCGAACGAAGACAAGGAACCGACCTATATGCAGCGGCTGGTTGCGGAAAACTCCAAGCGCGATCTGCAATGGTTCTTCGATGACTGGGTGTATCACGACCGCGGGCTACCCGATTTTCGGGTGGCTTCCGTCTTCTCGCGACCACTGGAAAACGGCCACTTCCTTGTGACCATTACGGTCGAGAATCTCGGCCGCGCGGGCGCTGAAGTTCCGGTGCTACTAAGGATTGAGGGTGGAGAGGTCCGTCAGCGTGCGGAGATTCGAGGACAGGCAAAAGCGTCAGTTCGGATCGAAGTTTCCTCGACGCCGCTGGAGGTGATAATCAACGACGGCAGCGTGCCGGAGAGCGACATGAGCAATAACACTTATAAGATTGAAGCATTGAATCACTGAGACATCGAATCATTCATCAGGAGCAAATTCTTGGCATACATTCAGTTTCTGGGGGCGGCTGGAACCGTGACCGGCTCGAAACATTTGGTCAACAGTGGGACGGATTCCACCGGCAAGACCGGCTTTCAGGCGCTCATTGATTGCGGCATGTTTCAAGGACTCAAGGAATGGCGGGAGCGCAACTGGCAGGACACGCCGGTCCCCGCGCGTGAGATCGATGCAGTGGTGTTGACCCATGCGCACCTCGACCATTGCGGATGGATTCCGCGCCTGGTAAAAGAGGGTTTTCGCGGGCCGATCTATGCCACGCAACCCACCATCGATTTATGCGGCATCATCCTGCCCGACTCCGGCCATCTGCAGGAAGAAGACGCGAACTTCTACAACAAGGTCAAGAAGTCGAAACATGACCCTGCGCTTCCGCTCTATACACTCGCCGAAGCGCAGGCATCCATGCAATATTTTCGGGCGGTGCCGTTTAACGAAACGCAGCAAATTTGTCCGCAGATGTCATTTCGTTTTGTGCGGGCGGCGCACATTCTGGGGTCATCGATGGTCGAACTCACTCTCCAGACTGACGGCCGGAGCCGCCGGTTGTTGTTCACCGGAGATATTGGGCGGGTGACGGATCAGCAGGTGGCGCCCGGCAGGGTCGTGCATTCCGGGCCGACGGAAGGTGAGGCGGCGGATGTACTGGTGATGGAGTCCACGTATGGGAACCGGGAGCACCCAACCGACGACCCGAGACCCCGGCTGGCAGAGGTGATTCGCGCAACGGCGGAGCGGGGTGGCACTGTGGTGGTGCCGGCATTCGCCGTGGAGCGCACTCAGAAATTCGTTTTCATTCTGAAACATCTGATGGAGTCTGGGCAAATCCCGAAAATTCCAGTTTTTTGCGACAGTCCCATGGCGATCAAGGCGGTAGAAATCTTCATCAAGCATTCCGAGGAATACAGCGATGACACGCGCAAGCTGATCGGCCAGTACGGATCGCCGCTGGAGTGGCCCGGTTTCACGTTCGCTTCAACTTCGGATGAGTCGAAGAAGATCAATGATTCGAGGTATCCCTCGATTATTGTTTCTTCGAGCGGGATGGTGACCGGTGGGCGGATTCTGCATCATCTGGCGCAGAGGTTGCCGGATCCGAAGAATGAAGTCATATTCATTGGTTTTCAGGCGCCGGGAACGCGAGGATTCACCATCAAGAGTGGGGCGCGGGAGGTGAAGATCTTTGGCGAGATGGTTCCCATCCGCGCGCAGATCGAAACCTTCGAGCAGTTCAGCGATCATGCGGATACTCCTGAGCTGCTGAAATGGCTGCGCACCTTTACCCGAAAGCCCAGTGCGACTTACCTGGTACACGGAGAGCCCGCGGCAGCGGCACAATTGAAGGACGCGATCACCAAAGAGCTGGGATGGAAGGTGGAAGCGGCGCAGTGGATGGAGAAAGTGCAGATTGGGTAAAGTGTAATTGGCTAATTTAGCAATTGAGTAATTTCAAAAACGCAAGTTTCTTTAATTACTCAATCACCGAATTACTCGATTACAAATTGAGGTTTTTATGACGGAAGCGGAATTAAAGAAGCATCTCGACCTGGCGGAAAAAAGTCCCAAGGAGATTGCAGCGGCGGTCTTGGGCCTGCCGGATAAAACGCTGCGCTACAGGCTGTCACCGGACAAGTGGTGCATCCTGGAGATTTTGGCGCATCTGGCGGACATGGAAACGCTCTACGCCTATCGCATGCGGCAAATGCTGGCCGACAAAGACCCGGTGCTTGCGCCGATTGACCAGGATGCGTGGGCGAAGAATCTGGGATACCTGGAGTCGTCACCGCCGGAATTGGTCGCGCTGTACGGACTGAATCGCCATGCGACGGTGCAGTTGTTGCGTCGATTGAAAGAATCCGATTTGAAGAAATCTGCGCGCCATCCTGAGAAAGATCATCCGGTTACGGTGGCGGACTATGTGCAGATGATGTCGAAGCATGGACCGAATCATCTGGAACAGATCGAGCGGCTGAAGAAGGCGGCAGGGAAATAATGCACGCTATTCGATTGCGAACACTGCGTAAACCGTAGCATCACTCTTTACCTTCTGCGGAAAAAGCGTCAACTGGGGCTTAACCTCCGCATTTGCTTGGATCGTAGCTTGCTCGGTGTTCAGAGTCATATTCCTGAAGAATTTTGACACTGGCGCACGGTTACTGGCGTAAACGAGGTCCCCGAGCTTCGCTCCAAGGCCTTTTGCCATCTGTCCAGCGATTGTCCGCGCCTTGGCCAATGCAGCGGCACCGGCTTTTCCTTGCAGGGCGACGGGATCAAGAACGTCCCAATCGGCATCGTCCACCTCGTTAGCTCCATTCCGAACCGCAAGATCGACCACGGCCTGAGCTTGCGACACGGAAACCGTCACCTTCCACGACTGCTGGGCTTCGAATTGGCGATCCTTCTTCATGTCTGCTGTCCACTTTTCGCCTATGTCCGCCCGACTCAAGCGTAGCTTTTCGGTTTCGACATTCTGTTTCGGAATACCCGCATCGAGAAACCCTTTGGTGACGTGATCGGCGACCCGGACGTTGTCTTGGAAGGCCGCATCCTGGGTGGTTGCATAATTGTGGTATCCGACGGTGAGTTCAGCGACCTCAGCATCTGCCGTCACTGACTCGTCGGCGGTTACAGCAATGGTCTTGTTCTGCCGGTTGACCTGGATTTCTTGAGCAACGAGGTAGGTCGTCCCACAAGCAGCAAGTGCAATTGTGAGGGTCCACAGTTTCATGAAATCTCTCCTACTCCAGCGTGTTGGTCTGGGTCTTGCAGGACCGATCAATGATACGCCTTGGTAAATCGTTCCAATGCGATGAGTTTGTTGGCCGCCGCGCCTGAGTCGATCGATTTCGCCGCCAGCGGCATGGCCTGGGCCAGACGCTCAGCTTTTCCTGCCACCACCAACGCCGCCGCCGCGTTCAGCAGGACTACATCACGTTTCGGCGAATGCTGTCCGCTTAATACTTCACCGATGATGGCGGCGTTGGCTGCGGCATCTCCGCCAGAGATGTCTTCGATTGATCCGCGCTGCAAGCCGAATTCCTCCGGCGTGACCTCGTAAGTTCGAACTGATCCGTTATTGACTTCCGCAACGCGAGTGGGCCCCGTGATTGTGATCTCGTCGAGTCCGTCTAACCCGTGGACCACCATGGCGCGGCGCAGGCCGAGCATGCTTAGCGCCTCTGCCAGTTTCTCCACCAGATCGACTGAATAAACTCCCACGACCTGTGCCGAAGCCTGGGCCGGATTGGTAAGCGGACCCAGTAAATTGAAAACCGTCCGCAGGCGAAGTTCGCGCCGCGCCGTCTGCACATGCTTCATCGCTGAATGCATGGCGGGGGCGTACAGAAATGCGATGCCAACCTCCGAAAGGCAGGCTACCAATCGATCGGAAGGCAAATCGAGCCTGACGCCGAGAGCTTCGATGACATCGGCTGACCCGCATTTCGAAGTCACGCTGCGATTGCCGTGCTTGGCCACGCGCACCCCTGCGCCTGCGACTACAAAAGCGGTTGCGGTCGAGATGTTGAAGGTGCCGCTGGCATCGCCGCCGGTGCCGCAAGTGTCGACGAGGGCTTCGCGTCCGGTGCCGGTGACGTCTACGCTGGAGTTCGACAACGGCAACGGTGTGGCTGCTGCGCGGATTGCCTCCGCGAAACCGACAATCTCTTCAACAGCCTCGCCTTTCATGTGGAGCGCGACCAGGAAAGCGGCAATCTGCGAATCTGTGCATTTGCCGGAGAGGATGTCGGCCATGACGGCGCGCGCGTCTTCACGAGATAGAGATTCGCGGTGATTCGCGATGCGATGGAGGGCGTCGAGGATCATGGAGGAAGGTCTAGAGTAGCATTCCGACTGGTCGAAACCTTACAACGCAGAGATCGCTGAGAACATCTGCAGCGTGCGCGGAGAAGCGCAGATCATCAGCTGACTCAGTAGTGCCTCAGTTTGAATTTTGATACAAATAGAGGCCAATAAAGAAAAGGCCAGTGCAAACCCACCCGACAACATTCCACCAAAACCGCTTCGGCTCTTCGGAGCGGTTCACGATACCGTGGTACCGCTCTAAGATTGTCCCATTGAGCGCGAAAATCACCGTCATGACCAAGACAATGATCCCAATAAGCAGGAGACGGTGTTGTCGATCAATCAGATATGAGAAATGGTCGATGTTCACGAACGCTTCTTGTAAGGCCCACGCTTTCCGGGTTTCGATGTGTAGCTATCCCGCCATCATTTTAGCCACGAACTGAGTATGCCACAGCCCGCGCGGTCGTTCTGCCCTGCTTTATTTCAAACTGACGCACTACCGCTGACTCCATCTCGTTTGCCCAATCCCCAGCGCTTCTATAGAATCAAATGTTTGCAGCCCGCAGTTAAGCCGCGAGCGAAGTCCCGCCGATCCTAAAGCTAAGCGAGAATCATTATGAAGATTCATGAATATCAGGGCAAAGCCATCTTGAAAAAGTACGGGGTCGCGGTGCCTCGAGGCGAAATGGTGGAGACGCGTGAGCAGGCGCAAGCTGCGGCCAAGGCCTTGTTCGACGCGGGGGCCACAGGCGTGGTGGTCAAAGCGCAGATTCACGCTGGCGGCCGGGGCAAAGGCGGGGGGGTCAAGATTGCAAAGTCGGTCGAGGAAGCCGCGGAACTCGCCGGAAGAATTCTGGGGATGACGCTGGTCACCCATCAGACTGGGCCCGAAGGCCGGGTGGTACGGCGGTTGCTGATCGAAGAGACTTTGCCGATCGAGAAAGAACTCTATCTTGGGATTGTGATAGACCGCGTCGAGGCCCGGCCGGTGTTTATGGCGTCGGCTGCGGGTGGGATGGAAATCGAGCAGGTGGCGGCGGAGAATCCCGACGCCATCCTCAAAGAATACATTCAGCCGGGCATGGGTCTGGAGGCGTTCCAGGCGCGCAAGCTGGCCTTTAAGCTGGGGCTGAAGCCGGCACAGATCAGCGAAGCTGTGAAGTTCATGACGGGTCTTTATCGCGCATTCGAGGAAACTGACGCGTCGTTGTGCGAAATCAATCCTTTTGTCAGTTGCAGCGATGGACGGCTGTTCGCGCTCGATGCCAAGATGACGTTCGACGACAATGCGCTTTTCCGCCATCCCGATATCAAAGAGCTGCGCGATGTAAGCGAAGAGGATCCGCTGGAGGTCGAGGCTTCGAAGTACAGTCTGAATTACATCAAGCTCGACGGAAATGTGGGCTGTATGGTGAATGGTGCGGGGCTGGCCATGGCGACCATGGACATCATCAAATATGCGGGTGGAATGCCGGCGAACTTTCTCGACGTGGGCGGCGGGGCCAATGCTGAACAGGTAACGCATGCGTTTGAGATCCTGCTCAGCGACAAGAACGTGAAAGCAGTGCTGATTAACATTTTCGGCGGAATCCTGCGAGTGGATACTCTGGCTAAAGGGATCGTTGAGGCCGCGACGAAAACTCGCATTCAATTACCCCTGGTGTTGCGCCTGGAAGGGACCAATGTTGAGGCGGGCCGCGAGATATTGCAACAGTCGGGATTGAACTTTACGGTGGCCGCGACCATGAAAGACGCAGCGGAAAAAGTAGTGGCAGCGGCGCGACTGTGAGCAGACAAGGGTAGAGATCCTTCGACTGCGTATTTCCTTCGCGTCGCGACGGAAATACTTCGCTGAGGATGGCAAGAGAGATGAATTCATGAGCATTCTTGTAGATAAATCGACGCGAGTGCTGGTGCAGGGGCTTACCGGGCGCGAGGGCACCTTTCACGCCAAGGCCTGCGCTGAATACGGAACCAAGATCGTGGGGGGGGTGACGCCCGGCAAGGGTGGCACGACCCATGAAGGCTGGCCGATCTTCAACACGGTTCAGGAAGCGGTGGATAAGACTGGCGCCGACGCATCGATGATCTTTGTGCCGCCGCCCTTTGCCGCTGACGCCATCATGGAAGCTGCCGATGCGGAGATCGAACTGATTGTCTGCATCACCGAGGGCGTGCCCACGCTCGACATGGTGCGCGCGTGGGAATTTTTGCAGACGAGGCGCTCGCGCCTGATCGGGCCCAACTGTCCTGGGATCATTTCTCCCGGCAAATGCAAAATTGGAATTATGCCGGGACGGATTCACCAGGAAGGCCCGGTCGGCATTGTTTCGCGCTCGGGGACGCTGACCTACGAGGCCGTCTATCAATTGACGACGCGTAACATCGGGCAGTCTACGGCGATCGGCATTGG